>Ga0209676_1000274_pt1 | contig 107505 bp, 99 predicted proteins | sample AraplaCvi_mLB_r2_FD_184282 | JGI IMG/M metagenome (GOLD analysis project Ga0209676, IMG submission 184282) | Arabidopsis root microbial communities from North Carolina, USA - plate scrape MF_Cvi_mLB_r2 (SPAdes) (version 2) | ecosystem: Host-associated > Plants > Roots > Endosphere | place: USA...
GAGAAGGAAAAAACCAAGCATTTTCAACTCGCTCTCCATACATTCGAACAAATCTCTTTGTTACTTGTATCGCAAAGCTTCGTTGAATTTGTTGATGAATAATACACGAAATCAAACATGCAAAAGGATCATTAGAAACGGTAATTGGTGTGTGTGCGAATTGGTCTATAAGAGGTGAAATGGTAGTCTGACTTAAATGATGATGTAATTCTTCAAATTGAGTTTCCAATTGCAAAATAGTATTAACTTCTTCAAGAATTTTTTCTTTATTATGGTGCCCACTATTTATTTCAAACAATACTGGATCATCACTTATCCTTTTAACCTTTACAACTGCATAATCACCGTCAATATACAAAGGAATACTTAAGCGTTTCTCTGCCGAATGGACTGAGAAAGTAGGCTCATGTTCTAATCTTTTTAGAACTTCATCCCATTGATACGGTGTTTTTAATGCTACCTCTTCCTTCCACATTTTCCGTTTCCTCCTTTAATACTCTGTTGAGTATTATAGCACAAGCTGGACAATCGAAGAAATTTCAGTATAAATAAAAAACTAGAGAATGCAATATCAAATTGAACGACAAAAAAAGCTTGGGGACTAACCAAGCTTTTTTGGGATTTAAGGGAATGTATTAAATGATATGCTTTTTATACAGTGACCTATTTTGGAACATAAAAATAAGGATTAAATCCGCTTCGTTCCATCATTAAATCATCCAAACTTCTAAATGTGTAGCCTCTTTTATGTAAGGCGGTGATAACTGCATCCATTGCTTCTGCGTTATCTTTAGATACAGTATGCATTAAGATTACTGCTCCTGGATGAATGAGCTTCATCACATTATCATAAGCATATTTCCAACCACGTTGTTGATCGATTTTCCAATCTACATAAGCAAGTGACCAAAATATATTATCATACCCTGCTTTGTTAACAACTGCTAGTGTACGTTCACTAAAAATGCCTCGGGCAGGACGGAAATATTTCATATCGACTCGTCCAGTTAATTCTTGATATGCCATTTTCACCTGTTCTAATTCCTGCAGGATCTTATCATCACTAATTGTTGTCATATCAGGGTGACTCCATGAATGATTACCGACAATATGACCTTCATTCACCATCCGTTTGACTAATTCCGGATTTGTTTTAATATAATGACCTGTAATAAAAAATGTTGCTGGTACATCATGCTTTTTCAACACATCTAAAAATTTTGGTGTAAAACCATTTTCATATCCATTATCAAAGGTTAAATAAATATCCTTTTTAGATGTATTGCCTAAATAGACCGATCCTGTGTTTTCTAGCATCTTATTAAATGCTGCTCCGGCATCTGGAGGTACCTCATTTTTTGTGCGAGCAATTCCCCAATGCTGTGGGACATTACTATATGCAAACGTCGATAGTGGTGTTACCAAGAAAAAAGCGATACTTAAAGCAACATAGCTTGCCAACTTTCTCAATTCATTCACCTCACTTTTTTGTAGTATTTGTAAATACGTTAGAAATATGAAAGAAATAAACTTTTTATCTTTGAAAACTAAAATAGATGCTTATATATGCCCTTTCTTAGTCTCAGGTACAAAAAAGCAATGTTATTCAATCGAATAACATTGCTTTTTATCAATACATATTAAAATACTTTTTCAGCCATAGTTGCTAGCTTTTGAAGAGAATCTTGATCAACTTCTTGATGCAATGAATTTCCATGAGAATCCATTGTTACAACCGCTTTAAAGTCTTCAACTTGAAGATGCCACATTGCCTCTGGAATACCAAATTCTAGTAAGTCGACACCTTTTACTTCTTTAATACATTGTGCGTAATATTGCGCTGCTCCACCAATTGCATTTAGATAAACACCACCATGTTCTCCTAATGCTTTTAATGTTTTTGCACCCATACCACCTTTACCAATTACTGCGCGAATGCCAAATTTTTTCATGATATCACCTTGATATGGCTCCTCACGAATACTTGTTGTTGGTCCTGCAGCTTTAATTTGATAATTTCCGTCTGTGTCTTTTACAACAACAGGTCCACAGTGATAAATAATTTGACCATTTAAATCTACTGGAGAATCATGGTCATTTAAATGATGATGGATTGCGTCACGGCCAGTGTACATCATGCCACTAATCGAAACTACATCGCCAACTCGAAGCTCGCGAATTTGTTCTTCAGTAATAGGAGCCACTAATTTCACTTCACGCGGCTGTTCACCTGATTCATTTGTTTCGTTAGTAAAGCTTATTTCTTCTCCATCACGATAAATCCATTCTGAAATTTCACCAGACTCCGCATTAATTTTCATACCTAAACGACGGAAAGCCCAACAGTTATATGCTACAGATACAAAGAAACTTGCTGGTAGACGGTTGATTACACCAATTTTACAACCTAGTAAGGTAGTTTCTCCACCAAAGCCCATCGTTCCGACACCAAGCTTATTTGCATTTTCTAGAATATATTCTTCCATTGCTTTAAGCTCTTCAATTGGATTCACATCATCAGTTAAACGGAATAGTTGATCCTTCGCAAGTTCGTACCCGCTCGTACGGTCTCCACCGATCCCTACGCCAATAAATCCTGCACTACAGCCTTGTCCTTGTGCTTGATAAACACTGTGCAGGATACATTTACGAATTCCATCTAAATCACGACCTGCTTTACCAAGACCTTCTAATTCACAAGGAAGACTGTATTGAATGTTTTTATTTTCACATCCGCCACCTTTTAAGATTAAGCGAATATCAATATAATCGTTTTCATGCTGTTCGAATTTAATAACAGGTGTGCCTGGTCCTAAATTATTTCCACTGTTTTTACCAAACAACGAATCAACTGAATTTGGACGAAGCTTTCCGTCTTTTGTTGCTTGTTCCATTGCTGCAAAGATCGCTTTTTTTATTTCAAGCTGGTTTACACCAACTGGAGTTTTCACTTTAAATGTAGGCATACCAGTATCCTGACAAATCGGTGAAACGTCACCCTCAGCCATCATAATATTATTTGTAATCGTTTCCAATGCGATGGCACTTCTTGTACCAGCACTTTCATTAGCTTTTGCTTGTCGAATGGCTTTACGCACATCCTTCGGTAGGTTCGTTGATGTTTCTACAATTAACTGATATATACTTTCTTGTAACTGTTGCATACTGCTCCCCCTCAACCCTTTATAAAAAAGAAAGAATTTTCCCCTTTTCATTATAATACAATTTCTTATAAACGGTTGTATAAAACGTTCCATTCATGAAAAAAAGCCCATTGATATGGACTTTAATCTACTTGATTCACTTCACGACATTTACTCTCAATATCATCTAACACTGATAATAATTGATCTAATTCATCTAAACTAATTTCTTCTGCTTCTAACGATTCAATTGTTTCCATAACTGAATGAAAACGTTCTTTAATGTATGATAATTGCTCAACTGAGTTTGCCACGAATCTACACTCCTCTTCTACATTTTACAATTTATTATACCCTTCTCTGTCTATATATCGTAGCATTTCGACATATTTTAAAATTTATTTCTATACAATCCTCACTTTTCTTACTTATAATAGTTGAGGAAAAATCAATTTATACTATTTATCACTGATAGGTGCAAAAGCACCTGAAGGAGTCTTTTTATGAAAAATGTATTGCAACAAATTACACCTATTTATGATCCTTGGGAAGCATATATGGATGTAGAAGAGTATGGAAAAAACATACTAACAAATGTAGAATTTACAACGACAACCATCTGCAATATGAGATGTGAGCATTGTGCAGTAGGATATACACTACAGCCAAAGGATCCTAATGCATTACCCATCGATTTAATATTACATCGTTTAGAAGAAATTGAGCATTTACGTTGTATTAGTATTACTGGTGGAGAGCCGATGCTTTCAAATAAAATGGTTGATAACTATGTTGTACCATTATTAAAGTATGCTCATGAACGTGGTGTTCGCACACAGATCAATTCAAATCTTACATTAGATTTTGGACGTTATGAAAAAATTATTCCTTACTTAGACGTATTACATATTTCACATAACTGGGGAACAGTTGACGAATTTGTAGAAGCAGGATTTGCAATGATGGAACGTAAACCAACTTACGAACAACGTGCAAAACTATTTGAAAATATGATTGAAAATAGCCGACGCCTAGTTGAAGCAGGCGTAATGGTTTCCGCTGAAACAATGTTAAATAAACGTACACTTCCTTATTTAGAAAAAATTCATCGTCAAATTGTAGAAGAGATGAAATGCCAACGTCATGAAGTACACCCAATGTATCCAAGTGATTTTGCTAGTAACCTAGAAGTACTAACAAAAGAGGAACTTCGTGAAGCAATTTCAACATTATTAAATGTACGCGACCAAGATACGTGGATGCTTTTTGGAACATTACCTTTTTATCCATGTAGTGATAACCAACAAGATTTAGAAATCATCCAAAAATTATATTCTAGTAAAAATGTTACATTACGTAATGATCCTGATGGACGCTCACGATTAAATGTAAATATATTTGATGGTAGCATTATCGTAACTGACTTTGGTGATGTGCCTCACTTAGGAAACATACAAGAAAATACATTACAACAAGCATATGATACTTGGTCAGCCTCAAAAACTGCTGCTGAATTAAGTTGTCACTGCCCAGCTGTTCAATGTCTTGGACCTAATATTCTTGTGAAAAATAGCTATTATCCAAATACAGATTTTACAATTAAAAAGACTAAGCTATCTAAATAATGATAAAAAATCCCTTTTAGTAGAATGTGTTTCCACTACTTAAAAGGGATCTTTTTGTTTAGCGTTAAGAATCTTTGTTATCCTTTTATTTTTGATTTTCTTTTTTGTAATTGCTCAAAAATCAATGCAATAATCGTCCCAAAAACCAAGCCATTACTAAAGATTGAAGCTAAAGTTGGCGTTAGAGACGCAAATGAATCTAATGGCACAAACATTGCCCCAATGCCAATAAAAACAGCAACACTTACAATTTCATAAGAAACCTTTTTATTTTCAATAGCGTTTAGCTCATTAAAGGCTAAAGTCAATATGCTTGAAAACACAGGGAAAATTGCTGCATATCCGACTGCTTCTGGAATTGAAGATACAAAAGCGGTAAGAGGAGAAATTAGACTGATGATAATGATGATAATGGACCCATAAATAAATGGCATTTTTTTTGTTAGTTTAGTGTTTTCAATAAAACCCGCTGTACCTGAAATTGGAACTGCACCAATAGCAGAAAATAAGCCCCCTAACAGATGGATTACCCCTGCCATTTTACCAGATGAATTGTATATATCTTCTTTAAAGCTAACACCTTGCTTTTTCATCACTATTTGTACAACCTTAATGGAAGCCAACATATTTGCTAACAATAAAAAAGTAATGACAATGATTAATACAATCATGTTTCCTTTAAAAATTGGTTTTCCAAACGCAAATATTTCTGGTATTTTGAAAATGGAATCCACATGCTGAATCGAATTTGAAACATCGAATACATAAAATAATACCCAACCTAAAATTAAACTAATCAGGATTGAAAACTGACCGAGCTTCGGGTGTTTTGATAAAAAAATTGAAAGTATAACGATAAAAGCTGACAAAACCAATACTTTTAAATTAACGGAGTTGTTCACTCTACTTAATCCATACATTCCTTTTATGAATGAACCACTTAACTGAGCCACAAGTAAAATTAAATATGTACTGACAACGACGGGTGTTATCAAATTAGCGATTTTTTGAATAGAACCTAAAAAACCTAATATTAGGAAAATCAAACCGCTCAATAAAAATGCAAATTGTATAACTTGAAGTGTTTCAATATGTGAACCGTATAAAATAACCCCTAGACCTGCATATAATGTGATAACACTCCACCATAAACCTGCTGGACCTTCTTGAATCGGTAATCTGTGACCTTTCCATGCCTGTAAAATCCCAGCAATCCCCAGAACAAACAATGTTCTTTGTACATATTCAACTGTTTCCATTCCGTTTAACCCGTACACGGAGGCAATTGAAATAGGAGCAACAATACTTCCTGCTAATATAAAAAGTGTCCATTGGACCGAAGATAAAATTAATTTCATTTTGACACTCTCCCCTTTAAAACTAAAAAAGAACAAACTTAAACTATAAAGTAGTAAGCCTGCCCTTCTTTATTATGATCTATATCTTACTTTGGTTGAGACGTTGCAATATATCCAAACGAAACATAATCTTGTACCGGAATCCATGCACCGATTCCTTGAGAAACTACATTTTTAACTTGAAGTGTTTTTTTGTTCCCTTTTAGAATTAAGTAAACTTCTCCAAAAGTTACTTTACCTTTTTCATTTACAGCTGGAGCATATGTGTATAAATAACCAAGTTGTTTTGGTGGCACATTATACACTCTTTCGTTCTTAGTCCCAGCGCCAATCACAGTTTGAAACGCCAAAGGTAGCGTAGTTTTTTCTGAAGCTCTATGCATCATTAAATTGATGACATCGTCAGAATCACGTACTTTTGCAGTTAAGCCTCCACGAATAATATGTTGAGCGTTTTGATAATATTTAACGCGCTTATAGTTCTTTTCACCACGATTATCAAGATAATTCGTATTTATTTTTTTGTATTGCCAATTTACAGTTGTTTCATTTGATTCATAATTTAATGGCCATACTCCTAAAAAAATCTTTGCATTATATCCAACTGCAAACGGAGCTCTTCCAACTGAAGATTCATTAAACATGCGAATCAGATTTGGATTTTCAATTTTTACATTGGAGGATTTAAGTAATTGCTTAGCAAAATCTCCTGGTTGTAACTCTGGTAAATCTTGAGATGGATTTGGATAAGTATTTTCTTTCGACACATTTGCAGCAAAACTTGGGACATTTACTTCTGGTTTCGCCGCATCAGTATGTTGTAAATTTGTTAATAAAATAACTAAAAAAACTATATTTAACAGTATGAATGGCTTTACCCATTTAGACATGTTCATGCCCCTTTCGGTATAAAGAAATTAATTTATTCTTAGCATGAACATATTTTGTAAATATATGTATTTGTGATTATTCACTTTTTCAAAATTACATGTCAAAAATTTGTTCTTACGTAGTAAGTTTTATATACAGTTTTTCGATTGGGATTCTAATTCGTTGCAAAATCGGACCAATACTAAACGTGATTAATAATGTTCCAATTCCAATAGGGCCATGTAACAGAAAAGCAATGACTAAAGCAAATACTTCACCAATTGTCTTAGCTACTCCTAAACTAACACCAAATCGTTTATTTAATGAGATCATTAAATCATCGATCGGACTTAAAGGGAATTTTGCTTGTAAATATATCGCAATACCTAAGGTCATAGCGAAAATAGATAAAATTAATTGTAGATATCTTGTATATGTATTTGCAGCAAATATATGCTCCAGATCAATATATAACCATAAATCAAGAAATCTGCCAATTAAAATAAATGTGATTGCAGCTAGCCAATCAGGTCTCTTCTTTTGTAAAAAAGCATTTACAAATAAAAGAATAGAAGAATTAATAATAATCCATGTACCAACTGTTAACCCAAAAGTTGTCGATTCACCTACTGCTAATGCATCCCAAGCACTTGCCCCTTTTCCTGCTGTAATTGCTAAACTAATTCCCAATGTCAAAATTAATAACCCAATAACGTAAAATAATATCCTAGTTATTCTCAAGTATTACCACCTTCAATTCAATCTTTATAATAAATAGAAACCGATTCCCATAATAACATAGGCTCCTAAAAGTGTTAACCCTTCAAACCAGTTTGTGTCCCCATCATTCATTATTGCGATCGTTAGAAATACCGATGTTACCATTGAAACTAGTTCAGGAATTGAGAAAATCAATGGCATTCTATGATCCATAAATAATGACAGTATAACTAATACTGGTGCGACAAACATAGCAATTTGAAGAGAAGAACCAACAGCTATTTCAACTGCTACCCCGACTCTATTTTTATAGGCCATAACAATTGCAGAAGCATGTTCTGCTGCATTACCTACAATAGCAACTACAATAATACCAATAAACAATTCTGTCCAACCAAATTTTTCTCCAACCGTTGAAAATGTATGAACTAAATTCTCAGAAACATATCCAACAGCTACTGTGGCAATCGCTAAAATAAAAATTGCTTTCCATTTTCCCCATTCGGCTGTTTCATGCTCCTCTATCTCTTCTTGTCCTTTCGTTACATATACCCCTCGATGCGTAACAAGTTTAAAATATAAAGCTGCTAAATATAAAACCATTAAAATAATCGATACACCGACACTTAGTGTCATCGTATCTGCTTTGTTCATTCGATCCGCAAAAATTGCCGGGATCACAAAAGCTAGTACAACTGCAAAAATTAATAAGCCTGAATTATGTCTAGCATCATACACATTAAAGCTTTGACGCTTGTACTTTAATCCCCCAACAAAAAATGAGAGTCCACCAACAAGCAACAAGTTTCCAATTACAGAACCTGTAAGGGAAGCTAATACAACCTCCACTAAACCTTCTCTCAATGCAAAAATAGCAATAATTAATTCAACTGCATTTCCAAACGTCGCATTCAACAGTCCTCCAATACGTGGACCTGCTACAATTGCAAGACTCTCTGTAGCTCGACCCATAATACCTGCCAAAGCAACTATTGTCACACAATATATGACAAATAATATAATCTCATTCCAGTGCATGATACTCCCAAGAACAGATAGTGGAACACCGATAAATGAAATAATAAAAAACAAACGATGAGCCATATATAACCTCCTAAAAAATATCGCTTACAACTATCATATGCAAAAGACACAAAAAAATAGGTTTAAATCAAAATCAATTAACAAAGACTTAAAAGAGTAGGCTGCTCTCTTTAGTCAGATAAGCCTGATAGCAAGTTTCTAAAGATAAAATGTAAAGACGAATAAAAGCTGGTTATTAGATGCAATCTGTATCTGTTTAACCAGTAGCCTGATCGTTGAAAGGAGTTTTATGGTGATTCAAGAAAATATAATGAAGGTGCTAAAAGCAAAGCAATTAGGAATATTCACAACGATACGCGAGGACTTTCCACATAGTTGTTTTATGATTTTTTTCTTTAAAGGATTAACCCCTTATATCGCAACTCATAAAGAATCAAAAAAAGTAGACGATATAAAAAACAATCCCAATGTCCACCTACTAATCGGGCATGATGGAAATCAATTAGACGATAATTTTGTAGAAATGTTTGCTAAAGCTGAAATAATAGAAAATGCAGCTGCTGAAGAGAAGGTGTGGACAGATGAATTATCTAAATGGATTAAAGGTCCAGATGACCCTAATTACATATTAATTCAAATGCACCCCGTTAAAGTTGGCTATGTAGATCAAGCAGGCGCGGAGCCGAATTTCATAACACTGTAACTAACGATAAAATGGATTTAAACCTTATCAACTACCGATAAGGTTTTTACTTTTTTAAAAACTTTTATTATCTTCAGTCTTTACTGTTTAATATTCATATGTGAATAATCTTTTTGAAAGGCTCTTTTCTAAAATGGATTGTAGAATTTGAAACGACGATAAAGACAAAAGTCTTGAAAAGAGATTAAATAAAAAGGACATATGTCCTTTTTTTGTTTGATCAATTATATTTTAATAAATATATCCTTTGGTGATCGATGGGAGAATTTATCATGCGTGAATTGGTAAACCAAGATTTATTAAAACAATATGTTACACAATATAAATTAGACGATATTTTTGAGAATCCAATCATTCAAGAAATGAAATTATTTCAATTTAATCAAGGCGATGTTATTTGTAGGAATGGACAGTTACTGGATCGTTTTTATATTTTGGTTGAAGGTAAATTAAAGATCTCTATTATTTTACCGAACGGAAAGTCTTTATTGCTACGGTTTAATAATCCGTTGGCTCTAATTGGGGATGTTGAATTTATCAATAACTCTGAAGTAAGAAGTAATGTTGAAGCTGTAAAAAGTAGTTTATTGATTGGCATTCATAATAAATTACTACACGAAACTCAATCGAACAATCCAGACTTCTTAAAATTTCTACTAAAAAACGTAAGTTATAAATTATATACATTTTCTAATTCTTCTAGCTTAAATCTATTGTTCCCAGTCGAAAATCGTTTTGCAAGTTATCTTGCATCAACGCTACTAGACGATGCTGATTCATCGTTTGCAAATGAAATCAAATCATCTAAGCTTACTGAAATTGCTGAACTTTTAGGGACAAGCTATCGACATTTAAATAGAGTGGTAAATAAATTTTGTAAGGAAGAAATTATCGAACGTAAAAGAGGCAGTCTACTAGTAAAAAATAAAGAAAAACTCAAATTGTTATCAAAAGGGAGTATTTACGAATAACATTTAAAACAGATTGTCATAAAAACTATGGTTTCAGGGGTTCTAGTATTGAGAATAGAGTAAATTTAGCCATTAAGCCTAAAAAGGAAGGAATATCTATAGTATTGAAGAGTATGACCTATGTTTAGATAATTACGCCTATATTTCGTATATTTGATATTGCAAAGGCGCAGGATTTTTATATACATTTTCTAGATTTCCAACTAGATTGGGAGCACTAGTACGAAGATCATTTCCCAATTTATATGTAAGTATCACGTGGTAATTGCGTGATTCATTTATCGGAACATCACGGTGATTGTAGCCCTGGCTCTGCAATTAGAGTAAAAGTAAATAACATTGAATCACTACACTCAACATTAAAAACAAAAAACTATAAATATAATAAACCCGGTATCGAAAAAACACCGTGGAATACGAAAGAAATAACAGTCATTGATCCTTTTTCGAATAAGATTACTTTTTTTGAAAGTTTGTAAATTCAGATTGAATCTCTATTTTTATACTATTGTCTATACACTGAGACATTGACATATGTTCAATGTCTTTTCTAATTTACTTTCTTTTTATGAAATTTTTTATATAGGATAAAAAATAAACAAGCTCCTAAAATGGCACCACTCGAATCAATCAATACGTCTTGAATTAATGGCGTTCTATCTGCCGTAAATGATTGATGGAATTCATCTGAAGCAGCATAAAGTATTGTTAACAATAGACCAATTATAAAGAATTTATGTCTATAAACACTTACTAGTCTTGTTGTAAAGAAAGCAAGTAAACAAAATACTGAAAAATGGGCAAGCTTTCGTATGAAGAACTCTACAAACCCTGCACTTCCTAGGTGTTCGATACTGATTTCTTTGCCAGCATATGTAAAATGAATAAAATCGAATTGCCCAACAAAATGATATATACCATTTAACTGATTTAATTGTGGCCTTATATCCTGATCTCCATACGGTGTCGATGATGAATAAAAAATACCACCTGCTATTAATAGAACGGGTAGCCAATAACGAATGAACTTATTTTCTAATAAAATGGTCCTCAATCCTTACTTTTATATTTTGAAGGCTATTTTCGTATCTAGTGTTACATTTTAGAATGTGTTAGTTGATGACAACTCCAGGATGCTCCTTTTCCGTGGGGCGTGAACTGATCTTCCTGGGTCCACACGATGTGGATTAGCATGCGTTACGACAGGACGTCGTGGTTTTGGCATGCCTACCTTACTTGGTGCGTGATTTCAGCCTTCCCGCATCTCCCACAGGAGTCACGTCATTCCGTTTTAATCAACTTCTGCCTTTAATTCAAATCCCAAAAGCAACAAACTTATAAAAGCCTATATATATTTATACACCTATAATAGTTCAAGTTTCTTTAATGGGTCAATTTCAGTTGTTTCTTCATCTTCATTTCAAGTTGAAAAATTTGAATGAAATCCTTTATATCTTTTTTATGAAAATGAGTGATACCGTTGATTTATCGATAAAACTATATGTATACTTAAATTTGGATATGATTAAATTTCAGTACTAGGAGTGAAAATGAATGCTCAATAAATATGAAAATATACATACTACTTTCGAAAAAATTGATGAAATTAACTTAACTAGTCGTACACCATTTATCCTAACTGTAAATTGGGATAATGTTAAATATGAGTTTTTAATTAGAGCGAACTCATCTTCAAATGAATTACTTGTATTTGGATCTGGTGCTTATGATCCGGCAAAAATGAAACCACCGATTTTCCAACGACATTCATGGACTGAGCATTTTGATTCAAATATGATTTATTATAATGACCCAACTCTTTATTTAGGACAAATGAGTCTAGGTTGGGGACATGGTAATGATGATACATTTTTCTTAGAAAAAATAGCTAAAGTCATTGAAAAATTAATGATAAAAATGTCTGTCAATGCAGAGGATACATTATTCTACGGTTCTTCTGGTGGCGGGTTTATGTCAATGATACTCGCTGGATATATTAAAGGGTCAAAAGCATTAGTAAATAATCCACAAACGATTATTCCAAACTATTATCAAACACATGTTAATCGACTTTTAGAAGCTGCTCACCCCTCTCTGCCAACTGAGGAATCAGCTAAAAAATACGTAACACGATTAAATGTACTAGAATTTTTCAAAGAGATTAATTATATGCCTTATATTTTTTACTTACAAAATACAGCTTGTGACCATGACGTTGTAAAACACTTCATGCCATTTGTAAGAGGTCTTAATACATTAAAAGATACGTTAACTTACAATCGTCTAACTGTAGAGATGTACTCTAATAAAGAACAAGGACATAATCCACTTGAATTAGAAGATACAATTTACTATATCAACAAGGTAAAAAATACAAAGTAAAAAATTACTTACAAAAAAACGCTTGGTATAATTGAAGTGCCCTCCAATTGTTAGATGTTGTCTAATAACGGGGGGACTTCAATTCCAGGCGTTTTTACTTTTTTATTTAACATCAATAACAAATGTATAGGAAGCATCCCCATTAGACCAAGTAGCATTTACTTCAATGACGTACTTACCACTATTAGAAGGGAATCTAATTTTATTTCCTTCCATTGAGATGGATTTTCCCGACTGCTCCCCTTCCCAAAAATTATATGTAAGCTGCGGTTTTGAATGATCACTAAACTCTATGGTTGCCTCTGATCCTTTTTCAACAGGTGATGCAATCAGATCTTGTGCAATTTGATTAGGAGAAGCTGCATCAGCAATCGTTGCTTTTGTTAAAGCCCCCTCCTCAGTCGTCCAATGGTATCCCCCTCTTTTTAATGCTATTTCTTTATTTTTTATCATCGCTACCGCTTCGGGTGGTTCTGTATCAAATACTTTTGTACAACCCGAAACAATAATTAGCAAGAGTACTAAAAAAATCATGTATGTCTTTTTCAATAGCCAACACCTCCTTACACAATTAGACGTTGGTTTGTTTAAAAAAGTTTCACAAGAGCAACGATCTTTCGAAAAGGCTCTGTTAATATTAATTGTTGATTTTAATTAAATATATTAAGAGTATGAAAAGAGTAGCTGGTTCGAGAGTAATTGGAATGGAAGGTGCGAAGACTCCTATGGGAGATGCGGGTAACTTGAGACCCCGGAGGCCAAGCAAGGTTGGCATGCTAAACTAAAACCACGACGTCCTGTCGTAACGCATGCATGATCCACATCGTGTGGACCCGAGGCTCAGGGTCACGCCCCATGGAAAGCGAAGTACCTGGAATGGAAATCAACATTCTTTTTTAACAGAGCCTTCAAAAAGACAAAAATAAAAAAGGAACCCTAATAAGGATTCCTTCAAAATTTAAACATTTACTAAATTATTTTCTTTTAAAACATATTCATTGTAGATGCCTTCAAAATCTTGCTTCTCTGCGAATTTAGAAAAACGAATAATCTCTGGATCAATAGGGGTTACTTCGTCTTTGTATATATCCCAAATACTGCAAAGAATTTCAATGGATTCCATCGCATCCGTTTCTTTAATTTTCTTTAGTTTTACTAAATACCAATTTTTGAAGTAGTATTCAAAGCGTTTTTCTAAGTAATCATCTAAAACTTCATACTTCTTCAACGCTTCTATTCTTTGATCTTCTAGTATTTTGAACTTTCTAAAGAAGTTTTTCGTAATTGTATTAACGGTCGAACCAGCAACTGCTGCATAGTAAATATGAATATCTAGGTTCATTAATTTTACATTTTGAGCATTTAATAATAATTCATGGAAGAATAGTGTATCCTGTCCTGCAGCACCAACTACCATTTGTAAATTATTATTTGTTATTAATGATTTTTGAACAAGTAACGCCTGGATACTTGCTGCTTTAAATGAAGAATCAACTAATACTTTTTTCGTGTTTCCTTTAATTTCATACTGTTGATTGTTTACATCCTTCACAGCATTTACATAATTCAAGCGTACCTCGCGATCAGATACTCGATAAATATTACCAACTACAAAGTCACAATTATTTTCTACTATTTCCTTGTATAATTTAGCATATCCATCATTAACAGCTTCATTATCAGGATCCAAGAAAGTGATATAGTCAGTTGTACTCATTTCAACACCTTTATTACGTGGTCTTGAAGCAGTACCACTTCCACCATCATTATAGAAGTAAGTAGTGACGTTTGAATAGTCTCTTGCTATACGATTGATGATCATCGGTGTGTAAGAATCAGTAGAACCATCATCTACAATAATGATTTCCATATCGTCAAACATACTACTTCTACGCAAGCTATAGAAACATTTATTTAATAAGTATTCTCCATTATTATATGCTGGAATGATGACAGAGAACTTATATTGTTTAGTGCCTTCCTGAGCAACTTTAACTTTATTATTAAATTCAAAATGATCAACACTATAACCATTTTCAATTGCTTGTTCGCCATTCATTTCAAGTAAATTGTTTACGCTAAACAGCTCTGCCCAGAAAATTGTACGATACTTGTCCTTCATCGTAGAAACATAATCATGTTCAACACCATTTATAAGCGTTTCTCCATCGTAGCATCCATCTTTTGTAATATACGCACTGTTTGTATATTTAAAAGCATTAATCATATCTTCTAAATAGTACTCATAATACTCTTTTTCTTCATGGAAAAATGCAACTAGATCATATTGAGACTTAATTGTTTCAGTAAATTCACTTGCTTTGAATAAATGTTTGTTTTCATACGTTTGATACTGAAACATTTCTTCAATTTTATCAGTTTTATCTTCGACTACTACTGCAACTGAACGTTCATACGGTTTATGAGGAAAGCCAACAAATTGTAATAGTCTCTCTAATCTTTGAACAGTTGTCTCATGACTCATTACTTTTCGGATTCCTTGTACTTGGTGTTTATAAAGTTCATCAGCTGTATATCCATTTAAAATATGTCCAACTTCATTTGAGTCATGAACAATAAACACATTAGGGAACTTATTGTTAATCGACATACTATAATTAGAAAGCATTAAATTACCAAGTGCTTGCAATTCAAATACTCTGTTTGCAAACATTGTTGGGCTATATTTAACTGAGTTTAAGTTAAGCGACCAATCGTATAACTTATGAATTCTCTGTAAATCTTCATGATTAATTGCAGGTGAAATATAATCTACATATTTTTTTGGGAAAAAATGTTGTTCTAAAAATAAATTATAATTTCGGTCAATTAGCTTTAATTTATATCCTGCATCGATTACACCATCAAAAATTGTTTGTGAATCTTTTTGTCTCTGTGGGTATTTCAGATACCAAGACCCTGCAAAGAACACTTCTTTTTCTCTTCTACTTTTTCTAAATCCTACTGGATTATGGTACAGAGGATTTACACCGAATTTAAGAACGTCCACATTTTGATTGTTGCAATCAGTTTTATAATTCTCTATTACTTCCTCTGCAGTTGTAAAGATGTAGTCAGCTTTTTGAGCAATTTCAATAAAGCGATCATAGTTAACAGGATCTTCTTTAGAATAAAATACACATTTAATACCATTTGATTTATATGTCTCAATAATATGGAATAATTCATCTCTTAATGGACGGTTTTTTGCATTCGCAAGTCCCTTCCATTCATTATTTAATCCCTTCCAAGCTGAGGCAACGATAAATATATCTAATGTGTTTACATGCTCCATGTAATTATCTCTTGTAATATAAACGAAATTTGCAATACCGTTAAAGGAATTAAATAAAAACTCATCTGCGATAATCCCAATATTTGCATTAATTTGTGGATAGTATCTACTACCATTACTTACAGGAATTTTATCAATAATAGGTTTTACTTCATCATAATACCCAGTATCACTGTGTTCTTTTAGATACTTAATATATTCCCCTTTTTCCATTTCCGTCATTTTACGGTTAGTATTCGTGTTTGCCTTATTCGTTCCGCCTTTAAGCTTCTTTTTCAAGACCGGAATGATCTGTCCGTTATTAATTAATTGCACAGTTCTAATTGATTTTCTTACAACCTTTTTTAAATTCATCAATAATGGACTATCCGTTTTCGGATCAATTTCAAGTGATCTCTTCACTTTTAGTTTAAAGTCAGAGTTCTTCTTTTGATTATCAGACAAAATTTCTCCCCCATTCAAATGGTTAATCAAGTTGTTGAGGTATTTTTATTTTTTCCTCTTTATTTTACTCTTATACAACAAAGCAAAGAGTGTATATTCATGTCTGTTTCTAAAGTGATTATGAATTAACGTATTCAGCGATTATTTTGTCATACTCTTTAAGTTTACTTAGTTCATCAAATCTTGCAACTACTGGATAGGTAATCTTTACATAATCTTTATAATAACCCCAGATCTCACATGTAAGCTTTACAGATTCTAATGCTTCATTTTGTTTCACCAATTTTAATTTTTCTAAAATCCAGTCTTTAAAATAGGCCTCAAAGCGTTTTTCTGAATAGGCTTCCAATAAACCATGTTTGTTAAGGAAGTTAACTCGAGGTTGTTGAACAATCATATATTTCCTAAAGAATTTTGAAGTAACTGTATTTACTACTGATCCTTCAACTTCTGCATAATAAATATGAATATCCTCGTTAACTAATTTAATTTTATTTGAATAAGTAACAAGTTCTTCAAAGAATAAAGAATCCTCTCCTGCAGCTCCTTCAACCATTATAATATTATTTTCAGTAATTAATGATTTTTTAGCAATCAAAGCTTGGATACTTGCCACTTTAAAACCTGAATCCACTAGAATTTTTGTCGTGTTTCCTTCAATCATATCTTGACCGTCATTTACACTCTTCACTGCATTCACATAGTTCAAGCGCATTTCACGATCCGAAACGCGATAAATATTTCCAACAACTAAGTCAACATCATTTGTTGTAATTTCTTTATATAATTTTGCATAACCGTCACAAACCGCTTCATTATCAGGATCTAAATAGATAACATAATCTGTAGTCATTAGCTCAATCCCCTTATTTCTAGGACGTGAAGCACTACCACTTCCACCGTCATTAAAGAAGAAAGACTTTACATTATCATATTGCCTGCTTAGTCTTTTCACCATATTTGGCGTAAACTGGTCGGTTGAACCATCATCTATAAGCAAAATTTCCATTTCATTAAACATGCTGCTTCGCTTTAAACTCTGCATACATTTATTTAATAAAAATAATCCATTGTTATAAATTGGGATAATCATTGTTAGCTTATATGATTTATTTTTTGATTCGCTTAAAGGTACAGGTTTTTCCTCAACTTCAAATGGATCAATACTGTAGCCATTTTTTACGTCTATTGGATTCTCTATCTTTAATAATGTAGAAGCCTTAAATGAGCTAGCCCAAAATAAAGTTAAATATTTATCCTTAACTTGATTCACGTAATTGTGTTCAATTCCTTCAGTATGAAGATAAGAATCTTTCGTTATATAATCACAAAAAGTGTACTTAAAGCCATTTGCTAAATCTTCTAAATAAAACTCTCCATACTGGTATTCATCTTTAAAGAAGGCAATCATATCATACTGGGATTTTTTAGATTCAGTTAACTCTGATTCTAATAATAAATCTTTATATGGATATGTTTGGTTACTGAACATACTTAGAACATGTTCTGTTTTCTCTTCAGTGATGACTGCAATTCTTTTTTGCGGCATCTTTTCATCTAATTCTAACTTTGAACACAATTCATGAAAACGATCAAAAATCGTATCTTGTTTATAGACGTTACGAACGCCAGCCATTTGATTTTCATAAATATCATTATCATTATAATTACTTAAGATTTCCTTAATTTCACTTTCAGAATATGCATTATATACATTTGGAAATCGATTATGTATTTCAGAATGATAATTGGAAATTAATGTGCTTCCTAATGCCATGTAATGATGAAGATTACGATGGTACGAAAAGTATTTTTCTTTATTTTCATTATACAAAAAGATTGTCTGAAAAAACTTCAAATAAGAGTATTTATATTGTTCATTTACATTTGGTGCTAAATACTTTTGTAAGTCTTCTGGATAAACGTTAGATTCATTTTGGCTCAATTTCGTGTCATAAAGCACTACCTCATTTTGACTTTTAATAGAACCGTTAATAAAGGTATTTAGAATCGTTTTTCGCTTCGTATTTTTAGGGTCCCAATATTCATATAAAGCAGACTTATTTTTATATTTGTGAAGTCTAGTCCCAATTGGATTATGGATTAGTGGGTTAATTCCCATTTTTAAAACATGTACATTTTGATTAATATTTTCAGACAATATCGAATCTGCGTTTTTTTGCTGAATTGTAAAAACCGCGTCTACTTCCTTCATGACTAACTCAAGTCTCTTGTATAAGTCCGTATCATCTAAGGAATAAAAAACAACTTTTTTCGACTTACTTTTAAAATGCTGAATGATTTTAACTAATTTCTTACGAACCACATCTGATTTTGAACTTCCTAGTCCATTCCACTCTGCTGGTAAATTTTCTAAATCAAATGCAATTAATAATAAATCTGTTTCTTCAGAAATCGTTTGATAGTTTTGATCCGTAACTCTTTTTGTTTTAGCCACTGGTTCATATGTATGAAAGAATGGATCATCTGAAAGAATTCCAAGTTTTACAGTATGTCTTAAATAATACTTACTACCATTGCTCACTGGAAAATCCAGTAATAATTTTTTATGGTTACTATAGGAATCACTTTTTAATGCTTCATTTTCATACTTTACGTTAAATTCTTTTAACGTAAATCTAGGTTCAACTTTCACAGATGGTGAATTAATGATCCATCTTTCTTCGAATCGTTTTTCTCTACTTTTTTCAAATATTGTACTTGTAGCTTTTTTTAGAATGTTTTTAGTTCTTCCAAAAATTGTATTACTCATCTTCTCACTCCTTTTTAAAACGGGTTAAGCAAGTAAGTAGCGATTTTATGAAAAAACACTCTAACTATTGACAAGCTAGTTGCTTGAATAAGTTCAATAGTTAAAGAGTGCAATTTCAGTACCATATATAAAAAAATTATCGTTAACTAGCCATGATGACATTTTGATACTTACGCTTTACTTTTTAAAAATATCAAAAAATCCTTTTTTTGTTTTAACATCATTTGTCATTAATAAACCATGATTGTTTTCTTTTAATTGTTCTGCTTTAAACTTTATGCGCTCTTCTGGCGTCATTTTTTGGTAATCTGCTAAGAATTTTTGATACTGTGCTGTTACTGGTAATACATCACCGTAATCTTTAATCTTACCATAATGAACCCATATCGCCTTTGTACAGAATGATTTAACTTGACCAAGTGAATGACTAATGAAGAAAATCGTTTTACCATTTTCTTTAAATTCGTTCATTTTATCTAAACACTTTTGAGTAAATGTTGGATCCCCAACGGATAATGCTTCATCTATTACTAGAACATCAGGATCTATATTAATAGAAATTGCAAAACCTAATCGTGAACGCATTCCGCTCGAGTAGTTTTTAACTGGCTGATTAATAAACTTCCCAACTTCTGCAAATTCAATTACCTTTGGCGTTATTTCTTGAATTTGTTTTTTACTTAAGCCCATCATTAGGCCTTTTAGTTCGATGTTTTCTAATCCTGTTAATTGACCATTTAAACCTGCAGAAATTGCAATAAGAGAAGCAGTACCATTTACATATACGTCTCCTTCATTGGGCATCGTAACACCTGAAATTAAATTCGACATGGTACTTTTACCAGAACCATTTAATCCAATAATCCCAACAATTTCACCAGAATCAACTGAAAAAGATACATCACTTAAAGCATAGTGGAAATCTCCACTTTCTTTTGAAGTAAATAAATCTTTTATTTTATCAATTTGTCTAGTGTACATCTTGTATTTTTTTGTTACATTTTTAAATTCAACTTTTGTACTCATAGGCATTCACCTTTACAGATAGTCCACAAAATTTCTTCTAAACTTAACATGTAATGTTGTTCCTAAAACTAACATTACTAATACTAAGCCCCAGAAATAAAGTGTTAATGGAGATAAGAAGATGCTAGTGTCATCATAAATTAATGCTGAACGATAGCCTTCTACTACATAATAAAATGGATTTAATTTCATTAAATTTAATAGAAACTCAGGAGCATTCGCACTTGGTTCCCATAAAACTGGTGTTAAATATAGTAACAATCTTGTTGTTTGTTGAATTAACAAATGAATGTCTCTCATCATTGTTGATAAAGTTGATGTAATAAAAGACAATGCTACTAAAAAACAAAAACTTGATAAAATAAAGTAAAGTAATTCCAACAGGTGGATGTTACTAATTCCAACAGATAACGAAACAATCGCTAAACATAAAATCATTAATACTGCATGCGTATATAATTGAGCAACAATAACATATGTTGGCGTAATGCTTAGAGGGAAATTCATCCGAGCAACTGTATTAATCCTTGCATAGATTGCATTAGAACCTTGCATGATGGATCCACTAATAAAGAACCAAGGTATAAGTCCACATACCATCCATGTGAAGTATGGAATGCCATGAACTGATGCACCCCCACGAATACCAAGACCAAAAGTTAGACCATATACAGCAATTTGGATAATTGGATTTAAAAATATCCATATACCGCCAAGAAAACTGTTTGCATAGAGCTTTTTAAGCTCATATGCAGACAGTCTACCTATCATATATACATTATTAAATTGTTCAGAGAATACGGTTTTTAACGAATTCATGCCATAACCTTTTTAGAATTTACTACTGTATATAAATTACCAAAGTTTACGAATTGCATTTTTCCCTCATTTGTTTTCACGCAATTACGTGTATCAAATAATACTGGTTTCGCCATTTTTTCAGCTAACTCATCAGTATTCATTGTTTTAAATTCATCATGATCAGTAAGAACTAATAATAAGTGTGCGTCTGTTACTGCTTCGTCAGCTGATAATAATTTGAAAGTGTCTGATTCAACATGTGGATCATGAACAGCACATTCTAAACCTTCGTTGCGAAGAATATCAATAATATCCATTGCTGGACTCTCACGCATATCGTCAACGTTTCCTTTGTATGTTACACCAAACACAGCGATTTTTGGATTTTCAACTCCACTTACCATTTCTTTTACATTGCTAACTACGTACTCAGGCATTGAAACGTTAATACCACGAGCTAAGTTAATCATTTGAGCTTGTTCAGGTGCTTTTGCAACGATGAAGTAAGGGTCAACTGCTAAACAGTGTCCTCCAACACCAGGTCCTGGTGAGTGTAAGTTAACACGTGGGTGTTTATTAGCCATTTGAATTACATCTAATACATTGATTTCTAATACGTTACAAATTTTTGTTAACTCGTTTGCTAATGCAATGTTAACATCACGGAAAGTATTTTCCATTAATTTAGACATTTCAGCTGTTTTAGCATCAGTTTTAATGATTTCACCTTCAACAAATAAACCATAAACTTTAGCACCAGCTTCTGAACATGCCTCAGTAACACCACCAACGATACGGTTGTTATGAATTAATTCGTGTAAGATTTGACCTGGTAATACACGCTCAGGGCAGTGTACTAAGAAAATATCTTCACCTACTGTAAAGCCAGCTGCTTCAACAAGTGGTTTAACATGATCATCCATACTACGTGGTGCGATTGTTGACTCAACAATAATCACATTACCTTTTTTAACAAATGGTAATACAGTTTCTGTTGCTTTCAGTACATAACTTAAGTCACATGATTTATACATATCGTCATTGTTAGGTGTTGGTACTGCGATAATGAAAGCATCAGCTTCTTCAGGAGTTAATGAAGCACGGAAGTTCCCTTTTTCTACTACTTCTTTCACTACTTCGCCTAAACCTGGCTCTTCAATATGAATTTCACCATTATTTAATTTATTCACTACTTCTGGAAATAGGTCTACCCCTACAACTGTCGCTCCGTATTTAGCAAACATTGCTGATGTTGGTAATCCAATATATCCTAAGCCCATAGTACAAATTTTCATTTTAAATTCCCTCACATTCGATTTAGTTCATTGCCATAAAACGACAATTTTATGTGAAAATATAAGCATTTCGCCATATTACATTCTATCTCTATTCTACTTATACTTCAAATATTTTTATACTTAATTGTATTATGTTCATATAATTGTTAAATATCATGAATTAGTATAACTTCCGATAAATGTCTATAAAGATTTTCTTTTCTTCATTCCAATTATATTTTTCACGAGCAACAAGACAATTTTGACTCATTTCATCCCTTAGCTCTGGGTGATCTAATAAATAATTTACCCCTTCTGCAATTGAATTAGGATCATGTGAATCAACACATATTCCTGTATTTTCAGCTTCTACAACTTTTTGAATTTCAGGGAAGCTACAAGCAATTGCTGGAACCCCACTCATCATATATTCAAAAAGCTTATTAGAAGAAGCAGAATAGTGGTTGAAGTTAATATTATTTAATACTTGAAAGCCTAAATACGCGTTTCGAGTATAGTTTAATAATTCATCTACCGGCACTTTTGAAATAAACTTAATACGATCATGTAAATTAAGCTCGTCTACAAGTTTTAACAATTTGGGTTTTATTTTCCCATCACCGATAAAAACGACAATACCACGTTTAAATTGTGGTGTAGCCTGTACAATTTGTTCTAATCCTCTTCCTTTTTGTATTCCACCTTGATATAAAAGAATTGGTTCATCTTCTGAAATACCTACTAATTTATGTAGATTTACTGATTGATTCTTTTCAGGATGAGATACAAATGGATAGTTATGAATCACTTCAGGATAAGGAATATCGTAAAGTTCTTGAGTAAACTTAGCACGAGTATCGTTCTCATGAATCATAATATCAATGAACTTGATTAAAAACTTTTCAATTTTTCCAAAGATAGGATTTTCATAACCAGAACGACTTGATTGAACCTCATGTGAGTCATACACTAATTTCTTACGACGAAACAGTTTAGCACCTACAATTGCTTGCGGTAATGTATTTAAGTCATTTGCATGATAAATATCATAATTTTTACGTAAACCGTATATTGTCATTTCTAATATTGAATAACCTCTTTTACTAGCAACTCTTACTATACGATGACTAAAGATCATCAATAACAATACAGTAACAATTGTAGCGATTGGAGAGGCATACAAGCATAGTAAGACCAAAACCAAAGATAAAATCTTAGTCACCAAATTAATAGTTGCAATACCTTTCACAGCTTCAGCTATTGAAAACGGCCAACGTAAAATAAATGGTAAACGATCATTTACTCGGATGACGCTAAAACCTTCTTTTCTATGTTCTTTTTTAGGTAAGTCTTTCATTTCAAAATTATGCAATGCAATTAAATCTACTTCGTACCCCGCTTCAACAAGTGCTGAGCATTCCCGCAATACACGTGCATCATTCGTAAAATGATTAAAGACAAATGCACAAACTTTTTTATTCATCGATGTCCTCCATCGCTTTTTCTAAAACAAGAATGTTCGTTTTCCAACGTAATTGTTCATATGCATATTGATATCCATTTTGACCTAACTTCTGGCATAACTCATCATCTTTTGCTAGTTTCAAAATATTGTCCGCTAAATCGTCTACGCTATTTTCTTTTGAAACAATACCACAGTTTGATGTATGAATAATATCACTTGCATAACCAGAAACATCTCCAATTATCGGTTTTCTTACGCACATATAATCGATAATTTTACCTGGTAAAACAGTTTTAAAAACATCCTTATCAACCAAACTTACATAAGCTATATCCGAATTTGCAACTAATCGTAATGTATCATTTCGCGATCTAGCTGATTGAAGATTAATATTGTTTAAATTCTTCTCTTTAATCACTTTTTCTAATTCATTCAAATGATAACCATAACCAACAATCGTAAATTGAATATTTGCTTCATCTTTTAACTTTTCTGCAACTTTTATTAACTTTTGGATATCTTGTGCTAATCCTAAATTCCCAGTATAAATAACAGTTTTTTTAGTATCATTAGCCTTTTGCTCAACTTCAATACTGAGCTCTTCTTCAGTAAGTGAGTTAGGCATAAAGTATATTTTATCTACTGGAACATTTTTGTTATTCATATAGTCGATAAAGCTTCTGCTATTTACAAAAATTTTAGTTGCTTTACGATACAATAAGTCCTCAAGTTTAAAAGCAGTCGATAGTAGTAGTTTATTTGAAAACACTCCAACACCAATGATTGATTCAGGCCATAGGTCTCTAATATCAAGAATTAATGGTGCTTTCAATTTCCATTTTGCAATTAATCCAGCCAACCCAACAAATATCGGTGGAGACGTGACAAAAACATAATCTACTTCTTTCTTATATCGAAGTATTTCGAGGATAAAACGAAACATAACCTCTAAATAAAGAAATAAACGTTTAATAATACTTGTTGAATGTTTTTTGACAAGAGGTTCAATTCGTATAACATCTTCCTCATTTAAATCACTGTCCCAAAATCGTTCATTCTCATATAATTCTTTACTAGGATATCTAGGCTCTAAAGTTAAAACTTTTACATCATAACCTTTTGCATGCAACTCTAAATATATATTTTTCATTCGGTTTGCTGCACTACCAATTTCAGGATAAAAATGCTGAGAAATTAAGAGTATTCGTTTCTTTGATGACATATCCGACAGCACCTCCTTTGCTTGCAAAAGTCGAAAGTCTATCTTATTAGAAATCATATATTTACATTGTTCACCAAAATGCTACAAAACAAAATAATTTTAGCATAAATTGGGTAGATAATCCATTACCATTTGATTTCAAATGTAAATAGTTATTATGACAAAATTTAAAAATCCACCACAATTAAGAACATGCAATTTGCTTTAACTAACAAATCTATTACTACTTTTTCATTATTTACCATGATTGGATTAATACTTGATAATTATGGTAAAATGTATAATAGATTGTAAGAATTACATAAATTGCAGCAAGTTAATTAGAGGAGATTCATTATGAAAAAAGTAGTTGTTACTGGTGGAGCTGGCTTTATCGGTTCTAACTTAGTACAAGCATATAAATCCCATGGATTTGAAGTAATAGTTGTGGATAATTTAACAACTGGCAAATTAGAAAATATACCAAATGACATAAAGTTCTATGAGATGGATATTCGTAACCCACAGTTTATAGAAATCATCTTGAAAGAACAACCGGATATCATAAATCATCATGCAGCACAAATTGACGTACAGTTCTCTATTCAAAATCCAATTGAAGATGCAAGTATCAATATCCTTGGCACGATTAACGTCCTTGAGTCATTAAGACAATTAAAAGAAATTAAAAACTGCAATTTTATTTATGCTTCTTCTGCAGCTGCTTATGGGAATCCATCGTATCTAGGAGTAGACGAAAAACATACAACCAACCCAATTTCATTTTATGGCTCATCTAAACTATCACCAGAAATGTATATCAAAATATTTCATGATTTATATGCGATTCCATACTCCATTTTCCGATATGCGAATGTTTACGGTATTGGACAGGACCCTAAAGGTGAAGGTGGCGTCATCAGTATACTAGTCGATCGGATTGTAAACAATTCTCTTTTTACCTTATATGGTGATGGAGAACAAACAAGAGACTTCATATTCGTCCAGGATATCGTTAATGCAAATCTGATTGCTAGCGAGCATCCAATTAACGATACATGCAATATTAGTACAAATATACCGACAACCCTACATGATTTAATAAGAGTCGCTGAGGATGTTATTGAACGTAAAATTGAAATTGAATATGAAGAAGAACGACCTGGTGACATCAAATATAGTTATTTAACTTGTCAAAAAGCTGAATCACTTTTGTCATGGAAACCAAAATACACATTGCATGAAGGATTAAAAGCAACGATCAACCATTATAATAGTAGAAAAAAATAAAAAACAGGACATTGTCTACTCAATGTCCTGTTTTTTTACAGCTACACGTGTTACTTACTGAAGTTTTTTAAGATTGCTTCTACGATGCGGCGAGATGCCTCACCGTCTCCATATGGGTTAGATGCTTTTGACATTTTTGCATGTGCTTCACTATCTGAAAGAAGTTCGTCAGCTAAAGAGAAAATAACCTCTTCATCTGTTCCTGCAAGTTTTAATGTACCAGCTTCGATGCCTTCTGGACGTTCTGTCGTATCACGTAATACTAAAACAGGTACGCCTAATGAAGGTGCTTCTTCTTGAACACCACCTGAATCAGTTAAGATTAAATGAGATCTAGAAGCAAAGTTGTGGAAATCAATTACATCTAATGGCTCGATTAAGTGAATGCGTTGATCTTCACCTAAGATTTCATTTGCAATTTCACGAACAACTGGATTCATGTGAACTGGATAAACAACTTGAATGTCATTATGTTTTTCAACAAGGCGTTTAATTGCCTTAAACATATTGCGCATTGGCTCTCCAAGGTTCTCACGACGATGAGCCGTCATTAATACTAAACGATCGTTTCCAACCGTATCAAGTACTGGATGTGAATACTCATCTTTTACTGTAGTTTTTAACGCATCAATTGCCGTGTTACCAGTAATATATATTGTTTCTTCTTTTTTATTTTCTGCAATTAAGTTTTGTGCAGATTTAGTTGTCGGAGCAAAGTGTAAATCTGCCATAACGCCTGTTAATTGACGATTCATTTCCTCTGGGTACGGTGAGTATTTATCCCAAGTACGTAAACCAGCTTCCACATGACCAATCGCGATTTGATTATAAAACGCAGCAAGACTAGCAATAAAAGTTGTAGTCGTGTCACCATGTACTAAAACGATATCCGGCTTCACTTCTTGCATGATTTTATTTAATCCTTCTAATCCACGAGTTGTTACGTCAATTAACGTTTGACGATCCTTCATGATGTTTAAATCATAATCAGGTGTTATTTCAAAAATTTCTAGTACTTGATCAAGCATTTGACGATGTTGAGCAGTTACTGTCACAATTGATTCGATTTGTTCAGGATACTTTGCTAACTCAAGAACAAGTGGAGCCATTTTAATTGCCTCTGGTCTTGTCCCAAAAATTGTCATTACTTTTACTGTCATGTTCATTCTCCTTTTATGCAAAGAGTAAGTATTATGTAGTATATACTTACCTATCATAACTTACTTTGCTAAAAAATTACATTTTTAAAAAATTTTGTCTATTTTTATTCCTCTTTATTACCCACAGATAAGTCTAAATGATTTCTAAGTTCCGCTATTACATAGTCACGTTCTTCATCTGGCACTTGTAAATAATAAATACCATCAATCTTAGTTCCCTTACCAGTAATTTGAATTTTATCAATATTACTTGCGGCCTCACGATAATCTTGTTGTATTGAAACCATTTCATTAAACGTTAAATTTGTAACGACATTCTCTTCAATCGCTTTTAAGATGTCTTGGTAATTCCCTAAAGATGATACACTTGCACCTTTTTTAATAACTGCTTCAATTACAAGACGTTGTCTTAATTGACGTCCAAAATCACCACGAGGGTCCATTTTTCTCATTCGTGCGAAGCTCAATGCTTCTTTCCCATTTAAGTGAATTGCACCCTTTTTAAAGTGAGTATTTTCGTACGTAAAATCTAAATCATTTACAACATCAACGCCATCTACTGCGTCTACGATGTCTCTAAACCCTTCCATATTAACTTCTAAATAATAATCAATCGGTACATTTAAGAAATTCTCAACTGAATCTACCGTCATTTGTACTCCACCAAATGCATAAGCATGGTTTAATTTATCTTGTTTCCCTTTACCAACGATTTCAGTTCGAGTGTCACGTGGAATACTTACCATCTTAGTTGTTTTCTTTTCTGGGTTAACTGTCAATAAGATCATAGAATCAGAACGACCTTTATCACCTTTACGATGGTCTACACCCATTAATAGTATTGAAAAAGGTTGCTTTTTTTGAACACTAACTACCTCTTTACGCTTATCCGTCTTCTCTATATCTTTGTGAATTTTCTTTGATGTATTGTTAACATTATTGTAAATTGAGTAAGCATATATACCTACTCCTGCAGTAATAACAACTAAAATCAGTAAAAGACTTAATAACACCTTTTTAATTGTCGACATCTTTTTTTTCGAATGTTTTTCTTTTCTAGACAAGATGATTCTCCTTAAATTAAAATAATTTTAATATTTTGAACTATTGTCATTAACAATATTTTACTTTATCTGTCATAATCTGCATACTTTTATCTACAAAATTTAAAGTTATCAGACAAAATAAAACTACTCAATAAAATACGGTCATACACAATAGTACGACCGTATTGTAATTAAATCTTAATTTTATATTGAAAGTATTTAACGTTATCCAAATGTATCGGATCTCTTAAAAATATCACAATCTCGTATTCACCCTTTTGCGTTGGGTGATAATTCAATATTCTTTTTTCCCCATACCATTGCTGATATAAGACTTCATTATTAAACTTTACATAATAAGCGATAGATAAATCTTCAAAAATTATATTTACATCTACATTGTTTAGTTTATGAACAAACAAATCATTTTCATAAAGAACAACACTATTTTTCTGAATCACATCAAAAATGTCAGCTAAGTTTTTAGAATCCATTTCCTTAACGATTTGATCTAATTTTTGTAAGAAGAGTTCATAGTATTTATCTTCAAAATGATAAGGACTAAGCCCCCATCTATGGTCTACGGAACAATACAATTCTTCATTTGTCATATCTATTACTTTCATTTCAGTAAAGTTCTCTTCAATAAATTGGTAGTAATAATATAAATATTTATTTTGTTTTTCAATCTGTTGTAACTGATTCGAAAATTCACTTATCGTTCCATCTTCATTTATATACTTTGTTTTCCATGCACCTTTGTGAATAATGATTTTGTGTGCTGGAATATATTTTAATAAAGTGTTGAAAAATGCCTTAGCACTTTTTTCCCAAGTACTTAGTAAGTCTTCGTTTCGTACAATTTCGGTAAAATCATATTCATCAATCAGTCCTGACGCAACTAATTCATTTGATTTTGTAATGAGACTATCATTTAATTTTAGTAAATTAAATCGTTCATCTATGAAATCAATCAGTATAAAATCAAATTTACTTTCACTTATTATTTGGAAGAAACTTTTTTCTATATCTTGTACAATGCATTTTTTCTGAAAAGCAGATGTTAAATTGATTTTAGATTGATCTATTAGCAATGATTTAGACATCAAACTGATTAATGAAGTTCTAGCAAAGTAATGTGGAATAACGTACTGATCATTACTAAAATTAAATGCGTCTCTTGTAATACAACTACCTAAAATAATTACGTTCTTTTTCAAATAGTTCGCCTACTTTTCATTTTTCAAGGAAAATATCCATTATTTGATTACACATATTAGTTAACGAATAATTTTCCTTTACAAATGTTTTTAAATTGTTATTAGTTGAGAAGTCATTTTCAGAAATAAAATTTATTGCATCTTCAATTGTCTCGAAAATATAATCTTTTGGAAAAACAACGTTTACGCCTTCTCGTTTTAGTACTACTGGAAAAGCACCAGAAGCCATTCCTTCTATTGGAGCCATATGGAAACTTTCATAATCACTCACTGAAAGTACATATCCAACCTTTTTTAACCAACTTGTTACATCTCCCCATCCTTCAAAATGCACGTTCTTTTTGAATGGAGAGTTTTCTATCTTTCGAAACACTTCTTCGTAAAACTCTCGTTCAGCTTGATTATTCCATACCCAACCGAATTCTTTTGGGTGTTTCCCTTTAATATATAATTGATATTTATTATTTCTTCTATATAATTCTTCAAAGATCTCGATTGCTCTATCTAATCGCTTTAATTTAGGAACAATCCCGATAATTCCTATATTGTATTTAGCTTTTGATGATTTAACTTTCTCAAACTTTTCAGTTTGTACCCCGTTATATACAACCGTCATTTTTTCTCTAGGAATACTAGCAACACGATGAAACTCTTCATAAACATAAGGAGAAATAGCAATTATTTTATCTATTTTATGATAATCAAATTGACTTGGATAAATTGTATTCATTTCAAATCTATGCATTCTTACAATTAACTTCTGATGTGGTTTTTTATGTTTTTGATACCACACAACATTGCCTAGGCCCCACTCACAAAATAGAATATCAGCCCATTCGACTATTTCCAAGCTGGCTTGCTCGTCTTTAATCTCATGGCCTTCCCATTTATCAATTTTCACCGATATATTTGGTGAGTGTTCAAAAAATTCTATAGCATCATTTAAAAATTTTAAATCATGCCCAATAAATGCTATTTTCATCCAAAATTACTCCTATATATTTATCTCGTCCAAAGTTTTTTTTGAAACATTACGTTTCTCTGCAAAGTTAAATTGATCAATATTAAAAAATCTCACGCCATATTTAAACCAGTGTTTAAAATCACTATCGTTTTCTAAAGAGTTAATAAACATTTTAGGATTTATTAACTTTAATGATGTTTTGTTAATCAATGATGAATTAAATAAACCATTTGTTACAAAAGTATATGGTTGTCCCTGATCTTTCACAATAATAGCATCATCAATATAAGTGGTCGTTAAATACAAATCTTTTAAATAATTTTCACCATAATGATGACCGTATTGAACAGGAGCAACATGTGAGGTATCAATTATTTGACCAATGTTTGAATAATGATGGATGTAATCAATTAAGAATGATTTAACTTGTCCATTATTATTTTTATTGAAAATCTCTAAATAGCCATCAAATATATCTAATAGTATGACTAACTTTTTATTTTCTAAAGATTGTTTATTAAAGATTTTCATCAGATTCTGATAGTCCTCTTTACTTCTAACAATACCAATCATCGCTACTGAATCATCGCTCTTAGTATATGCAAAACCGATATCATCTAACATAGTTTGAATACGATTTTTATAGGTGTGATTTTCTAGTACATGGCGAAGTGATAATAGACGATTTTGATTAAAGAATTGCTCATCTTCAAAATAACGACTTATGATATCTTTTAATTCATCATAATTTGAAGAAGCAACAACTAAATCGCCAAACATATTATTTATTCCAAGTGATTCCGAACTAACAACAGGCGTATTACTAGCTAGTAATTCAAACACCCTTCTTGCAAACATTGTAGGTGAATCAATAATACTATTCACATTTAAAGCAATTTTATAGCCTTTATACGCTAAATCTATTTCATCACCTTTAAGTGTTCCAACAATATGCTTTTTAAATTCTAATGGGAATTGGTTAGGAGAACTCGGGTTATTATAGTTTCGATCATAAATATCGATCCCATATTTACCAGAAATGCTAATCATATTATCCATAGCTTTTGTTCGTTCTGGGAATTTATCACCATAATATGCCCCAGCAAAAACTACTTTTTCAATTCTTTCAAATGATTCGATTGGATTGTGGTATTTTGGTTGTGCTGCAAATGGGAAAGAATATACATTCATTAACCCTTCTTGCTTATATAATTCTACTGAGTTTTGATCTGTCGTAAATACATAATCAAAATGTAAAGCTGTATTGATAAAAGCACTAAAATGGAATGGGTCCTCTTTATTCCAAAAGATTGTAGGAATATTATTTTCTTTGCACCAATAAACCAAATTCAGTAATTCTGAATTATCTCTCGGACCGCCAGTCCCAACTTTATTAGTCCAACTTCCATTATTACCTAACCATGCAGACTCACAAAAAAAGAGATCAGGTTGATTACTTTTTAGCTCTTCATACCAGTTCTCAGGTTTAATTTTCATAATATTAAATTCTGGTTCAAAACATCTTGTCGTAAATTCATCAGCAATGAATGCTACATTTAAATCTTTAATTTTTTTCTTCTTTTTGCTTACATTCGATTTATGTTTCAGACTAGGCTTCTCTGCTAAGAACGTAATACTTTGCAGATTAAATTTACCTTTTCCGCTAATTCTAACGGCTAACTTAATATGGTCAATATTATCTAAGACAATATTTTTCATATTGATTGTTTTATCAAATCTAGCTTTCGAAACATATCTAACACCATCTTTATAGATAGCAATGACATTGATTTCTACATTACATTTACCTTCAACGATTCCTATTGTTTTAATATGTCTATTCTTAACATTATTTGATACTAAAAAATCTAACATTCTATCAATCTTATCAGTATTTTTTAGGAACATATATTTAAATTCGTCATTTTTTAAAGTAGATGTAAACTGAACTCCTGTATCAGTTTTATCAACAGTTATGTTTTTTTCATTTGAAAAATCAGTTTTATCAAATACAAATTGTTCAAAAAAGTTAAAACTAATCCCTTTATAATCTGAATTCAAGTTATTTAATAAAATCTTCGAATTTTTCTTCAGTTCACCAAGACTGTTTAAATGTCTATCAATAAGTTCATTCAATCTATTCACCTACTTTTTAATTTTTCTACGCATGTCCCAATATTTAATGACAATATTTCCGAGTTTAGATTTCTTTAATTTATTGTATTTTTCATTTATTTTTTTTAATTCTTTTGTTTGTTTTATAATACTAGCTTGATAGTTTTCATTTTTCATTTCTAAATTGGAAATGACTTGATTAACTTCTAATAAAAACTCTTCTTGTTTAATAATGGTTTCTATATTTTGCAAAATATTTAATTCAAGGTCGTTTTCTAGTATTAGTATAGTGTTTTGCAAATCTACGATTTTATTTTCTAATAATTTTATTTCTGTTTCTTTAAAATTGATTTGCTTTAGCAAATCTTCTTCAACAGGTAAATTATTTTGTTTTAACTTTTCTGTTAACATTTCACTACTTAAATTACTGACAACTACTTCTTTTAAATGATTTTTATTAATAGAAAGAGTGATATTATCTGTGTTACTCATGCTGCTAACTTCTCCCATTGTGTCACTCCTTATTCTTAGATATATATATAATTAAATGATTTTATTCAATTTCTAATAAAGCCTTAATAAATAATAACATATCATTTTACCTATATCGAGATAATATTTATAAAAACGAACATGATAATTTAACCAAAAAACGAATATGAAATTTTACCTACTTGAACAAATAAAAAAACTCACCATAATGGTGAGTTTTTTATTTAGTATAAATTTACATTAATTATTTTATTTGTGCCGTCTTTAAAACGTAAATCAAAATTTAAAAATTTATTATCTCCCGTAACATAAAAATTACTAATTCCTTTACCATTTTCCGCATTCAAAATCGTTCTAAAATTAGCAACTTTATCTTTTGTAGAAAAACGTATTTGTTGAATTGGAATAGCTTTATTAAACACATTTGATTTATAACCAGCCAGTGGATTCTTAGATCCAATATATGACTGATATGTTGATTTATTGTCTAAATTGATGAGCTCAATCTGATTACTTTCAATTTTACTTGAAAGTAGAAATTGATTTTGAGCCTTCTGACTGAAATTCACATTTTCTCCAACATTAAATACTTTTGTATATGTATGTATCTTTTTTGAATTCATTTTGTCAAAAATTAAAATAGAATCTGTATTTTTCACATATAACATCACTCTGTTAATTGTAACTCCAGGATACAATTCATGTTTACCTACAACGTATGAATAGTCGCTTTCTATATCTCCGTTTTGAATAACAGCTTGATCTATGTTCTCTTTCTTTATTTCATATGATTTATTATCAACAGTAATTGTATTATGGGCATATGTACTCGTCATATATTTTCGCATTGAATCATTTAATTCATAGTTGTATAAGCCTGAATCAACAAAAAATTCTGTTTTACCTTTCATAAAAATGAAAGATAGGTCATCTGCGTGTTTATGTACTGTTGAATGAAAAGCAGAAACAAAAAATAAATAAGATTGAAAATGATTTGATTCATTTCTAAAAACACTTATCCCGCTCTCTTTATACAATATATCTGTATATGGATTTGTTCCAATTGCACCATTTGATGCTAAGAATTTTAATTTATAGCCTCTTATATCATTTATATTATTATTAACAACATAACTATTTTTTGAATCACCATAAAGTGGAATCGTTCCATTTGGCTGCAGTAGTGTTGCAAGCGAATCCTCTAACATGCCAATCTTATCTTCAACAAAAATCTTTGTATACTCTAAATCATCCAAAAGAGGCGAAATTTGTTTCAATAAATCCAGTACCACTATTTGATAACTGATACTATGCTCGTTTGTTACCCCTTCTTTTGTTATCAGTTTCTCGATATGTCTAATCAGTCTGTTCGTTGCAGTATCGTACCAAACTTTACTTTTCGATAATTCAGGGAAAAGTTTCGCAATTTCTAATAATGCTTGATCCTGGAAAATCCCGTGATTTGACTCCCAAACATAATTTTTTTGATCAGCTAAATAGTTACCATGTTGTTCAATTAGAGACAAAACTTCATTATAAAATTTTTTATTATATATAGAAGAGTTTTGATATAGCTTTTCAAATTGAATTAAGTAAACTGTCCTAATCGGAGTGCTATTTGTATACCATGCCCAAGGACTAGCAGCCTTTTTTGAATTTCCATTGTATTTTTTCCAACTACTAATAATTGATTCTGATTTCTTTAAATACTTAACATCATTTGTATACTCATAGGCACTCAATAAATACCCTACATGCTCAAGACTGTGGAAAAATAGTTGCCACGTTCGATTATTATATGGGTTTTCCTTCCACGTTAAATCTTTTTGTAATTGATATACAGGAAATTGATTCCCTAAGTAGATTTTATTCTCTAATATTTGATTTGCATATGTAACAACTGATTTTGATGGTTTTATTCTTTCTATGTACTTTATTGGTTCAGGAGTATTTTTCGATATTTCATTAGCTTTTAATGGCAAAGAGCCTGTTAATGAGATAATTGTAAAATAACTAATTAAGAACACGATCACTAACTTTTTTAATATCCCCATTTTTTCAACCCTTTCATCATTTCCTTATATGAGAATATCTCTACAATTCCATTAAAACTAACATGAAAGAAAGAAATACCTTTAAACTTATATCGTACCGACTATTGTACTTTACATAATTAATTTGGACTAATTCTCTGTTCACAGTAACTTTATATATCTTTAAACGAAATTTAATGGAAATCAATTCTTTTGTAACGATTAAAATTTTTTATTTATTTTGATAAATTCTCCTAGCACTTTTTGAACATTCTGTTATATAATAATTATTAATTAAATATACTGTATTAATACAGAATGGAAAACAGAAACAACAAAATAATAAGGAGTGTTGACAATGAGTAGAGAAGAGCGTAAAAACATGGTTCGATTTTTAGAGCAAGCAAGAGGGCTTTCATCTGAGGATTTGGTATTTATGACAGATGCAGATTTAGAACATATTTATAACTCAACTTACACATATATGTTACACCACGCGGAATAATAAATATTCATATAAAAACTAGGTAGTTCCTGCATCAGGTTCTACCTAGTTTTTATTTAGGTTCTTCTAATAACCATTTATTTTACAATAAACTTCTTTGTTAATGCTGTAAGTGAAAGTGCCACTGTATTTAACTGCTGACTATTATTAAAGGTTAATTGCATTCGTTTCATTTGCTCATCTGAAGTATTCAACATTTCTTCAGCACTTGCTAATGTTTGTTGTGAAATTGAACCAAAATGTAATGTTGTTTCTTCCATTAAAGGAATTGTGTCTTTTAATTTTGATAATTCCGTATGCATTTTTTCAATTTTATAGTTTATATCAGTAATTGTTGTTAATAAAGAATTAAATGCTAATCGAGATGCTTCAACTGTTTCTGTACTATTTTCTGTATCAATTGCAAGCAGATTAAATTCCTTTGTTGCATTTGACATCATATTGTTCATATTTGTTACTGATTCGGAAATATCCTCAGTAGCAGTTGAACACTGGCTAGCGAGATTTTGAACCTCACGTGCAACAACAGCGAAGCCTTTACCTGCATCCCCTGCTCTCGCTGCTTCAATTGAGGCATTTAATGCTAATAATTTCGTTTGATCTGCAATGGAACGAATCCATGTTACTACTTTTGTAATTTGCGAGCTATACCCAGAAACCTCATGAATCGTGCCGGCTACTTGCTTACACTTTTGTTGAATGTGTTGGAATGATTTTAATAATTCAGCTACATTTTCTTCACCTTTTATTGCTGAATGATTCATATTCTTCGATGCATCCAATACTTTTTCCATTGTTTGTAATACACTAGAAGATTCGTCTTTCATATGAAGAAACATATTGCTATTATTAGTCGAACTAGCAGCTGTTTCTTCTGCACCCATTTTTACAATATTCATTGTTTCTAAAGAAGCCTTCGTATATAGAAATGAATGCTTTGCTGTATGTTGTAGCTCTTTACTAGTAGTAACTAAAGAAACTGTTGTAGCATCTATATTCGAAAGCATTTGACGCATTTGTTCAATCATACTTTTAAAGCTTTTTGTTAATGAAACGATTTCCGGGATATTTGAGTTAGTATCCACCTCAATCGTTAAATCTCCTGTTCGAACGTCCCTCATTACATCCCTTAATTTTTCCAACGGCTTTATGATACTTCTCACTGCAAAGTATGTCATAACGATTGTCATAAAAATACAGATCAAAATTGACAACATAAAGATTTTTTTCATATCATCTAACATCCACATAAACGAGCGATCATCAATTACAACTGCATAATATCCCTTTAGCTCACTAATTTTTTCGAACGCATATGTATAAGACACTTCATGAAAATTTGTTTGGCCAACACCATGTTGACTTTTTTGAATCTCTTTCTTTGCTTTATCAAGTATTTTTACGTCGCTATGTAAGTTGGCTTTGTATGCCTTCACTTCTTTCGTTTCTTCTGATACAAAAAACGCTGATGCTTTTAATCCGTCTTGAGATAAATTTGCCATTTGATTCTTTACAACATTATTAATAGCTTTTTCAAAACCTTTCTCATCTCCAATGTATCTATATTGAAGACTTTGAGAGATTTCTTTCATAATAGAAGCTTCTCGCTCAATTCTGCTATTCATTGTAGTAATAGTTGTTTCCTTGGCTTTTTGATAAGAAATCAAAGATACGACAGACATAGATAAAGTAATTAAAACAACAGTAAATAAAACTAAACGAGACTGAAGTGTAAATCGTTCAACAAGCTTCTTTTTACGATTACTACCATCTTCCTTTTCGGTCCTTGGTTCATGTTCTTTTTTCACAATAACTTTTCTAAAAAAACTAAATAATGCTTCTTTTATTTTACGATTATCTTTTTTGTTTTGGTCTCGTTGAATGAATCTCTTTATAGTGTTTTTTACTGCGTCATTTTTCACCAATTCACACCACATTTCCTAATTTTATTACATAAACTCCTAATTTAAAGTATAATTTGACAATATTCACCTTGTATAAATAAAGTGTAAAGTTAATGTGAATTTCAAAAAAAAATGCCCCTATATATAGGAGCATTTTTCACTGGCTTCGATACGAGCCCTTTCAATTAGAATAAACAGGCTCAAAACGATATCCTTTTCCTTTTATTGTTCTTATATATTTAGGAAAATTCGGGAGTTCTTCAATTTTAGATCGTAATCCATGGATATAAATATCAATCAGCCTTTTATTTTTATATACCGAAATAACCTCCATTAATTCTTCTCTAGTCACAATACGCCCTGCTTTTTTCACTAAATAGATCAAGATCGCAAATTCTCTTGCATTTATGTCGACTCTATTTTTACTTCTATATACTTCTTCTCTATTTACATAAATAGAAATGTTTCCAACATGTATAATTGTTTCTTTTTCTTCTATTTTATCTTGATAGCTCCTGCGCATAACGGCTTTAATTCTAGCTGATAAATCTCTAGGATGGATTGGATATTTAACATATTCATCTGCACCCGCTTCCATGCAAATTGCCGCTTCGAAAGTATCGTATTGTTCTACCAATAATATAATTGGAACATTTGTGATCCGCCTGATTCTTAAGATAATCGGTATAAATTCATCTAAAACACGGCTTTTCTTTAAAATAAGACATCCCTTTAAAAACCCTAAATGTACCTCTTCTTTAAACTCTCTATATGGATAGGTACTTATTTTATACAAGTCAAATTGGTTACTTTGCAAAAGCGCACTTTCAATTTCATTTTTTTCCTGAACGATGACAACCTGCTCCACGCTTTTTCAACCCCTATATTTTTTTTGGTATAAACTATATTTTTATTTTTACAGTCATTGTAATGAATTCTTTTATAAAAAGGGGGACATTCATTATACATTTACAAATTCTTTACGTTCAGTTAAAAGCTAGTTAACTTTTGTGGAATATAGTAGGAAATGTAAGAAATAACAAACAACCACTTTTAGGGGGAAAACTTAAAATGAAATTGATCAAAAAACCTTTACTAGTATTATCAGCAGCAGCTCTTCTTTCATTAGCAGCTTGTGGAAATACAGATAAAACTGAAAACACGTCAGGCAAACAGTTATCTGGAGATATCTTAATTGATGGATCATCAACAGTTGCTCCTATTATGGAAGCAGTATCTGAAGAATATACAGCAGCTCAACCAGATGTACATGCTTCAGTTGGTATCAGTGGTACTGGTGGAGGATTTGAGAAATTTACAAAAGGTGAAACTGACTTAAGTAATGCATCTCGTCCAATCAAAGATGAAGAAGCTGCAATTGCAAAGGAAAATAACATTGAATATATTCAATTAGAATTAGCTTACGATGGTTTATCAGTAGTAGTAAGTAAGGATAATGATTTTGTAGATAAATTAACTGTAGAAGAGTTAGCTAAAATGTGGGCAGTAGATTCAAAAGTAAAAACTTGGAACGATGTAAACCCTGCTTGGCCAAAAGAAGAAATTAAATTCTTTAGCCCAGGTACTGAATCAGGAACATTTGACTACTTTAAAGAAGCAATCTTAGACAAAGGTGATGTTCGTAAAGATACTCAAATGTCAGAAGATGATAACGTTCTAGTAACTGGTGTAGCTGGTGAGAAAAATGCGATTGGATTCTTCGGTCATGCTTACTATGAAGAAAACAAAGATAAATTAAAAGTTGTACCAGTTGTAAATCCTGAAACTGGTGAAGCTGTTGAACCAACTGAAGAAACAATTAAAGACGGTTCTTATGCACCACTTTCACGTGAAATCTTCACTTATGTAAATAAAAAATCTTTAGAGCGTGCAGAAGTAATTGATTACCTAAAATTCGCAAACGAAAACGTACCAACATTAGCTGAAGAAGTTGGATATGTACCTTTAGAAGATGAAAAATACGAAGATAACCTTAAAAAGTTAGACGAAGCTGCAAAAAAATAATTAAATTTTAACTGAATTTAAGAGAGGTAAGGACCCGGATGAAGCCTTACCTCTTTCATTCTTGAAATTAGGGGGTTTTTAAAAATGTTAGAAACAAAAAAAATTTCGCCTGTTCAACAAGCGATTGCTGCAAATAAAAAGAAAAAAGTTTCAATGGATACAATCTTAGAAAAATTAATGCCAAAACTATTTTTAGTTTGTGCACTTGTTGCGATCTTTACAACATTTGGGATTGTTTTTACCTTACTTGCAGAAACAGTTCACTTCTTTGAAAAAGTATCAATCGTTGAATTTTTAACAAGTAAAGAATGGCATCCAACATTATCTGATCCAGATTATGGAATTTTACCACTTATATCAGGTACTTTATTAACGTCACTTATTGCAACGATTGTCGCTGTACCGATTGGTTTAACGTCAGCTATTTATTTAAGTGAATATGCTTCAGATAAAACACGCCGAACAATTAAACCAATTCTTGAGGTATTAGCAGGCGTACCAACTATTGTTTATGGTTTCTTTGCATTAACATTTGTTACACCAATTCTAAAAGAAATCATTCCAACATTAGGTATTTACAATGCTTTAAGTCCAGGTCTAGTAATCGGTATTATGATTATCCCTATGATTACCTCTTTATCTGAGGATGCAATGAGTTCTGTTCCAAATTCACTACGTGAAGGTGCATATGGCTTAGGTTCAACAAAACTTGAAGTTTCTTTAAAAGTTGTCTTACCTGCAGCTATGTCAGGTGTAATCGCATCTTTTGTACTTGGAATTTCTCGCGCAATTGGAGAAACAATGATCGTATCTGTAGCTGGTGGTGCAAACCCAATACTATCGTTTGATCCTACAAAAGCAGTACAAACGATGACTGCATTTATTGCACAAGTCAGTCAAGGTGATGTAGGTTACGGTTCGATTGGTTACTACAGTATTTACGCAGTAGGTACAACATTATTCATCTTTACATTAGTGATGAACGTAATTGCACATTTTATCTCGAAACGATTTAAAGAGGAGGTATAATCATGAATTTCATCGATCACAATAAAGTTTCTGCTAAAATTGGTAACCGATTAGTAAAAAATAAAATAAGCTCACAAATTTTCTTCTTATCTACTATGTTTGGCTTATTCATATTAGCAGTTTTACTTTACAGAATTGGTAGTCAAGGATTTTCATTTATAACACCGGATTTCTTCACAAATTTTGCTTCTCGTATACCCGAAAGAGCAGGGATTAAAGCTGCACTTTATGGAACGATGTGGTTAATGGCAGTAGTCATTCCTGTTTCATTAGTTTTAGGTGTCGGAACAGCAATTTATTTAGAAGAATATGCAAAGAAAAACTTTTTAACTCGTTTTATTCAATTAAATATTTCAAATTTAGCAGGTGTGCCATCTATCGTATTCGGTTTATTAGGATTAACAGTTTTTGTTCGTTTATTTGGATTTGAACGCAGTATTTTAGCTGGTGGATTAACAATGTCACTTGTCATTCTTCCTGTTATTGTTGTTTCTTCACAAGAAGCAATTCGTTCGGTTCCTAACCAATTACGTGAAGCTTCATTTGCATTAGGTAGTACAAAATGGAAAACGATATATCGTATTGTCTTCCCAACTGCATTACCAGGTATATTAACTGGAAGTATATTAGCATTCTCACGTGCAATTGGTGAAACTGCTCCGCTACTAGTTATTGGAGCCCTTTCTTATGTTGCATTCGTACCAACTGATATCTTCTCAGGATTCACGGTTATGCCAATTCAAATTTACAACTGGACTTCTCGTCCACAAGAAGCATTCCAATTTGTTGCAGCTGCAGGAATCATTGTGCTACTTGTTATGTTAATTGTTATGAATGGTGTTGCTGTATGGATTCGTAATAAATTCCAAAACAGATTCTAAATTTGCTCCCCCAGCAATTTATAAATAAATAAAAACTCGGAGTCAACTAACTGATTCCGAGTTTTTTTATTAACCTAAGTCTACAATCGTTTTTCCATTAACTATTCGTTCACGAATTTGTTCACAAAGCTCATTTACTCTCTGTGAATGTTCTTCTTTACCTTCATATTTCATTTTTAATACATAATATAAAACATGATCTCTGCACTTTAAAAATGCAGGAATTCGACTATACCACTCTTCTTCTAAAACAAACTCAGTTTCATATCCCTTTCTAAGGATAGCTAATTGTTTTTTAGCGTATGCAGAATTCTCTTCATAAGACTTTTTGCTTGCCCAAGCAGTATAGTAAAGGACAATCGCGATATCCGAAATAAAATAATTATATTGTAAATCGTCAAAATCGAATGCAGTGATTTCTCCTTCATCATTTACAAAAAAATTATGAAAGTGTAAATCACTATGGATTAATCCATACGAATTTGTTTGTCTTGGATAATGACTCATTTCTTCTAATAGCGCTTTTGTATGTGGACCTAATTCTTCATGATTTAACATCACTTGAAGATATGCTTCTTCATCCCAAGATTCTCTTGCGCTTGTAACTGGATAATTAACAGTTAAAGCATGTAATTTTCCCAGCGTTTTTCCTAATTTAAACATTAAATCGTCATTCCAAACGTTGGGGTTTGTTCGATCAACTAATTTACCATCAGCCCATTCAAACATTGCTGCAAAAAAGCTAGTTCCATCACTAGCAATATGCTCTTCTACCAAATTCCCATTTAGAGATAATAAAGAGCCCGCTGCATTTGCACCATTTTCTCTTACATATTTTAAAAAGGTAAGTTCGGCTTCAATTTCATTTTTTTGACGATGCGAGGAATGAGTTAGTCGCAATACCCTAGCTACTCCATCTTTTGTATGACCTTTAAAAATATAGTTTTCAAAATCACCTACCGGCTTCTCATCTACCTCGATTCCGAACCCTGATGCAGCATTATGCAATATTTCTTTCGTAAAAACTCTTTCTACAGTATGTTCCATTGTTTAATCCTCCAAAAAAACCTACTTTATGACTACTTTAATTAGTTCTAAATAATTAGGCTATATCCCTTCATTTTTTCTCTTTATTTATCAGAAAGTAATTTAAGAGAAGTTGATTGGAGTGGAAGGTGCTCGACTCCTGTGGGAGTAGTGGGACAGATGAGACCCCGGAGGCGTGCCGAGGAGGCTCATCGCACGCCCCACAAAAAGCGAACATCCTGGAACGTAAATCAACATTCTTTTTTTTAGTAGACTTTAAGTGGCGAGACTTTTTTGCTTCTTTAAAATATCTCTCTTTCTTTTACTTCAAATTCTTTTCGATATTCATTAGGAGTCATGCCTACCATTTTTTTGAATATTTTCCGAAAGTATTTATCGTCCTGGTATCCAATTTCTCCTGCTATTTCATATATTTTTAAGCGTGGAAATTTAAGTAATTCTTTTGCTTTATTCATTCTAATTCGTACGATATAATCTGATAAATTTTCACCGTAAATTTGTTTAAACTTACGCGAAATATATTCTCTACTTAAATAAAATTTCTCAGAAAACTCTTGTAGAGAGATTTCTTCTGAATAATGATTTTGTATATAGTAAGCAATTTCTTCGATCGTATTGAGTTCTTTGGCTGGTCGTCCTATTTGATGTAATAGTGAACTAACTCTTTCTCTTTGAGCTAGTAGGAAATCTTTTAGTTCGAAATGTCCTCGAATATTCCAATATGCATCGATACTAATTTTATGTAAAGTTTGTATTGAATTCTTCGTGATCCATCTATTTAAAAATAACTCGAATTCCTGATGCCAATTTTCTAATTGAGCGTATGAGAAATAATTGAATTCTTTCAAATGATTTACAATCCGATTAATGATTTCATCAAAAAATGAAATATCGTTTTTCTCCATCATTTTATCTAGTAATTTTAATAATTCGATAGCATTTAATCCTACTTGCTCCTGTATGTTTGCTTTTAAATAGACGGGACATTCGATCATTTCAAGCAAATTGTATTCATGTATAATCTGCTTTGCTTCTATGTAAGCATCCTGCAATGTTTCTACTTCATACTGTCCGCTACCGGAAATATGAAATGGAAAAGGAACAACTGTCATTAATATTTCTGATAGCTGTTTATTGAAATTTTCAACATGTTCCCCCCAATAGATCATACAGACCTCTTGTTTTGCATGAATATTTCTAAATGCGATACCCACATTCTTGTTTTGAAGAATTTCATTTACAACATTTAAAATAGCAAAATAACACAATTCTTCAGACCATATACCGATAAACGCTTTTAAATTTCTTAATTTAATGACGGACACATGAACGGATGTAATAGATGTTTTCTCTACGCCTGTTAGTAAATTTCCATCGTACTCGTTCCCAATAATGGCATTACTTAAATGTTGATCTCGATAAAAAGGTAATATTTCATCCAATTTCCTTGTATGTTTGATTGATTCTCTTCGCTCTTGGTCTTCTTTGTTCCATTCTTCAACGACTTTACTAATCGTTTCATTTAATGTGTCAGGATCGATTGGCTTTAATAAATAATCTGAAGCTCCATTTTGAATTGCTTCTCTCATAAACTGATATTCTTCATATCCAGTTACAACAATGATTTTACTCGTTAATTTTTCTGACTTAATCCACTTTAATAATTCTCTTCCATCTAATTCGGGCATCATCATATCTGTAAAGATGATTTGTGGACGCTCACTTATGATAATGTCCTTAGCAATTCTTCCATTTTCAGCTTCAAATATTTCCGTTGTATTTATTTCATCCCAGTTCGCTAATAATTTGATCCCTTCTCTTACATGGGTTTCATCATCAATAATTAACACTTTCATTTTCTATTGCTCCTCTATCTACATGTAGTGGCAAATAAATTGTGACAATGAAATGCTCATGCTGTTTACTCTCTATAAAAAACTTACCTTTTTCACCGTAATATAATTGGATACGGTCATTAATATTCTTTAATCCGATACTTTCCTTTTGAGATTTCGCCTGATTCATTAGCGAAAATTGAATCTTCTCTAATTTTTTTTGATCCACTCCAACACCGTTATCGATCAACATTATACACATCGTGTCAAAATCAAATTGACTAATCGAAATTTCTAGCTTCCCTAAGTTTTGTTTCCGTTCAAAACCGTGCTTAAAATAATTTTCTACTAGTGGTTGTAACGTCATTTTCGGCATGCTCGTAAAATATAAATGTTCATCAACATTCAATTTATATTCAAACTTCCCGTCATACCTTTCATTTTGTAGGGCTAGATAATCTTTAATATGATTAATTTCATCAACTACTCTGACGAAATCCTCATTATTTCTCATACTATATCTCATGATTTTTGAAAGTGATGTTAATAGCTTATATACTTTTTTTCCATCATTTTTCAAAGATAAAGTACCAATTGACTGCAATGAGTTGTATAAAAAGTGTGGATTTATTTGTGACTGTAGTACTTTAAGCTGGTTCGTTTTATTTTCTATTTGTAGTTTATACTCCTTTATGTATAAATCATTTATCTTCTCAATCATTGAAGTAAAGTGTTGACCCAGTTGTCCAAATTCATCATCACCAAGTGAATCAAAAGAAACAGCTAACTCTCCTTCTTCAATACGTTTTATGTTCCGAATGAGTGTATGTATTGGGTTCGTAAATTTTACTGAAACGAGAATCGTAAGTACCGTTACAAAAAGTACAGAAATCGCACCAATTGTTATATTAATGATTAAAATTTTATTGGCATCTTGGTAAAGGTTTGTATAAGGGATACTCTTTATGATTGTCCATGTTTTCCCGCTGGCCTTAACTTGATCTGAAACGTAAACACCTTTGAAATGTTTGTTCTTGCCTTCAAAATCATATTGGCCTTTCTCAACCTTCGTATTATTTATTTCCTTATACCAAGAATTGGTTAACTTTTCTCCAATACGATTTCCGTTTGAGGAGTAAAATACATTTCCATCCTCGTCTAGTACATACAAATGCTCTCGATTTTTATCATATATACGATCAAAGATTTCTTTAATACGATCTAACCTAACATCAATGGATAGAAAACCTAATAACTGATCTGTCGTAACATTCATTAAACGATAATGAAATGAAATGACTTGTTTAGCAGGTTTAACTCGAAAATCAGAAAGATCATTATAGCTTTTAATGTCATGTGTTGATTCAATTTCAACAAACTGCTCATCTTTCATTAATGTCTTATAAATCGGGAAATCATTAAAGTTCAAGAGCTTTCCTCTTCCGCTCACTTTTGCATTGTAGACAGAAAAATCATCTTTCCCCCGTTCGATATAAAGATGCATTTGTTCGATTTCTCTTCGGTTAAAATACAAGTTTAGTAGATTACGATTGATTTCAAATTGATTTTTGTCTATAAACTCTGTAGCACCATTTTCTAATACTTCTAGATAAGGACGGTTCGTGTAAATTGATAAAGGAATATTATTAATTTCCTCAAAGTAGTTTTTTAAATCACTTCCACTTTTGTTGATTAAAACATGATTATTTTTTACAAAACGATTTACAACTGAATTTTTTGTATAAATGTAAATAGATATGATTGAAATTCCAAATGGAATGATCGTAGCTGCTAAAAGAAAAATAATTAATTTAAAACGTATTCCGCGCTTCAATATTTCACCACCTTATCTTCTATATTAAATTAAAAACTAAAAATTTTAAATAATTAGAAAAAAAGAAAGCTAATGATCCTACTCATCAGCTTTCTTTTTTATATTACTTCTTATATTTACTTTTCCATGTTGCATCAAATTCTTTTAGCATTTGCGTCGAACTAGATTGTTTTGCAATATACTTTTGAATTGAAGCTCCAAAATCATTCGTTGCACCATCTGGGAACTTGAACCAGTTCCAAGTTAATGTTTTACCAGCTGCAGAGTACTTTTGGATATCATCTGCAATAGGTCCTAAGTTTGTACCTTTAATTGTTTTTAATGCAGGGATAAATTTGAATTTTTCAACGATGTACTTTTGCCCTGTTTTTGAAGTTACCATCCAGTTTAAGAACTTTTTAGCTTCAGCTTTATTAGCAGAATTTTTATTTACAACCCAGTTATTTGGAACACCTACAGGTAATTTATCCATCGCTGCTTTATCGTTGTTTATTGGCATTGGTAAAACACCAATCTTCATGTTTTTCTTAATTCCATCAATAGTAGTTTGAGTCCAGTTACCTTGTTGCATCATAGCCGCTTCACCTTTTGCAAACTGTGTAACTTGTTTATTGTAGTCTGTAGTTAATGGATTTTTATTACCATATTTAACAGTTAAATCTAGTAATTTAACCCACTCTTTAAACTTCTTATTATCTGAAATTTTTACTTTACCTGAATTTACATCTTTAATGAATTGATCAGGATTTGATTGTTGTGCAAACGGAATATTAAGTAAATGAATACCTAGGATCCACCACTCTGCATACCCTACAGAAAACGCTGTAATCCCTTTTGCTTTAAGCTTTTTACTAGCTGCTTCTAATTCAGAAATTGATTTTGGCAAAGTTGTAATGCCAGCTTTTTTGAATAAATCTTTATTATAGATAAAACCATAACCTTCAGTATTCATTGGCATACCATAAAGTTTACCATTCATCGTCATAGGTTTTTCAGTACCTTTGTAAAGGTTTTTCACCCATGGTTCTTTTGATAAATCTTCTAATTTATCTTTCCATGTAACTGCTTCTTGGAATCCACCATTGTTAAAAATATCTGGCCCTTTTCCTTTTGCAAATTCCGCTTTAAGAGCTGCTCCATAATCTGCTCCTCCACCAACAGTCGTTACTTTTACTGTTACGTTTGGATAAGCCTTATGGTAATCCTTTGCCATCGCTTCAAAATCTTTTGCAATTTCAGCTTTAAATTGGAAAACATTTAATGTAACTTTTTTACTACTTGTTGCTTGTGTTGTACTTTTTGCAAATGCGCCATTTGCACCGACTGAAGTTAATAGTACAAATGATGCTGATAGTGCAGCTACAGCTTTAATTGCTTTAATCTTCACTTTAAAACCCCCATTTTTTAAAAAAATATTATGAATACGTTTACATTATACTTGTAAAAGTTTTCCTACATAGATAGTTAAAATTGACCTATTGGGTGGAAAAAATTGATGATATTTTCTAAGTCCAATATCACTTAATTGAACCACTCGTAATTCCTTTAATAATATGTTTCTGTGCAGCAAAGAAAAAGATTAGTAGAGGAGTAACCCCTAAAATTAAGCCAGCTAATGCTAAATGCCATTGCTTCATATAGGCACTGAAGAAATAGAAAGTAGATAAAGGAATAGTTCTTTGTTCCTCACCTAAAACTAGGGACGGCAATAAAAAGTCATTCCAGATCCATAGTGTATTTAATATTACAATTGTGACTGTAATAGGTTTTAATAATGGAAAAACTACCTTCCAGAAAACCATAAAGGGCGAGCATCCATCAATAATTGCAGCTTCTTCTAATTCAATTGGAATTGTTTTAATAAAACCGTGATATAAAAAAATAGATAAAGCAGAACCAAATCCCAAGTACATCACAACCAATCCCCAATGACTTTCTATTAAATGTAATTTATCTCCCACTTTCATCAATGGAATCATGATCGATTGGAAAGGAATGACCATTGCTGATACTAATATAAAAAACAATACTGCTGATATTTTATTCTTTGTTCTAACAAGTTTGTATGCCGCCATTGAACAAAACACCACAATCACCAAGTTACTAGCAATTGTAATAATCAGCGAATTGAGAAGAGCTTTTCCAAAATGCATAATTTTCCATGCTTCTTTGTAATTCGAAGTATCCAAGGACTTAGGTAAAGCAGATGTATTTGAAAGAATGTCCGCAAACGATTTGAATGAATTAACAATTACATAATAAAAAGGGACTAAGAATAACAATGCGATTAAGATAGCCAGAATTTCTAACGAAAATAGATTAAATGTATACTTTTCCTTTTTCATCACATCTCTACCTCCCTTTTCTTAGATAAATACACTTGAACAATCGTAATAACAGATACAACTACGAAAAACACAATTGCTTTTGCTTCTCCAATTCCGAAATTATTATTCGTAAATGCTTCTTTGTAGATATTATAAGCTAGCATTTCAGTCGATCCGAACGGGCCACCACCCGTCAATGATAAATTCGTATCGAAAATTTTAAAAGACCAAGAGATTGTTAAAAATAAGCAAACAGTAACCGCTGGAGCAACCATCGGAATCGTAATTTTCTTTAAAACTTGAAATCTATTCGCTCCATCAATTTTAGCTGCCTCAATTAAATCATTTGGCACACCTTGCAATGCCGCTACGTAAATAACCATAATATAGCCTGCACCTTGCCACACAGCGACTATGACGATTGCCCAAAATGCTCCATTAGCTGTCCCAAGCATCGCAGTCTCTAAAAATTTTAATTTTAATATACTTCCAAGCGAGATTAATCCCTGATTAAATATGAATTGCCAAATAAAGCCTAGTAATAAACCGCCAATGAGATTTGGCATAAAAAAGATTGTTCGCAAAATATTCCGTGTCTTTAATGCCTGCGTAACTAATAAAGCCAATCCAAACCCCACTATATTCGTTAAAATGACGGCAATTACAGTATATTTTGCTGTCAATTTAAAAGAAGCAATAAAAGCTAAATCATCCTTAAAAATATACTTATAGTTGTCTAAACCTACCATTTTTATATGTCCAGTAATTCCATTCCAATCAGTAAATGAATAATAAATACCCATTATAAAAGGAACCAATACAATTGCTATAAATACTAGATAAACAGGTCCCACAAAACTAAAAAAATTTAACGCCTTTTTTAATTTTTTTCCACCCGCTCTTTTCACCCTTTTATTTCCTTCAATAACGGATTCATTTGAAACCTTGTTTGTTTCCAACATATAACCACCTCCAACTTCATCTTAATTTACCAACGAAATAGTGAAAACAGAATGGTTTGAACAATAGGGTGGAATATATTGACTAATATTTATTTTTCTATGAATCTACAAAACAGATTGATTGACAAATCTTTTGACTCACCCTCACCCACACGGAAATCGAACCAGAATCACTGTGGTGAATCTGAGGATTCATGGATGGCTAACGCATGCTTTAGTTGAACAAAAAAAGAGGATGATTCTTAATAGATCATCCTCTTTTTCACGTTATGAGAGCATAGTAATATAAAGAAAGGATATTTTTGTTTTCCTATTGAATAGATATATTATCGTAATCGCATTATTTTCAATGAAGGAGAAATATATGAATATAAATTCGAATCCAAAAATAATCATTTCACGAACTTCTCAATATGTTAATAAATTAAGAAGTTACAAAGTTTATGTTGATAATAAAGTGGTAGGTAAAATAAAAGACGGTGAAGAATTAACCTTAGAAGTAGCACCAGGAAAACACTCTATCTATCTAGAAATTGATTGGTGTAAAAGTAACAATATAAAGTTTGATAGTATGCAAAATGAAATTACACAGTTTAACTGTGGAAGTAATATAAAAGGGAGTAAAATCTTATTCACATGTTTCTATTTATTCTCAAAAAACAAGTGGGTATATTTACAAAAAAGTTAATAATGTAGAACTAAGCTTAAGTATGTATTATATAAAACTATTTGAAAGGACTTATCAGTATGGCTTTCAAAAACAATAGCCTAGCAAATATTATGCACCGTACGATTTCAGATGATAATACCTATTACTTCTTGAATAATTTCGCTTCTATTATAGTTAGTGGAGAAGAGACAGATGGGGCATTTGGTATTGTTCTTTGTCACGGAATACAAGGCGGTGGACCACCACTACACATCCATGAATTAGAAGATGAGTCATTTTATATTTTAGAAGGTGAATTAACTTTTAGAGTTGGTGATGAAACGATTCACGCTAAACAAGGAGACTATGTGTTTGCTCCACGTGGAATTCCCCACACCATTAAAACAATTTCTGAAACTTCAAAAACACTTGTAACATCTTATCCAGCAGGTTTCGATCGTTTTGTTAAAGATTTAGGTATACCTTATACAAAAGATTTTGTGAAACCAGATGGTCCACCTTCACCTGAAACAATAAAAAAACTGATTGAAGTATCCAAGAAATATAAAATTTCTTACCCTAATTTAGAATCTTAAGCCAACCCACTCAAGCAATTTTGTAGCTCCTGAATCGTAAATCAACAAACCTCTTTACTATGAGTAAACAAACAAAAAACCGCCTATTTTCATAGACGGTTTTTCCTATTTATATATGATTACAGATTTATAACATCTTAAGATGCACTCTTACTAATCTCAGTATCCCTCTGATCTCTTTGATAATTTACAATAATAATCCCCGCTGTTACCATCATCAAACCAATAAATACTAGATAAGACAAAGCTTCATGAAGCATAAAAGATGATAACATAACACCAAATACAGGTACTAAAAATAAATACATTGAAACTTTACCAACCTGATTATATTTCATCACATTATTCCATAAAATAAAGCCCACGGATGATAAAAGTGATAAATAAAGTAACATACCAAAAGTTACTAAATTAAAATGAAACGGTAAAAATCCTGCCGCTATACCACCTATTAATAATAATCCAAACGATCCCATCATCATTTGATAAGCAGTCAAATAAGCTACGTCCACTTTTTTTGCTGCTTCCTTTGCAAAAACATTTCCGTAACCACCAAATGCCATCGCAATTAATAATAATATTTCACCTATACCTAAGTGCAACGAAAGTGTTCCTTTCGTTATATTTACAATAATAACACCAGCAAATCCAACTGTAACACCTAGTATTTTTTTGAATGATAATCGATCATTCTTATACATAAAATGTGCCGCTAGAAGTTGAAAGAACGAAGTAGTTCCTGCGATAATTGATCCTTGAACACCTGTTGAGTAACTTAGACCAATGTAAAATAGTACATATTGTAAAAAAGTCTGAAACAGTCCTACTTTCCCAACAATTAGCACTGTATCCCGTTTAAATGTTAATTTACGACCGAGCAGCGTAAAAAATATTAATATTAAGATCGAAGCCAAGAAGAATCGATAACCTGCAAATAGCATTTGCTCCCAAATGTCAGTTTTCCCAATATCTAAATGTTCGTAACTAAGCTTAATAAATGGAAAAGCACTTCCCCATAAAAATGTTGTAATAATAGCTGAAGATATAACGCCAAATGGATGTGTAAAAAATTTTTTAGCTGTCACAGAATTCCCCTCCCTTTCTCTTCTATATTTGATACTAGAACGTTTATAGATCCTAATCCAATGTCAATCTTACTACATTTATAATTCTTTTTGATTAAATTTGCTTAATTTTTGACTTTTAAGCAAATAATTTCATCACACTTGTTGGAATATGGTAATATATATTTAATAAGAATTATTTTAATCTAGCCACATGATTCTTTTTCAACTTAGAAACTATATATTATGGAAAAACCAACTTATAAAAGTATGCTGCTGTCCTAGGGACGGCAGCTTTCGTCGTTTTATAAGGGTAGTGAATTTGATTATTTTTCTCAATTGCATAAAAAGAAAGGGGAATTATTATGGAAGCAAGTACAAAAGTATCAAATATACAAAGTACATATGAAGCCGATCACGAAGCTTCATCTAATTTTCTTACAAAGCACGGTGAACTAATTGCCGCTTTAATTTCAGGGGTTTTAATATTAATTGCTTCATTCGTAAACGACAAGCATTCAACTTTATCTATCTCGTTATATGTGTTGGCTTTTTGTATAGGTGGTTTTGCTAAAGCGAAAGAAGGTATTGAGGATACAATCGCTGAGAAAGAACTAAATGTTGAAATGCTAATGATTTTCGCAGCAATCGGTTCTGCTATTATCGGATATTGGACTGAAGGTGCAGTATTAATTTTTATCTTTGCTTTAAGTGGAGCACTTGAAACTTATACATTAAACAAAACGAATCAAGAAATATCTTCTCTATTATCTTTACAACCTCAAACTGCCATTCGTATGAATGGAGAATTAGAAGAAGTTGTAAGCATCAAGCATTTACATCTTGGTGATTTGATTCTAATTAAGGCTGGTGAACGAATTCCTGCTGACGGTCAAATTATTAAAGGTGAAACATTAGTAGATGAATCAGCTCTAACTGGAGAATCCATTCCGGTTGTTAAGGCTTTAAAAGATGAAGTTTTCGCAGGTACAATTAATATTAAAGGTACTTTAGTTGTAGAGATTACGAAACATAGTGATGAAACACTTTTCCAAAAAATTATCAATCTTGTTCAAACAGCTCAAAGTGAAAAAACACCTTCTCAACAGTTTATTGATCAATTTGAAGGTGTCTACGTAAAAGGTGTTTTAATCGCAGTATTCATTATGATGTTTTTACCTCATTTCCTTTTAGATTGGTCATGGACTACAACTTTTTATCGCGCAATGATTTTATTAGTAGTTGCATCACCTTGTGCATTAGTAGCATCGATTACACCAGCAGTGCTATCAGCAATTTCAAATGGTGCTAAGTCCGGTATCCTTGTTAAAGGTGGTATTCATTTAGAACGATTGGCCGTTTTAAAAGCGATTGCCTTTGATAAAACTGGAACTTTAACATTAGGAAAACCAGAAGTTACTGGATTTGAAATGATTAATGAAATGGACCGTGTTGAATTATTATCAATTATTGCTTCAATTGAACGTTATTCTACTCATCCACTTGCTGCAGCAATTGTTGATTATGCTACTAAACAAGGGGCTACTGTATCTACTTCTTTTGAACAGATTGATGATCATGCTGGTTTTGGTGTATCTGCAGTCGTAAATGGTTCAACATACCGAGTTGGAAAAAAAGAATTTGTCACTGTAAAACATAATCCTTTTATCCATTTTGAAGAAAATGCTGAAAAAGAAGGAAATACAATTGTTTATGTAGGTACTGAAGACACTTTAATCGCAATCTTCTCTTTAAAAGATTTAGTACGAAGTGAAACAAAAAATGCATTAAAGACTTTAAATAAGTTAGGTGTCCAAACAGTTATGATTACTGGGGATTCTGAACAAACTGCAAAAGCTATTGCTGCAGAAAGCAAAATTAATGAATTCTTCGCTTCATGCTTACCTGATGAAAAAGTATCGATCGTTAAAAAACTGAAAGATCGTTATGGTCAGGTGGCGATGGTCGGTGATGGAATTAATGACGCTCCAGCGCTAGCTACTGCAAATGTAGGTATTGCAATGGGTGGCGGTACTGGTGTCGCATTAGAGACTGCCGATGTTGTATTAATGAAAAATGACTTAACAAAGATTTCAAAGGCCATTACATTATCAAAGCGTATGAATAAAATTGTTAAGCAAAATATCATTTTCTCATTAACAGTGATTACATTTTTAATTTGTTCAAACTTTTTACAAATCATTGATTTACCTTACGGGGTTATCGGACATGAAGGTAGTACAATTTTGGTTATTTTAAATTCATTAAGATTATTAAGAAATTAATAATAAAAGCGCAAAGTACGATGATCTATTCATTGTACTTTGCGCTTTTTTACTTAATGATAATCGTTATGTCCGTTTGCTGAACCACTCGTTTTATGTTTTGGATGAGAACTACTTTTTTGTTTTTTGTTAGACTTATCATTATGGTTTTGTTTGTTATTACTCATGAACATTCCCTCCCTTATTTGAAGTCTTTTATAGTTTATCTAATCAATAAAAGACTACTCATGGAAGTTACGCCCAAAAATGTTAAACGCGTATTTTTCTTTGCTTTAAATAGGCATTAATCTCTCCACCAATCACTACGACCATGGCTGAAATATAAAACCAAATCATTAAAACAATAATGCCACCCAAGCTTCCGTAATGACCGGTGAAATCGCCGAAATTATCTACATAATATGCAAAACCAAACGACGAGATAATCCACCCTAACGTTGCAAATAGTGAACCAAAAAACACCTTTTTAACATGTACCACCTTACTTGGTCCTATGGAATATAGGACGGTAAAAACCAGAAATAAAATAATAAAACTCAATGACCAACGGATAATACTCCAAGTATATAAAAAACGGTCAGAAATACCTAAAAACTCAAATAAGAACTCCGCAATAACTTTCCCAAATACTGGGATTAAAAGAGCAAATACGATTACAAACACCATAATTAAAGTTAGTAAAATCGAAACTCCTCTTGTAACAAAGTAATTTCTTTTATCTTCTACATCGTATGCATCGTTAAAGGCTCTAATAATTGCATTAATTGCATTAGAAGATGCCCAGATTGTTGCAATTAACCCGAATGATAATACTCCACCATGTGACTGTCCAATTATTAATTGTAAATTACTCCTAATAATCGCCATAGCATCTGGAGGGGCATATTGACTTAAAAATGCAAGAACTTCATCATTTGATATCGGTAAATAGATAATAACCTGCGTTAAAACCAATAGAAATGGAAAAAGAGATAGCATGAAGTAATATGCTAGCTCCGCTGAACGAGACACAATATCGTCTGCCATACACTTTTTCACTAAATCCCATACAAATGCTACAATCAAATTCTTTTTGCTAATCAAGTTTACACCTTCAATGTGTTTATTCTTTTGATGGAGTTGATGTAGATATACTCGATAATAAAACAGATTCAACTTTCTCTTCTACTTCTTCTGCATTTTCTTCATTGATGTCTTCAACACCTTCAAGAGTTGCAGCTAATTGCGCTTCTACTTGATCTTCCACTTTATCTTCAAATGGATCTACTCTTTTTTCTACAGGTTCATTAACAGCTTGAATCACATTTTCTACTTTCTCTTCAACTTCTTTAGCAGCGTCCCCAGATACTACCTTTGAAGCACCTTTAACAGTTTCAAACTTGTTGATTGTAGAGTCTTTAATTTCAATCCACTTATCTTTTACAAGTTGAACGTTATCTTCTAATTTTTCAACAGAATTCTGAACAACCTTCAGTTGAGAGCGAACTGCTCCTTTTACTAATTCTGGATCTTCTTTAATTTGATTTAATTTCTTCGTTACACTTTTACCTTTTCGTGAAATTTTTTCACGATTTTCTTTGTTCAGTAAAGTAACTCCTGCACCAATTGCGACTCCGACAAGAATATTGCGTAAAGCTTTGTTACGTTTTGACATTCTACATCCTCCTCTAAACAGTTAGTTGGTGTTGCTTTAAAATATGCTGAAGTAAATGTGAGCAGCCTTCCTCAACAATGTTATATACTTCATCAAAATTTCCCGTATAATACGGATCAGGTACTTCCTTCCATAATGAAGATGGTACGTAATCTGAAAGGAGTGATATTTCTCCTATAGAATTATTTCTTGCTAAATTCATTAAATCCTCTTTATTCTGTGCATCCATAGCAACAATATAACTAAAATATTTAAAGTCATTATCTGTCACTTTTCGAGCTTTCATACCATCGTAATTTATGCCTTTTTGACCTAGTAATTCCTTTGTTCCCTTGTGTGGTGGGTGACCAATATGCCAATCTCCAGTACCTGCAGAATCAATCACAAATTGTTTTTCTAACCCTTTTTCTGTCACTATCTGACGAAAAACAGCCTCTGCCATTGGCGAGCGACAAATGTTACCTAAACAGACAAATAATACATGAATCATTTCGATGTCTCCTTCAAATTATTTACACTTTTTGCCAAAATTTAGCTGTTAGTTTCGATTCCATTCTACACTTTCTATTTTAAAAAGAAAAGGAAAGCTAAAGTGAATAATTTAACTTAAAATCAACAAGATTATACTCATAATGACGATTTTCTAGTAAGTACACTGATAATTCATTGATTTAACCATATCAATAGGGTTTACTTTCTTTTTATGATTAAAATTTTAACTTTTAATCGTATAAAATGATTGTATTTTTAAAACACATTGACTATATTTAGTAATGACAACTAAATGTACGATGAACCACAAGGGGAGCCATAAGGCTGAGAGTGAATAGTATAACTATTCTTACCCTTCGAACCTGTTAGTTAATACTAACGTAGGGATGTGGCACGATGAAAAAGTAACCCTGGGATCATCATGCTACCAGTGTTACTTTTTTTATTTTTACCATTCCTCTCCCTAATTTACACTTCCATTGAAAGAGTTATCCAAACTCTATTCCAAAGTGCTTCATTTACAATGAGTGTTGTCAAAGAGAGATAAGGGGGAAATCTTTTATGAGAAATTCAAAAATACAAATGATGGTTGAAATTGCTATGTGTGCGGCCTTAGCAATGGTTTTTGATTTACTGCCATTATTTAAAGCTCCACAAGGTGGATCTGTGTCGTTATCGATGCTTCCTGTTTTTTTAATCGCATTTCGTTGGGGAATTAAACAAGGTTTAATAACTGGCTTATTACTTGCTGCACTACAATTAGTAACCAACTTTTATTTTGTTCATCCAATCCAAATATTATTAGATTACATCATTGCTTTTACTGGTCTAGGTTTAGCTGGCATTGTTTACAAACAAGTTAAAACTAATTTAACAAGTGGCAATAAAGCAGCTGTAACTATTTTTATTATTGTAGGTACTTTTATTGGTTCACTAGTCCGTTTTATCTGTCACTATATTTCAGGAATCGTGTTTTTTGGTTCATACGCTCCAAAAGGAACACCAGTATCATTATATTCTTTAGTTTATAATGCATGGTATATGGTTCCATCATTTATCATTTGTGCAATCATTTTAATATTTTTACTTTCGACAGCTCCAGTTCTTGCGAATGTTAAAAAGAATCAAGCTGCTTAAGTTTCATCATTCATTTACACATTACCCTACTCTTTCTTGAGTAGGGTTTTTTTCTATCTTGGGCAGTTTTCAAAATGAGTAGACAAAAGTATAGATTCAGACTGACTGAAAACGCTTGCCTTTCGAGGAGCAGAATTACCTTCTTACGGTAATGAGCACCGCAAGCAGGCGAAGTAACGAAGAAAGCGAGCGCTTGTCAGCAGTCTGAGTAAAATATTCATAAAATTATTGAACACTTTGTGAAATATAGTTATTTGCTCCCATCCTCTCTCATATAAATAAATACAGTAAAAAATATCAAAGGAGGTTTAAGCTTTGATTTATGACATCCTCATTTTCTTCATTTTTACAATTATACTTTTAGGTGGTATTGGAGCATTTTTCATGCTATTAAAAAATTCATTACAAGTGGACGATGAACATCTCATTGATGCTAAACCTCCCAATGCTGAAAAAGGGGATCATTCTAATTGAAAAATTTGTAAAATCATTCATATAATGGATGGTTTTATTTTTTTGGGATCATTATTTTCTATAAATCGTTAATTTTACTAATTGTTCACTTAGTTATCAAATATTACCATGACTATTTCTGCTCAATATCATATATGATGGTTGTACATGATTATCGTAGACACCATGAACTCTTGAATTATTAGAGGAGGAATTTTAAATGGATACGTCCATCACAAAAACGACTGTAGATGTATTAAACAAACAATTAGCTGACTGGAATGTGTTATATGTAAAATTACATAACTATCACTGGTATGTTAAAGGAGGAGACTTCTTCACTTTACATGCTAAATTCGAGGAACTATACAACGAAGCGAGTATACATATTGATGAGCTAGCAGAGCGTGTATTAATAATTGGTGGAAAACCACTTGCTACTATGAGAGAGTATTTAGATACTTCTGGGATTAACGAAGCTAACAAATTAGTGAAGGCAGAAGGAATGGTTCAAGATCTAATTCATGACTACCAATATTTAATAGAAGATTTAAAAGAGGGCATGGAAATTACAGATTTTGAAAACGATTCTGTCACACATGATATGTTATTAGCAATTCGCGAACAACTTTCAAAACATGTTTGGATGTTAAATGCATTCTTAGGTTAATAGAAAACAGTGTATAACTTCATTGAATGATTCATCATTCTCTGTTGCTTACACTGTTTTTTCTATTATTACTTGTTTTTGTCTGTAAAAAAGATGGTTCTTTTCGTTTAAACAAACATTTGTTTAATTTATCTGGCCTCTTTCATATTCATTGATAGTATCGAATATATGACTTTTATTGGTTTTAAAAATCAAAAACGATTGTAATGATACAACTCATTATGATTAGTGCAAAAAGATTGATGCTTTTTGCATTTAAAACTATAAAGACAGAAGTTGATTATAACAAAGGTGCGAGACTCCTGTGGGAGATGTGGGTCATGCATGCGTTACGACAGGACGTCGTGGTTTTAGCACCTACCATTCTCGGCTCAAGCCCCACAGAAAGGGCGATCCTGGAGTTGTAATCAACTAACGCATCCTTAATGATTGAAAACAACAAAGCTATTAATCTCAATTTATTAATAGAATGTAAAGTATATTGTTCTAATCTATGAGTAAATCAACACAGTCTAGTCACAATTACCTATACTAAATAGGTGAAAGTGACTAGGGATTTCCACCTACCTACCCCATATAACCTATTATATTTTCCACAAAATTACATCAATAATCGACACGATTCTTCTTAATTCTCTATCACCTCTTTATCACTTTATTTCCAATTACAACGCATTTTTTCTAATTAATTTAAGTTCTATTACTTCCTCTTCTTCCAGTATTCATCACAAATTTTCAATGATTTTAATTGTTCCCCTCATCTTTCCGACCCATTTTTTACCAAAGTCGAAATTCAGAAAATAATAAAACTGATTCTAAATACCTATAAGTTGTATCAATTGTTTTAATATTGAAACATTTGCATAATATATATTATACTTATGAAAATTCTAAATAAACTAACAATTTCCTTACAATTACGCGAAAGGAGACTAATAATGTCAAAACCTCTTTTGGAAATTGAGCATTTAACAACATCATTTCGTATAAGTAATCAGTATTACCCAGCTGTAGATGATGTTTCGTTAACTGTTCACGAAAATGAAATATTAGCAATTGTTGGTGAATCTGGCTGCGGTAAAAGTGCTTTAGCTCTTTCTATTTTAGGCCTTCATCAAAATAAACGTACTAAGATGGAAGGTTCCATCAATTATAAGGGAAGCAACTTATTATCATTATCTGATAGTAATATGAATAAAATTCGAGGTAAAGAAATCGGAATGATTTTCCAAGAACCTCTTACTGCACTTAATCCATTAATGACAGTCGGTAAACAAATTGAAGAAAATTTGGATTACCATACAAACTTATCATCCTCACAAAAAAAAGAACGTGCTTTAAAATTACTTGCTCAAGTTGGAATTCCAAAGCCTTCAATTACATATAAGCAATATCCACATGAACTCTCTGGTGGTATGAGGCAGAGGGTTATGATTTCTATTGCGATTGCCTGCAATCCATCGTTTATTATCGCGGACGAGCCTACGACTGCGCTAGATGTAACGATTCAAGCACAAATATTGGATTTACTGAAGGAAATTCAAAAAGAAACAAAACTTGGTATTATCTTGATCACACATGATTTAAGTGTTGTTGCTGAGGTCGCTGATCGAGTAGCCGTAATGTATGCGGGTCAGATTATTGAAACGGGAACAGTTGAAGAAATTTTCAATCAACCTTTACATCCATATACTCGTTCACTATTAAACTCTATACCTACTACTCATTCAAAAAATCAAAGACTACATATTATCGAGGGTACTGTCCCACCTTTAGATAAATTACCAAGGACGGGTTGCCGATTTAGTCACCGCATTCCGTGGATTCAATCTTATGCTCACGAGGAGCAGCCGGGTTTACATGAAGTAACACCAAACCATTATGTCCGTTGTTCTTGTTATAAGCATTTTCATTTCAAGAATGAGAAAGGAGCACCGATTGTAAATGTCTCTATTAAAGGTTGAAGATTTAAAAGTACATTATCCAATACGTGGTGGAGTTTTCAGAACAGTTGTTGATTATGTTAGAGCTGTCGATGGAATTTCATTTGAATTACGAGAAGGTGAAACATATGGTTTAATCGGTGAATCTGGTAGTGGTAAGTCGACTGCTGGTAAGGCGATTTTACAGTTAACAAAAGCAACTGGCGGAAGTATTGAATTCGAGCAAAATGATCTAATTTCTTTAAGTAAGAAGCAAATGAGAGCATTTCGAAAAGAAATTCAAATGATCTTCCAGGATCCATACTCTTCATTAAATCCTAAGAAAAGAATCATAGATTTAGTTGCAGAGCCATTAAGGAACTTTGAAAAACTATCGCCTGATGAAGAGCGAGAAAAAGTACTTTACTATTTACAAAAGGTTGGATTACCACCAGAAGCGCTTTTCAAATATCCACATGAGTTTTCCGGTGGACAACGTCAACGAATTGGTATAGCTAGAGCTTTAACTTTACAACCAAAATTAATTGTTGCTGATGAGCCAGTTTCGGCCCTTGATGTTTCTGTACAAGCACAAGTACTAAACTTTTTACAGGACCTACAAGAGGAATTCAAATTAACTTATTTATTTATTGGTCATGACCTTGGCGTTATTCGTCATTTATGTGATCGAATTGGTGTTATGTATCGTGGAAGGCTTGTTGAAGAAGGAACAACGGAAGATATTTTATCTAACCCACAACATATTTATACAAGACGTCTGATTGCAGCTATTCCGGATATTCGCCCGGAAGTAAGAGCAGAAAAAATTAATGCTAGACAGGAAGTTCGAAATGAATATGAAAAGAACTCTTCTTCTTACTTTGATGCAAATGGTCGTCCTTATGATTTAAAACAAATATCTGATACTCATCGAGTAGCACTTCCATAGAAAGGAGAAAGCTATATGTGGAAATTTTTACTTCGCAGAGTGCTCATTATGATTCCTCAAATGATTATTTTGAGTATATTAATTTTTGCACTCGCTAAAGCGATGCCTGGTGATGCTCTTACCGGTAAACAATTGGATCCAAAAGCATCTCCAGAACGTATCGCTGAGATTCGAAAGCAGATGGGATTAGATGATCCTGTACATGTGCAATATGTTAATTGGATAAAAAATGTAGTAAAAGGTGATTTTGGAATCTCTTACACACATAAACTAGCTGTAACGGATGTTATTGGGGAACGAATTGGTAACACTGTACTACTTGCTCTATGTGTATTTATCCTTACATATATTTTAGCGATCCCACTCGGCATAATAAGTGGTCGTTGGAATGATACCTGGGCCGATAAGCTCGTCACCGGGTATAACTATATTGGTTTTGCAACACCATTATTTATCTTTGGACTTATCATATTATTTATTTTTGGTTTTTACTTAGATTTATTCCCTACTGGCGGTAGTGTTGACCCGCAAATTGATAATGGAACATTTGCTTATTATATGAGTAAACTTCAACATCTTGTCCTGCCTTCAATGGCCGGTGCCCTAATCTCTACTGTTGGAATTTCACAGTATTTACGTAGTGAAATTATAGATACGAAGGTCAAAGACTTTGTTAGAACAGCTAAGTCAAAAGGTGTTCCTGAATCTAAGATTTATTCAAGACATATTCTACGAAATTCATTTTTACCAATCGCTGCTTTTTTAGGTTACGAGATTACTGGTTTAATAGCTGGATCTATCTTCTTAGAATCGATTTTTGGTTACCCAGGAATTGGACAGCTCTTCATTAAATCCGTGATGCTTCGCGATTTTACAGTTGTTAATGCACTTGTACTTATGACAAGCTTAGCAACATTATTTGGAACATTGATTTCTGACATCATATTAAGCATAGTTGATCCTCGTATTCGGATCGATTAAGGTAGGTGAAAATAATGGAATTGAAACTTGAAAATCAAAAACAACTAATAGAAAAATCAAAAAGTCCCTCTGGCTTTAGTGTAATCTGGTCAGAGTTCAAACGTGACCGAATGGCATTAGCGTCACTAATTATTTTGAGTCTAATCCTAATTACTGTTTACGGTGCATCGCTTATTTTAGATCAAGACCAAATTACGAAGGTTGACTTCCTATCAATCTATCAACCCCCTTCTTCACTACATTGGCTTGGTACTGATTATGGCGGACGTGATGTATTTGGACAATTGATTATTGGAACGAAAAACTCTTTTACAATCGGTTTATTTATCACAATCATTACGAATATTCTAGGTTTATCATTAGGATTAATAGCTGGCTACTTTGGTGGTTTGGTGGATGGTATTGTCATGCGCATCATCGACTTTATTCTATCTCTGCCAACATTAATGTTAATCATAGTATTTGTAACTGTAGTACCAAAATTTACGATTCCTAATTTCGTGTTAATTATGAGTATTTTCTTATGGACAGGTAAAGCAAGGCTGATTCGCTCTAAAGTATTGTCTGAAAGTGAATTGGATTACATTGCAGCAGCAAAAGCTCTTGGAACACCTAACTGGAAAATCATATTAACTCATCTTTTACCAAATGTAAGCTCACTGATTATTGTAGCATTTACCCTAAACTTAGCTGGAAATATCGGGATCGAATCTGGTCTTACATTCTTAGGATTCGGATTACCTGAAAGCACTCCAAGCTTAGGTACACTCGTTGCATATGCAACAAACCCAGATGTTCTACAGAATAAATGGTGGATTTGGTTACCTGCATCGGGCATGATTTTAGTGCTCATGCTAAGTATAAATTTTATCGGTGAAGCGCTAAAGCGTGCAGCTGATGCAAGGCAAAGAAGAGGTTAAACAACTTTAAGGAGAGTGAAAGTATGAAAAATGTAAAAAGCTTTTCAAAAGTATTAAGTGCAATGGCTGTTTCTATGTTAATTCTTTCAGCTTGTAAAGGTGGAGACGATAAGCCAACATCAGCTAAACCTACAGAAAAAGTAGAAACATCTGCGTTTCCTGTAAAAGTAAAAAATGATAAAGAAGCAGTTGCTGGTGGTGTGTTGAAGTATGGTCTAATTTCTGATACACCATTTGAAGGTATTTTAAATACTGTTTTTTATGAAGGTCAACCAGACTCTGAAGTATTACAGTTCTTTGATGAAGCGCTACTTTCAACAGATGAGAACTATGTATATGATCAAGATGGAGCAGCTACATACGAATTAAGTGAAGATAAAAAAGTAATCACTTTAAAAATTAAAGATAATGTAAAATGGCATGATGGTAATGCAGTAACAGCAGAAGATTTAGAATATGCTTACCTAGTAATTGGTAGCCCTAAATACACTGGTGTACGTTACGATACACAAATGTCAATGATTGAAGGTATGGAAGAATATCACACAGGAAAAGCAAAAAACATTTCTGGTGTTAAAGTAATCGATCCACAAACAATCTCTATTACTTTTAAAGAAGCAAATCCATCAGTACTAACTGGTTTATGGACTTACCCACTTCCTAAGAAATATTTAGGCGATGTGGCAATCGATAAATTAGTAGAATCTAAACAAATTCGTAAAGAACCAATCGGATTTGGTCCATTCAAAATTAAGAAAATCACACCAGGTGAAGCTGTTGAGTTCGAAGCATTTAAAGACTATTGGAATGGTGCACCAAAATTAGATGGCGTACTATTAAAAGTAGTTAACCCTACAATTGCAACTGCGTCATTAGAAAATGGTGATATTGATATTGCAAACGTTTCAGCTGATCAATATGATAAAGCAAAATCATTAAAAAATATTCAGTTACTTGGTAGAACTGAGTTATCTTACTCTTATATTGGATTTAAATTAGGTCATTATGACGCGAAAAACGGTGTAAACGTAATGGATAAACCAAAATTCGCTGACAAACGTTTACGTCAAGCAATGGCTTATGCACTTGATAACAAATCAGTAGGTGAAAAACTTTATAAAGGGCTAAGATTCCCTGCAACATCTGTTATTCCACCTTCATTCCCGAAATACTTTGATAAAAACCTTAAAGGTTATGAATATGATCCTAAGAAAGCAAAATCTTTACTTGATGAAGCTGGCTACAAAGATGTAACTGGAGACGGATTACGTGAAGATCCAAATGGTAAAGAGTTCAAAATTAACTTTGCATCTATGAGTGGTGGCGATATTGCAGAACCATTAGCACAATTCTACTTACAAGCTTGGAAAGATGTTGGTTTAGATGTTCAATTATTAGATGGACGTTTACATGAATTCAACTCATTCTATGAAATGGTTGAAAAAGATGATCCAAAAATCGAAGTATTCGCAGCAGCTTGGGGAACTGGTTCTGATCCAGATCCATCTGGAATTTGGTCTAAAAATGCACCATTTAACTATGTTCGTTGGGTAAATGATGAAAATGATCAACTATTAAAAGATGGTATCTCTCCTGATTCTTTTGATGAAAACCACCGTCAAGAAGTATATAACAAATGGCAAGAGCTTGTAAGTGAAGAAGTACCATTAATCCCTACTCTATTCCGCTTTGGATTAGATGGAGTAAACAACCGAGTGAAAGGTTATGATATCACTCCTGGTCAAGGCTTCCAAGGTCATTTACAAGAAATCACTGTAACAAGTGAAGAATCAGAAAAAAATAAATAATCATAAAGAAAGGAAGAGTCGCTCTAAGCTACTCTTCCTTTCTTTATAAATTAACTAATCTTTTTATTTTCTTCAAGTTCAAACTTCTCAATTTTGTTCTTTGCCGAAAAATGATAATAGATTAAACAAATAATCATAAACGGTATACCACAGTATAAAGCAATGCGTTGTTCAGGAATAAACGCCAAGCTGACCATTACAGCGACGTTAAGTACTAAAGCAACAATTGGTACCAATGGATAAAGTGGAGTTTTATATTTTAAATCCTCTACTTTTCCACCTTCTTGAATATATTTTTTTCTACCTAATAGATTTGATAAAGCAATGCTAGCCCAGATGAACACTGCTCCGAATCCAGCAATTGATAATAACCATAAATAAACTGTATCCTCTGCAAAAATTCCACATAATAGAGATAAACATCCAAATATCATACTGAAAATTAATGCGTTTAAAGGTACACCTTTTTTATTTAATTTACCTAACGCCGGACTAACCATCCCTTTTTGAGCCATTGAATACATCATACGTGAAGTTGCATATAATCCTGAGTTTGCAACAGATAATACCGCTGTGATAATAACAAAGTTCATAATATCTGCAGCATATGGAATGCCGATATTATCAAATACAACAACAAACGGGCTGTCTACTAAACCAGCTTTTTCCCATGGGAATAAACCTGCTAAAACGAACATTGATAAAATATAGAATACTAGAATTCTCCAAACAGTGTTATTAATAGCCTTAGGTACTGCTTTTGCTGGGTCTTCACTTTCACCAGCTGCAATACCCACTAGCTCACTTCCTTGGAACGAAAAGTTAACTGCAACCATCGTAACAATAATTGCTAAGATCCCATTAGGGAATAAACCACCGTGGTCAGTAAAGTTTGTAAGCATCGGTGCCTTTGTACCTTCTACAGATACAATACCAAACATTACAGCCGCACCTAAAATAATAAATACAACGATTGTAACTACTTTAATACTAGCAAACCAAAACTCTACTTCAGCGAAACTTTTAGTAGATAATGCATTAACTGCAAATAATAGTACACCAAACACTACACACCATATCCATGTAGATACATCTGGGAACCATCTCTTCATTAACATACTCACTGTAATTAATTCTAAACCAATGGTCACTGACCAGTTTAACCATGACATCCAACCTACAACATAACCAGTTGATGGTGATACATATTTAGTAGCATATGTTTGATAAGATCCTGCATCAGGTAATCTTACAGCAAGCTCTCCAAGACATAGCATTGTTAAATACATTACTAGTCCACCTACTAAGTATGCAACGATTGCACCACCTGGCCCTGCTTCACTAATTGTTAAGCCAGATCCCATAAATAAACCTGTACCAATAATTCCCCCGAGCGCAATCATAAACAAATGTCTACTTTTTAGCTCTTTTTTTAACCCCTGTTCTTGTTGAAACATGAAAAATACCTCCCTTGACTGATAAATTGTTTCCATTTATTGAAATATTCTGATAGAAGTGGATATATTTTTCCTCTCATATTGGATAGAAGCAAGTTGACTCTATTCTATGAAGTACTCTATCGAATTTTTTCACACAACAGTTGAAAGCGTATACATTATTATTCTTTCTAAATTATATTACAATTTAAAAAATATATTTTTTCATATTTTTTAAATTGTGTCAAACTTTGATAGATTAAGATAATAAGTGCCCCAGATGCAATATTTCCATCTGGAGCATAAATTAAGATTAAACCCAGCCACGGAAACGAGATGCTTCCGCCATTTTACGAATACCAACCATATAAGCCGCTAATCGCATATTTACTTGACGATTTACTGAAGTTTGATAAACACTATCAAATGAACGAACCATCTTATCACGTAACTTTTCTGCTACTTCTTCTTCTGACCAATAATAGCCTTGATTGTTTTGAACCCACTCGAAATAAGAAACAGATACCCCACCAGCACTTGCTAGTACGTCTGGAACTAATAAAATTCCACGCTCTGTTAATATTTTAGTAGCTTCTAACGTAGTCGGACCATTTGCAGCTTCAACTACAATCGATGCTTGAATATTATGAGCATTATCAATTGTAATTTGATTAGAAATTGCAGCAGGTACTAAAATATCACAAGGTTTCTCAAGTAATTCCTTATTTGATATAACATTTGTAAATAAGTTTGTAACTGTTCCGAAGCTATCTCTTCTATCTAATAAATACTCAATATCTAAACCATTTGGATCATATAATGCGCCAAGTGCATCTGAAATTCCAACTACCTTTGCACCAGCTTCAATCATAAATTTTGCTAAAAAGCTTCCCGCATTTCCGAATCCTTGAATAATGACACTAGCACCCTTTAATTCAATTCCTTTACGTTTAGCAGCTTCTTCGATACAGATTGTTACACCTTGAGCTGTAGCAGCTTCACGTCCCGCTGAACCACCTAACACAAGTGGTTTACCAGTAATAAATCCAGGTGAATCAAACTCTTGAATTCTACTATATTCATCCATCATCCATGCCATGATTTGAGGATTTGTGTAAACATCCGGAGCAGGAATATCTTTCGTTGGACCAACGATTTGACTTACTGCACGAACATATCCACGACTTAATCTCTCAAGTTCATATAATGACATTTTTCGTGGATCACAAATAATGCCACCTTTTCCACCACCATAAGGTAAATCAACAATTCCACATTTTAAGCTCATCCACATTGATAAAGCTTTAACTTCATCCTCATTTACCTCTGGATGGAAACGAATTCCACCTTTTGTAGGACCTACAGCATCATTATGTTGTGAACGATAGCCAGTGAAAATCTTCACTGAGCCATCATCCATTCGCACTGGAATTTGAACTGTTAAAAATCGTAAAGGTTCTTTTAATAATTCATAAAGTTCCTTTGAATAACCAAGTTTATGAAGTGCTTCAGAAATTACTTCTTGAGTAGACTCAATTAACTCTCTGCCTTCTTTTTTGATTTTCTTTTGAATTTCTAATTCTTTTTCATTTCCTGGGATAATAGTTGTCATTGTTCTCGCTCCATTTATACAGTGGCTTTATATTGGCTAAATACTTCGTTAATTTGCTGAATTGACCAGTCTAAATCTTCTTTTGAAATAATTAATGGTGGTGCAAAACGAATAACTGTATCATGTGTTTCTTTACATAATAAGCCTTGTTTTTTCAATGCTTCACAATAAACACGTGCTGGCACATGAAGTTCAACACCAATAAATAATCCACGTCCTCTTACTTCTTTAATATGAGGATGATCGATTTCTTTTAATTTTTCCATAAAGTAATTTCCAAGCTCATTTGAACGTTCTGCTAATTTTTCTTCTTCTAGAACGTTTAAAGCTGCTACAGAAACTGCACAAGCTAATGGATTTCCACCAAACGTAGAACCGTGAGAACCTGGTTCAAATACACCTAAGATTGAACGATCAGCAGCCACACATGAAATTGGGAATACACCGCCTCCAAGTGCTTTACCTAAAATGTACATATCTGGAATAACTTCTTCCCAATCACATGCAAAAGTTTTACCAGTACGGCATAAACCTGTTTGAATTTCATCAGCAATGAATAATACATTTTCTTTTTTACAAACTTCAGAAACTTCACGTAAGAATCCCTCTCTAGGAATGTTAATTCCAGCTTCACCTTGAATTGGTTCAATTAATAGTGCAGCAGTATTTGGTGTAATTGCTGCTTTCAATGCTTCAATATCACCGTAAGGAATTAACTTAACTCCTGGTAAGAATGGGCCAAAGCCACGTTGGTAATCTTTTTCAGATGATAATGATACTGCAGCTAAAGTACGACCATGGAAGTTTCCAATACAAGCAATAATTTCTGCTTGGTTTTCTTCAACACCCTTTACATCATATGCCCATCTTCTAGCAGCTTTTAATGCAGTTTCTACAGCTTCTGCACCAGTATTCATAGGTAAGATCATTTCTTTGTTTGTTACCTTTGCAACCTTTTCATACCACTCACCCATGTTTTCACTATAGAAAGCACGAGAAGTTAATGTAACTTTATCAGCTTGATCTTTTAAAGCTTGGATAATTTTAGGGTGACGATGCCCTTGGTTTACAGACGAGTAAGCACTTAACATATCTAAATATTTATTACCCTCTGGATCTGTAACCCAAATACCTTCTGCTTTAGAGATAACTACTGGTAGTGGATGATAGTTATTTGCGCCGAATTGATTTGTTTGATCAATTATTTTTTGTGAGTAAGTTGTCATATGAGTTCCTCCATTATTTCTTATTAATTTTAGTGTCTTACTTAATTATTTAGCAATTTCCATGCCAATTATGTCTAAAACTTCAAAATTCACAAAATGTACTCATTTAGATGTTTTTCCCATCATAAAACTGTTAACGTTTTCATAAAGCGCAAATTTTTTTTGCCTTAAAGTGCAAATTACATTAGAATATGCATATAATCTTTGCAGTGCAAAAAGATAAACTGTAAATTTTTTGCACCAATTTTAAATCCGTTTATAATCATATCAAAAACGCAGGTTCTTTTCTAAGAGATCGTTATTTACTATAAACAAATGTACAGCTAGAATACACCGTGCTTTTATGCTGGAGTGAATACCAAGTCCTTTGTTAGTTTAACAATCCTCTCTGCGAATGAAAAGAATGCCAGTTTTTCGATCACTCCAAGAAAAGAGAGATTTCAATGAAAAAAGATAAAGATCCAAATTTAGTCGTCGATGAATTACTTCAACTAATATTAGAAGAAATTGACATCGGTATTCATGTAGTAAACCATGAGGGAAAGACGATTGTCTATAATCGAAAAATGATGGAAATTGAAATGATGAATGAAGAAGATGTACTTCACAAGAACCTATTAGATGTATTCACATTTCAAAACAATCAATCCAGCACCTTATTAGAAGCTCTTCAAAAAGGGAAAATACGTAAAAATATTAAACAATCATATTTTAATAATAGAGGAAAAGAAGTAACGACAATCAACGATACATATCCCATCATGAAAGATAATAAAATTGTTGGGGCAATTGAAATGGTTAGAGATGTAACCGAATTAAAACAATCAGTTCAAGATGGCATTATGCAAAATCGTAATACTCGATATACCTTTGAACAATTAATTGGTGAATCACCGTCATTTAAAATAATCATTGATGATGCGAAAAGATCAGCAAGAACTTCTTCTTCTGTTTTATTAATTGGAGAAACAGGAACAGGTAAAGAATTATTTGCACAAAGTATTCATAATGCTAGTCATCGATCTACTAAGCCTTTTATTTCACAAAACTGTGCTGCACTACCTGAAACTTTAATTGAGAGTATTCTTTTCGGTACCAAAAAAGGAGCATTCACAGGAGCAATCGATAAACCTGGCTTATTTGAAGAAGCAAATGGCGGAACATTGCTTTTAGATGAAATCAATTCCCTTAGTCCTAATTTACAAGCGAAGTTACTTAGAGTACTTCAGGATCGGAAAGTCAGACGAATCGGTGATATGACTGAAAAAGAGCTTGATGTTCGTATTATTGCAACGATTAACGAAGACCCGATAGAAGCAATTGCTAATAACCACTTGCGAAAAGATTTATATTATCGTTTAAGTGTTGTATCACTTTTCCTCCCTCCTCTAAGAGAACGAAAAGAAGATATTCTTCTATTAGCAAATTTCTTTATTCAAAAGTACAATCGACTATTTGGACATACAGTTACGAAGCTAGATGATCATGTAGCGCAATTCTTTTTACAACATAACTGGCCTGGTAATATTCGCGAGCTAGAGCATATGATTGAGGGTGCAATGAATTTAGTTGAAAATGAAACAACTATTACCTCTTTTCATTTACCTACAAGATTTTTTAATGAAGTAAGTAGTATGAATAACAATCTAACTAAGCCACTGGATACATTACAGGCAAAAAAAACAAATAACGAGAACGAAGATAACCATTTTAATTTAAAAAGTACTTTATTAGATAAAGAAAAGCAACATATTTTAACGGTGCTAAGTGAGCAAAATGGGAATATTACAAAAGCTGCAAAAATATTAGGCATCTCTAGACAAAACTTACAGTACCGAATTCGTAAGTTTAATATTACAAATGAAAAATAATTTTTTCTATTCATTTAAGGATGACCATTCGTAAAAATTCTATCGCCCAAACTTTCCGCGTCTGACCTGCATAGTGTAACTATGTAAGAGTTAGGTTTATGAAAAAGGGGGGGTGAATAGATGTATAATGATTACCGCAGACCTTTCGGAGGCGGATTTGGTCGACCAGGTTTTGGCCGTCCTGGCTTCGGAATTGGACGTCCGTTTTACCCAGGATTTGTTGGAGGTTTAGCAACAGGTGCTTTATTAGGAACTTTAGCAGGAGGTTATGGATATGGCTACGGTTATGGATATCCGTCATACCCGTATTATCCTTATTGTCCTTATTGTCCTCCAGGTTATTATTGCTAGTACACTGTTATCAAAAGAAACATAAATAATATAAAAGAGAAGGAAAATATCCTTCTCTTTTTCATTTTATAATTGAATTGTTGAATAGCTCCCTACAATTTCTACAGAAAATCCAAGTGACTCTAATTCCTGTTTTACGCCAGGTAATAAAACATCATCATATCCCATTACGACATCTATAATGAAAAAATAATTACCTAATCCTGTTTTCATCGGACGAGACTCTATTTTGGAAAGATCTATTTGTCTCCATGCAAATGCCGATAATACTTGGTGAAGCGCACCAGCACGATTTTCCGGCATCATGATGACAAAGGTAGCTTTTGTATGTTTTTTTTGAAAATAATTCGTTTCAACACTAGATCCTTCTTTTTGTAATACGATAAATCTAGTATGATTATACGAATTGGAATGAATATCACTAGCTACAATTTCTAATCCATATTTCTTTGCTGCAAATTCGTTCGCAATGGCTGCGATACATTCCTGAGGTTGCTCGCTAACTAATTTTGCTGCAGCACTTGTAGAAGAAACTGGTTCTAATTTTGTATACTTATATTGATTATGTAAAAACGTGTGGCACTGAGCTAGAGCATGAGAATGAGAATAGATCACCTCAATATCTTTTGATCGATGAACCTGTCCTTTAGACATTAGTAAATGCTGTCTGATTGGTATAATAATTTCACCAACCATTTTTAATGGTTGTTCATGTACAAGATAATCTATTGTAGTCGTTACCGAACCTTCAACTGAATTCTCTATTGGTACAACCGCTAAATCTACTTCCCCTTCTGCTACGCTATCCATGCAGACAGGTATACTCGAATATGCTATATGTTCATCTGATGTAAAAACTGATTGAACTGCAACATGCGTGAAAGTTGCTTCCGGACCTAAATACGCTATCTTCATGCACTACACTCCTTTTAATTTTTAATTATACTAAAAAGATAATTTATTAAAAGTAAAATATTTTATATTTTCAATTAATATAAAAAAAAGCCATACAATTTAAATTGTACGGCTTTTAGTATATTATAAACTACTTTTTCTAATCATTAATTTGGTTGAAACAACTACCTTTTTAGGAATCTTTCTGTTCATTAATCTTTCAAGTAAAAGATCAATTGCTGTTTCCCCCATAAGTTCTGAATATACTTTTACTGTACTTAAACTTGGAAAAAGATATTTTGAAAAAGTTAGATCATTCATTCCTATTATATTCACTCGATCAGGAACTGCAATATTTGCTTCGTGAAGCGCTCTTAAACATCCAATTGCCATCGTATCACACCCAACAAAAAATGCAGTTGGCAATTTGTCCCCATGATCTTGAATTGCTTTATTCATCAAATTAAATCCTTCTTCAGCTGAAAAATCACCTGTATACACATATTCCTTCTGAAACAAGCTTTTCTCTGCTAAGTAAGTTTTAAATGTTTTTTCGCGCGTAAACACTTCCTTAACGAAAGGGCGTTTATTACGTTCACGCCCACCAATATACCCAATATTTTGGTGTCCATGCGAAATAAAATGGTCTAATACCTTCTTTGTGGCACTTTCATAATCAGTTACGACCGAATCATATATTTCTTCATTAGGAGATGAATCTACAAATACTATTTTTTTCGATATTTTTTTCAAAGTTTTAATTTGTTGTTCATCGAAGTAACCTAATGCAACAATCCCTTGAAACTGTTCTTCCGCTAATCCTTTTTCAGTTCCTTGAAAGAACTTTGTAACATGAATACCATGTTCTTCACATTTATTTTCAATACCAAATCGTATAGACATATAATGCAAATCATCTAATTCTTCATTCTCTGTATACCAATGAACGAGTGCGATCTTTGCTATATTCTTTTTTACTTTCGGTTTTTTTCTATACGATAGCTTTTCTGCAGTTTCAAAAACGCGCTGCTTCGTGTCATCACTTACAGATAATTCAGGATCATAGTTTAACACCCTTGAAACTGTAGCAATGGATACACCTGCTTTTTCTGCAATTTCTTTAATGGTCGTCATTTCTACTTTTCTCCTTGTACACTTCAGCTGTCGTATTGTTATGATCAAACTTAAGCTAGACATTTAAACACTTTTCAAAGTTGTAATTCGTATAATTCTTGATGATCAATAAATGTTTATCTTCATATAAAGTCTTAAAGTTTGATACTGGTTTTTTATCTTATTTAGAAGTGTACCAGTCTTTCGCGAGATTTTTCAGGTGAAATATGGATATTTTTTTACATAATTAATTTGTGTAATTTTTCACATATTAAATCCTGCTAAATCAATCTATTATTTTTTTTAGGAAGTTTTTAGTAAAGGAAAAGTCGTTAAGTGGGGTCTACCACGAAAAAGTAACATTGTTTTTAACAGTCATATATTAAATCGATCCTGCACTCTTTTTTCATCAATATAAAGATTTTATGATGACAGCTGTTAATGCTTCAATTGATGTAGATGACGATAATCCAACTTCATTAGGAATATTGCCACAAATTAATATATCCATACCGTGATGAATTCGATAGCCAGCTTCTTTTAAATAACGAATCGTGCTCTTAATATAATTCGTCCACCCATGAGGCTTCTCACCATCAAGCTCTGCTAATGAGAATTCAATGATCCCTAACTCTTCATAATTTAATGATACTAGTCTAATTTTATTCTTTTTATTTTTTGCGATTAAAACATACGTACCAAAATTTTGATTTCCGTTATATTCTTTCGCATTTACTATTTCAATCAGTTCTTCATCGTGGCCAGATACAAAAAATATTCGATAATCGGAATCGTAATAACGCTTAAAAACTAATGCCAACTCATTAACATCCATTTACTTATCACTCCTTTAATCTACAAATATATTTTTATGACTGAGTAATACCTTCCTTCATGATTTTTATTGGTCAAGAAAATGGTTTTCTCAATCATTTGAAAAGGATAATAGAAAACAATCTTAGGATTATCCTACCCCCCATCAAACTATTTTTCAATTAAAACTCTGTATTTTTTTACCTAATTTAACCATTATTTTACTTTGTTTATAGATCTGTCACATTTCGTTCTGTTTTGCTTCTTATAATACTTTTCATCTCTAAGATTAATAGGAGTTACCTTTTATCGTTCTCCCAATTGCGGATCAGTTAGTAAAAAAAAGAGTTATTTTAAGTACCAATTACCAAACTGTGAAAACTTCTAAATAATTAGTTGATTTAATTTCTGAGTGTCTAATAAACTGATAGAAAGGCATTAACTTTAGGAGGGAAACTAAATGTTTGGATTTGATACTGATTTAGATCCATTTAAGATCATTGCATTTGTCTTTCCAATTCTATTTATATTTGTTTTCGCCAGCATCTTTCTTACTCTTCTAAAAGTATTAAAACAATGGAATTATAATAATAAACAACCTAAGATAACTGTTCCGGCTACGCTAATAACAAAATCAACTAAGGTTATTCAGCATAAAAGAAATCAATATATCATGCCAAGTCCTACTTCTTACTCGCTAACATTTGAAGTTGAAAGCGGAGAAAGTATTGAGTTAAGTGTCGATGGTTTAACTTATGGTAAATTTATTGAAAACGAAGCAGGAATTTTAACATACCAAGGTAACAAATTGATACATTTCGAACGGTAGTACATTCCATTATGAGGTGAAGCAATGAGAGTATTTGTTAGTGGGGCAACTGGTTTTTTGGGAAAGCATACGGTTAAGAGATTAAGTGAAATTGGATATGATGTAATCGCTTTTGGAAGGAACGAGCAAGCGGCAAATTTTTTTAAAACTATGGACAATGTAGTTTTTGTAAAAGGTGATTTAGAGGATAAGCAGTTATTAGCAAAATTAGTAAAAGATGTCGATTTTGTTATTCACTGTGCTGCACTTGCAGCTCCATATGGACAATATGAACTTTTTTATAAAACAAATGTTGATGGAACACAAAATATTGTTGACGCCTCATTATCCTCAAACATAAAAAAATTTATTTATCTTTCTACACCAAGTGTCTACTTTACAAATGAAAGTCGCAAAAATGTGCGAGAAAATGATGAACTGCCTCAAAGTCATACCAATTATTACGCGAGTACGAAGCATATTGCCGATCTAATTGTTAAAGAAGCCGTGCTAAAAGGATTACCTGCAATATCACTTAGACCTAGGCAAGTATTTGGACCATATGATCATACGATTTTTGGCAGACTAATAGATACAAATAAGAAACGTGGAATCCCTCTAGTTAATAAAGGCAAGATCTTAATGGATTTTACATATGTCGATAATGTAGTAGACGTCATTATGTTAAGTTTAATGGCCGAGGATCAATTTATTGGAGAATTTTATAATATTACGAACGATCAACCAATCTACCTAATTGATGCACTTACATTGTTATATTCTTATTTAAATGAGGAGCTCAATGCAAAGAAAATCTCTCCTAAGCTCCTTTCTTTTATCTCATCGAGTTCAGAGATGATAGCGAATATAACAGGTAAGCCACCTATTTTATCAAAACATGTTGCAAGCTTTTTAAGTTATGACTATACGCTCAATATCGATAAAATAAAAAATGATTTACAATATACAGCTAAGATTTCTTTATCAGAAGGAATGAATCGATATACAAAATGGTACTTACAAGAAAATCAGTAAAAAATACATAAATAAGAGTATGAGTTTTTAAGTACAAAGATTATCACAATAGTAAAAGTCATATAAATTTACAATTTCTGTTCTAGCTATTACATTTCAATTAGAGGCTATTAAAAATCTAAGGAGATAAAAAAATGACTTCTTTATTTTCTACATATACGTTAAAAGGGCTAGAATTAAGAAATAGAGTCGTAATGTCACCAATGGTTACAATCCGTGCGGAAGAAAAAACTGGAGAAGTAAATAATTGGCATCATGTACATTATCTTTCACGAATCATTGGCGGCGTTGGTCTTGTTATGCTAGAGTCTACAGCAATTGCATCAAATGGTATGACTCATCCTCGTGATTTAGGATTATATAATGATATTCAAGAAGAAAAGCTTACCAAACTCGTACAAGAAGTTCATGCGCTTGGTGGAAAAATTGCCATACAATTAAATCATTCTGGACGAAAAGCACCTGCTGGCGATGATCTCATTGCACCATCAGCAATTCCTTTTTATGAAGGTAACATTCCTCCAAAAGAGCTAACATATGATGGAATACAAGAAATGATTAATCACTTTAAAGATTCTACTGAACGTGCAGTTCGTGCAGGATTTGATGCAATTGAGCTTCATGCTGCACATGGTTATTTGGTTGAACAGTTTTTATCTCCATTAAGTAATCATCGTAATGATGAATATGGTGGCAGCTTTGAAAAAAGATTACGCTTTGCAACCGATGTAATTCATGCAATGAAAAGAGTAATGCCGGAGGATATGCCTTTATTAATGAGGGTTTCTGCTACCGAATATGATCGAAATGGCTATGGTATAGAGGATATGGTTCAAATGTGTAAAGTGTTTAAAGAGCATGGTGTTGATATGATAGACGTATCTAGTGGTGGAGCTGTACCTTCTTTTCAACAAGAAATATATCCAGGCTATCAATTACCACTATCGAACGAAATAAAACAAAATGCGTTTATTCCTACAATTGCGGTTGGGAAGCTAGAAGAACCGCACTTAGCTGAGCATGCACTTCAAACAAATCAAGCAGACTTAATTGCAATTGCGAGAGGATTATTACGTAACCCTTACTGGGCAATTGATGCTGCATTGAAACTGGGCGCTAACCCGCCGATCGATCATTCATATACTAGTGCATATCCTGAATAATTTTATTTAATAGTTTAAGAACTATATAAAAAAAGATAAATAAGAAAAAGAAGATTACATAATAAAAATACTTATTATGTAATCTTCTTTGCTATTTTAAGAAAGAATTTCGTTATTCTAATAGCTGAACTAGCAATAAACCACTTTCGTTTTTGCAATTTGGTCATGCAATGTCTTTTTATCTTTACGGAAAATCATAAATGAATCCACTAAATAAATAACCATCATTCCTTCTGGTATGACCGGTAGATTGATACCACTTACTAAAAGAAAGATTGAACGCATTGTCATAGTTTTAATATCTACAGCTTCGCCTTCATCGGTAACGACTCTTATTCTTAATAATTTTTTCCCAATGGTTTGCCCGTTCCAAAAATAAGTGGGAATCACTATATCCAATACAATGATTGATACGATTAGAAAAATTGTATACAAAAATAAGGAAAAACTATCGAACATATAGCTTTTCAAAAATTCCTCATTAGTTAACCCAAATAGTAATAATCCTATTTTTGACAATGCAATACTTGCCATTCCATCAATCCATGATGCAAAAAACCTTCTTTTTCTACTCGATAATTCAAAATCCATATAAAGTTAACTCCTCCTTGTCGATCATACCCATAATACTGTTGAACAAAAGTAGATTAATCTATAAACATACTAAAAATGCTGAACTTAATTATGATAAACACGTATTACCATTAAAGAAAAACAGCACTTATAATGTAGTGTAAAATACATCTGACAAGATCATTTTCAATATTTGATGAGTTCATTATAACACTTCTTATTCTACCTAACTGCTTGTTAACACAATAAAAAAAGTCGCAAATGCGACTAATGATTAGATTTATTAATTATCTAAGGCTTCCCCAAAAACTAACATTCAAATTAATCAATTTTAAAAACAGAACGCCAATGTAGTCTTAATTAGTTTAAATCTTGGAAACTTGTCCACTTAGAAACCTAATATTAGTGGATAATAGAAGCCCTCAGACTATTGATTCCATTCTCTAAATAAGCTTTTAAACAAGTTAACGTATATACCCAACCTTCTTTTTGTCCAATCATTTTAGCCACAACTTCTGGATCATCTTCTTTTAGACCTGATTCGATTACTTCAATAATTGTATTTGTGTCAACTTCATTTAGCGTAATTGTAACAATCGTTTCTTGACCTTCTTCGCCCCATGAAAACACTATTTTTTTATTATCTTTGATTTCTATTACATTTATAGAACCTTCTGCATTGTACTCATCGTACCTCAATGTAATTGTCATGTTTTGTTCCCATCTTTTTGAACTAGATGAAAACCAAAAATTGCCTATTTTTTCAGGATCTACTATTGCTTCAAATACTTCATTAGTTGGCTTGTTAATTTTTAATTTAGTGATTATTTGAGTATTCATTTTAAACCATCCTTTTAGATATATTTTGTTTATCCAGATCAAATGTAGTATTCCATGAACATAAATTCAATTTAAATCGGTTTTGTTTTTAGATTCTGCTGCAAGCTTAATCCATTCTAGTCGTCTATCCCAATCTGTCGCTAGTCTTGCCATCCACTCCGCTGTTGCTGCTAGTTTTTCCGGTGATACTGAATATTTTACTTCTCTTCCAACGCGATCGGATGCAACGAGTTCAGCCCCGTTTAAGACTGTTAAGTGCTTGACTACTGCCTGACGGGAAACAGTTACCCTTTTTGACAATGTCGTAGCTGTTGCATGTCCCATTGTAGCAATGAGGTTAAGTAACTGACGGCGTGTTGGGTCTGCTAACGCAATCAGAACATCTTCAAAATCATTATTATTTGTGGATTCCATTTTATTTCTCCGCCTGCTTTCTCAACACTTCCAGTTGATGAGCCCAACCTTTAACATTACCTTCAAAGAAATGTCTTCTTTCCTCTTCTGATGCCTCCAGACTAGCAAAGCCACTTTCAACTACACGAAGTAAAGTTCCTCCTTCCTTCGCTGTTAAAATAAATTCAACAAGTGTAGAATTCCCTTCTCGTGGTTCCTCTCCAGGAAAAGAACTTGCCCACCTGCAAGCAAGATATGTCGGTACTTCTGTATGCTCAATTAAAACCGGAAAAGAACCATATTTTGATGTTTCCGCTACAATACGTGACCCATCGACTTGTACTTTATCAGGACCTGGTGCATCTCCAACCCACCATGCAGGTTGATTAACCAACTCCCATACCGTTTCAATTGATGCCTCAATGAAAATTTCCCTTTCGATTCGATCATTATTCATTTATTTTCCCTCCTTGTTTTTATATGCAACCTAATGGTAGCACATACCTCCTTAACGTGCAACTTAAAGGTTGCTTTAAATCCCAAAAAAAATTACTCTCGGTTAAATTTAATTTAGAAAGCGACTAAATCTACTACCATTATTACCTTTTCATCAACTTAGTTATTCCATTAAAGATCAAAGAAACCTATAAAAATAAAATTTTTATATCAACGGAACCACTGTCAGTTAAACCATATTAAGTCATTCCTTAATTACACCTACTAGTAACCCCAAAAAGATGCTCTCCATTTCTACTTTAGAAAACAAGGTTTTTTAACAAACAAAAAAACTGCCGAAGCAGCTGTCTGAAATTGAACCAATTCATCTTTTAGTTTTGCATGCTCCGTATGATGGAACCATTCTCTTATCTCTACAGAAAACTTAGCTCCAACGCTCTAATTTTTTTAAGAATTTTTTTGTGTACATTTTATTTAGAAAAAACTTTTCAATTTTGTTCATATCTGAATCTTGAAACCTTTTTAAACTATGTGCATAAAATTCATCGAATGAAACATCTTTCTCCACCCATTCACCATTTTGATAACAATGGTGACAGAATTTTTCAGACGGTGTTCCATCTTTTTCAGTTCCAAAGTCATTTGCCCCTTTCAGTGGCATACCACAGCTTTGACACAGGTTTGTTTTTGCCATTTTTAATTCCTCCAATTTTTTAAAGTTTGATTTTTCCATTTAACTTAAGAGTATAAACAAGACTGAAAGTTTTCCAGTTCATTTTACTCTTACAATTACATTCTTCAAAAAAGACACCAAAAGGTGTCTTATTTTATATATTTAAGGTACGATACTTTATTTGTCATGTCAAGTTTTCCCTTTATAAAATATTTTTAGCCATGTACACCATTCACTTGAGAAAAGACAATTAATACTGTTTGCGATTCAACTACATGCAACATAAAAAGAGACCGCCGAAGCAGTCGATTGTTACTCTTTATTTGAGTTTACTAATGGTTTCCCTTCCTTATCTAACAATGGCGTAATACCTCCAGCATAGCCATCCCAACTAAATAAGTATTGAATTCCTGTTTCTCTATCCTCTAATATTTTATTCCCTGTCAGCTTACCTTCTTTATAAATTACTTTAAATCTTTTTTCTGATTCCTTTTCGAACATTTTATATACCCCCTACATTTTTGAATTACTCATGTCTGTTTTTATCTTCTATTGATTCCTTCTGATTCCTTCTAAAACTTAAACAGTCCAAACAAAAAAGTCGCATTAGCGACTTTTTTGTTTGCTGAACGAACTTGTGGCGCCCGTATAAAGCTATTACATTATTTTTTTATGTAGTGAAGCATAGCAAGTTGACCTAATTTTTCTACTTTCGTTAATGAGTAATTTTGAGTAATATCATCCCCTGTATAAAGAGAGATTCCTTTTCCTAAAACAATAGGTGCAATGGCAAGTTGGAATTCATCAATTAAATTCTCTTTAAAAAACTCACGCGCTAAATGACCGCCACCAATTAACCATATATCTTTACCAGGTTTTTGTTTTAAATTGTTAACGAAAGTTTTGACGTCTTCATTAATAAATTGTGCATATTCATCTGATCCACTTAAAGAATTAGAAAAAACATAATTTTTATAAGTACTGTAAGGATAATCTATATCAAATCCACGAATGACATCATAAGTTCCTTTTCCCATAACAACAGTATCAATTCTTTCAAGCAATGAATTGTATCCAGAATCTCCTTCAACTTCTGTTGTTTCTAACCATTCTAAGGTACCATCATCATTTGCAATATATCCGTCAATTGAAGTACCAATGTATAAAATAATATTACGTTGTTTACTCATGCGAATCTCCCTTACTTTCTTAATTATCTGCGCACCGTTTCATGTCTTAGCTTTTACAGTAAATACTGAAAAAACTGCAAGATTTAGTACTCGTTCTGTTATTAATTATTTCGCATTAGATAATTTGTCAATCGCTTCATGTTCTGATGGAACAAAAAATATATGATTTCCTTTATTACACTCATAAATGAAATCCTTCAGAGCTTTACTAGTATAAACTGAAAAATCTCCTATAATTGCAAACTTAATATTGTAGTTAACGAACTTTTGCAGAATTGAACCTGCTAATTTTGTACTAAGATTGAAAAAATCTTCTGAAATTGCTTCCTTGTTTAATGAAATTCGATTACTACCTTTTTCAAAACTAATCGTCATCATCATATCCATTGCACTTTGTTCATCTTTTAACAATATTGAATCACCATTAGCTACTGCAATTATATGTCCGTTTGCTTCTACCGTTTTTAAATTCATCTCCATATCTCCATTCTCATTCTTTTTTTATTACGATTATAAAACACCCATAATTAATCGTGAAGCGAAGGAAACAAATTATATGTGACATTACGTAATAACGTTCTAAGGTCATGTACCAACTGAAAAAGATGATTCCTTTCTGGCTCTCTGAACTTTTTGGGTACTTAACACAAAACTTACGAATGCTGTAATACTACATACATATGGAAGGATAGTATATCCCCAGTTGGAAATGACATAACCTCCAAACATTGATCCAATGGTGATACCGATATACAAAGCAGTATTATTCCAAGCCATAACGATACCACGTTGTTTTGGATATTCCACAGCTAATCTTGCTTGGTATGACGTAAATCCTCCATAACCGACTAAAGCCCATAGAAAAAGAAGGCAATAAACCCAAGCCCCATTTGAGAAGAATATGCCTATACAAATTAGTATTAGAATTAAGAAAAATAATGAAGCAATTGAAATTTGTCTTTCTCCAATTTTATCAGTTAATTGCCCACTGGTAAGGCTTCCTAAAACAGCTCCCATACCATAAAATGTAACCGCTAATGCGATTTCTGACGATGAGAATCTATTTTCGGAGTACAGTGATGCACCTAAGTAAACATAAAGTGCATACATTGAAATTGACCAAATGGTAGTAACACTTACTGAACCAAGTATTCTTAGCAGATTCCCTTCAAATAGGTTCCTTGAAAAATCTTTTTTAGGATTATATTTCCATACTTTGAAGTTCACTATCGACAATATAGCTCCTATGATTGCCATTACAACAAATACCGAACGCCAACCAAGAAAATGCTCTAATATCGTGCCCAATGGTGCTCCTGCCCATAGAGCCGTTAAGTGTCCAGATACAACAATTGAGAGCCATGTACCTCTACGATTTGTTGGTGCAATATCTCCAATGATTGCATAGATCAATGGAGTAATTGCAGCCACGGACAAACCAACTAAAATACGGCTAACAATTAGCCATAAAAAAGTAGGAGCAATAGCAGTCAATAAGTTAGAAATTGAAAATAACAATAAACCAAGCGTAATGAATGTTCTTCTTCCCTTTTTATCTGAAAGCCACCCAAATAAAGGAGCCGACAACGCATATGTAACCGCAAATGTGGTTACCATCCATCCCGTAGTAGTTGGACTTACACTATACGCTTTAGATATATACGGTAATAATGGAGAGACTACAAACAAGTCGGTACCCATTAGAAATAAAGTTATCCATCCAACACTTAAACTTAATTTCCCCACAATTCTAATCACTCCAATGAATTATTTTTACATGTATATTCATATGGGGCTAAAAAGCTTTAAAGTATTTATAAAAAGATTGGTAAACTCCTTTTGGCTTCAATTAAAAAAGAGTCACCTAAGCGACTCTAGCAAATTTGAAATTGAACCATCTTATGTGTTGTTCAAAAAGCGAAAGAATTAATTAGTCATGCTCTCTTAACTTCATTAGGCATAAATTATATTTTTCAATCGTACACAGTCACAATTACGCCGTCCATATTATTACCCGAAATCTCATAATGCATTTGATCGTTTACGTTAATTGATCTGCTTCGAGAAACGGGGTAATAGGTAATCTCGTATGATTTCCCATTTATTTTAGCAGAGATGACTTTCTCTTCTTTTAAATAATCTAGATATTCTTCTAAAGCAAAATTCTTTTCCTTCATAATCGCACTATGAGGGAAACCCACATATCGGATATGCCACGGTTCAAATTGAATTCCTGTGACATCCGTTTTATCTTTTGGATAGCGTAGAATGAACCCGTATTTCCATGCATTCTTCTCTATCCATTTCCCTTCAGATGCTACAGCCATCTTCTCTTGAGTAGATCCTACATCAAGAGATAAACCCAAGTTGTGTTCGCTATAGCCCGCTGGTAAGGCATAAGCAGAACCCATTTCTTGATAAAGTTTATTTTGTTTCTCAAAGTCTCGATAGCCACTAGTTATGGAGAAATTACGAACCCCTTCTTTTTCTGCAGCAGTAATCATCTCTGAAAATTTACGTGCTATTTCCTCTGATAAATAGATATCGTTATCGATCACCCCAAAGTCCCTTGCCAATTCATTTTGACTAGATAAATTTATGACATCCGATTTAATACTTTCTGGGTGAACGGGATATTTACTGTTAACCAAAAGCAAGTTTCCCTGGTAGATTTGTTCATCAGTGATTTCTTTTTTATAGATGTTTTCAGAACTTCCATTCTCTATTTCATTGTATTCAGCTTGATTATATTTTTGTATGACTACTTTTGGTTCAAAAAACGATCCAATTTTTATGAAAGGTAAAGTTAAGAACAATAATAAAAACAATAAAAATCCCCACTTCTTCATTTTTACTAGCTTCCTCCTTATTCGTCTTTGCTTTAAAGAATAAGTAAAACTATTAAAAAAAAGAGTAGGGTAAATATTAAATTTTTCTTAAATCGTGAAATTGTCCTTCATTAATCTTCATTATTTATATCACTTTCCAGTGGTAAACGAACTTCAAAAGTAGTTTGTATTACGTTACTTTTTGCAGTAATCGATCCATTATGTTGCTCTACGATATTCTTTGCAATAAACAACCCAAGACCTGTACCATCTTCTTGTTGAGTTCGTGCTTTGTCACCGGTATAAAACATATCAAAGAGATGCGGAAGTTCATCTGGAGGGATCGTATTCCCGTAATTCACAACCTGAACAACCACTTCATCTCCATCAATAAATCCGTTTAAATCGACATATTGTCCTTCATTTCCATACCGTATAGCATTCGTCATCAGATTCTCAAACACACGGACAATCAAATCACCATCACCATAAATGGGTAAGTTGGTCTTACTATTCATTCGAGCAATTAAATGATTCTTTTCAAGTACAGGATACAATTCTTCTTTTAATTGATTCAGTAAGTCAGTTAAATTGATTCGCTTTTTTTCAACTGATATCATCCCATAATTCATTCTAGTGATCTCGAATAATTCATCAATTAACTTTTCTAATCGTTGAGATTTCGTAAAGGCAATCATCAAAAAATGTCTTACTTGATCTTCCGTCAAACTCTTATCCTTTAGGATCAAATCCAAATATCCTAAAACAGAGGTAAGTGGGGTTCGTAAATCATGAGCTAAGTTTACGACTAGTTGATCTTTACTGCTTTCTGAATAATCTCCTCGCAAAATCGCCTCTTCCAATTTTTCACTTGCCAAATTAATATCTTGAGCAATATCTCTAAACTCGTCATTTGAATGGATTTGTACCTTATGTTTAAAATCACCACGAGCAAGGTTATGAATGCCGTTTGATATCTCTTTAAAATAAGTAGAATAAGGTTTAGTAAGTAAAAAGAAGAACAGGAAAGATAGTAAGATAAATAAGATAAAAAAGATATTAAAGTCTCCGAATCTTCCTACCAAAATACGAAACTGTGCCAAGGGATCCTCATAACGAACCATCACATGATAATAGAATTGAAGTCCTTTATAGAATAGATACGTTATGATTCCTGATAAAAACATACTTAAACCAAATAACAATACCATCTTTGAACGAAAACTGTGCATCATTTTAACCATTGAAGCTATACCCTACTCCCCATACCGTCTTAATCCATTTGTCTTTTCGTATATCTTCTTCAAGTTTTTTCCGAAGCGTACGTATATGAACCATAACTGTATTCCCACTTTCAAAATACGCTTCACCCCATACCTGTTGAAAAATATTTTCAACACTAAAAACTTTCTTCGGATGACTCGCTAATAAATATAAAATATCAAACTCTTTCGGGGTTAGCTCAATACTTACGCCATATTGCGTAACCGTACGTTGGTCAGGGGAAATAACTAATCCACCATATTCCAAACTTGTTTTATTCTCTGTTTTAGGCTGGTTTAGCTTCATAAAACGTCGGAGATGAGCATTTACACGCGCAACCAATTCGATTGGAGTGAATGGTTTAGTCATATAATCATCCGCTCCTATTACCAATCCCTGAACTTTATCGAAATCAGATGTTTTAGCACTTAAAAATATAATGGGCATATTATGCTTTTCACGAATACGGCGTGTTACTTCATAACCATCCAATTTCGGCATCATAATATCCAAAATCAGCAAATCGATTGATTGAGTCTCGACTACACGAACAGCCTCTTGTCCATCCAACACTTTCACAACATGATACCCTTCTTTTTCTAAATGGATGGCAATCAGATTTGCAATTTCCTCCTCATCATCAGCAATTAATATCGAAATATCTCTCATCTTTCCACTCCTAATTAAAGTTAGCTATATATCAATTCTTATCCATTTTCTCTTATTTCATTTTTCTATTTCAAAATTATGAACTCACTTTAACGCATCGAGTATTTACTAATAGATACTTATTTTTTCTTTATTTTACCATTTCTTATGTAAATGAACTGCCTTTACTTCAATCATATCACAATAGTTTTTCTCATATTAAAAAGAGGATATATGCAATTTGATTATGCATATCTCCTCTTATCATTCTGTCTTTTTTATTTTACCTTGCTAAGATATCGGTAAATCGTTGCTTCAGATACTTTTAGTTTTTGAGCTAACTCACTTACTCCACCTTTTAAAAGGAATAGACCCGCTTCATTTAATTTTCGAACAACATCAAGTTTTTCATCAATTGATAATCTATCCGGAGACAAGTGATAGTCACCCAATACTTTCGTAATCATATTTTCTAGAACATCCTCAACAGTTTCATGAAGATTCTCAAAAACATCTGAGTTGTGTACCTTCAAAGGCTTTTGACCTTCATTTTGAAAACTAGTCATTATGAAATCATCTAAGTAAGATTTCACGTTCTCTAGCACAGTTACATCAACATTTACACAAAGTACGCCTATGATTTCCCTGGTTTCATTTTTAATAAAATAACTAGAAGATCGACAAGTACGGTTGCCTTTTACACTTGCTTTATAATTAGTGATAAAATCAACTTCTTTATAAGCACCCTCTTGCATTACTTTTAATACTAAGTCAGTAATTGGACCGCCTACTCTACGTCCGCTAATTTGCCCATTTTCGATTGCAACAATAGAGTTTTCTGGGTTTGTTAAATCATGAAGAACAACTTCACAATGCTTCCCCATCACATTGGCAATAAATGTAACCATTGGGATATACATTTTTAATAATTCATTGTGGCACTCATTTACTTGTCGCGAATGCTTAACTTCTACCTCACTCATTAACACATACCTTTAACTTTCTAACTGCTTGATCTAACCGTACCATAGCTTCTTCAATAGTTTTACGAGAACAAGCATAATTTAATCTCATGAACCCTTTACCATTGGATCCAAAAACACGCCCTTCATTGCATCCCAATTTTGCATCTTTTATTAAAAATTTATTTAGTTCATCACATGTTAGGCCAAGTTCTCTAAAGTCTAACCAACCTAAATAAGTTGCTTCTGTTACTTTCATTTTAATTTCTGGAATATGTTTCTTTAAATAATTGTGGATATACTCAGCATTACCTTTTAAATGAATTAGTAACTCATCTAACCACTCATCGCCTTCATTATAAGCGGCAATGACAGCTTCAATTCCAAATATATTTAAATTTTCTAAGCTTGCGCGAAGAATTGAATGGGTAAACTCTGTAAATAAGTCCGGATTCGGAATGACAGCTAATGAAGAAAATAATCCTGCAATATTAAATGTTTTGCTTGGTGACATGAACGTAATACTCATATTCGCAGCGTCCTCACTTATAGAGTAAAAAGGAATATGCGTGCCTTTTTCATACACTAAATCTGCGTGAATTTCATCAGCAATAATAATTATTTTATGCTTTTTACATACTTCAACTAATGCGTTCAGTTCTTCTCTTGACCACACTCTACCAACTGGATTTGCTGGACTACATAAAATAAGTAATTTTGTTTTACTCGTAATCTTCTTTTCTAAATCATCTAAATCCATATAGTAGTAACCATCTTGCTCGATCAAAGGGTTTTCGACTAAATTTCGGCCATTATTTTTCACGACACTAAAGAAAGGATAATATACAGGTGGCTGAATGATGACTTCATCTCCAACCTTTGTGAATGCATCTATTGCTAAATTTAAAGCCGGAACAACACCAGGGACAGTCGTTAACCATTCACGATTAATCTTTGTACCAAAGCGCTTTGCACCCCAATTGATAGCAGCTTCAAAAAATTCCTCTGGAATATGCCCATATCCATAAATAGGATGCTGTGCTCTTTTAGTAAGTGCCTCTACTATTGCTGGCGCACACGCTAAATCCATATCTGCAATCCATAGTGGAAGAACTTCTGTGCATCCAAATACCTGATCAATTGAATCCCACTTTGTACTGTTAGTATTCTTTCGGCTGATTTCTTCATTAAAGTTAAATTTCACGTTCATTCCCCCATTCACATTTTTCTCTCTGATTCTATTTTATCTGAAAATACAACTAATGATAAGAATTTTTTATCACAATGATAATTTTTTATCTAACGCGTCAGTAAAAGATGAATTGTTGGTTATTTTAGATGCTTGGATGATCATTTTCCAACGAATTAAGATTAACTTACTTGATTCACAGTTGTAGTGACTTCACCTATCCAATTTCAACCACTAGATTTAGTATACCCACGCCCATTAACTTTTTAATTAAACGTTTGTTTGATTTAAAAATCTTCTTTCATAACAAGGCGAAGTCCAAAATAAAAACAGGAAAGACATTTTGTTCGTCCTTCCTGTTCTTCCTACTCATTTATGATGACAGTTTGAAATTCAAATAATTGATAAACATGATGTGTGATGGAGTATTCAAAAACTTTACCATCTGCTAGAAAAACGATTTGCTCTACTTCCATTACTGGGTCATGCTTATGAATATGTAAGTGCTGGATGTCTAGCGCATTCCCTTTAACCGCTCTTATAATTTTTTGAGCGCTTTTTATTTTTAAACCTAATTCTTCTTGGATGAATTGGTAAATAGATTTACTTACATGTTTCTCTGATAAACCTTGAATAACTGATATTGGCATATATATTTCTTCAAGGGCAAATGGTTTTCCATCAATATAACGAACTCTCTTAATTTCGTATATAAAGCTGTTCGTTTCACAATTCAATAATGAAGCTAATTTTTCTGATGCCGGAATTACATGAAATAGTAAAACTTTAGAATTTACTCGTTTAGCTCCTACTTTTTGAGTTAAGCCAAAATGCTTTTTATCATTTCGATTTAATTGATGCACATTAAATAAAGGTGCTTCTTTTACAATCGTACCGTATCCACGCCTTTTTACAATTAACCCTTCACTGACTAAAATGTCCATTGCCTTTTTAACTGTCATTTTACTACAATCATACTGCTCGGCTAATGTAAACTCGTCTGGGAGCATTTCACCTACTCCATACACTTGATTAGAAATTTTTTGCCGAATATCCTTAGCAATTTCGTTATATTTGCTCACTTACAATGTTCACTCCTGTTTGTTGCATATAATGGTACAGTGCACCAATTAAATTTGAGTCATTTTCGAATGCACACTGTTCAACTGATATATCTAAGGTTGCATGCTTCCCTCTCATTGTTGCCAGTACTGCATTGAGTTGTTCAATTAATTCCTTACGGGCACTAATTGCTCCACCAATCAATATTTTCTCTGGATCAATTACATATGCTACATTAAAAATACCTACAGCTAAGTATTTAATAAATTTTTCAACCTCTATTATAACTTCTTCATCACCACGATCAAAAAGTTCAAATACCTTTTTACCGTTAAGTGTTTTCCAGTCTATCCCTTTACGTTTTGCAACTGCATGAACTAAACTCGTAGTTGAAGCTACATCGCTCCAGTTTCTGCCTAATGTTTCGGACATATAGTCCTTAACAAGCATACAACCAAATTCACCTGCATGGAGATTTTTCCCTCTACGCACTTTTTTATTAAGGACAACAACTCCACCAATACCCGTTCCAATTACAATACAAATAAAGTCATTTACGTCTTTTGCTGAACCAATCCATGCTTCAGCTAATCCTGCACAATTTGCATCATTTTCTAATTCAACACGTAATCCTGTGCTTTCAAACAATAAATCTTTAATATTTGGACCATGAATATATGGAATGGCACTTGCCCCAGCGATGATACCAGTTTCTACATCTACTGCACCTGGCATACTTAATGCGATCCCTTCAATCTTTACTTTACGATCATATTCTTTTACTATTTTCGTCACTTCAGTGATAAAATTTTCAATTCCTTCTCTTGGTGTCGGGACAGAACTTTTTTCAACAAAGCTGCCATCCTCTTTCATTAATGCATATTTTATTGCTGAACCGCCCAAATCAATGACTGCATAATGTTTCATTGTTTTGCTCTCCCTTTAAATAAGCTTATTAATCTTCAATAACCAGTTCATTACTTTCAGCAACTTGTTTAAACCAAATTCCACTTTTCTTAATCGTACGTTCAAAATGATTATTTAAATCTACTCGATAAAATCCATATCGGTTTTTATATGCATTTAACCATGACCAATTATCCATAAAAGTCCATAGGTGATAACCAAAGCAATTTGAACCTTCGCTGATCCCTTTATGTAACCACTTTAAATGTTCACTAATAAACTCAATACGATAATCATCTTGGACAATTCCGTTTTCATCCAAGAAACTCTCTTCATCTTGAACGCCCATTCCATTCTCAGATACATACCAAGGGATATTGCCATAATTGTCTCTTAAGTTGATCGCGATATCATAAAGAGCTTTTTCATAGATTTCCCAACCACGGTATATATTCATTTTCTTTCCTGGCATATCATAATTATCAAAAAATGACTCTGGCATTATTGGCTTCGATGGATCAACAGCAGCTTCTTTTGCTTTTATTCTACGTGGACTATAATAATTAACCCCCAGAAAATCGACTGTATTTTCTTTGATTAGTGTGTAATCTTCCGGATCGGTAACAGGTAGTAAGTTATTTTCTTTTATTAATGAAATTAATTCTTCTGGATAAGTTCCTTTTATTGAGGGATCTAAGAAGCTTCTGTTAAAGAGTAAATCTGCAATATTCGCTGCTTTCACATCATCTTGGTTTTGAGCATCTCTTGGGTAAGATGGTGTCAAATTAATTACAATTCCGATTTGCCCATTTTCTACTTTTACTTTACGAAACTCTCTAATGGCCATAGCACTTGAAATCATTGTATTGTAAGCAACTTGGACAGCACGCTTCATATCTACTACACAAGGGTAGTGGAACTGATACAAGTAACCACCCTCAACAGGAACGATTGGTTCATTATGAGTTGCCCATTTTTTCACTCTATCCCCAAACAATTCAAAACAAATACGAGCAAAACGACTATACGCTTCAACAACTTCTCGACTTTCCCACCCACCGATTTCCTGCATAGCAAAAGGCATGTCAAAATGGTATAAGCCAATAATTGGTTCGATATTCTGATTAATTAACTCATCTATTAAAGATTGATAGAAAGCGACTGCCTCTTCATTCACTGCACCGTTACCATCAGGAATTAAACGTGACCATGAAATCGAAGTACGATAAGAATTAAAGCCAATTTCCTTCATTCTTTGAATATCTTCTTTATATGTAACATAAAAGTTAGACGCTTTTGTTGGACCAACTTGATTATAAAAACGATTTGGCTCTATTTCATACCAATGGTCCCAAATATTTTTACCTTTTCCACCCTCAAATGCAGCGCCCTCAATTTGAGTTGCAGAGGTAGCCGCTCCCCATAAAAATCCCTTTTCAAATGAATATTTCATCTTGATCACTCCTAATTTAGTAATCTTTCTTTCTACTATTATATATGAGTGATAAATTAAAAGTATATACTTTTAAAACCTAAAGTATACTTATTTACTTTTCTACCATTTTCATCTCTTTAATATTCAATGACCATAAATCAGTATTTAGAATCGTTTCCGACTCTGTTATGTTTAGTCTTTTAGTAAATAAAGGACCATCTACTACAAATGTGTGGTACTCTCCACCCTCACCCATAACACATATTTCTTTTTGAATGAGTAGCTCTTTCAGGTCTTCAGTTACTGTTTGTCCAACAATGTTAGCATCGAAATGCGAATCTCTTGCTCTACAGATGATAGCTTTATAATTACTATTTAGCCATTCATCTAACAAGATTATTGATTCATTTTTATGGATCCAAACTGGAAATAGTGGCTTTAACCCGCTTTTTATTGCGATTTCTTCATTCCATTTTTTATCTTCATCTACATATAAAGTACCAAATGCTACAGCCGTAATCTCTAATTCTTCCTTCATTTCCCTTAATCCGTTTATAATCGATTGTTCATAATCACCAGCTGAATCTATCATAATAAGTGGTATCCCCAGTGCATCTGCCTGCATTTGTAAAAAAGGAAGTGGTGTACCGTGAGCATGATTTCGACCATCTTTTTTAGAAACCATTGAAAATAAACAAGCGACTTCTTGATTGCTTTCTATTAATCTATGTAATGCCAAACAGCAATCCTTTCCTCCACTCCATGAGATTGCAATTCTTTCAGCCATTTCACCATACCCCTTTTCACTTTTATATAATCTTGTATAATTAATCTAGTATAATTAACTTAGAAACGTTTGAGGTGACATCATGGATGCTTTAATTTATTTTATCATTGCAAGCTTCATTGCTACGACAGGGATTAGCTTTGTTGTACGTAACGCTTTAAAGAATATATCAGTGAAACCAGATGAGAGTGCTAGTATTCAATCAAAAATGTTTATTGGCGTAGCCGTTGTTGAAGCACTACCAATCCTGTTCATCATCCTAGGCTATAACGGAATAGAATCTTCTACAATGAACAGTACAATACCTGCTATCTTAATTCTAATTGTAGCGGCTATTAATGCTTTTCTAATTAGAAGACAAAGTAAAGAATTACTAATTAATCATTCTACAAAAGAAGAAGCAAAGCCTCTTATTTCAGCTCTTGAAAAGATTAGCTATGCTTTAGTAACCGCCATTCCAATCGTAGGAATTGTTGCTTGTTTAATAAAATAAAACCTCCGATTCGGAGGTTTTATTTTATTAAGCTTTTTACATACATCATGCCTTTTAACCCATAATCAAACCATTGCTTTTGATCATAAGGAATCTCAACCCATTCTTTCATCGGTTTACCACCCATTGGATCAAAGTTTTGTGTTCCTACTACTTTTAATGCTTCTTCAACATCCTCTTTTTTTAACTTTACGACAAGATTTGGTTCATTATAAAACGCAAAAATTTTCCCTTGCACTTTTAAACCTTTATGTCCAAAGATACTTCCTTTTGTTGCATCATAATCGTTGATGAATTCAGAACGAAGACTTTCAAAATGCTCAATTGTCCCTGACACGATTCATACCTCCCTAATCATTTCAAACTATTAGTTTAAACAACCATGCCATTTCCTTAATATACCCTGTATAAACGCCATAACGAGAACTTATTAATCTTTATAACTTTTCAATATTAGCCAGAAAATATAGGTGAACTATAATAAGAGTATCACCAAATTATGACATATGTAAGGAGGTATCTTGTATGTCCATTAATTTTCATGAAGAGCAAAATAAACTTAGTTATACCACCAGATTAGCAGATCAATCTTGGATTGATTTTATAAAGAATCATATTGATGTGAACGGTAAACAGGTTGTTGATATCGGTTGTGGTGGTGGTATTTATTCTAAAGCTTTGGCTATGTTAGGTGCTAAAGTAACTGCTGTAGATTTTTCAGAGGAAATGTTAAAGGGAGCCACTGAAAATTGTAAAGAACTCGAGAACATTACATTTTTACAAGGAAATGCCTACCATACAAATCTTACTTCATCCAGCTTCGATATTATTTTACAAAGAGCTTTAATTCATCACTTGAATGATTTAGATGCATGCTTTAAAGAAGCAAATCGATTATTAAATAAGAATGGTTTGTTCATTATTCAAGATAGAACCCCGGAGGATTGCTTACTACCTGGAGACCCTCACCACATTAGAGGTTATTTCTTTGAACAGTATCCCAAACTGGAAAGCATAGAATCATCACGAAGATATCCTTCGCAAAAAGTGATACAGGCTTTAGAATCGAATGGCTTTTATATCACGACAGAAGAAAAACTCTGGGAAGCTAGACGACATTATCAAAACTTTGAACAATTAAGTAATGATTTACGCCAAAGAACTGGGCGTTCCATACTTCATGAACTAACTAATGATGAGCTTAGTATGTTAATCCAAACTATACAAAGCAAATTGAATCATCAAACGGCTATCATAGAAAAGGACCGTTGGACAATATGGATTGCGATAAAGAAATAATTAAAAAGGTAAGTACAATACTTGATACTTGGTACTTACCTTCAGACTGAATTTCATAGTTTTAGTACTTCCTCTACATACTGAAGAAAGTACATTAAATCATATTTACCTTTTCTGAATGAGTTTTTCTCTTTTATTTTCAGGCAGCTTAATCCAGTTCCGAACACCTTTTCCTGCAAATGGTTCATCATGATATCTTGGGATGATATGAAAATGACAATGAGGAATCGTTTGATTTGAAACCTTACCAACATTCCATCCTAAAGTAAATCCATCCGGTGAGAATTGTTCATTTAAATAATCTTTTGCACTTTGTAACAATTCATAAGTATCGTTCCATTCTTCTAAGGTTAAATCAAAAGTAGTGATACGATGTTTTTTTGGAACGATTACTCCGCAACCTTCCAAAACGTCCTGCTCCAAATTATGTTGTAAAAAATAACATGTTTCATTTTCGAAAATGATGTTTTGTTCACGATCCTGTAGTGGATTACAAAACGGACAATTTACATCGTATGGCATCCTTTTCCTCCAACAATCATTCATTCTTTATTAGTTTTATTCGATTTCACTATTTCTACTTTTGGTAATTTAATCGTTACTTTTGTTCCTTCATTAATTTTACTAGAAAAAGTGATTGTTCCATTCATGGCTTCTATAATACGAACTGAAACAGTTGTTCCTACACCAGTGCCTTTTTCTTTCGTAGAATAAAATAATGTTCCGATACGTGAAAGTTGTTCCTTGGTCATACCTTTACCATTGTCTTGAATCGTTATGACTGCTTTGTAACCATCATCATATAGTTTCGTATGGACATAACCGCCAGAATCGGTTGCTTCAATTGCATTTTTAATAAGATTAATAAGTGCTTGTTTTAATTGGTTTTTATCAGTATGTAAAAAAGTTTCAACTAAAATTTCACCTTTTAATTTTACATTTTGCTTCAAAGCCAATGGCTCTAATAATGTTACGACATCTGAAACGCTTTCTTTCAAATTTACTACCTCAACTTTATCAAACTGTGGTTTTGCAAAGTTTAAATAATCATTGATGATTCCTTCTGCCCTGCCTAACTCGCTCAATACTAACGGTAAGTACTCGCCAGATTGCTTATCTTTATTTTGCTGCATTAATTGAAGGAAACCCTTTACGACCGTAAGTGGATTTCTTACTTCATGCGCAATAGATGCAGCCATTTCACTTAAAGTGTTCAACTTCTCTGCACGCTGAATCTCTCTTTGTAAAAGCTTTTTTTCTATTAATATCTCATTTAGCTTAGCAGCGAGCGTGATTGCCACTAATTCAATCAATATAAATACTAAGATTAATCCAAATAGTCTATAATCCGTTTTAAAACTGACGTTGTTTAAAATTAAATATGTAAATAAAATGCAAAATTGAACGAGTGCTGGCCAAAATCCTATGGCCGCTGTTAATATAATTCTTTGCTTTGGTTTGAATCTCCAAAACCATCTTGATAAAACAAGTGCCCCTAATGATGATAAAGTTACACTAACCATTCCAAAGAGAATTGCATCTCCACCTAACATGAGTCTTGCTAATAGGATTGATAAAAACGTTAACATACCCCATCTAAAACCACAGTATAGGAAAGCAATCGCTAATGGTATATAACGTAAATCCCAAAACAGACCATATGCGGGATACGGAAATGCCATACAAAGAAATCCTGCCACTGCTTGAAACATACCGAAAAGATAAATTTTATCCTTATAACCATGATTTTCATAAATAATACTGTAAATTAATATTGGACTTAATATGATTAAGACATGTAATAAAAGTTTTTCAACTAACATGATTTTAGTCCTCGCTGATTGAAGTTTTTACACTATATGATAACAATTTTAATATTACGACAAAATTTCTAAATATCCTTTAATATTCGATGTTATCCCTAATATTTCCATATTATGTAATTCTCCATTTATTGTAAACGATAAGTTGAATATATTTGGGACTATGCTCACATAAAAGATGAGTTTATTTATTTAAACACTTATACTATAAATGCAAATAAAAAAAGTAATGAAAGGATTATTTATGAATAGAAGAGTCATTATCAATCTTGTGATCGTTACCTTTTTCTTTTTATTGATAAATTTTTATTTAGGAATTCACGGTTGGATTTATATAAATACAATATTGAAGCACGAGATACATACAGTTAGTAAACTAATATATTGGTCCATCTTCTGGTTATTTACATTTGCCTATATTTTATCAAGAGTATTAAAAAAGCATCTCCCAAGACCTATTTTTAAGTTTTTACATCATATAGGTGCTTACTTGCTAGCTGTTATTTACTATTTAATCTTTATATTATTGATTTCTGATTTAATTGGTTGGTTGTTGTTAACATTTACACCTCTCTCTTCTGAAAAACTAATCATAAGTTTAGGGACGATTGTTTTACTCACCATAGTTTTTCTGATTGTAAAAGGAAGAAGAAATGCATTAAATACACAATTCATTCATTATGATATTCACGTAGAAAAATCAAATTTACATTCGAAAGCACTTTCGATTGTTTTAGTATCTGATTTACATTTAAGCACACTCGTAACAAATAAAAGATTAGCGTTCTTAATCGATGAGATTAATAAACTATCTCCTGATTTAGTATTAATCGCAGGCGATATCATCGATGAAGACATTACGCCATTTGTTGAAGAAAATATGGTAGAGACTTTTAAAAAATTAAAACCATCAATAGGCACTTACGCTGTACCTGGAAATCATGATTATTACGGTGGCCATTTAGATTTACTTGTTGATCATTTAAATGACGCAGGGATTCACATTCTTTTAGACGAAAAAGAACTAGTTGAAAATAGCTTTTATATCGTTGGTCGAAAAGACTTAGTAAGTAAAAACAGGTTAGAATTACATGATTTATTAAAAGATATAGATCATACAAAACCAATTATCTTATTAGATCACCAGCCCTATCGATTAGATATTCCAACAAACTTAGGCGTAGACCTACAAGTATCAGGTCATACGCATCGCGGACAATTTAAGCCAAATCATCTTATTACACGTAAGCTATACGAATTAGATTGGGGCTATCTGCAGAAGAATCTATCACACTTTGTCGTTTCTTCTGGATTCGGCACATGGGGACCACCAATTCGTACAGGTAATCCATCTGAAATTGTCACAATTAATGTTACTTTTCAAGAGAGTAGCAATTGAAAAGAGTCTGAATATCTGAGTTGTTGTACTTTGGCTACAAACTAAAAGCACCCCTAAGGGGGCTTTTTTCGTTTTTATATGAACAATAAAATGGATCTTTTCTTTTAGATAAATTATGAGTATTTTCTTAGCTCATTCATTGAAGTAATTCCTAATAACCAGTTGGCTAAGATCATAATTTAACAAATATATTACAATTTTCTTATAAATTACATTAATTTTAACTATAAATAATATTCTGAAAAGTGTAAAATGTTAAAGTATGAGTTTCTATTTTAGAATGGAGATTAAATGATGAAAAATACAGAGTACTACAATAATAGAAGTCGTCGAATTTATATTATCTTCATGGCTACAATTGTTACACTGCTTACAATCGGAATAATCCTGTCTCCACTAACATTTAAGGAGCAACCTGTAGAGCTTATTACTCAAATTATTTTAATGTGTATTGTCATTTATGCTTTAATACATTTTGTAAAAACGGACAATACATTTTCAAAGGTTCTATTCACAACAATCGCTTCTTTATACGTGTATATAAAATTTTGGACCTACCCTGAAACTTCAACAATGTATAGTTTTGTAGCGATCATTCCTATTTTTACAATCTTTTTATATAATCGTGTTGCCTTTTATATCGGTTGGATATTAAATGTAATAATTGGTCCAACGTTTGTTATTTTAATCACTTTTACAAGTTTAAAAGATCGATTTACTTATATTGCCTTAGATCCAGTTGGAAATATTTTAGAGTTTTTAGCTATTCAGTTCATACTTTTATTTGTATTCTTGCAAACTGAAACGAAAGTTATCGAATTAGAAACATATCATAATGAAATTCAACAAGCGAAGCAACTAAATTCAATCGGGCAATTAGCTGCAACAATTGCTCATGAGATTCGTAATCCAATTACAGTTGTTAAAGGATTTGTTCAACTTTTACAAAAAAAGAAATCTATGACTTCTGATGATCAATTCTATATTGAAACAATGCTAAAAGAATTAGAATACGCCCAAATTATTATTAATGATTATTTGTCTCTAGCAAAGCCACAAACCGAAACAATTCAAAAAGTAGAAATAAACCAAGAAATACTGAATATCACAGATTTATTGGCTTCAATGGCAAATAGCCAAAATATAGGGTTTCAGCTAAATTTAAATGAAATACTTACCACAAAAATTAATCCAATTGAGTTTAAACAAGTTCTTGTTAACTTAGTTAAAAATGCAATTGAATCAATGATTGAGCCAGGGTATATTACAATTAATTTAACCCGAGAAAATGACTATGCACTAATTGAAATGATTGATACTGGAATTGGGATGTCTCCTGAAACGATTGAAAAACTAGGAACACCTTTTTATTCTTTAAAAGAAAGAGGAACCGGGATTGGTTTAACAGTTTGTTATAATATCATCGAAAAATTCAAGGGGAGTATCGAAGTGTATAGTAAAGAAGGTAAAGGAACAACTTTTAGAATCTACTTGCCAATTCACATTCTCGAATAGCATCAAAAGCTCACTGAAAAGTGAGCTTTCTGTTTGTAAACTCTTAAAAATCCTTCGCCGCTTGTGTCGCTTTTTGAATTGCTTGCTCTTTAATTTCAGCAGCACGATCAGGGAATGCATTTTGACCTTCTACAAAAATACCATTAAAGTCAGTAATACCGAAGAAACTCATAATGACACCAATATATCTGTGCCCCATCTCCAAACCAGCTGCAGGACCTTCTGAATATACCCCACCACTTGCTTGAATATGCAATGCTTTTTTACCGCCTAATAGTCCTTGAGGACCATTTTCTGTATATTTAAATGTTTTTCCAGCAACACATACAGCATCAATATAGCTTTTCATAACTGGTGGAAAAGAAAAATTCCACATTGGCGTTACAAATACATATTTATCTGCCTCAACGAATTGAGTAACAATTTCATTTAATCTGCCAACCTTTGATTGTTCTCCAGTGGATAATGTATCAAATCCTCCGCCAGATTGCAGTTTTCCCCAGCCAGAAAATACTTCTGCATCGATATTTGGAATTTGTTCATTATAAAGATCGATATGTACTACTTGATCATCAGGGTGAGATGCTTTATAGCTGTCGATAAATGCACTTCCAACTGCCATACTGTAAGATGTAGTCTTGTCATGTGGATGTGCTGTGATATACAAAACTGTTGCCATATAAAATTTCCACCTTCCAAATTTTTTAAGTTATCAAAAGCAAATTAAAAACACTATACTATCTTTTGCATAAATAAAAATTCGATACTTCATTGATGAAAAAAAAACCTTATCTCAATAAAGATAAGGTTTTAGTCGCTATCATACTATTTCTTAAAAATACCAAATGGCTTACCAACCGGTAAAAACTCTCTACCAAAATGAACATTTAATACTGCTGCAGCTGAACCATAAAATGACATAATTGCTATACCTAATTCACTATAAGCAGCAAATGTATGTGTTGCATGTTCCATAATTCCTAAAGTGCTTAATGAAAGTCCGATAAATAAACAATCAATCAGTACAAAAATAATAAATAATACTTTGTGAGTTTCCATTGCACCAATCGTCATAAAGATAGAGAAAATTAAATAACCAATAAATGCAAAACCTAATTGTTTAACATCAGCTGCTTTCGCTAATGTTTCACCAAAGCACCCTAATTGAATTAACCAAGTAGTGCCTACTGCAAGCCAGAAAAATGCATATCCACCAAATGCAGTTGCGCCAAATGTATTATTATGTTTAAAATCCTGAATACTTGCAAATAATTGTGCAATCGCACCTAAGAATATCGCCCATGGTAATACTAAAGAAACACCATCGGTAATTCCTAGCTTTTGTGTTGAAGCTACTAACGTAACCATTGCTAATCCAAATAAACCAATTGCTGATGGATCAGCTGTTGTTATTTTAACTTGCTGAATATTATCTTTCATTAATGTAAATCCTCCTAAATTTTTAAACAGACTAAACTATACTACTATAAAATTTGTGATATTAATATAACTTTTTTTCATAACCGAACGATTCAATAAAAAAAGCACTTTCTTTTAAAAAAAGAAAGCGCTTTGCTTTATTATTTCTTATGTCTTGTGGCATAACCACATCTTTTACATAAATCTTCAACTGCACATCTTCTAGAAAATCCATCGTAAATCGCTCTTGCACGTTCAGAATTTAAAATATCCTCTAAAGACGTTTCATAAATATTACCTAATGGGATTTTCCCTTCACTATCTAGGCAACAAGGTACTACAGTTCCGTCAACTAATACGCCAATTTGGTCCCTTAATCCGTAACAGAAAACATTTTCATCGATAATATCATTACCCATATCTGGCCACTGGAATTTTTCAGCCATATTTAAATACACATTATTACGTAATTTAATATTATGCGTTTCCTGTAATCTTTCACTTAAAGAAAAATCTAAGTTTAATTTCTCTTCCAATAAATTTAAGATATCGATATTTAATGTATTACTTGCCTTCAATTCTTCGCTATCCATATTCCATAATCTAATCGCACAAATCATATCACTTTTTTCATTTGCTTCATTAATGAAATTTGTAATATTTTCTACATAATCATGCAAATCCTTTGTTAAATCATTTGCCTCAAAGCTATGAAGTGAGAAATTGATTTGTCTTAATCCTTTAGATTCAATTAATAAATCTTTTACTTTATTAATTAACGTACCATTTGTCGTTAAATTAACTTTCAGACCATTCTCATTGCTAATATCTAAAAATCGTCCTAGCTGCTTATTTAAAAATGGCTCACCCATCAAATGAAAATAAATATGATCTGTATATGGTTTTACTGAATTAACAACATGTGTAAATGCTTTTTCATCCAAAAACTTTAAAGGGCGTTCCAACGTTGGGCTTGGACAAAAATTACATTTTAAATTACAAATATTCGTAATCTCTATATAAACCTTCTTAAATTTTCTCATTGAGCTCTCCTACTAATTGTTGATTATTTTATCTATATTCACGAATATCTTACTATCGTATAAAAATATCATACATTCTATCATACTACATTCTTATAAATATTGATAATTCAACATACTGTACAATTTTTGCCAACCGTACAGAAAAAAATAGCCCCATAGTTTCCAGCTAGGGTTAGTAGTTTTGAAAGCAATAAGTTAGAATCGTTTCCGATGAAAAAGGAAAATATACCCATTTAGAATTTTCCATTTAGAAGTATAATCTTACTAGTGACAAAATGTTACAATTTTCTTAATTTTTTATGTTCAATAGGAGGATTTTATGAAAAAGTTAGTTTCAATTGTTTGTGCAAGTTTGATATCTCTTAGTATCTTGCCCATTAAAAGTAATGCAGTTGTACAAAAAAAATTACCAGCGAAAGATGTATTAAATCTTGCTCTTTCATCAGAAGTATATTTGGATTCAACAATCACAACAGATGATGCTTCATTTGATGTACTTGATGATGTGATGGAAGGATTATTCTTTTTGGATAGTAAAAACGAATTAAAACCAGGTTTGGTTGCTAATTATAAAGTAAGTTCGGATCTAAAAACATATACATTTTCACTTAGAAAATCTAGATGGTCAGATGGTACTCAAGTTACAGCTCATGATTTTGTGTATGCATGGCGTAAAGTAGTTAACCCTAGAACAGCAGCAGCATATAGTTTCCTAATGAGTTCGATAAAAAATGGAGACGATATTATTAATGGAATATTACCAGTTGATAAATTAGGCGTAAAAGCGATTGATAACCAAACACTTCAAGTTCAACTAGAAAATCCTACACCTTACTTTCTTTCATTACTTGCATTCCCAACTTTTTATCCACAAAAAGAGAGTTTCTCTAAAAAACATTCAGACGACTATGGGGTAGCAGCATCAACAACTTTATTTAATGGTCCATTTATTGTAAAAACTTGGAACTATAACAAATCAATTAAGCTAGTTAAAAACTCATTTTATTGGGATCAAAAAGCAGTAAAGATAAAAGAAGTAAACTTATCAATTATCCCAAATGAAAATACAATGTACTCTATGTATTCAAAAGGTAAGTTAGATCGAATTATACTGGGCAGTACACTTTACTCAACAGCTAAAAATAGAAAAGACTTAAAGCAACAATTGGAACAAACTAGTTTTTACTTAAAAACGAATTTAAAAAATAAAGCATTAAACAATCTTGATATACGAAAAGCAATTGCATTAACGCTAGATAAATCCAAATTATCAGAAGGGACATTTAATTCTGCATTAAATACAATAGTTCCTAAAGGCTTAAGTTATAATAAAGGGATTGATTTTTCTAGTATTAACCAATCAATTTTATTAAAAGACTCCCAAAAAGCAAAAGAATATTGGCAAAAAGGTAAATCACAACTAAATTCAGATACAATTAAATTAAACTTACTTGTAAGCGACACTTCATTAAGTATTTTATATGGAAAACGTATAAAACAGCAATTAGAGTCGAATTTAGAGAACTTAGTCATCAATGTAAAAGCTGTACCGTTTTCTCAACTTTTAGAAAAGGATTATATGAAAGACTATGATTTAATTACCTTTGGCTGGGGGCCAGACTATGTAGATAGTTCTACGTTTTTAAACTTGTTTACATCCAATAGTGGATTTAATTCAACTGGCTATTCTAATTCAACCTATGATAATTACATTGATCTAGCAAATAAAGAAACGGATTTGGATGTTCGTTGGACATACTTCTTAAATGCTGAAAAACAATTATTAGATGATACTGTCATTATCCCTCTTTACCAAAGAGGCATTGGTGTTCTCCAAAGTTCGAAACTTAAAGGTATCTATACCGTTCCATTTATGAATACGACTACATTGAAATGGGCTGTAAAAAGCTAAATATTTGGCTAATAAGTTAGAAAAGCTCCCTTAAGTTAATAAGGGAGCTTTTTTATATTAAGTAGTGGACAATTTTTTTGAATGCTTACTTAATCTTCTACAAACCTTGCGTGATACCAATGATCTGAAATCTTCTTTAACTTAAACTTGCCTTTCCTGTATTCGTTATTGACATATTTAGGTTTATTCCTATCTTTTCTGTATACCAAAGAATATAGTCCATTTTCGGTTTCAAATTCTACTTGGTTTTTATGTACTTTAATTAGTGATAAATATCCGCCATCCCCTTCTTGAAAAGCTTCTGCTACCACTGTCTCAAGAGATTTCCGCTCTTTTTCGCTCATCACAATCACACTATCATCTCTTGTCATATCAATTAAATTTAACTTTGATATCTCAAAAACCTCATCTACATACAAAAAATATCCCTTTTTTGGATTTTTGTTGTATTCACGATAAGCCAAGTTTGCTAACGTCTGGAAATCGTCTTTATAAATATCAAAATCTCTTACTTTGTACTCCCAAAGTGAGGTGTAATACATAATAGTTCCTGGTAAGAAGTTATAAATAACTAATAATAAACTAGTTGAAAAGATTGTTATCAATAATAATTTAATTTTTTTCATCCAATTTTATTAATCCTTACTGTATAAATTGTTTTTACCAAACCTTCAATCTAACCAGGGTGCCAAAACCTACGTTTAATTCAATCCAGCCATTTTATTTCATATTTATTTCAAAGAAAAATTATACAATACTTTCTCACTATATCCTTGAAGGTACTCAACATCCAGATAATATGTACCTTTTGCTAAATTTAAGCTACCAATTTTAACAAAGGCTTCATCCCCTACTTTCGTAGTAAATGTTTTCACTACTTTCCCTTTACTGTTTAATACTTTCACTTTGAAAGCTGTATCTTCAAGGCGTTTGAAGTTGAATGCTACTGTTTTATTCTTTGTTACATTAAACTTATAAAAGTCTTTATCTGTCTTTTGGTTTAATAAGCCATGATAAACACTATTTGAACTAATTAGATTTGCCTGTTTGACAGAGTTATTTGCTTCTTTTTCAAATTGTTTGTTATCGATAAATAAAGTTTCAAATATATATTCTTCATTCGAATATTTACCATTTTCTTGCATTACCGATATATAATAAGTACCTGATTTTAGAAATTTAGTAAATATTGAAGTCATTTCATAATAATCATATTCTTCTAAAACCCAATCCTCTAAAACTTCACCTTTCGCGTTTAAAAGACGGTAATTTAGTTCTGAATCATTTCCAAAAGTACCTTTTAAATTTAAATAACCATCTTTAGTTGTCGTGAAACGATATAAATCATCTGTGTCTTTTTGGTCTGTGTATCCAAGATATTCTTTTCCTACTTTAATTGGAGTTGCTGTTTGTAGTGTATTATTGCGCTCAATTTCTATCTGATCATAATACATACGTAGTACATCTAATTTATAAGGAAGTGTTTCACCAGTACCATGATATACAAAGACTTTTACATAATAAGTACCTTTTGCTACACCTTGTCCAAATATGTCTTCTTCTTCATTGCCTTGATCAGCATAGTATGTTTCATACTCTTCTCCATTTGCATCATAGAGTGTTACACCGATTTCAACATTTGGATTTTGTTGAACTGTAAAATATAATTCACCATTTCTTTTCATCTCAATGGAATAATACTTCACTTCTTCTTGATTTTTAAGCACACCCATTGTTGCAGACTCAGACATTTCCTCTGAGCTATCAAAGTTCAATACAGTTGCATCCTTGAATGCTTCAGAGCTTATTATCTCAGCAGAAGTAAATCTAACATTCAAGCTAAAACATAAACATAGTGTTACAAGTAATGCAGTTACTTTTTTAAACATTTTCTTTCCCCCTAAGCATCCCAATTACTATTTTTTTATAGATTACTTAACCATGATTCCTTCTCCTAAAAAATGGAAAAATAATTCTTATGTATTAACGGTCTTTTTTCTAGATATTTTCACAAATAAAATTCGACAAACTACATTTTATTACTTTTTTAACACAGAAAATGAGTCCATATAGAGGACTCATTCAAGGTACTGAACATTATATTGAAATATTTAAATAATATTGATATAAAGTCTATTTTAATAAAAATTGATATAATACATTTTCACTTTCGCCTTCGTAATATTCAACATCTAAATAATAACTACCTTTTGCTAGTCTCAGCTCACCAAGTTTTACGATTGATTCGTTACCTTTTTTAGTTGTATACGTTTTAACGACTCTGCCTTTACTATTGATTACATGAATCTTAAATGCAGTCTTTTCAAGACGATTAAAATAAACGCTTACATACTTAGTCGTAGAAGCATAAAATTTAAAAATATCTTTATCTGATTTCTCGGTTAATAACCCATGATATTGTATATTTGAACTAATTGAATTTGCTTGTTTAAGCGTGTTATTTGACTCTTTTTCAAATTTTATACTTTCAATAAACGTTGTCGCAAATTCGTATTTCTCATTTGAATAAACTCTACTATCACCTGAAACGGAAATATAATAAGTTCCTGGCTTTAACTGTTTCGTAAATATTGATGAAAACGAGTATTGATCACTTGCTTTTACAACCTTCGCTTCGATCAAATGTCCCTTTTCATCTAAAAGTCTATAATTTAGATCTGATTTAACTGCAGCTGTGCCTTTTATGTTAATCAAACCAATACTGTTTGTTTTAAAACGAAATAAGTCACTCGTATCTAATTGATCAGTATAGCCGAGGTAGTATTGCCCAATTTTAATCGGAGTCGCTGTTTCGATTGTGTTATTTGTTTCATACTCTACATCATCACCATAAAAACGCATCACATGTAATTGGTAAGGTAATTCTGTACCTGTTCCCTCATACACAAAAACCTTAATATAGTAATTTCCTTTTACTAATCCTTGACCAAATAATTCCTCTATTTTAACACCTTTATCCGCATAGTACGTTTCATATTCCTTACCACTTGCATCGTATAAGGTAACACCGATTTCAACTGAAGGATTTTGTTGCATGCTAAAATACAATTCTCCATTTTTTTGCATATTGATTGAATAGTATTTTGCATCTCCTTGTTGGTTTAAAACACCCGATGTATATGACTCAGACAATTCATCTGAACTGTCAAAACTTAGTGGAATAGCGTTTAGAAATGTATCTGTATAGATTGATTCAGCTTTCGTCCAGCCAGAATTTACGCTGAAAAAAATAAAAAGTGCAATGATTAATGCGATTATTTTTTTTAACACTTTTATTCCCCCTAAGTTTTACTTACTTTTTTAAAATTTGGATTTAATCTTGAAATTTTTGGATAAAACTTATTCAAAAATAATAACGGTTAAAAATAGATAATATTAATGATTTTTCAACAAAAATCTTTCGACAAACACATGATTTATCTAATGTTTTTGTGGAAAAGTTTTACAATGGCCATATTTAATTCAAATAAAATATGTTGACAGGTATTTGCAAACTGTAATATTATTTGTTCATCGCAAAACAAAAACTAGTTTGATTTTTTAACTGCAGCAGTTGATAAAAATTTTATAATATAAACCATTTAAAGCAATGATGAGAAATAGTAAAAATATTAAGTTCTTAAACAGAGAGTTCCCGGTTGGTGCGAGGGGCATAAGACAATATTTTGAACACATCTCTGAGCTGAGCACCGAACCCTTTTTAG
>Ga0209676_1000276_pt1 | contig 106867 bp, 98 predicted proteins | sample AraplaCvi_mLB_r2_FD_184282 | JGI IMG/M metagenome (GOLD analysis project Ga0209676, IMG submission 184282) | Arabidopsis root microbial communities from North Carolina, USA - plate scrape MF_Cvi_mLB_r2 (SPAdes) (version 2) | ecosystem: Host-associated > Plants > Roots > Endosphere | place: USA...
TTTCCGCCGGATGCGATTCGACGGCTTGCGCCGTCCCCCTCCCGTTGAGTAAGTCTTTCCTCCCATGGCGCGGTTCATTTTTATCACCGGCGGCGTGGTCTCCTCGCTTGGCAAAGGTTTGATGGCGGCTAGCCTCGCAGCCTTGTTGCAGGCGCGTGGCTATCGTGTCCGTATCCGGAAGTTCGATCCCTATCTGAACGTCGATCCGGGGACGATGTCGCCCTATCAGCATGGCGAGGTCTATGTGACCGACGACGGGGCCGAGACCGACCTCGACCTTGGTCATTACGAGCGCTTTACCGGCGTTGCGGCGCGCCAGAGCGACAATGTCACCTCGGGGCGCATCTATCAGGGGATCATCGCCAAGGAACGCCGCGGCGACTATCTGGGCGCGACGGTGCAGGTCGTCCCGCACGTCACCGACGCGATCAAGGAATTTGCGCGTGCCGAGACCGACGACCTCGATTTCGTGCTGTGCGAGATCGGCGGTACCGTCGGCGACATCGAATCGCTGCCCTTCATCGAGGCGATCCGCCAGCTCAAGAATGAGGAGGGACGCGAAAACGCGATCTCGGTTCATGTCACGCTCGTGCCGTACATCGCCGCCGCGGGCGAACTCAAGACCAAGCCGACGCAGCACAGCGTGCGCGAACTGGCCTCGCTCGGCGTCCAGCCCGATATCCTGCTCTGCCGCTGTGAAAAGCCGCTGCCCGAGACCGAGCGCGCGAAAATCGCGCAATTCTGCAACGTCCGCAAGGAAGCGGTGATTCCGGCGCTCGATGCCGACAGCATCTATTCGGTTCCCGTCCAGTATCATGGCGAAGGGCTCGACGCCGAAGTGCTGCGCGCCTTTGGCATCCACGACGCGCCCGCGCCCGACCTGTCGGCGTGGTACGACATCATGGATCGCAAGCAGCACCCCGAGGGCGAGGTCACGATCGGCGTTGTCGGCAAATATGTGTCGCTGCCCGACGCGTACAAGTCGCTCAACGAAGCGCTGGTGCACGGCGGCATGGCACACCGGGTCAAGGTCAATATCCGCTGGCTCGACGCCGAAATGTTCGAGCGCGACGAGGACCTCGCCGCCAATCTCGAACCGATGCACGGCATCCTCGTTCCCGGCGGCTTCGGCGAGCGCGGGTCCGAGGGCAAGATTTCGAGCGTGCGCTTTGCCCGCGAGCGTAACGTGCCCTTCTTCGGGATCTGCCTCGGCATGCAGATGGCGTGCATCGAGGCGGCGCGGAACACCAGCGACATCAAGGACGCGTCGAGCACCGAATTCGGCCCGACCGAAGAGCCCGTCGTCGGCATGATCACCGAATGGATGAGCGACGAGGGCTTGCAGAAGCGTGGCGCCGACACCGACCTTGGCGGCACGATGCGCCTCGGCGCCTATGAGGCGAAACTGTCGCCGAACAGCCATGTCGCGAGCGTCTACGGCGCCAACGACATCAGCGAGCGCCATCGCCACCGCTACGAGGTCAACAACGCCTATCGCGAGAGCCTCGAAAAGGGCGGGCTCGTCTTCTCGGGCATGTCGCCCGACGGCATGTTGCCGGAAATCGTTGAGCGTCCGGACCATCCGTGGTTTATCGGGGTGCAGTTCCACCCGGAACTCAAGTCGAAACCGTTCGACCCGCACCCGCTGTTCGCGGGGTTCATCGAGGCGGCGGTAAAACAGAGCCGGCTGGTCTGACGCCGGGCGAAAGGGCACAGGGGTTATGGATCACGCGAAGCTCGCCGAGTTGCAGGGCCCCGACAGCATCTTTTCCGGTCTTTCGGTCGACGATTGGGCCGAAATCGCGCGCCGCGCGGTGCAGGTCAATTTCGCCAAGGGCAAGGAATTGCTCGTCCAGGGCGACCCGGGCGACATGATGCTGATCCTGACCGAGGGCACGGCGCGGGTCTCGATGCTGACTTCGGGCGGGCGCGAGATCGTGCTTGCCTATGCCGAGCCGGGCGCGGTGCTGGGCGAAATCGCGCTGCTCGACGGCGGCGAGCGCACGGCTTCGGTCACGGCGACGAGCGCGGGGAGCGCGCTCCAGCTCGGGCGCAACGCGCTCAAGGATTTCGCCGCGAGCCACCCCGAATTCGCCTGGTCGCTGATGCAGCAGCTCGCCCGGCGGCTGCGCACCGCCGACCAGACGATCGAGAGCGACCGCGCCTATGCCTCGGGTCCGCGGCTTGCGCGTTACCTGAAGCGGCTGATCCGCAAGGATATCGACGCATCGCAGCGCGTCGAGCTGAGCCAGACCGAACTCGGCAATTTTGCGGGCATGAGCCGCGAACATATCAACCGCCAGCTCAAGAGCTGGGAGGAATCGGGCGTGATTTCGCTCGAACAGGGCCGCGTGCGCGTGCTCGATGCCGATATGCTGGAAGATATAAGCGAGAGTGAGGGGTAGGCAGGTTTCGACCGGAAGCCAACCCTTCCTTCATCGTCATCCCGGACTTGATCCGGGATCCATTGGTGCGATGGTAGTCATGGCCCCCGGATCAAGTCCGGGGTGACGAAAATCGGGATGCGAACGGCAGCTCTCCAAACCGATACCGGCTTTTTTGCGGTAAGGCGGCTCCGGAATCACAACGCCCGGGCCTCGTTTCCAAGACCCGGGCGCCTGTGACGAACGTCGCCATCCCCCTTGTTGCAGGCCTGGCGAAAGGCCTGCACTCCCTGGAGCCGGGCCTTTGGGCCGCGTTGAACCAGAAGCCTTGGGGTAGGTCTTGGACCGGTCTTTGTCACCCTCTGACGGGCATTCGCGCCTGCTTTTGCGGCTCTCTGTGACCTATGGGCAACACATTCATATAATCATTTGGGGTTTGACGTGGCGCAGGCGCCCATTGCCAGCACTGTCTGACCTGCCTAAAGCAGCGCAATGCGCGACCCTTTTCATGCGCCGCAAAGGCCCATCGCCCCATGATCCTGCGTCCTTACGAGCGCACCATCTTCAAACGCTATTTGCTTCCGCAGCGCGGCGAGGGTTTCATCTTCGTCGCGGCGGCGTTCAGCTTTACCGCGGTGATGCTCGGCGTTGCGGCGCTGGTTGTGGTGATGAGCGTGATGAACGGCGTGCGCAGCGACCTGTTCGACAAGATCGTCGGGCTGAACGGCCACGCGGTCGTGCAGGGCTTCGGCGGGCGGATCGATGACTGGCGCGACATTCTGAAACAGGCGAAGGCGACGCCGGGCGTCGTATCGGCAACCCCGCTGATCGAGCAGCCCTTGCTTGCGACCTTCAGCGGACGTGTCGAGGGCGTGCTTGTGCGCGGCATGACCGTGCCCGACATCCGGAACAACAAGACGCTGGGCGGCAAGGTGCTGCAGGGCAGCCTGACCAGCCTGACGCCGAATTCGGGCAATGTCGCGATCGGCAGCGAGCTCGCGCGCAATCTGGGCGCGCAGGTCGGGTCGAATGTGACGATCATCAACCCGCAGGGGCGCTCGACGCCGTTCGGAACCGTGCCGCGCGAAATCAGCTATCGCGTCTCGGCGATCTTCGAGATCGGTGTCTATGATTTCGACAAGGCCTATATCGTGATGCCGATGGAGGATGCGCAGTTGCTCCTCCTCACCGGCGACCAGGTCCAGATGATCGAGGTCAAGACCGAGGACCCCGACCGCGTCGGCGAGATCATGCGGCCGCTCGCCGAAAAGGTCGCGGCGCAAGCAGTGGTGTCCGACTGGCGGTCGATGAACGCGAGCCTGTTCGAGGCACTGTCGGTCGAGCGCGTCGCGATGTTCGTGATCCTGTCGCTGATCATCCTCGTCGCGTCGTTCAACATCATCTCGTCGCTGATCATGCTCGTGCGCGCGAAAACCCGCGACATGGCGATCCTGCGCACGATGGGCGCGCCGCGCGACGCGGTGATGCGCATCTTCATGGCGATCGGGCTGTCGATCGGCATCGCGGGTACGATCGCCGGGATGATCGTCGGCTTTTCGCTGCTCTATTTCCGGCAGGGCGTGCTGCGCGGGGTGGAATTCATCACCGGGCGGCCGCTGTGGGATCCGTCGATCCGTTTCCTCACCGAATTGCCGTCGAAGCCCGATCCGTTCGAAATCACCGCGATCGTCATCATGGTGATCGTCTTCAGCTTCCTTGCGACGCTCTATCCCGCCTACAAGGCGGCCAATACCGACCCCGTGCAGGTGCTGCGCTATGAATGATGTCGCGCTGGAACTGATCGGACTGAAGCGCAGCTTCCGCCAAGGCGACGTCACGATCGAGGTGCTGCGCGGCGTCAACGCGTCGCTGCGGCGCGGCGAGATCGTCGCGCTGCTGGGGCCGTCGGGGTCGGGCAAGTCGACGATGCTGCAGGCGGTCGGCCTGCTCGAAGGCGGATTCGGCGGCACGATCCGCATCGACGGCGAGGATGTCACGCGCTTCGAGCAGGGCGAGCGGACGAAGACGCGGCGCGAGAAGATCGGCTTCGTATACCAGTTTCATCACCTGCTGCCCGACTTCAACGCGATCGAGAATGTCGTGCTGCCGCAGCTCATCCGCGGCGCGGGGCAGGCGGAGGCCGAAGAACGCGCGGCCGACTTGCTCGGGCGCCTCGGGCTCGCCGAGCGGCTTCATCACAAGCCGAGCAAGCTGTCGGGCGGTGAGCAGCAGCGCGTCGCAGTGGCACGGGCGCTCGCGAACCGGCCCTTGCTCGTGCTTGCCGACGAGCCGACGGGCAATCTCGACGAGGCGACCGCCGACCGGGTGTTCGACCAGTTCGTCAAGCTGGTGCGCGACCATGGCTCGGCGGCGCTCGTCGCGACGCACAACGAGCGCCTCGCCGCCAAGATGGACCGCGTGCTCCGCTTGCACGAGGGGCATATCGAGGCGTAGTCTCGCCGTATCGATTACAAGTCCATTCCCCGTTCGCATCGAGCGAAGTCGAGATACCCCTCGACCGCACGCCGGGCCGACGGGTGTCTCGACTTCGCTCGACACGAACGGTTTAGTATGGAGGGGATGGACTATGGCGCTTTATGATCTTTCGGCGAAGCTGCCCGGCGGCGGATCGCAGTCGCTCGCCGATTATCGCGGCAAGGTGCTGCTGATCGTCAACACCGCGTCGAAATGCGGCTTCACCCCGCAATATGAGGGGCTGGAGGAGCTGTACCGTGACTATCAGGATCGCGGGTTCGAGATACTGGCCTTCCCGTGCAACCAGTTCGGCGCGCAGGAGCCGGGCGACGCGGAAGAGATCAAGAATTTCTGTTCGCTGACCTATGACGTGTCCTTTCCGCTGATGGCGAAGATCGATGTCAACGGCGACGATGCCGACCCGATCTTCAAGCATCTGAAGAAGGAAAAGACCGGGCTGCTCGGCAGCGGGATCAAGTGGAACTTCACCAAATTCCTCGTCGATCGCGAGGGCAAGACGGTGTCGCGTCACGCGCCGACGACGAAGCCCGAACAATTGCGCAAAGAGATAGAAGAGCTGCTGGGCTGACCCGTCGCCCCCGCGAAGGCGGGGGTCGTTGTCGACCTTGCGCGACGTCTCAAGCGGCCCCCGCCTTCGCGGGGGCGACGTGTTTCACAATTGCGTCACTCTTTGCTTCCCCGAATCATCCCGTCCGCATAGCGTCATCCGATGGCCTACAGCCCCTTTGTTCCCCTGCGCGTCTTTTCCAGCTTCACCATGCTGGAGGGAGCAATCGAGCCCAAGGCGATTGCGAAAGCCGCACGTGAGCGCGGTTTTCCGGCGATCGCGGTGGCCGATCGCAACGGCCTTTATGGCGTCATGGCCTTTGGCGATGCGTGCAAGGCGGCGGGTGTGCAACCGATCGTCGGGGCGCTGCTGAGCGTTGCGCGGCCCGGACAGCGGCTCGCGAACGGCGCGCCGCAGATCGACTGGCTGGCGCTCTATGCGCAGGATGACACGGGTTACGACAATCTCTGCGCGCTCGTGTCGGCGGCGCATCTCGGCCGTCCGGTCGAGCAGGAGCCGCATGTCACGCTGTCCGATATCGCGGGGAAGACCGACGGGCTGATCTGCCTTACCGGCGGCGGCGAGGGCGCGCTCGCGCGGCTGCTCGCGGGCGAGCAGCAGAGCAGCGCGGAACATTATGTCGAGCAGCTCGAGGCGCTGTTCGGCGGGCGGCTCTATATCGAGCTGTCGCGCCGCGGCGACGCCACCGAGATGGCGGCCGAAGCGGCGCTGGTCGACATGGCCTATGCGCGCGCGCTGCCGATTGTCGCAACCAATCCCGCCAATTTCGTCGAGCCGCAGTTCCACGCCGCGCACGATGCGATGCTGTGCATCGCACAATCGGCCTATGTCGAGAGCGAGGATAGGCGCGTTTCGAGCCCCGAAGCCTGGCTGAAGCCCGCCGAGGCGATGGAGGATGCCTTTTCGGACCTTCCCGAGGCGATCCGCAACACGCTCGTCATCGCGCAGCGCTGCGGGTTCATGGCGCCGAAGCGCAAGCCGATCCTGCCGAGCCTTGCCGGCGACCGCGAGGGCGAGGCGGCGCAACTGAAGGCCGATGCGCACGCCGGGCTGGCGGCGCGGCTCGCGCATTATCCCGACCTTTCCGCCGAAGATCGCGAGGCCTATGTCACGCGGCTCGACTTCGAGGTCGACGTCATCACCCAGATGGGCTTTCCCGGCTACTTCCTGATCGTTGCCGACTTCATCAAATGGGCGAAGGCGCACGACATTCCGGTCGGACCGGGGCGCGGTTCGGGCGCGGGCAGCGTCGTCGCCTGGGCGCTGACGATCACCGACCTCGATCCGCTCAAGCTCGGCCTGCTGTTCGAACGCTTCCTCAACCCCGAACGCGTGTCGATGCCCGACTTCGACATCGACTTCTGCGAAACGCGGCGCGGCGAAGTCATCCGCTATGTGCAGGAGAAATACGGCCGCGATACCGTCGCGCAGATCATCACCTTCGGTAAGCTGAAGGCGCGCGCGGTGCTGAAAGACACGGGCCGCGTGCTCCAGATGAGCTACGGCCAGGTCGACCGGCTCGCGAAGCTGGTGCCGAACCATCCGACCGATCCGTGGACGCTCGAACGCGCGCTGAACGGCGTTGCCGAGCTGATGACCGAGTATAAGCAGGACGACGGGGTGCGCCGCCTGTTCGACATGGCGCGCCAGCTCGAAGGCCTGCCGCGGCACAGCTCGACCCACGCCGCGGGCGTGGTGATCGGCGACCGTCCGCTCGACCAGCTCGTCCCGCTCTATCGCGACCCGCGTTCGGACATGCCGGTGACGCAGTTCGACATGAAATATGTCGAGACCGCGGGGCTGGTGAAGTTCGACTTCCTTGGGCTGAAGACGCTGTCGGTGCTGAAGGAGGCGAAGCGGCTGCTCGCGCTGCGCGGCGTCGACGTCGATCTCGACGCGCTCGCGTGGGACGACACCGCCGTCTACGAACTGCTCCAGCGTGGCGAGACGGTCGGGGTGTTCCAGCTGGAATCGGAGGGAATGCGGCGCACGCTGTCGGCAGTGAAGCCGACCAATTTCGGCGACATCATCGCGCTCGTCGCGCTCTATCGGCCCGGACCGATGGACAATATCCCGCTGTTCGGCGCGCGCAAGAACGGGCGCGAGGCGATCGCCTATCCGCACCCGCTGCTCGAGGGCATCCTTGCCGAAACCTACGGCATCTTCGTCTATCAGGAACAGGTGATGCAGGCCGCGCAGATTCTGGCGGGCTACAGCCTCGGCGGCGCCGACCTGCTCCGCCGCGCGATGGGCAAGAAGGTCCAGGCCGAAATGGACGCGCAGCGCGACACCTTCGTCAAGGGCTGCGGCGAGCATAACCAGATCGCGCCCAAGGCGGCGAACGAGCTGTTCGACTTGATCGACAAATTCGCGGGTTACGGCTTCAACAAGAGCCACGCTGCGGCCTATGCGCTGCTGTCGTACCAGACGGCGTGGCTGAAGGCGCATTATCCGCATGAGTTTTTCGCGGCATCGATGTCGTTCGACAGCCATCAGACCGACAAATTGTCGATCTTCATCGACGATATGCGGCGGCTCGATGTCGGAATCGCGCCGCCGTCGGTCAACGACAGCGAGGCCGATTTCTCGGTCGGGCGCAGCGATGACGGACTGACCGTCCGCTACGCGCTCGGTGCGCTCAAGGGGGTCGGCGAAAAGGCGATGGAGGCGCTCGTCGCCGAGCGCGCCAAGGGTGATTTCGCGTCGCTCGACGATTTCGCAAGCCGCATCGATCCCAAATTGCTCAACCGGCGCCAGATCGAGGCGCTGGCGGGGGCGGGGGCGTTCGACAGCATCGAACCCGATCGCCCGCGCGCCTTTGCCGGGGCCGAGAGCCTGCTTGCCTGTGCGAACAGTTCGGCCCACGAGCGTTCGACGGGGCAGGGCGGGCTGTTCGGCGGCGACATCGCGATCGCGCCGGCGCTGCAGCTTCCCGCCGCCGAACCGTGGACGCTCGCCGAGCGGATGACGCGCGAGAAGGACGCGTTCGGCTTCTATTTCTCGTCGCATCCGGTCGAGCAATTTGAGGCTATCGTCTCGGCGCGCGGCGCGCGATCCTATGGCGATATCTGCGACAATGTCGAAATGACGCCGGGCACGCGCATCCCGATGGTGATGGCGGCGATGGTCGAAAGCGCACGGCCGCGCGTGTCGCAGCGCGGCAACCGCTTCCTCAACCTGACGCTGTCGGACCGCAGCGGGCAATTCCAGTCGAGCTGTTTCGACGAGATCGCCGGCAAGACGCTCGAAGCGCTGGCGGCCGACGGCGGCTGCGCGATCCTGTCGGTCGAACTCGATCTGCTCGAGGGCGAGGAAACGCCGCGGGTGACGGTGCGCGGCGCGCAGGCGCTCGCCGATATCGCGGCGACCGCGGCGCTGCAGCTGACGTGCCGGGTCGAACTGTCCGAAGCGCTGGCGGAGATCGCGGGCCTGCTCGAAAGACGCGACGATGCGCGGGGCAAGGTCGTCATCGCGACGCGCGACCCGCTCACCGACGAGGATATCCGCATCGAACTCGGCCGCGGTTTCGCGCTTGGGCCCGATACCGTCTCGCGCCTCGAAATGGTTGCGGGCGTGACCGAAGCCGCGCTGTCGCTCGTCGCGCCGCGCGAATTCCGGGTGCGGTAGCGACACCGATGGCGGCTGCAATCGCCACGCCCTGAAGCTGCCCTTTGCGGCGCCGTGCAGTTCAGATATCGGGCGGCTTCGACGCCTTTTTCCTGTGCCATTGCTCGCGATGCCGCAAGAACAGCGGTCCGGCGCTTCCCGGGGTGCGGATGGATGGCGCGCCGCTCGTCGTTCCGGCGGGAAGCCCCGATGGTCCGGTCGGCATCCATCCGACCGCTCATATCTGCTTCGCAAGCCGCGCGGAGTGGGACACCGATCTGGCCGATGTCCCCCATCTGGCGGGGCTTCCGGGCCAGGAGAGGGGACCTCGCGAGCGGCTTGCGCCTGTTTGGCCTTGCGCGGACTTCGTTTCCGACCCTATCCCTAGGGCGCAACGATAATCGAGGATGCCATATCATGGGAATGCAGGGCCAGCCGCTGCTCGTCACCAGTCTGATCGACCACGCCGCACGCGAACATGCGACGCGCGAAATCGTTTCGCGCTGGGCCGACGGGAGCATGACGCGGACGACATGGGGCGAGGTCGGAAGCGACGCGCGCCGTTTCGCTGCCGCGATGGTGAAACTGGGGATGCAGAAGGGCGACCGTATCGCGACGCTGGCGATGAACCACGGCCACCATCTGGTGAGCTGGTACGGCACCGCCGGACTGGGCGGCGTCTTGCATACGGTAAACCCGCGGCTGTTCGACGAACAGCTCGTCTATATCGTCAACCATGCCGAAGACCGGGTGTTGCTGTTCGACGCGATGTTCCTGCCGATCGTCGAGCGGCTGCGCAGCCAGTTGCCGACGGTCGAGCATTTCATCCTGTTCGATGCGCCGGCGCGCGAAGGCTATCTGTCCTATCGCGACCTGATCGATGCCGAAGACGGCAGTTTCGAATGGGTCCGCCTCGACGAGCGCGATCCGGTCGGACTTTGCTACACGAGTGGAACGACGGGGAATCCCAAGGGTGTGCTCTACGAACATCGTTCGAACGTCATCCACGCGATCACCGAGATCCAGCCCGACGTGTTCGACATGTCGAACCGAAGCGTCATCCTGCCGATCGTGCCGATGTTTCATGCGAACAGCTGGGGCATTCCGTTCGCCGCGGCGACCGTGGGGGCCAAGCTGGTCTTTTCGGCAACCAACGACGCGCAGGTGCTGTGCGAGCTGATGCATGCGGAAGGCGTGACACACAGCGCGGGCGTGCCGACCGTCTGGCTCGCGATGTTCGCACACATGGATGCGACGGGTATCGATTATGGCAAGCTTTACCGCGTGATCATCGGCGGATCGGCAGCGCCGCGTGCGATGATCGAACGCTTCATGCGCGCCGGGGTCGATGTCGGGCATGCGTGGGGGATGACCGAAACCTCGCCGATCGGCACGATGGGCAAGCGGCCGTGGAACTGGGACGAGATGAGCTTCGACGAGCGGGTCGACGTCGTGTGCCGGCAGGGTTGCCCGCCGTTCGGGGTCGAGCTGCGTATCGTCGACGACGAAGATAACGAGCTGCCGCACGACGGCGTTACGAGCGGACGGCTCCAGATCCGCGGGCCGTGGATCATCCGGCGCTATTTCAAGGCCGATACCGACGCGACCGACGCCGACGACTGGTTCGATACCGGCGACGTGTCGGTGATCCATCCCGACGGTGTCATGCAGATCACCGACCGGGCAAAGGATGTGATCAAGTCGGGCGGCGAGTGGATCAGTTCGATCGAACTCGAAAATGCAGCGGTCGGCGCGCCAGGGGTGCAGGAAGCCGCGGCGGTCGGCGTGTTCCATCCAAAGTGGGACGAGCGGCCGATCCTGCTGATCGTGAAAAAGCCGGGCGACGAGACGAGCGAGGCGGCGATCGTCGACTATCTGAAGGACAAGGTCGCCAAATGGTGGCTGCCCGACGAGGTCGTCTTCGTCAGCGAATTGCCGCACACCGCGACGGGCAAGATATTGAAGCGGCAGATCCGCGACGACTACAAGGATTATAAGCTTCGGTCGCTGGATGCGGCATAAGGAGGACGTCGCCCCCGCGAAGGCGGGGGCCGCTAGCGGAATGGCTCAACGGCTGATGGTGTCGAACAGGTCGGCCCATTCGGGGTTGATTTCGGAAATCAGGCGTAGTTTCCAGACGCGGTTCCACTTTTTCGGAGCCTTTTCGCGAACGATGGCTTCGTCGATCCGATCGAATGGTTCGGCATAGACCAGGCGGTTCAAACCCCATTTCGGCAAAATTCGGAGCCACTCCCCAGCCGATGCGAGAAAATCCGTGCCGGCAGATTGTTCGTGACGCCGATGTAGAGGATATCCATCGGTTTGTTGGTCATGGCGTTTCTCATCGACCTTGCCCAATGACGCCAGCGGCCCCCGCCTTCGCGGGGGCGACGAAACTGGCTAGAACAACTCCATCTGCCCGTCGCGCTCGGGCGGGCGGAAGAGGTCGCTGCGGAGCGGCGGGAAGCTTTTGTCCATGCCATGCTCGCGCGCGGCGCGCTTGACGCGGGTGCGGATCAGCTGCGCCCAGACGCCGTGCCCCTTCATGCGCGTGAAGAAATCGGGGTCGTTGTCACGGCCGCCGCGAATGTCCTGCACCATGTGCATGACCTTGTCGGCGCGGTCGGGGTAGTGCGCGGCGAGCCAGGCGCGGAAGAGCGGCGCGACCTCATAGGGCAGGCGCATCAATATGTACGAGGCGCGGATCGCGCCGGCTTCGGCGGCGGCCGCCATGATTGCCTCGATCTCGTGATCGGTAATCGCGGGAATGATCGGCGAGATATTGACCTGCGTCGGCACGCCGGCGTCGATCAGCCGGCGGATCGCGGCGAGGCGCCGCCGCGGGTGCGGCGCGCGCGGTTCGAGCGTGCGCGCGACCTTCGGATCGAGCGAGGTGACCGAAATCGCGACGCCCACGAGATTGTCGCGCGCCATGGCGGCGAGCAGGTCGATGTCGCGGAGTATACGGTCGGACTTGGTGGTGATGATCAGCGGGTGCCGCGTTTCGGCGAGCACCTCGACGACCGAGCGCGTGACGCCCCATTCGCGTTCGATCGGCTGATAGCCGTCGGTATTGGTGCCGATCGCGAGCGGCGCGGGGGTGTAGTTCCGCTTGGCAAGTTCGGACCGCAGCAGTTTTGCCGCATCGGGCTTGGCAAAGAGCTTGCTCTCGAAATCAAGGCCAGGCGAAAGGTCGTGGAAGGCGTGCGAGGGGCGTGCGAAGCAGTAGATGCAGCCATGCTCGCAGCCGCGATAGGGATTGATCGAGCGGTCGAAGCTGATGTCGGGCGATTTGTTGCGCGCGATGATCGTCTTCGGATGCTCGATGGTCACCGTCGTACGCAGCCTCGGCGCCTCGCCGTCGATGTCTTCGGCCGCGTCGAGCCAGTCGCCATCGGCGACGCGTTTGGCCGATCCGGTGCGGGTGGGGCGAAGATTGGTCGGCGCTCCGCGCCCTGGAACCGGGGGGAGGGGCTTCGATGATTCCATCGGGGCAGGATACCGCTCCGATTAGAACAAAGAAAGAACAAATGGCATTGGAGACGTCTTTCGTCGTCATGCCCGACCTGATCCGGCATCCATCCTCCAGCGAAGCAATGGACCCCGGATCAAGTCCGGGGTGACGAGGCCGCGGGACCTATTCGGTCAGCCGCGGCATCAGTTCGACGAAATTACAGGGCTTGTGCCGGCTGTCGAGTTGCGTCGACAAAATGCCCTCCCACGCGTCGGTTACCGCGCCGGTCGAGCCAGGCAGCGCAAAGATATAGGTGCCGCGGGCGACGACTGCGCAGGCGCGCGACTGGATCGTCGAGGTGCCGATCGTCTGGTAGCTGAGCCAGCGGAACAACTCGCCGAAACCGGGGATATCCTTGCCGTCGAGCCGGCGCAGCGCCTCGGGCGTCACGTCGCGCCCGGTGAGACCGGTGCCTCCTGTCGTGATGACGACATCGACCTCGGGATCGTCGATCCAGTTGTGAAGACGCGAGACGATGAGGTCGGTCTCGTCGCGGATGATCGCGCGCGAGGCGAGGATATGGCCCGCGCCGGTCAGCAGTTCCTCGAGCTTGTCGCCCGACCTGTCGTCGGCGGCGCTGCGGCTATCGGAGATCGTCAGCAGCGCGATGCGGACGGGCTTGAAAACAAGGCTTTCGTCGATCGGCATCCGATCAGTCGGCGTCGCCGAGTCCACCGGCCCAGGTCAGGCGGGTGCGATCCTTGCCGTCGGGGAAGCGCGGCCATTTGCCCTGCGCAAGCGCGGCGCGGCTGACCGAGGGCTTGCCCTGCTGCGCTTCGTACATCCAGTAATTGCGCAGCACGATGCCGACATAGCCGCGTGTTTCCCAATAGGGAATCGATTCGATGTAGAGCAAGGGGTCGCCGTTATCGCGGATTTCGGTTTGCCAGCGCGCGATCGGGGCGGGGCCGGCGTTATAGGCGGCTATCACCTTGGGCAACTGGCCGCCGGTCGAGGGATCGCGGCTGAGATATTGCAGATAGCGCTGGCCGAGATCCATGTTCACCGCGGGGGTCTTGAGGTCGCCGAGTGCAGCGACTGCGCCTTCCCAACGCACGATGTCGCGTGCAGTGCCGGGGCGCACCTGCATCAGCCCGGTCGCGCCAGCCGGGCTGACAACGCCGCGCTGGAAGCGCGATTCCTGCAGCGTGTGGGCGAAGACGAGCGCCGGATCGACACGCCAGCCGCCATTGGGTTCCCACTTTGGCTGCGGATAGCGGGTCGCGGCCGCAAGCTTGCGCCCCTGCGGCGTGTTATGCGCAAGCCAGAGCTGTGTTTCGGGGAGGCTCAGCGCGCCTGCGATGCCGATGAGCTGCGCGTGCTGACCGGGATTGCCGATGCGCGCCTGATGACGCAGAGCCTCGCCAGCATAATTTTCCTCGCCGATTTCGGCGAGTGCCATCGCGATGCGGACGTTCGGCAGATTTTCGAGCGCGCGCCATGCGCTGCGATCGGCCCGCGCATTTTCGCGTTGGCTGCCTGTTTCGACGCCGAGCGTCTCGGCGGCGAGCATGCCGTAGAGCGTTTCTTCGTTGCTGGCGGCGGCGCGCAGGCGCGATTGCACCGACGCCGGCTCGCCCGCGGCGATCGCCGCGCGTGCGGACCAATAATAGGCGGCGGCGCGCAATTCGCTGTCGGGTGCTTCCTTTGCGACACGGTCGAAGGCGGCGAGCGAGGTGCGATAATCGCGCGTGCGCCACGCGGCGAGGCCCTTGACCCAAGCGCCCTGCGTTGACCAGGCGCCGCTTCCTGCGGTGCACTCGTTCGCGAGGCGGAGCGCATTGGCGTCGTCATTTTCGATATAATAGGACCACGCCACCTTCTGGCGCCATTCGTCGCGCGCCGCGGGCGTCAGCTGATCAGCAACGGCGTTGAGCAGCGCCTCGGCACCCGCCGGGTCGTCGTTCTTGATCCGATCGGGGATGGTACGCGCTAGACTCGCCGCGACCGGATCGCTGCTTACGGCGTCGGCGCCGAGCCGGCGCGGGGCGCTGCCGGCCCAGGCGAGCCGGGCCTGAAGCGGGAGCGTCGGAAGATCGGTCGCGCCGCGCTTGGCGGCGAGGCGGCCAAGCTGCTCGGCCTGCGGCAGGTTCGGCGAACGCGACAGGATGGGCATGATGTCGGCGACTTCGGCGCGCGGGCTGTTCGGCGCGACGAGCAGTTCGGCGCGCAGAAAGTCGGTCAGCGGACCGTTGTCGGCGCCGTCGAGCAAGGATTTCGCCTCGGCCCAGCGCTGGCCGCGGATTGCGGTGAGCACCTGCGTGTATAGCTGCTTCTGCTTCGACGACAAAATGTCGGGCACCGTCTGCGGCGCCGAGGCGAAGTCGCGGTTTCCGGCATCGGCTGCGAAAGCGGGCGCGCCAGCGAGCGAAAGCGCCACAGCGGCGCACGAGATGAAGGTTCTGGTCATATTCTGCATCCGTCAACGTCCCCGGTTGAACAGTTTCAGGCTATCCCATGCCGCCGCTTTCTGGGCGGGGCGGGCCAGCAGCATCGCGGGATGCGCCACAGCCACAGCCTCCAATTTGCTGCCGTCTTGGTTAATATTCAGTAACTTTCCGCGCGCATCGGGCAGTGCGGTGGCAGCCGCCATGCGGACGATGTCGCTGCCGATCAGCAGCAGGCGTCCGGGCCGGGCCAGCCGCAGATGATGCCAGAGCAGGCGGTCGAGTTCGGCGGCTTCGGCGCCGTCGCAGCGGCCGCCGGCGGGACGGGTGACGGCAAGGCTGGCGACATAGCAGTCGCCGCGCGCCATGCCGATCGCCTGAAGCATCGCGTCGAGCAGCTTGCCCGCGACGCCGGAGAAAAGCGTGCCGTCCTGCTGGTCGTCGATTTCGGGCCAGGCGGTGAGCAGCATCAGCGGCGCGCCGGCCTCTCCCGCCGGAAGCACGCGGCGCGCATCCCATTGACTGCCGGGCACGTCGTCGCTCGTCGCGAGCCAGCCCTGAAATGCCATCCAGTCGTCCGGAAACACGACCGGTCCCCTGGGTGCAGCGGCTTCGGGCACCTCCTGACGCTGGAGGGCGACGGGAAGCGGAGGCAATTCGGGTTCGGCTTCGGGCACACGTTTCGGCCTGGCCGCCGCAGCGTCATTTGCGGGCGGCGCAACGAGCCAGCCCGCCGGCTCCTCGCCGACAAGCGCATCGACGCCCGCCAGTGACCACCAGTCGCTATAGCTTTCCGCCAGCAACGCAGAGTTTCGCCCACCCATGAAATTGTTTGAAACAGACAGTTGACGGGCGCGTCAATTGGCGGGCATCGCAAATCGTGACAGAATGAGCGCAGGACGCGATGAATGTCCGCGCAGGGACGGCAGAAAGGTATTTGCGGTGAGCGAACGGGAATCGATGCCCTATGACGTGGTCATCGTCGGCGCAGGGCCGGCGGGGCTTTCGGCGGCCATCCGCCTCAAACAGCTCGCGAACGAGGCGGGCAGCGAATTGTCGGTGTGCATCCTCGAAAAGGGATCCGAGGTCGGCGCGCATATCCTGTCGGGTGCGGTGATTGATCCCAAATCGCTCGACGAGCTGCTTCCCGAATGGCGGACACAGGGCTGTCCGCTTGCCGAAGTCCCCGTGAACGACAACCAGCATTGGGTACTGACGAAGGCGAAAAAATTCGCGCTTCCCGAATTCATCTCGCCCGGCTTCATGCACAACAAGGGCACCTATACCGGCAGCCTTGGCAATCTTTGCCGCTGGCTCGCCGAACAGGCCGAGGGGCTGGGCGTCGAAATCTTCCCGGGCTTTCCTGCCGCGGAAATCCTCTACAATGAGGATGGTTCGGTCAAAGGCGTCGCGACCGGCGACATGGGCATCGCGCGCGACGGCAGCCACAAGGCCGACTATGCCCCGGGCCTCGAACTCCACGCGAAATATACCTTCTTCGCCGAGGGCGTGCGCGGCCATCTGACCAAGATGATCAAGCCGCAGTTCGCGCTCGACGCGGACTGCGAGCCGCAGGTCTATGGCCTTGGTATCAAGGAGCTCTGGGATATCGATCCGGGAAATCACGCGCCGGGCCGCGTGATCCACACGCAGGGCTGGCCGCTCGACGAAAACGCCAATGGCGGGGGTTTCCTCTACCATCAGGCGAACGGGCAGGTCGCGCTCGGTTTCGTGACGTGGCTCAATTACCGCAACCCGCACATCTCCCCGTTCCAGGAGATGCAGAAGTGGAAGACGCACCCCGAGATCGCGAAGATCCTCAAGGGCGGCAAGCGCGTCTCCTATGGCGCGCGCGCGATCAGCGACGGCGGCTATCAGTCGGTGCCGAAGCTCGCTTTCCCGGGCGGCGCGCTGATCGGCGACAGCGCAGGTTTCCTGAACGTCCCGCGCATCAAGGGCACGCATACGGCGATGAAGTCGGGCATGATGGCCGCCGAGGCGGCTTTTGCCGCGGTGACCGCGGGCCGGTCGGGCGACACGCTCGACGCCTATCAGGCGGCCTATGACGAGAGCTGGGTCAGGAAGGAACTGAGCGTCGTCCGCAACGTGCTGCCGCTCGTCGAGAAATGGGGCGATTTCTTCGGCACGATCCTGTCGGGCATGACGATGTGGCTCGAAACGCTCAAGATCAAAGTCCCCTTCACGATGAAGCATCATCCGGACAATGAAAGCCTCTATCGTGCCGACATCATGCCGAAACCGGACTATCCGAAGCCCGACGGCGTGCTGACCTTCGACCGCCTCTCCTCGGTGTTCATCTCGAACACCAACCACGAAGAGGACCAGCCGGTCCACCTGCAACTCAAGGACCCGTCGATCCCGGTCGAATATAATCTGCCGATGTTCGACGAGCCTGCGCAGCGCTATTGCCCGGCGGGGGTCTATGAAATCGTCGGCGCGGCGGAGGGCGATCCGAAGTTCGTGATCAACGCGCAGAATTGCGTCCACTGCAAGACCTGCGATATCAAGGACCCGACCCAGAATATCAACTGGGTCACCCCCGAAGGCGGCGGAGGCCCCAATTACCCGAACATGTAAGCTCGCGCGCCTGTTCCTGATTGCCGGCACGCTCGCCGCGGCGGCGCCGGCGTGGGCGGTCGACGACAATGGCGCGGCGCTCAACGCGCTGGTGCGGGCGCGGCTGGCGGAAGAGCAGGGCGAGCATGCGGCCGCTCTGTCAGCGCTGACCGAGGTATCGGGCGTTGCGCCCGATCTGCCCGGCCTGCGCGGACGGATGCTCGAGCAGGCGATCGAGGCGGGCGATCTCGAGGCGGCGCACGCTGCGGCGCTGCGGCTGTGGACCTTGGGCGACCGGCGGTTCGATGCGCAGCTGGTGCTGATGGTCGATGCGATGCGCCGGTCGGACTGGAAAGCGGTGCGCGAATTCGCGGCGGGGCGCGCCGACAAGGCGGGCGCCGACACCATCGCGCGGCTGATCCTGCCGACCGTCAATGCATGGATCGATGTCGGCGCGCGCGAAAAATTTCCCGAGCGGCATCTGCTCGCGGCGAACAGCCGGACCCGGCCCGAGCCGGCGCTGAACCTCCAGGTCGCGCTGGTGCAGATCGCGGCGAAGCGTGCCGACTCGGCAGCGGCGCTCGCCGACAGCATCACATTGACCGACCGGACGAGCCAGCTCGTCGCCCTGCGGCTCGCCGCGACGCTCGACAAGGCCGGCGAAAGCGAGGTGGCGGGGCGGCTGCGCGGCCGCATCGCACTCGCGTCGGGACAGCGCGAGGATCCGATGCTGCTCCTGCCCGACCAGCCCGTTGCGACGCCGCGCGCCGGCACCGCGCAATGGCTTGGCATTTTGGCCGACGGTCTCGCGCGGACGCCGAACGGCAGTGCAAAACTGCCCTTGCTGTTCGCGCGCGCCGCCTATTGGCTCAACGACCAGGACTGGGCGGTGCGGGCGGCGCTGGTCGAGGCGCTCGACCGGAACGGACAGGATGCCGACGCGATGGCGCTGCTCGCCACGGGACGAACCGCATTGCCGCCGGTCCTCATGATGCGGCGTGCCGAGCTGATGGCCGATGCGGGCGATCTCGCCGGCGCGGCAAGGCTCGCCGAGACCGCGGCGAACGCGAATCCGGCACGCAGCCTGCTTGTGCGCCTTGCCGATATCGCGCGGCGCTCGGACGATCCGGCGGCGGCGGCGCGTGCCTATGAGCGGCTCGAAGCCGCGCTGGGCGACGATGGCGACGACGGGGCGCTGCGCGGCACGTTGCTGATCGCGCGGGCCGAACTGCTGTTGCAGGCGGGGCAGTGGGATGCCGCTTCGCCGTTGATCGAAAAGGCGGTGGCGCTGCGCCCCGGCGACGCGTCGATCCTGAATTTCGCCGGCTATTCGGCGCTCGAACGGCGCAGGGACGTGAAGCAATCGCTCGCGCGGATCGAGGAAGCGTGGCGACAGGAACCGCAAAACGCCAGCATCAGCGACTCGCTCGGCTGGGCCTATTTCCTGACCGGGCGCACCGACGATGCGATCAAGCTGTTGGAAAAGGCGCAGACGGGCGAGCCCGAAAATGCGGTGATCGTCGAACATCTGGGCGATGCCTATTGGCAGGCGGGGCAGAAATTCCGGGCGCGCTACACGTGGCGCGCGGCGGCGCTGCTGGCCGAGGCGGAGATGGCGACGCGGCTGGAAGCCAAGCTGCGCGACGGGCTGACCCCCGCGACGACCGCGCCGTGACGGCGTTTCGCGAGACCGGCTGGGCCAAGATCAACCTTGCGCTGCACGTCAGGCGGCGGCGGGCCGACGGCTATCACGAGATCGAAACGCTGTTCGCCTTTGTGGACGACGGCGATGCGATCGCTGCCGGGCTGGCGAATACCGACAACCTGACGATAGACGGCGAATTTTCCGAAGGGCTGAGCCCGGGCGGCGACAATCTGGTGATGAAGGTGCTGACGCTCCTCCGCGACCATTATGGCGCCGACCGTATACCGCCACTCGCGGTGACGCTGACCAAGGCGCTTCCCGTTGCGGCGGGGATCGGCGGGGGCTCGGCCGATGCCGCGGCGATGGCGCGGCTCGTCCGGGCGCATTTCCTGCCCGAGCTTGGCGACGCGACGCTGGCGCGGCTCGTGAGCCCGCTCGGCGCCGATATCGCCGCCTGCGTCGCAAGCGAGACGTGCCTTGGCGTCGGCGTCGGCGAAGAACTGAGCGCGGTTCCGGGGCTGCAACTCGGCGGGACGCCGGTGCTGCTCGTCAATCCGCGGCAGCCGGTGGCAACGGGGCCCGTGTTCGCCGCATGGGACGGGATCGATCGCGGGCCGCTGTTCACCGGACCGGACATGCGCGCGCAATTGTTCGGTGCGCGCAACGATCTGCAGCGCCCGGCGATCGCGCAATGTCCTGTGGTCGCCGACATATTGCTCGAACTTGGCGCGCTACGGCCGTGGCTCACGCGCATGTCGGGATCGGGCGCGACCTGTTTCGCGCTGTTCGACGCGGCAGCCGAGCGCGACGCGGCGGCGGCCGCGCTCGCGGAGAGGCATCCGGACTGGTGGACGATGACAGGAGCATTGCGGTGAGCGAGGCGTGGCGGCAGATCGGCGAAGCGCGGGCGGACGGCATCCTGCTGATCGCCGATCATGCTTCGAACCTTGTGCCCGGGGATATCGATCTCGGTATCGATCCCGCGCTGCTCCGCAACCATATCGCGATCGATATCGGTGTGGCGGAGGTCGCTGCGCTGCTCGTCGAGATGGGCGCGGTCGATGCGGCGATCCTCGGCGGCGTGTCGCGGCTCGTCGTCGACTGCAACCGCGACGAGGATGCGCCCGGCGTGCTGCCGATTGCCAGCGACGGACATGCCGTGCCGGGCAATGCGCTCGACGACGCCGCGCGCGAGGCGCGGCTGGCGCGTTTTTTCCGGCCGTATCACGATCATATCGCCGCGACGATCGCGGCGCAGCGGCCCGCGATGATCCTGTCGCTGCACAGCTTCACCCCGTCACTGGAGGCGCATCCCGATCAGGCGCGGCCTTGGCATGTCGGCGTGCTCTATAACGAGGACGACCGGCTGGCGGCGGCGGCGATCGCCGCGCTGGAGGCCGAGGATATGGTCGTCGGCGACCAGCAGCCCTATTCGGGCAAGTTGCTCAATGCGACGATGAACCGCCATGCCGAAGCGAATTCCATCCCCTATGTCGGGATCGAGATGCGGCAGGATCTGGTCGGCGATGCGGCGGGGCAGGCGCTGTTCGCCGAACGGCTTTCTCGCATGTGCAGCAAAGTTGCATTGAATCTGGCGTGATAGGCGTGTAGAGGCGCGTCTCTTCGCTTATTTTTGAAATAAAATAATCAGGATTGCCCAAAAATGCCTTCATATCGTTCGCGTACCACCACCCATGGCCGCAATATGGCGGGCGCGCGCGGCCTCTGGCGCGCGACGGGGATGAAGGACAGCGACTTCGGCAAGCCGATCATCGCGGTGGTCAACAGTTTCACCCAGTTCGTGCCGGGGCACGTCCATCTGAAAGACCTTGGCCAGATGGTCGCGCGCGAGATCGAGGCGGCTGGCGGGGTGGCCAAGGAATTCAACACGATCGCGGTCGACGACGGGATCGCGATGGGGCACGACGGCATGCTCTATTCGCTCCCTTCGCGCGATCTGATCGCCGACAGCGTCGAATATATGGTCAATGCGCATTGCGCCGACGCGATGGTGTGTATCTCGAACTGCGACAAGATCACGCCGGGCATGCTGATGGCGGCGCTGCGCATCAATATCCCGGTCGTGTTCGTTTCGGGCGGGCCGATGGAGGCGGGCAAGGTCGTGCTGAAGGGCAAGGAAGTCGCTCTCGACCTTGTCGACGCGATGGTTGCCGCCGCCGACGAGAAATATAGCGACGAGGAAGTCACCGCGATCGAGCGTTCGGCATGCCCCACCTGCGGCAGCTGCTCGGGCATGTTCACCGCCAATTCGATGAACTGCCTGACCGAAGCGCTGGGACTGTCGTTGCCGGGCAATGGATCGACGCTCGCGACGCATGCCGACCGCAAGGAGCTTTTCCTGCGCGCGGGGCGGATCGTCGTCGAAATGTGCCGCCGCCATTATGAGGAAGACGACCAGAGCGTATTGCCCCGGAATATTGCGACTTTCGAGGCGTTCGAAAATGCGATGAGCCTCGATATCGCGATGGGCGGGTCGACGAATACGGTGCTTCACCTGCTCGCCGCCGCGCATGAGGCCGGGGTCGATTTCACGATGACCGACATCGACCGCCTGTCGCGCCGGGTGCCGTGCCTGTCGAAGGTCGCGCCGGCGAAGAGCGACGTGCATATGGAGGATGTCCACCGCGCCGGCGGGATCATGGCGATCCTCGGCGAGCTGGATCGCGCGGGGCTACTCCACGCGCATCTGCCGACGGTGCATAGCGCGACGCTCGGCGATGCCCTCAACAAATGGGATATTGCGCGGACGAACGATCCCGCGGTGCAGAAATTCTTCATGGCGGCGCCGGGCGGTGTGCCGACGCAGACGGCGTTCAGCCAGGACCGGCGCTGGGACAGCCTCGACCTCGACCGCGAGGCGGGGGTGATCCGCTCGGCCGAGCATGCTTTCAGCAAGGACGGCGGGCTGGCGGTGCTTTCGGGCAATATCGCGCTCGACGGCTGCATCGTGAAGACCGCGGGAGTCGACGAGAGCATCCTGAAATTCTCTGGCCCGGCCAAGGTCTATGAAAGCCAGGACGCGGCGGTCGCGGGCATCCTCACCGGGCAGGTCGAGGCGGGCGACGTCGTCGTCATCCGCTACGAGGGGCCGAAGGGCGGGCCGGGCATGCAGGAAATGCTCTATCCGACGAGCTACCTCAAATCGAAGGGACTCGGCGCCGCCTGCGCGCTGATCACCGACGGGCGCTTTTCGGGCGGCACGTCGGGGTTGTCGATCGGCCATGTCTCGCCCGAAGCGGCCGAGGGCGGAGCGATCGGGCTGGTCGAGAATGGCGACCTGATCAATATCGATATCCCGTCGCGAACGATCACGCTCGCGGTCGCCGAGAGCGTGCTGGCCGCGCGCCGCGCGGCGATGGAGGCGCAAGGCGATGCCGCGTGGCAGCCGGCGAAACCGCGCCCGCGCAAGGTTTCGGTAGCACTTCAAGCCTATGCCGCGATGACGACGAGCGCCGCGCGCGGCGCGGTGCGCGACCTGTCGCAGCTGAAGGGCAAGGGATGAAAACATTCGGGGGGGCATTGCTGGCGCTGGTGGCGCTCGCGGGCTGCAATCGCGCACCCGACAATAGCGACCTCGCCGAGGCCGAAGCGCGCGGCTCGCGCGAAGCCGCCGAAAATGGCCGTATAGAATGCGCGCTCGAGGGTGCTAAGCTGTTCGATCGCACCTGCACCGTCGAGGAGATGAGCGGCGACGATGGCGCGATCCTCGTCGTCGGGCGCGCCAATGTCGGATACCGCCGCCTGCAGATCGCGACCGACGGGCGCGGCGTGGTGTCGGCCGACGGGGCCGAGCCCGCAAGAGTGGCGATTGTCGGCGACAATGTCATCGAGGTGGCCATTGGACACGACCGCTATCGCCTGCCCGCGAACACGGGCGGCGCGAAGTAGGCGCTGTCGCGCGATCGTGATAGGGCAGGGCCATGACCGTCCCCGCCGATGCCCCGATCCTGACCGCCAAGGCGATGCGCGAGGCCGAGGCCGCCTGCGCGATACAGGGAACATCGCTGTCCGAACTGATGGATCTTGCGGGCGCTGCCGTGGCCGATACCGCGTGGCGGATGGCGGCGGGGGCGCCGATCCTGATCCTGTGCGGCCCTGGCAACAATGGCGGCGACGGCTATGTCGCGGCGAGCCTGCTCGCAGAGCGCGGGGCAGCGGTGCGCGTCGCGGCGCTGGCCGAGCCGGCGACGGGGCTGGCGAAGGCCGCACGGGCAGCGTGGACCGGCCCGGTCGAGCCGCTTGATGGCCGGCTTGCTCCCGCACCCCTGATCGTCGACGCGCTGTTCGGCGTCGGCCTGTCGCGACCGGTTTCGGACCAGCTTGCGACGATCCTCGGGTATTTTTCCGACCGGCGCATCCTCGCGGTCGATGTGCCGAGCGGCATCGACGGCGACGCCGCCGAAGACTGGATGCCGCCGCTCCCCGCCGATGTGACCCTCGCACTGGGGGCGCTCAAGCCCGCGCATATCCTGCTTCCGACTGCGCCGGCATGCGGCCGTACCCTCCTTGCGCCGATCGGCATATCGGCGAGCAGGGCGATGCGGACGCTGCCCAAGGCTCCCGTGCCGGTGCCGGATGCTGCGGCGCATAAATTCACGCGCGGCATGGTGCTGGTCTTTGCCGGGCCCATGCGTGGCGCCGCCGGACTGACGGCCGCCGCAGCGCAGCGGGCAGGGGCGGGCTATGTCGTGCTCGACGGCAGCGAGCGAGCGCCCTTTTCGGCGATCATCACCGAAAGCGATGCGAGATTTGGCGAGCGGCTCGATGACCCGCGCGTCGGGGCGGTTGTCATCGGGCCGGGCTTCCCTGCCGGCGACGAGCTGCTGTTCGACGTCGAGGCCGCGCTCGATTCGGGCAAGCCGCTCGTGCTCGACGCCGCCGCCATCGACGCGGCCTTGCCGCGCCTGTCCGAAACGCCGCGCAAGGCGATCCTGACGCCGCACGAAGGCGAGTTCGCGCGCGCCTTCCCGCAGCTTTACGGCAGCAAGATCGACCGCGCCAAGGCGGCCGCGGCGCGCACGCGCGCGGTGATCGTCTACAAGGGCGCCGACACGGTCATCGCCGCGCCCGACGGTCGCGTCGCGGCGGCATGGCCGGGCAGTCCCTGGCTGGCGACGGCGGGAAGCGGCGACGTGCTTGCGGGCGCATGCGGTGCGATGCTCGCGCGCGACGGCGATCCTTTCGAGGCGGCCGTCGCCGCTGTGGGCTGGCATATTGCGCGCGCAACAGCTATCGGCCCCGGCCTTGTAGCCGACGATCTGGTCAGGAAATGAAATGAGTGAAGCTGCGCTGATCGAGCGCATTGCCGCGCGCGGCGATGGCGTGACGGGTGATGGCCGCCATGTCGCGGGTGGCGTGCCGGGCGACCGCGTGCGCGACGACGGAATCATCATCCCCGGCCCGAACCGCACCGAGCCGGTATGCCGGCATTTCGGCAAGTGCGGCGGCTGTCAGTTGCAGCATGTCGCCGAACCCGCGCTGGCAGACTTTGTACGCGACCGGGTTGTCGGCGGGCTCGAAGGGCAGGATGTGCCCCATGGCGAAGTTTTTCCGGCGCTGCTGTCGCCGCAGCAAAGCCGGCGCCGCGCAGCGCTCACGGCGCTCCGTACGGGCAGGCAGGTCGCGATCGGCTTCAACGCCGCGCAGAGCAACCAGGTCGTCGACATGCGCATGTGTCCGCTGCTGCTCCCCGAACTGTTCGCGCTGATCGAACCGGTGCGCGAATTGCTGGTGATGATCGCCCAGCCGCGGCGCCCGGTGAAGGTCAGGCTCCAGATGCTGGATCAGGGTGTCGAACTGATCCTCGAGGGCGTGAAGGCCGAAGGGCTCGACGCGGCGATGGCGCTGCAGGACTTCGCCGGCGCGAACAATCTCGCGCGCTTCGCGATCGATCAGGGCGACGGGCTCGAAATCCTGTGGCAGCCCGAGCCGCCGACGACGCGCTTCGGCGACATATTGGTCGAAGTACCGCCCTTCGCCTTTCTGCAGGCGACGAGCACGGGGCAGGCGGCGTTGATCGATTCGGTGACCCGGGCGATCGGCGAAGCCGGCGCGGTCGCCGACCTTTTCGCCGGCGTCGGCACGTTCGCGCTGTCGGTGCAGGCGGGGCGCAAAGTCTATGCCGCCGAAGGCGCGCGCGATGCGATCGCCGCGCTGACCGGCGCCGCGAACCGCGCCCGCGCGCTGGTCGCGACCGAGCATCGCGACCTGTTCCGCCGCCCGCTGGTGCCCGCCGAACTCAATCGCTTCGGCGCGGTCATCCTCGATCCGCCGCGTGCAGGAGCCGAGGAACAGGTGAGGCAGCTTGCAGCGTCGACGACCCCGGTGGTCGCCTATGTGAGCTGCAACCCGGCGAGTTTCGCGCGCGACGCCAGGATTCTGACCGACAGCGGCTATACGCTCGACTGGGTGCAGCCCGTCGGCCAGTTCCGCTGGTCGACCCATGTGGAACTGGCCGGACGTTTTTCGCGCTGAATCAGTGCAGCACGAAGCCCATGAAGGCATGGATGCAGAGCGCGATCAGCGCGAGGCTCGCCAGCGCGAAAACACCGAAGCGCCACATCACACGGTTCACCGTGACCTGGATCAGGCTGTGCACGATGCGCAGCGCGACATAGGCCCAGGCGAGTTGCGCGTTGAGCCCGCCGCCCATGCCGCCGATCGCGAGCGCGATGGCCACGGCGTAAAAGACGGTCGGCTGTTCCATCAGATGGTTGTAGTTATGCGCCTTCCACTGGACCTCGGGCGGCAGCACGTCGTCGAGCCCCTTGCCCGTGCCGCCGACCATCCTGACCGCGTCGATCTTCGCGCGGCTCATTGCGGGGAGGCGCGTCGCGTACATCCACACCCACATGACCATCGACCAGAGCGCGAGTGTCGCGACCGGTCCCAATATGGCGTTCGTATCCATCGTCTCTCCCCTCAACCCAAAGTGGCGATCACGGCCAGCAACGACAGCGCGAACAGGCACAGCGTCGCGACCGAGAAAATGATGAAGCGGACGGGAACGCGGTTCACCGTCGATTGCCAGAAACTGTGCACGATGCGCAGCACGACATAGGCCCATGCGAGCCCGCGCGTCAGGTCGGTGCTGCCGCCCGACAGGTGCAGGAAGATTATCACCGCGTAGAAGATCGTCGGCTGTTCACACAGATGCGTGTAATTGTGCGATTTCCAGTTGGTGAGCGGTGGGAGCACGCCCTCGAGATCGACGCCGCGCCCGCCGGGCGGAGCGGATTTGAGGTCGATGCCCGCTTTGGCAAAGCCCTGAAAGCGCACGACGCCCGCCCAAACGAGCACGATCAGCGTCCAGAGAACAAGCACCGCGCCGGGTGCGAGAAGGCTTTGTGGCATGTGGCTCCCCTGTCTGTTTGTCCGCGATGCTAGGGCACCAGACGGGCTTTGCAACCGGTGAAGTTCAGCCCTTCAGTTCGCTCCGGATTGCGGCGCCGTCGCCGTCGACGCGGGGCGCGAAGCCGAGGTCGCGTGGCGGCATCGCGCCATATTTTACCGGGGGTTGCATTTCGTGAAAGGCGCCGACGTCGGGGTGGATGCGATGGCGGAAAAAGCCCGTCGCGACGAAATGCGGGTCTTCCCTGATATCCTGAAGGTCGCGCGCCGCCATCGCCGGAATATCGTTGGCGGCGAAGAGTTCGAGCCATTCGGCGCTGGTCCTTGCGGGCGTCTTGCGCGCGATCTCGCTGTAGATGATCGACATATGCTGCCCTTTGGCCTTCGCCGCCTCATATTCAGGCGTTTCGAGCAGGCCGGCGCTTCCCAGCAGCCCCATCAGCCGCGCGGTCGATTCGGGGGTATAGGGGACGATCGCGAGATAGCCGTCGCTCGTCGGGAAAGGCTGGCGCGTGGGGTCGAGCTGGCGCGGATAGCCGGCGGGACCGATCGGCGGATCGAGCGTGTCGTCGCGGAGATGCTCGGTGAGCATGAAGGATGCGAAGCATTCGAACATCGGCACCTCGACCTCCTGTCCCTCGCCGGTACGCAGCTTGTGGACGAGTGCGGCGAGGATGGCCTGCGCGCCGAATTGTCCTGCGAGCTTGTCGGCGATCAGCGACGGCAAATAGCGCGGACGCGGGTCGCCATCGACGCGCGACAGCAGGCTGGACGTGCCGCTCGCGGCCTGGATGACGTCGTCATAGGCCTGCAGGTCGGCATAGGGGCCGTCCTGTCCGAAACCGGTACCGTGCACGTAGATGATATCGGGCTTGATCGCCCTGCAGCCTGCATAGTCGAAACCGAGCCGCGCGATCGCCTTGCCCCGGACATTGTGAAAGAAGACGTCGGCGGTCGCGATCAGCTCGCGCAGCACCTCTGCATCTTCGGGGTTCTTGAGGTCGAGCGCGATCGAGCGCTTGCCGCGGTTCACGGTCAGGTGGATCGACCCCATTGTCGGATCGGGAACGCCGTTGCCGAGATAACGCGAGATGTCGCCCGTGCCCGGCGTTTCGACCTTGATCACCTCGGCGCCGAGATCGGCGAGCATCTGCGTCGCATAGGGGCCGAAAATGACCGTGGTGAGGTCGACGATCCGGATCCCTGACAACATATGCGCACATCCTCTCACTGTTGGGGCGGCAGGATAGAATGATTGCAAAGTAAAACGGAAGAGGCTTCGTCGTCAGGCGGGCTGTCCGGTCGGGCCGCCGGCCTCGTCGCCGGTCCCGGCGGCGTAGGCAGCCGATATACGGCGGTAGGATCCGGATCGGAATGCGGCGATCGTCGCGAGCACGCCGAGCAGGCCGGCAATCGAAAAGACGATCGCGATGCCGCGTTCGGGCCCGCGGCCATACCAGTCGCCGATCGCCTCGGCTCCGGCGCCGTCGGTCATCAGCGGCACGAAGACGAACTGCGTCAGCGGCGCGATCAGGAAAGCGGTGAGCGGCGAGGCGGATTGCTCGACCGACTGCGCGAAACCGAAAACGCGCCCCTGCCGTTCGAACGGAACGACCTTTTGCAACGTCGTCTGCTCGGCCGCCTCGGCATAGGGACCGAGGAACATCCAGAGGAAGCAGCCGGCGGCGAGCAGCGCGATCGACGACTGGACCGTAAAGAAGACCGCGACGATCCATGCCGCGAGATTGACGAGGAGCAGCGTGCGGACGGGGTTGGCGCCAAGGCCGGTGCGCGCGATGAGCATTCCGCTCAAGATGAAGGCGCAGGATATCACCGCCCAGAGCAGGCCCCATTCCTCGACCTTCATCAGCGACAGGCCGTACGCGTCCATCAGCGCCATGAAGACGCCGCCGAGAAGATTGTTGAAGGTCGAGAAGAGAATGAGCGCGATCAGGCCCGGAATGCCGAGCACGACCTTCAGCGTCCCCGCAAGGTCGATACGGCGCGGCGCGTCGTGCGTTTCGGGATCGCGCGGCTCTTCGATGCGTACGAACAGCAGGTGGAATATCGCGACCAGAGTAAAGCCGATCGCGAAGCAGAGCGTCCCGATCATGCCGCCCCACGCAACGAGAAAGCCGCTGATCGCCGAGGTGGTCAGGAAGCCGATGCCACTGACCATGCCGACAAGGCCATTCGCCTTGTCGCGGCGATCCTCGGGCACGAGCAGCGTGACGAGCGTCGGCAGCGCGATCATGCGGATATTGCCGACGATGACGGCGAGCATTGTGACGAGAATGAAGAGCCAGAGCGTGACGCCACCGGTTTCGGCGCGACGGATATCGGGGTCGATCGCATATCCCGCGAGCGCGGCGGTATAGAGGAGCAGCGATGCCGCGCTCGACACGATCATCATGTTGCGCTTGCCATGATGGTCGACGAGGCTGCCGAACCAGATGCCGAGCGCGGCGGTGAGGACGAGGTAGATACCTGCGATCATCCCCGTCGCGAACACCGACTGCGTTTCGAGGAAGGTCCAGAAGGTGAGCGCGAACCACACCGTGAAGTTGGTGATGTTGGCGACCAGATTGTTGGCGAGGAGATGATGGAAGGGCTGCATGGAAGGCCAACCTAGCAGGGCCGCCGGCTCAGGCCATCCCGGAATGCACTGACTTGTCGGGCACCTAGATCGTGCCGACCACCGCCGCCAGGGCGCGCAACCGTTCGTCGTTGCGGCGATAGAATGTCCATTGCTTGATACGCTTCGCCGTCACCAGATCGCTGCCTTGCAGGACGCGCATATGCTCGCTCAGGGTCGAGGCGTTGACCCCGAGTTTTTCGGCGATCAATTGCCCGCACACGCCGTCGTCGACCAGATCGCCGTCCATTTGGGGACGGAAATGCGCGCGCGGGTCCTTGAGCCAGGCGAGGATCTGAAGGCGGCGTTCGTTTCCCAGCGCACGGAACAGTTCGGCGTCACTCATATCGTTAATTTGCCAATCAACGAACTATATGTCAACAGGCGCAGCGAATCAAACGGAGTGCGCGCCATGGCCCTGTTACCCTTTTCGACCGTCGATGTGTTCACCCGGAGCCGGTTCGGCGGCAATCCGCTCGCCGTGGTAACGGGCGGCGACGTGCTGTCGGATGCGACGATGCAGGCGGTAGCGGCCGAGTTCAATCTGAGCGAGACAACCTTCGTCCTGCCGCCGGTCGATCCCGCGCATACGGCGCGCGTCCGCATTTTCAACCGCACCGAGGAAATGGCGTTCGCAGGGCATCCGATGGTGGGGACGGCATTCGTGCTGGCGGCCGCCCATCCCGCCCTTGCCACCGCGACGTTCGAGATTTCCGCCGGGATCGTGGAGATCGGGATCGAGCGGAATGCCGAAGGCGCCCCCGTTGGCGCTACGGTCGCCGCGCCGCAGCCGCTCAGCACGGGCGAAACCGTGGCCCCCGAGGTGGTTGCGTCAATGCTGGGGCTCGCGTCCGAAGACATTGTCGTGGCGACGCATCCGCCGATCGTCGCGTCGGTCGGCAATCCCTATGTTATCGCCGAAGTGACCGACCCTGCGTTGTCCCGCTGCGTCCCCGACCTGGCGGCATTCCGCGATGCGCTGGCGGCGCGTCCGCAATTCGGCACACGATTGTCGCTCCATGTCTATTGCAGGCAGGGGCGGACGCTGCGTGCGCGAATGTTCGCACCGCTGGCGGGAACTTGGGAGGATCCGGCCACCGGCAGCGCGAATGCGCCGCTCGCCGGGCTGCTCCTTTCGCTCGAACCCGATACCGCGGAGGCGCGGTTCGAAATCCATCAGGGCGTCGAAATGGGGCGGCCGAGCTTGCTCGACGTCACCGCACGCCGGACGCCCGACGGCATTCGCACGACATTGTACGGGACGTGCGTTCCGGTGATGCGAGGCGAGATCGACTGCGGCTGAGATAGCCGAAAGAGGGGCCGGCAGAAGCCAGCCCCCCGGTTTTTCAGAACAGCTTGGTCACGGTCGCGCTGCGGCGTTCCTGTTCGACTTCGCCCGTATAGAGGCTCGCCATCGGTTCGTCGCTGACGACATGGGTTTCGTCGGCACCGAAGCCGTTGAACTTCGTCCGCATCGCGCAGCCATAGGCGCCGAGCATGCCGATTTCGATGAAGTCGCCGGCCTTGATGTCGGAGGGCAGGAAGAAGGGGCCTGCCATATGGTCGAGATCGTCGCACGTCGGGCCGTAGAAGCTGAATGCCACCATTTCGGCGTCGCTCGCATTCTCGCGAAGCAGCGTCACCGGGAAGCGCCAGCCGACGTGCGCAGCGTCGAACAGCGCGCCATAGGCGCCGTCATTGATGTACAGTTCTTCGCCGCGGCGCTTTTCGACGCGCACGATCAGCGAGCTGTACTCGGCCGACAGCGCGCGGCCCGGTTCGCACCAGAGTTCCGCCGAATAGCTGATCGGCAGGCTTTCGAAGCTGCGGTGGATCGTCTCGAAATAGGCGTCGAGCGGCGGGGGCTCCATGCCCGGATAGGACGAGGGGAAACCGCCCCCGACATCGATGATGTCGACGGTGACCGACGCCGCGACGATCGCCGCGCGGACGCGTTCCATCGCCTGCGCATAGGCGTGCGGCGTCATCGCCTGGCTGCCGACATGGAAGCAGATGCCGAGCGCATCGGCCGCCTGGCGGGTCGCCATCAGCAGTTCGGCAACGTCTTCGGGTTCGGCGCCGAACTTGGCGGCGAGGCTGAGCTTCGAATGATCGGACGAGACGCGCAGGCGCACGAGCAGGTTCAGGTCCTGCGCGCCTTCGGTCGCGCGGACGATCTTTTCGAGCTCGTCGAGCGTGTCGAGCGAGAAGGTGCGCACGCCATGCTTCCAATAGGCTTCGGAAATCGCTTCCTCGGCTTTCACCGGATGCATGAAACAGAGCGTCGCTTCGGGGAGCGTGCGCGCCACGAGGCGCACCTCGGCGATCGAGGCGACGTCATAATGCGTGACGCCCGAATCCCAGAGCACGCGCAGGAGGTCGGGCGACGGATTCGCCTTGACCGCGTACATGGTCGTGCCGGGAAATCGCTCGATGAAGAAACGCGCTGCGCGCCGCGCGGCATGCGGGCGGACAAGCGTAACAGGTTCGACCGGCGAAAGTGCCTGAATCAGCCCGTGGGCGCTATGATGCTGGTGCAACTCAAGGGACCCCCAAAAATAACGTTCAACACAAAGGCTGCCTTGCGGTTATTGGAAGTCCCCCTGGGGCAGCGGAAGCGCGATATATTGAGGGGGGTCCCTCCTGTAAAGACCCTATCGCGCAATTTTGTAACGCGCCGGTAACACGCGCGCCGAAACGGGGCTGGCATGCGCCGACCGGCGCAAAAGCGAGACACGAGACAACGCGCCGGCGCCTCGCTAGGGATATGCGGCAAGTCGAAACGGAAAGGACGTTCCCGCATGGTGTCTCGCGCCGAGGTCAATCACACATTCACCGACGCGGAGCTGGACGAACTGCGTGGCTTCGGCACGGTCGAGTCGCACAAGACAGGTGACCTCCTGGTCGAGGAAGGCGCGATGGCGCCCGACTGCATCGTCACCCTGTCGGGGCACACCGATATTTTCGCGTCGACCGACGAGGGCCGCAAGCGCGTCGGATGGATGGAGCATGGACAGTTCGCGGGCGACCTGTCGGTACTGACCGGGCAGCGGCACCTGTCGCGCGTCGAAATGGGGGCGGATGGCGACATATTGCGGATCGCGCATGGCGATTTTCAGCGGCTGATCGCCGGAAACAGCCATTTTTCGGATATCTTCGTCCGCATATTGTCGGCGCGGCGCGAATTCAGCAAGCATCGCGGCTTTGCGGTGACGATCATCATCGGCGCGGCGATGGATCGCAGCGTCTATGCCATGCGCGACCTCCTGATGAAGCATGGCGTCGCGCATCGCTGGTTCGACCCCGCCGACGGTCCCGTCGCGGCACATCTGCTGGCCGAGCGCGGGCTGACCGAAGAGCAGCTGCCGGTCGCCATCCTCGGCGCGGCCGAGGTGCTGGTCCAGCCGACCCCCGAACAGCTTGCGGCGGGTCTCGGGCTCGACCTGCTTCCCGACGGCGCGACCGCCGATGTGCTTGTCGTGGGCAGCGGCCCCGGCGGACTCGCGGCGGCGGTCTATGCTGCGTCCGAAGGGCTTACCGTGATCGCGCTCGACGCGCTCGCCCCCGGCGGTCAGGCCGGCACGTCGTCGAAGATCGAAAATTATCTCGGTTTCCCGACGGGCATCTCGGGCAACGAGCTGGCGCGGCGCGCGACGGTGCAGGCGCAGAAATTCGGTGCGCGGCTGGTTTCGCCGGTGCGCGCGGCGTCGATCAACCGCGACGGCGACGCCTATTGCCTGCACCTCGCCGACGGGCGCAAGTTGCGCAGCCGTGCGGTCGTCGTCGCGAGCGGCGCCAAATATCAGAGCCTGCCGATCGAGGGCATCGAGGCCTATGAGGGCCGCGGTATCTACTATGGCGCGACGCCGATGGAGGCGCAGCTGTGCAGCGATGCCGAGGTGACGATCGTCGGCTCGGGAAACTCGGCGGGGCAGGGCGCCATCTATCTCGCGAGCGTCGCGAAGAAGGTCCATGTCATTTTCCGCCGCGCGAGCCTGCGTGAGACGATGTCCGAATATCTGGTCAAGCGGCTCGAGGAACATCCGAATATCGAGATCATCCCGTCGACCGACGTCGTCGGCCTGCACGGCGAGGAACATCTGGCCGGCCTGACCTACCGCTGCCGCGAGACCGGCGCCGAGGATCATTGCGATTGCGGCTTTCTGTTCCTCTTCCTCGGCGCGAGCCCGAACACGACCTGGCTGCCGCGCGAGATGGTGTGCGACGAACGCGGCTTCGTGAAGACCGGCGCCGACATCGCGCCACTCGAGCTGGTCAAGGCCGGCTGGTCGCTCGACCGGATGCCGAGCCGTTTCGAGACGAGTTGGCCGCGCATCTATGCCATCGGCGATGTCCGCAAGGGGTCGGTCAAGCGCGTCGCTTCGTCGGTCGGCGAGGGATCGGTGGTCGTCAGCGATATCCATCAGGCGCTCGCGGAAATGGTGTCGCCTGCGGATTGACCTTGCCCCGATCCGGGCGATAAGCTCCTGTCGTTGAAACGAAAAAGGGAGCGAAGATGGTCCTGGCAGCTTTTGCGATCATGTTGGCAGCGCAGGGCGCAAGCGAGCCGATGCCCGCGAAAACCGACATCCGGAACGATTTCTCGACCGTCATCTGTCCCAGCGAGGCCGCAGCGCGCGAGATGCTGGGCAGCTATTATGGCGTTCAGCCGGCGCCGCGGAATCACACCATCGACACGACCCTGTTCTTCAGAGGGCTCGCCGCGACAGGCTGTTCGCAGAACAGCCCGGACGCCAAATCGACCATCACGATCCAGCAGGTGATCGCACGGCGGACACTGCCGCTTGCTGGTGGCGCCGAGACGCATCTGGTCTATCGCGGGACCAATGCGAGCGCAGTCCGCGTCATCGGGATCGTCGATGAAACCGGCAACGACAGGCATCCGCGGACCGACTACGAGCGCTGGCTGTCGGAGTTCATTCCCGGCGGCGTGCTCGACTACGACCCGACCGCGATGGGAACGGTCTATCTCTGCGCCACGGTCGTCGGAGCGCGCGCGGCAGTGAAGGCGATTCCGGCCAAGGGCAATGACGCCGTCCGTAATGCCGCCTTCGCAAAGGCGCGGACTGCTGGCGGCTGCCGTCAGGCGACCGCGGGGCGCTACAAGATCACCGCCCGCCACGAAGAGCGCACGATATCGTGCGGGTTCGAGTGCGAAGATGTCTGGAACGCGCTGGCCGCGACCGATCCGCGCGGCCGTGCCGTTGCGTTGATCTTCAACGGATCGCATTTCTGATCGGGCGTCAGCCTGACGATGTCTAGACGGTTACGCCGATATCTCCGGACTCTTCGAGTTGTTCGTTCTCGAACGACTGCAGGTTGCGGTACATGACGAAGGCGCCCGAATAGTCATCGATTGCCCAGCGGCCCTCGATCTGCTGCCCGTCGCTGCTCAGCACGCCGTCGTAGGTCACCGAATGGCCATAGGCCCCGTCGCCGTCGTAATATTTGTGAAAGCCTACCACAGTGCCGTTTCGCGTGCCGCGAATATCGGCGCGTTCATCGCCATCGATCAATTCGGAGGCTTCGGTCGTCGTGCCCGACAACGAACCTGCGTTGTCGTTGATCGTCGCGACAAATCCCGTCGGAGGAACCCAGGACTCGGGATACCGATATTGCCCGGTCCAAAGGCCGGTCATGTCTAACGGATCAGCCACTTCCGCTTCACCCCAGCCGCGTCTTGAAATCTTCATAGCCGAATTCGCGGATCAGATTCAGTTCGTCGGTTTCGCTGTCCCACAGCCAGATCGACGGCAGCGGCACGCCGTTGAAGGTGTTCGTCTTCACCATCGAATAATGCGCTTGGTCGAGGAAGGCGAAGCGCTGGCCGATGCGCGCCCCGCCGGGCAGGCGATAGTCGCCGATCACGTCGCCCGCGAGGCACGACGGGCCGCCGAGGCGCGTCGCCATGCCTTCGCTGCCTTCGCCGAGCATCGCGGGACGATAGGGCGCCTCGATCACGTCGGGCATGTGGCAGGTCGCCGAAATGTCGGTGATGCCGATCGGCATGCCGTTATCGAACAGGTCGAGTATCTCGCCGACGAGGATGCCCGCATCGAGCGCGATGGCTTCGCCCGGTTCGATCATCACGTCGCAGTCGGTCGCGGCGCGCACCTGCTTCAGGAAGGCGATCAGGTCGTCGACCTGATAATCGGCGCGGGTCACATGGTGACCGCCGCCGAAATTGATCCATTTGAGCTGGCTGAAAAAGGGACGCAGCATCGGCTGCACCGCGGCCCATGTCCGCTGGAGCGGCGGGAAATCCTGTTCGCACAGGCTGTGCATGTGGACGCCGTCGACGCCCTCCATATGCTCGGGCAGCAGCTGGCTGATCGGAAAGCCGAGGCGGCTGCACGGCGCCGCGGGGTCATATTTCGGAACCTCGCCCTCGCTGTGCATCGGATTGATGCGCAGGCCGACGTCGAAGACCTCGCCCCGCTCGCGCAGTTCGACGAGCAGCGGACGAAAGCGCGCGATCTGGCCGGGCGAATTGAAGATAAGGTGATCGGACAGCGCCGCGATTTCAGGCAGGTCGGCTTCCTTGTAGCCCGCGCAATAGGTCGCGACCTCGCCGCCATATTCGTTGCGCCCGAGCCTCGCTTCGTAGAGGCCCGAGGCGCAGACGCCGTCGAGATAGCCGGCGACCGTCGGCCCAAGCGACCACATCGAAAAGGCCTTGAGCGCGGCGAGCACGCGCGCGCCCGACGCATCGCCGATGTGGCGCAGCAATGCGAGGTTCGCACGCACCTTCGCGGCGTCAACGACGAAGGCGGGAGAGGGGACGCGGGTCAGATCGAAGCGGGCAAAGGCTCCGGGATCGCCGGCACGGGTTTCCATGTCGCTATATGCTTTCTGTCAGACCGCAATCGGTCCCTTGAAGATGAAAAACGCACCCGCCGCGATGAGGCCAAAGCCGACGAGATGGTTCAGGGTCAGCTTCTCTCCGAGCCAGAAGACCGCGAACCCGGCGAATATGATCAGCGTGATGACTTCTTGCAAGGTCTTGAGTTCGGCGGCGCTGTATGCGCCGTAGCCGATGCGGTTCGCGGGGATGACGAGGCAATATTCGAAGAAGGCGATGCCCCACGCGATCAGCACTGCCAGCCAGATCGGCCGCGACACCGCGCCGAGTTGCCCGTACCAGGCAAAGGTCATGAAGATGTTCGATACGAACAAGAGGCCGATCGGCGCGAGCCAGGCAGTCATTTGGGGTCCTTCGTCAGCGGCAGCACATCGCGGAGTAGCGCGGCGAAAAAATGCCCCGGCTCCTCGACCATCGGCATATGCGCCGAATGTTCGAGCCAGACGAGCTTCTTCGAGGGTGCATCAACCTGTCCGAACCATCGGGCCGCCACGGGCGAAGGGACGGTATAATCATGCCGTCCGAGCAGGAAGACGAGCGGGACGTCCATCTTCTTCACCTTCGTGAAGCTGACGTCGGCAAGGCGCGGCCAGAGCGTCGTCACCGAAAATTCGCTGCCCTTGCCCCACGCCTGCCGGTCTGCCTCGCCATATTCGGGCGAGAGGCGCGGTGTCTGGAAATAATATTTGAGGTCGGGCTTGTTGTAGATCAGCGAGCCATAGGGGATCGCATATTTGCGCCAGCCGTCGGCCTTGGCGATCGTGAACTCACCCGCCGGATAGGGGGCAAGCGCGTCGATCGCCGCAACGGCCTCGCCGTTGCCCGCAGCCAGCGCCTTTTCGCGCGTCCACGCCATGCCGGCCCTTTCGCCTTCCCGAAAATCGATGCCCTGACCGACGCCGACATAGGCGTAGAGCAGGTCGGGGCGCTCTACCGCGACCGAGAGGCCGACGATCGAGCCCCAGCTATGCCCCATCAGCACGACCTTGCGCCTGGCGTAGCGCTTCTTCAGCAGCTCGATCAGTTCGATGGCGTCGTCGCGATAGCGCTCGACCGTCATCGTCGGCGCGAGCGTCGCGGGGTCGTTCAGCGGATAGCTGCGCCCGGCGCCGCGCTGGTCATATTGCACGACCGTGAAGACATCCTCCCACGGACGCTGGAACGCCCATGCAAAGGGCATCTCGACCGCGCCGGGGCCGCCGTGGACGAAGATCAGGATCGGATTGTTGCGATCGGATCCGCGGACGTTGACGACCTGCCGCGCGCCGCCGAGCGTGACCTCGAAGGTTTCCTGCACGCCGTTGGGCGTCACGATCCTGCCGATGTCGGCGACGATGGCGCGTGCGGGGGCGTAGGCGTCGTCGGTTTGGGCGTGCGCAGGTGTCGCGAAAGCCGCGAGCAGTGACAGCGCGGCAATATGCAGCTTCATGGTCTCAAACTACCCTTCGTCATTCCCGCGAAAGCGGGAACCCGATTCTAGCGTTGCTACTGGGTTCCCGCTTTCGCGGGAATGACGAAAAGGGGAATGGATTCAGAAATCCAGCGGACCCGCGAGTTCCTTCACCTGCCACGGCAGGCCGTGCTTGTTCAGCATGTCCATGAAGGGATCGGGATCCATCTGCTCCATGTTGAACACACCGTCGCCGTTCCACGTGCCGGTGACCATCATCGCGGCGCCGATCATCGCAGGAACGCCGGTCGTGTAGCTGACCGCCTGATTGCCCGTTTCGGCATAGGCGTCCTCATGGTCGCAGATATTGTAGAGGTAGAGCGTCTTTTCGCTCCCGTCCTTGGCAAGGCCGGTCGCGATGACGCCGATGTTGGTCTTGCCCTTCGTCGTCTCGCCGAGGCTCGACGGTTCGGGGAGCACGGCCTTCAGGAACTGCAGCGGGATGATTTCCTTGCCCTCGTAAATCACGGGGTCGATGCGCGTCATGCCGACATTCTGCAGCACGGTGAGGTGCTGGATATAGGCGTCGCCGAACGTCATCCAGAAACGGATGCGCCTGATTTCGGGCAGGTGCGTCTTCAGGCTTTCGATCTCCTCATGATACATGAGGTACATATTCTTGGGGCCGACGGCCTCGAAGTCGAACTGCTGCTTCACCGACATCGGCGGGGTTTCGACCCAGTCGCCATTTTCCCAGTGGCGCGCAACCGCGGTCACTTCGCGGATGTTGATCTCGGGGTTGAAGTTGGTCGCGAAATGCTGGCCATGATCGCCGCCGTTGCAATCGAGAATGTCGAGCGTGTCGATGCGGTCGAAATGATGCTTTTTGAGCCAGGTCGTGAAGACGCTGGTCACGCCGGGGTCGAACCCCGAGCCGAGCAGCGCCATCAGGCCGGCGTCCCTGAAACGGTCCTGATAGGCCCACTGCCAGTGATATTCGAACTTCGCCTCGTCGCGCGGCTCGTAGTTCGCAGTGTCCATATAATGCGCGCCGGTCGACAGGCACGCCTCCATGATCGTGAGATCCTGATATGGCAGCGCGAGATTGACGACATGCGTCGCGCCGATCGAGCGGATCAGCGCTGCGGTCGCGTCGATGTGGTCGGCATCGACCTCGGCGGTCTTGATCGTGACGCCGGTGCGCGTCTTCACCGAATCGGCGATCGCGTCGCACTTGAACTTGCGGCGGCTTGCCAGCGTGATGTCGGGAAAGATGTCGGGGTTCATCGCCATCTTGTGCACCGCGACCGATCCGACGCCGCCCGCGCCGATCACCAGAACCTTGCTCATGAAAAATCTCCTGCCCGCTATGCTGCGGCTTGTGTTGTATGCCGCGCCCTATAGGACGAAGCCATGACAGAACAAAGCCCCGATCCCTTGCTGAGCCCGAACCGCGCGCCCACGCTGGCGGGTGTCGAACGCGCCGCGGCGAAAGTCGCTGCATTGCTCCCGCAAACGCCGCTGCTGCCGCTCGAGGTCGACGGGAAGACGGTCTGGTGCAAGGCCGAGTGCCTGCAACCCGTCGGTGCCTTCAAGATCCGCGGCGCGTGGCACCGGCTGACCGATCTGACGCCCGAACAGGCTGCTGCCGGCGTCGTTGGCGTGTCGAGCGGCAACCACGCGCAGGGCGTTGCCTGGGCGGCGAAGCGGCTGGGAATCAGCGCGACGATCGTGATGCCAAGCAATGCGCCCGCGATGAAGCTCGCAGCGACGCGCAAGCTGGGCGCCGAGGTCATACTCTATGATCGCGTCACCGAATCGCGCGATGCGGTCGCGGCGAAGCTGCTTGCCGAACGCGGCGGAACGCTCGTTCACGCCTATGGCGACCCGTGGATCATCGAAGGGCAGGGAAGCGCGGGCATCGAAGCAAAGGCACAGATGCAGGCGCGCGGGATAACCGGGCCCGACAAGGTGATCGCCTGCTGCGGCGGCGGCGGCCTGTCGGCGGGACTCGCGCTGGCTTGCCCCGATGCCGAAATCATCGCGGTCGAGCCCGAGGGCTGGGACGATGTGACGCGCAGCCTCGCCGCAGGCAGGATCCTGTCGGTCGAAGATATGGCTTATCCCACCGAATGCGACGCGCTCCAAACCCCCGAAACCTGGCCGATCAACTTCGCGGTGCTGCAGGCGCGCGGCGTGAAAGGCATTGCCGTGACGCGCAGCGAGGTGCGCGACGCGATGCGGCTGGCGTTCGAGCGGCTGCACCTCGTGGTTGAACCCGGCGGCGCGGCGGCGCTCGCGGCGGTGCTGGCAGGCAGGGTTTCGCTGACCGATGCAACGCTCGTCACCCTGTCGGGCGGCAATGTCGATCCGCTGAAATATACAGAGATCATCACGGAATAGGCTGGCGGAAACTTATCCGCACCCAAGCGTTTTGACGGGGAAGGAGAAGCATGATGCAGAAGAGTGCAATTTTGGCGGGCGTCGCCGCGCTGGTGCTGCTCGCAGGCTGCGAAAAGGCCGAAGCACCGGCGCCCGCACCGACCGATGCGACGACGACCGAGGTTCCGGTCGAAACCGCGCCTCCCGAAGGAGCGGAGACCGCCGATCCCGCAACCGCCCCGCACCGCTTCGCGAGCTGGGCGGGCAAATGGACCGGCGTCGAAGGCATGTATGCGACGATCACCACTGCCGAGCCGGGCAAGTACAAGCTGGAAATGCAGTCGGACCTCGACACCAAGGGGACTTATGACGGCGAGGACAGCGAGCATGGCATCAAGTTCAAGCGCGGAACCGAAGAACTGAGCCTGCGTCGCGGCAATGGCGACGAAACCGGGCTAAAATATCTCGCCGGCAAGAAGGAATGCCTGATCGTCAGGCAGGGCGAGGGCTACTGCCGCGACTGATCGACGAACCGGCGGCAGCGCTTTTTTGACGCTGTCGCCGATTTGTCATCGAAACGACGCGGGAATCGCAACAAATGCTGCCATGCGCGGCCCCGGATCCACCTTTCTCCGGGAGACCATGACCCATGGCAAGCCAGCCCAATCGCAAGATCGCCGCCGCGGTCGTCCGTGAGGACGCCGAGCGCAAGCAGCGCCTTCTCGACCGCGCCTTTGCGCTGGCATTCAAGGGCCTGGTCTATGCGCAGATATGGGAAGACCCGGTGGTCGACATGGAAGCGCTGGCGATCGAGCCGGGCAACCGGATCGCGACGATCGCGAGCGGCGGGTGCAATGTCTTTTCCTATCTGACCGCCGATCCGGCGGAGATCGTCGCGGTCGACCTGAACACCGCGCATGTCGCGCTGAACAATCTCAAGCGCGTCGCGATCCAGCGCCTGCCCGACTATTTCAGCTTCCGCCGCTTCTTCGCCGATGCCGACAGCGGCGCGAATATCGCTGACTATCGCGCATTTGTCCGGCCCCATCTCGACGAGACGAGCCGCCGCTATTGGGAGGGGCGCGATCTCGTCGGGCGGCGGCGGATCAACGGCTTTGCGCATGGCCTGTACAAGCGCGGACTGCTCGGCAGCTTCATCGGCCTTGCGCATCTGGTGGCGCGGATGCACCGCGTCGATCCCAGACGGTTTCTCGAGGCGAGGACTATCGAGGAACAGCGTGCGATCTTCGACGCCAAATTCGCCCCCTTTTTCGACCGCAAGTTCATTCGCTGGGTGACCGACCAGCGCTCGTCGCTCTTCGGGCTCGGTATCCCGCCCGCACAATATGACGCGCTGGCGGACGGCAAGCCGATGGCCGACGTGCTCCGCGCACGTCTCGAAAAACTGGCGTGCGATTTTCCGCTCGAGGAGAATTATTTCGCGTGGCAGGCGTTCGGGCGCGGTTATGGCAAGGGCGTGACCGTGCCGCTGCCGCCCTATCTGCAGGCCGCCAATTATGCGTCGGTCAGGGCGCGTGCCGAACGGGTGACGATGTTGCATGCGAACATGACCGACATGCTCGCCGCCGCCGACGCAGCGAGCTTCGACCGCTATATCTTCCTCGACGCGCAGGACTGGATGACCGACGCGCAACTCGCTGCGCTCTGGACGCAGGTCACACGCACTGCGCGGCCCGGCGCGCGGGTGCTGTTTCGCACGGCCGCCGAGCCGAGCCTGCTGCCCGGACGGCTCCCCGGCGACTTGCTCGGCCGCTGGGATTATCGCGCCGACGCCTCGCTCGACTACACGCGGCGCGACCGCTCGGCGATCTATGGCGGCGTGCACCTTTATGTCCTGAAGGGCTGAGGCCATGCGCGAGGGGGAGGGGCATGCCGCGCTGATGGACGGCGTTTACCGGGGGCAGCGTCATATCTATGATCTCACCCGCAAATATTATCTGCTCGGCCGCGACCGGCTGATCGACGAGTTGACGCCGCCGGTCGGCGCGCGCGTGCTCGAGATCGGCTGCGGGACGGGCCGCAACCTGATCGCCGCCGCACGCTGCTGGCCCGGCGCGCGCTTCTATGGCATCGATATTTCGGCCGAGATGCTGAAGAGCGCGCGTGCGTCGATAGCCCGCGCCGGGCTCTCGCAAAGAATCAGCGTGGCGCAGGGCGACGCAACGAATTTCGATCCGAAGGCGCTGTTCCGGACCGACGGTTTCGACCGGATTTTCCAGAGCTATACCCTGTCGATGATCCCGGATTGGCAGGGTGCGATGCGCGAGGCGATGCGCCACCTGTCGGTGTATGGATCGCTCCATATTGTCGATTTCGGCCAACAGGAAGGGTTGCCCGGCTGGTGGCGTGGAGCGTTGCTCGGCTGGCTGGCACGGTTCCATGTCGAGCCCCGCGCGATGCTGATCGAAGCCGCGCGCGAGGTTGCGAACGACACCGGCGGACGATTGTCCGTTACGCGTCTCCATGGTGGCTATGCCTGGTCGCTCCGGCTCGACAGGCGGCCGCGCTAGCGCGCAACGGGGAGCCCGTCTCAGGACGCCGGGCGGGTGGCGCTGAACGAAAAGTCGATATCGACCCCGGCGGCGATCGCGTCGGTCGCCGCCCATTCGCCCTGGCCGACGCCGAAGGCCGTACGGTCGACGCGTGCAGTGCCGGCGACGCGTGCGCGGTCGCCGTCGACACGTAGCGTGAAGCGCAGCGTCGCGGGCTTGCTGGCGCCGCGCAGGTCGAGCGTGCCGCGTGCTTCATAGCGGTCGCCGCCGACGTGCCGGACGTCGCGCGTCGTGAAGACCGCCTGCGGATGCGCGCCGGTGTCGAAGAAATCGCTGCTCTTCAGCGAATCGTCGCGCTGTCCATCGCCGGTATCGGCCGTGGCGAGGTCGACGGTCACGCGAATGTTCGACCCCGCAAGATCGTCAGGACTGAAGCGGATCGCCGCGCGCCAGCGGCCGAAGCTGCCATTGACCGCCTCGCCGTTCCAGCGCGCGGTGAAGCCGAGTCGACCGCCCGGAGCAACGGTCCAGTCGGCGACTGGCTGGGCAGTCTCCTCGGGTGCGGTTTCGTCTGTTTCAGCGGTTTTCTTTTCGATTGCGGGGGTTTCCGGAGTGGACGCCGCCACTGCGGAAGTGACGGGAGTCGCGGGTGCGTCCGCCGCCTTTTGCGCTGCGGGCCGGGGCCTGTCCGGATAGATGGTCTCACCCGCCACGAACGCGCCGCCAACCAGCGCCAGCGCACCGATCGCGGCCGTCACGGCCTTGCCACGGGCGAAGGGGATCATCCGCTGGAGTTCGGGTTTGCCGAGCAGCCACTGGTGGCGCAGCGCGCCGGCGATATGGAGCAGGAACAGCCCGATCGCGATCCACGCCATCGCGCCGTGGACCGCCTCGGCCGGCTCATGCCAGCTGCGACCGACGGGCAGGTGGGGCCACGGGACGATGCCATAGAGCAATGTCGGCACCTGAACGCGTGCGGTCGAGACAAGCAGCCAGCCGGTGACCGGGCCGAGGATCATGACGGCATAGAAAAGCCAGTGCACGATGCCCGCAAGTGTCCGCGTCCACGCCGGGCCGTCGGAGGCGGGCGGACGCGGCGTGAACAGGCGAACCGCGAGGCGCGCGAGGCTGAGCAGCAGGATCGTGATGCCGACCGACTTGTGGAGCTGGTAGCGCGCGAAGAGTTCGGGGCTATTGTTCCCCTCGAGCGCCCAGCCGAGCGCGATCTGGAAAGCGAGCAGCAGCGCGAGGAGCCAGTGAAGCGTGATCGCGGTGTAGCTATAGCGCTGTGCCTGCATGATAATCTTTCGAGCTGGGGAGGCCGGATTCGCCGCCGACCCTAGCGCGCCATCGCGATCTTGTCGAAGATATGCCGGAGGTAGCCGATCAATCCTCGAAACCGACGAAGCGCACCGCCTCGTCGACGCCCTTGCGGTTCGACACCACCGCGTTCGCCGGGAAACCCGCGTCAGGCCAGCCCATTGCGACGCAGATCATGATCACCTGATCGTCGGGGATGCGCGCATGTTCGCGCACGACGGGGCTTTGCATGATACCCTGGCTGTTGATCACGCAGCCGAGGCCGCGCGACCAGGCGGCGTTGACCAGCGCGTTGGTGACCGCGCCGCAATCGAACGGCGCGATGTCGCTGCCGAGCAGTACACGGTCATAGGTGACCACGATGCTGACCGGTGCGTCGAACTGGCGAAAGCCGCGCAGTACCCAGTCCTGCCGCGCATCCTTGTCGTCGCGCGCGATGCCCATCGCGCCGAAGAGTTGCTTGGCGATCTCGATCTGGCGGCCGCGATGATCGTCTGCGATGCCGTCGAAGCGGCGGAACTCGCGGCTGTCAGGCTTGCCCGCGAGGATGCCTTCGGTGTTGCCCCGTCGGATCGCCGCGAGCGGCCCGCCAGTGACAACAGAGAAATTCCAGCACTGGTTGTTGAACGACGAGGGGGCGCGCATCGCGACCTCGAGGATCTCGGCGATCAGGGCTTTCGGAACAGGCTTGTCGAGGAAGCCGCGGATCGAGCGGCGTCCGACGACCACATCGTCGTAAGCGGGTGCGCCCGTCACGCGGCCTTCTGGAGCTGCAGCTCGAGCCGGTCCCAGATTTCGACGAGCGCCTGCGTGAGTTCGCGCATCATCGCCTCGTCATGCGCCGGGCCCGGGGTGAAGCGCAGACGTTCGGTACCGCGCGGCACGGTCGGGAAATTGATCGGCTGCACATAGACGCCATATTCGGCGAGCAGAATGTCGCTGATCTTCTTCGCGCGTACGGGATCGCCGACCATCAGCGGGACGATGTGAGTCGTCGAATCCATCACCGGCAGGCCGGCGTCGCGGAAGCTCTGTTTGAGGTACGCTGCCGCCGCCTGCTGCGCGTCGCGCTCGACGCTCGACGCCTTGAGGTGGCGCACGCTGGCGAGCACGCCGGCAACGAGCACCGGCGACAGGCTGGTCGTGAAGATGAAGCCCGGCGCATAGCTGCGGATCACATCGATGATGTTCTTTTCGGCGGCGATATAGCCGCCCATCACGCCGAATGCCTTGCCGAGCGTGCCTTCGATGATCGTCACGCGGTGCGCCGCTTCGTCGCGGTCGGTGATGCCGCCGCCGCGCGGCCCGTACATGCCGACGGCATGGACCTCGTCGCAATAGGTGAGCGCGTTATATTTCTCGGCGAGATCGCAGATAGCATGGATCGGCGCGACATCGCCGTCCATCGAATAGACGCTCTCGAACGCGATCAGCTTCGCGGCCTCGGGATCGTCGGCGGCAAGCAGCTCTTCGAGATGCGCGAGGTCGTTGTGCCGCCACACGCGCTTTTCGCAGCCCGAGTTGCGGATGCCCGCGATCATCGAGGCGTGGTTGAGCTCGTCCGAATAGATGATGCAGTTGGGCAGCAGCTTGCCGAGCGTACCGAGCGTCGCCTCGTTCGAGATATAGCCCGAGGTGAAGAGCAGTGCGCCGTCCTTGCCGTGGAGGTCGGCCAGCTCATGCTCGAGGTCGATGTGGTAATGCGTGTTGCCGCCGATGTTGCGCGTGCCGCCCGATCCGGCGCCGACGTCGTGCAGCGCCTCTTCCATCGCCTCGATGACCTTGGGGTGCTGGCCCATTGCGAGATAGTCGTTCGAGCACCAGACGGTGATCGGCTTCGGCCCGTTATGGCCGGCAAAGCAGCGCGCATTGGGAAAGGCGCCCTTGTTGCGCAAAATATCGATGAAGACGCGGTAGCGTCCCTCTTCATGCAGCCGGTCGATCGCGCGTGCGAAGATGTCGTTGTAGTTCACGTTTCAGCCCCGCAGTCAGGTGCCAGTCAAGCTCTGGGCGCCGCTCCCCGGGCGGCTATTAACATGCGGGCCAATAACGTCGAAAGGTACCGAAAGCCAGTGCGAACGATTCGCAGATCCGGGACAAATTGTCCTACCCGGTCCGCCGGACCCTGTGATCGATCGCACCGCGAGCCTGACCGTCCCGCATCTATAACGGGATCGACACCAGCAAGAGGAACATTTTCGCCATGCGTCTCGCAATCACAGCCATCCTGACGATCGCCGCCGGGGTCTCCGCCTCGACTCCCGCGCCGGCGCTGGCCCCTGCGCCGTTCGATGGACTGTGGAGGAGCTGCGAGCCCTATCAGGGTTCGGAGATTTGCACGTACAGGATGCTCGTCCAGCGCGGCGACCGTGTGTGCGGGGTGCAGCGCGATTTCGCGACCAACGCCTATTATGAGCACAGATTTGTCGGCACGGTGAAGGCGAATGTCGCGCATATCGAAAAGATCTGCGGCGATCCCGGGTCGGAGACCGACACCTATTGCGCTGGCCGGGCGCCCGACGGGGCGGAAAAGGTCGGCTGGGCCGCGGCCGAGCAAAAACTGTTCCTTTGCAACGGGCGGCTGCTCGCCGCCTCGGGCGACGATGCGGCAAGTTGCGCGGGTGTCTCGCGCCGGTCGGGATTGCCCCGCGTTCGCGCCGCGGGCGGCGACGGGCCGCAGCCCGACGACCGCGCGTGGCTGGCGTCCTGCGCCGCGGGCGCCGAATGAGCGTTCGTCAGATCGTCTCGATCGCGCCGATCCCGTAGGGTGCCAGCGCGGCGAGCGGCGGAGGCGGATTGGTTTCGCTGCGGGTAAAGACCGCAATGCCCGGTGTAACGGTAGCGGGCCAGGATTGCCCCTCGGTAAGATAGGCGATGCGCCGCGCGATGCCCGCCGCGCCGTCGATCAGCGCGACATCGGGGCCGACCGCCGCCCGCAATTCGTCGTGCAGCAGAGGAAAATGTGTGCATGCGAGGACGATCACGTCCATTTTCTCGCCTCCGGGCTGATCGCGCAGCCCCGCGATCGCGCGTTCGATTACGGCGGGATCGATCGCCTCGCCACGCAGCTTGGCCTCTGCTCCGGTGACGAGCCCCGGACTGCCATGGCGCAGCACCGTTTTTCCGCTCGCGAAGCGCGCGCTCAGGTCGTCGACATACGGCTGACGTACCGTCGCCTCGGTACCGAGTACGCCGATCACCCCGGTTTTCGTCATTTCGGCCGCGGGCTTGATCGCGGGCACGGTGCCGACGATCGGCAGGTCGAGAGCAGCGCGGACATGGCCGAGTGCGATCGTCGAGGCGGTGTTGCACGCGATGACTGCGAGCCGCGGCTGATAGCGTTCGACGAGGCGGCCGAGCAGGGCCGGAACGCGCGCGGCGAGTTCCTCGTCGCTCTTCCTGCCATAGGGAAGGCCGGCATAGTCGGCCGCATAGACGATCGGCGCGGTCGGCAGCAGCGCGCGCGCAGGGCCGAGGACGGAGAGCCCGCCAAGGCCGCTGTCGAAAAAGAGGATTGGCGCATCGGGAGCGGGGGTATTCATGGGCTTCGCCTAGCAGCGGTGACGGGAGCGCTCAATGGGTCGGCAAGGATCGATCCATTTTGGCGTCTGCCCATTTCGAATCCATTGATTGCTTTGTGCAACATCGCCACATTGCGCCAAACGGAGCGGGGTATTCATGACAATTTTTCTGCTGGCCGCGGTCGGCTATCTTTTGGGCTCGATCCCCTTCGGCGTGATCCTGACGCGGATGTTCGGCGCGGGTGACCTGCGCCAGATCGGATCGGGCAATATCGGCGCGACCAATGTGCTGCGCACGGGGCGCAAGGGCCTCGCGGCGGCGACGCTGATCCTCGACGGCGCTAAGGGTGCGGTCGCGGTGCTGCTCGCGCGCCACTTTGTCCCCGAACTCGGCGAGCACGCCGCGATGATCGCCGGGGCGGCGGCGATGATCGGGCATTGCTACCCGGTGTGGCTCAATTTCCGTGGGGGGAAGGGCGTTGCGACGCTGCTCGGCCTCGCACTCGCGCTCGCTTGGCCGATCGGGCTCGTGTTTGCGGCTGTGTGGGTCGGCGCCGTGCTGTTGCTCCGCATCTCGTCGCTCGGCGGGATGCTCGGCGCGGTCTCGGCGCCGATTGCGGCGCTGGCCTTCGGCTATCCGGTCTATGCGATCGGGCTCGCCGGCCTCGCGGTGATCGTGCTCTGGCGGCACCGCGAGAATATCGCGCGGCTGCGCGCCGGTGCCGAACCGCGCATCGGCGGCAAGAAGGCGTGACCGACGCCGAGCGGCTGTCGCGGCTGCGGCTGATCCGCACGCCGCATGTCGGTCCGGTCAGCTGGCACCAGTTGATGACGCGTTTCGGATCTGCCGAGGCGGCGCTCGAAGCGCTGCCCGATCTCGTCCTGCGCGGGGGAGCCGGGAAGGCACGAATTGCACCTGTCGAGGTCGCCGAACGCGAAATCGAACGCGTGGCGGGATTGGGTGCGCGCCACATATTCAGTGACGAGGATGATTATTCGCCGATGCTGCGCGAGGTTGAAGGCGCGCCGCCGGTCGTCATCGTGCGCGGCAGTGCCGCCATGCTGCGCCGTCCATGCGTCGCGATCGTCGGCGCGCGCAATGCGTCGGCGATCGCATGCCGTTTTGCACGCCAGCTTGCTGCCGATCTCGCCGCCCGCGACGTGACCGTGGTGAGCGGTCTGGCGCGCGGTGTCGACACCGCTGCCCACATCGGCGCGCTCGGCGGGGCGACTGTCGGCGTGATCGCCAGCGGGATCGACATCGCCTTCCCGCCGGAAAATGCCGCGTTGCAGGAAAAGATCGCGAATGACCAGCTGCTGATCGCCGAGCAGCCGCCGGGCGCCGAGCCGCTCGCCCGCCATTTTCCGTCGCGCAACCGGATCATCGCCGGGATTGCACATGGCACTGTGGTCATCGAGGCGGCACCGCGGTCGGGGTCGCTGATCACGGCGCGCCGCGCGGGCGATTACGGGCGCGAGGTCATGGCCGTCCCGGGGTCGCCGCTCGATCCGCGCGCGCAGGGCTGCAACATGCTGATCCGCGAAGGCGCGACGCTGATCCAGACGGTCGATGACGTGCTGGAGGCGGTCGGGCCGATCGACGCGCGAATGGTGCGCGAGCCCACCCGCCATTTTGCCACAGGCGCCGCACCCGCCGACGCCGGCGACGGCGAGCGCCGCGCGCTGATCGAACTGCTCGGCCCGACGCCGGTCGCCGTCGACGAGCTCGTTCGTCAGTCGGGCCAGGAGGCCGGCACGGTGCAGCTGGTGCTGCTCGAACTCGAACTCGCGGGCCGCGTCGAGCGCCACGCCGGCGCGAAGATTTCGCTCCTGTGATCGGCAGCATAGTCGGCCAACTGCCGATAAACTAACGATTCATCGCGGTTCAGTCACGGTTCAGCGACCGGGCAGCAGGTAGATGATATTGTATCACATGGCGGGGAGTTGATGATGCGCAGCCGGTTTCTGACAAGCGTAACGATGGTTGCGGTGCTGGCTTCAGCGCCGGCACCGGTCCCGCTCGCAATGGCGCGTTCGACGCCGGCGCCCGATCAGGGTTTCTGCCGTAACGCCGCCCCTCTGCCGCAACCCGGACCCGAGGCGCAGCCGCAGCAGTCGAACGGCAGCCTTGAGGCGACGGGAGACTCGCGGCGCGGCGCCGATGAGGCGATGGCGGTCGAAGCCGTACCTGCTCCGCCGCCGCCGCCCCCTCCGCCTCCGCCGGTGGTTACGCCCTCGCCGCCATCCTATTCGGGCGGCGACGACGCTTCGGAAGTCATCGTGACGGGGTCGCGTGTGCCGGCACCCGCGATGGATGTGCCGTCGCCGGTTACGACGATCGGTCCGGACGAATATTCGGCGGAGCGCGCGGCGAAAACGACGCCTCCCGCGCCGCCGACGGACTCGCGCGTTCCGCCTCCGTACCCCTATCCCCGTCCGCAGCCGCAACCTCAATCGGGTATCCTGACCGCCGGCGAGCATGACGATCTGCTCAATCCCGAACTGTATGCCGCCTATGTGAACCGCAGCGGCGATCTTGGGCAGGAGGTGCGCAGCCTGCCGCGCGTCGACACGACCCGCGTCGTGACCGTGAAGGTCAACGATCGCAGCGGCCAGCCGATCCCCTTCGCCGACGTCGTCGTGACGTGCAGCGACGGCAACAGCATCAGCATGGCGACGCAGGCCGACGGTAGCGCGGTTTTCTTCCCCGGTCTCGACCGGCTGAGCGAACGGATCACGATCTCGGCGCGAAAGGCGGGACGCACGATCGCAGACGCCCGGCCCGTGCTCGTCTCGAGCGCTGCCGGCGGACAGCTTGTCGGCCTGACCGCGAGCCAGGCCGCAACGAAAGTGACCAAACTCGACCTGATGCTCGTCGTCGACACGACGGGCAGCATGGGCGACGAGATCGGTTATCTGCAGGCCGAACTGCGCTCGATCATCGGTGCGATCACCGCGAAGCATCGCGACCTCGATATCCGTATCGGGTTCGTCTTCTACCGCGATCTTGGCGACGATTATGTCACACGCACCATCGCCTTCGATCGCGATATCGGCCGCGTACAGGGTGCGCTCGCGCGACAGGAAGCGAACGGTGGCGGCGATTATCCCGAGGCGATGGACCAGGCGATGGCCCGCGCCGTGGGGCAGGACTGGCGCCCCGACGCCGTAAAGTCGCTGCTGCTCGTCGCCGATGCGCCGCCGCACGACGACAAGTTCGGTCGCACCTGGGCCGCGGCGGAGGCCGCGCGGGCCAAGCGCATCCACATCACACCGGTCGCGGCCTCGGGTGTCGCCGACAAGGCCGAATATGCGATGCGCGCGATGGCCGCGGCGACGCAGTCGCGCTACCTGTTCCTCACCGACGACAGCGGCGTCGGCAACCCGCACGCGCCGCCGGCGATCGACTGCTATCTCGTGACCCGGCTCGACGCGCTCGTTCGCCGCGTGATCGACACCCAGATCAGCGGCCGCCGGATCGAGCCGGAAGCCAATGAGATCATCCGCAGCGTCGGCAAATATGACGCCGGGAAATGCATCCTTCCCGCCGATTTCAGATGGCAGAACGGGTAACGCGAAATCCGGCTTGACGGAATCAGACTATCGCCGCCACCGTCGTGCGCAGTTTGCGAGGGGGCACTTCGATATATGCAATATGATGCGAGCTTGCTCGTCCCGACCCTGCGGCGGACGTGGGATATGGCGGCGGCCATGCCGGGAACCTCCCTGGTCGCCTGGCTGGCCACCGCAACGGCGGGGGTTGCGTCGGATGTTGCCATCGAGCGGGTCAGCGGCACCGGAAGCGGCATCCTTGTCGCCTATGGCATCGCCATCACCTTCGTTCAGGTCTGGATCACCCGCCAGGCCTTCAGGCAGGTCGGGATTGCGGCGACGATGCCGGTCGCCAGCGCGCTGAGCGTCTATTTGCAGGGCATCCTGACCGGGCTCGGCGTGTTGCTGGGGCTGCTCCTCTTCATATTGCCGGGGCTCTACGTCTTCGCGCGCTGGTATCTTGCGAGCCCGCTGCTTGTACGCGACGGAGGCGGACGCCGCGCCGCGATGCGACGAAGCTGGGACATGCTTGCGATACATTGGCCAGCCGCGCTTGGCGTCGGATTGATCCTGTTCCTGTTATCGGTGGCGCCGCTCATGCTCGAACTCGCGGCGCCGCCTCTGGCGGCCGAATATGGTTTCGGCTGGCTGCTGGCGACAAATCTGGCGGCGGCGATCGGGATTGTCGGCGGCTACCTTGCCTCGGTGTGCCTGCTCTTGAATATCGAACAGCCTGCTTCGACCTTGCAGGAAATTTTCGGTTGACGATCGCGCGAGCGGCGCCACCCTCGCGCGTACGTACGTAGTGCACAGTCAGAACTAAAGGTTTTTCATGCAATTGGTGATTGTCGAATCGCCCGCCAAGGCGAAAACGATCGAGAAATATCTCGGTCGCGATTTCAAGGTATTGGCAAGCTATGGCCATGTCCGCGACCTGCCGCCCAAGGACGGATCTGTCGACCCCGACGACGGTTTTGCCATGCAGTGGCAGCTCTATCCGGACAAGGCAAAGCGGCTGAAGGAAATTCAGGACGCCGCCAAGGGCGCCGAGCGACTGATCCTCGCGACCGACCCTGACCGCGAGGGCGAAGCGATCAGCTGGCACGTGCAGGAGTTGCTGCGCGCGAAAAAGGCGCTGCCGCAGGCGGTCGACCGCGTGACCTTCAATGCCATCACCAAGCAGGCGGTGACCGACGCGATGGCGCATCCGCGCGAGCTCGATACCGACCTGATCGATGCCTATCGTGCGCGCCGCGCGCTCGACTATCTGGTCGGCTTCACCCTGTCGCCGGTGCTGTGGCGCAAGCTGCCCGGCGCCAAGTCGGCGGGGCGCGTCCAGTCGGTCGCACTGCGCCTCGTCGTCGAGCGCGAGCGCGAGATCGAGGCCTTTGTCGCGCAGCAATACTGGTCGGTGACCGGGCTGTTCGAAATGGGCGGCACGCCGTTCCGCGCGCGGCTTTCACGCTGGCGCGGCGACAAGATCGAGCGGTTGTCGATCACCACCGAGGCCGATGCGCGCGCCGCCGAAGCCGATGTGAAGGCGGGTCATTTCACCGTTGACCTCGTCGAGACCAAGCCGCTGACGCGCAACCCGCCGCCGCCCTTCACCACCTCGACGCTGCAACAGGAAGCCGCGCGCAAGCTCGGCTTCTCGGCGAGCCACACGATGCGGATCGCGCAGGCGCTCTATGAGGATGGTGCGATCACCTATATGCGTACCGATGGCGTCCAGATGGACGGCAGTGCGATCAGCGCCGCCCGCAAGGCCATCGCAACGCGCTACGACGGCGGCTATGTCCCCGACCAGCCGCGCCAGTATCAGACCAAGGCGAAGAATGCGCAGGAAGCGCACGAAGCGATCCGTCCGACCGACTTTTCAAAGGACAAGGCGGGCAGCGGCGACCACGCGCGGCTCTACGAGCTGATCTGGAAACGCGCGCTCGCAAGCCAGATGGCTTCTGCACGCCTCGAACGCACCAGCGTCGACCTGTCCGACGGCACCGGCAAGACGGTGCTGCGCGCGACGGGGCAGGTTGTGAAGTTCCCGGGCTTCCTCGCGCTCTATGACGAAGGACGCGATGACAGCGCCGACGACGACGACGCGCGCCTGCTGCCCGCGATGGCCAAGGGCGACGCCCCCGCGAAGACGGGCGTCGAGGTCGAGAGCCACGAGACCCAGCCGCCGCCGCGCTATTCGGAAGCGAGCCTCGTCAAGAAGATGGAGGAACTCGGCATCGGGCGCCCGTCGACCTATGCGTCGATCCTGCAGGTGCTGAAGGACCGCGCCTATGTGACGGTCGAGAAGAACCGCTTCATTCCCGAGGAGAGCGGGCGCCTGCTCACCGCCTTCCTCGAACGCTTCTTCGAACGCTATGTCGGCTATGATTTCACCGCGGGGCTCGAGGAAGAGCTCGACGACGTGTCGGGCGGCCGCGCGCAGTGGCAGGCGGTGCTCGAACGCTTCTGGCGCGATTTCAAGCCGCGTACGGGCGAGGTGATGGAGCAAAAGCCGTCGGAGATCACCGCGGCGCTCGACGAGTTCCTCGGCCCCTATCTCTTCCCCGACAAGGGCGACGGCAGCGACCCCAGGCTCTGCCCCAATTGCGGCACCGGGCGCCTCGCGCTGCGCGGCGGCAAGTTCGGGCCGTTCATCGCGTGCAGCAACTATCCGGACTGCAAGTTCACGCGGAAGTTCGCGCAGCCGGGCGGCAGCGACGGCGCCGACACGGGCCCCGAGACGCTGGGCACCGATCCCGACAGCGGGCTGGAAGTGACGAAGCGCAGCGGGCGCTTCGGCCCGTACATCCAGCTCGGGGACGGCAAGGAAGCAAAGCGCTCGTCGATCCCGAAAGATATTCCGGGTGAGGATTTCGACCTCGACTATGCGCTGCGGCTGCTGAGCCTGCCGCGCGAAGTCGGAACGCACCCCGAAAGCGGCAAGGTCATCATGGCGGGGCTGGGGCGCTATGGCCCCTATCTGCTTCACGACGGCAAATATGCGAAGCTGACGGGCACCGCCGAAATCTTCGACATCGGCATGAATGCCGCCGTCGTGCGTATCGCCGAAGCCGCGAACGGTGGCGGACGTGGGCGGACCAGGGCCGAGCCGCTCAACACTTTCGGTCCGCACCCGGTGAGCGGCGGCGAGATGAAGCTGATGGAAGGGCGCTTCGGTCCTTACGTGACCGACGGCACGACCAACGCGACGCTGCCCAAGACCGCCGATCCGGCGACGCTGACGCTCGAAGAGGCGATTGCGCTGATCGACGCGCGCGCGGCGAAGGGGCCGGCGAAGGGCAAGAAGAAGGCGGCGCCGAAGAAGAAGGCTGCGGCAAAAAAGCCTGCAGCAAAGAAGGCACCGGCAAAGAAGGCCGCATCCAAGGAATAGGTCATCCCGGCGGAGGCCGGGATCTCACCCTAACGCCATGAAGCAACGGTGAGATCCCGGCCTCCGCCGGGATGACGATCCTCTTTCGACGTGGTAGGGAGACCCATCGGGGAGACATGTCCATGCGCCATCTGCTTGCTGCCGTCCTGCTCGCCATCCTGTCCGTGCTTTCCTTGCCCGCTGAGGCACAACAGCCGCGCTATCTGATCTCCGCCCAGCCGATGACGGACACGCCGCCCGGCACGCAGGCGTGGCGCATGCAATATTGGACCACCAACGGCAGCGGCCAGCGCCTCGCGGTCACGGGCATCGTCGCAGCCCCGATGGAAGCGATCCCGCCGCGCCCGCGCCGGGTGATCGCCTGGACGCACGGCGCCTGGGGCGTGGCCGAGAAATGCGCACCGTCGCTCAGCCCGAATTTCTTCGAATATTCGGCGGGGATGAACGCCGTTCGTAACGGCTATGTCGTGGTCGCGCCCGATTATATCGGCCTCGCCAGCCCGACGATGCATCCCTTCCTTGTCGGGACGGACACGGCCAATGCCGTGCTCGATGCGGTTCGCGCCGCGCGCGAAATTCCGGGTGCGGCGACGGGGAGCAGTTTTGCTGTCTGGGGCGAATCACAAGGCGGCCATGCTGCGCTGTGGACCGCGATATCGGCGCGCAGCTACGCACCCGACCTGACGCTCGTCGGCACCGCCGCGGCCGCCCCGCCGACCGATCTTGCCGCGAACCTCACGCAGGGAAGCGACAAGAATGCGCGCGCGCTGCTGCTGTCCTTTGCGCTGCATAGCTGGTCGACGCTCTACGGCTTCTCGCTCGACCCGATCGTGAACCGCACCAATCAGGGCATTGTTCGCCGGCTGTCCGAGAATAATTGCGTCAGCTTCAACGCGAAGCCCAAGCTGGGCACGATCCTCGGGATTCTCACCATCGCCCGCGCGACGAAGAACAAGGATATCGCGAAGATCGAACCCTTCGCCTCGTTCGAACGCACCAACAGCGTCGATCCGGCGCGCGTCCCGGGACCGCTGCTGATCGCGCAAAGCAGCAGGGACACGATTGTCGCGCCCGCGGTCACGCGCAAGTTCGCGAAGGCGGTGTGCAAACGCGGCACGCCGATCCGCTGGATCGACATGACTGGCGACCATGGCGCGAGCGCGAAGGACAGCGCGCAGGAAACGATCGGCTGGATCACTGCGCGCTTCGACGGCAACGCGCCGCCGAACGATTGCCGGCGGATTTAATTTCTAGCTGAAGATATCTGGATCGACTGATCGCTTGCCGCTCAACCAGTCAAGAGAATCGCGCCGGAACAACATGTAGAGCGCGGCACCCTCCATGACCGTGAGGAGCATAAACACGCCGAAGGCAAGGCCTTGGGGCGCGATGGGGTTGTTGAGATTTCTGATGATCGAAAACAGGCCAACGACGAAGAAGACAATCAGTATCCATTTGGCGATCCTGCTCGCCCGGGCCGAGATGAAATACCAAATAAGGATGTTAAGCATCATGCTGACGGTGAATGTAGTAACGATGAAACCCATTCCGAAACCCGCCGCCGCAAGCTCTGGGCTGTTCGCAAACTTTTCCGAGGTTTCGTTCAAATTGAACAGAAAATTGAGAACGCCGATCAAGGTCGAAGCCCAGAAAAGTCGATCGAATATCCGAATGGAATTCGGTTTGTTCACCTCGAGTTCCCCCTTTGCAGAAGCTTCAATCGACCCAATCAAGCCCCATGTCGCGATAGACGCCGCGGTCCTCGTCCCAGTTTTCCTTGACCTTGACGTGCAGGAACAGGTGGACCTTGCGCCCCATCAGCTCGGTCAACTCGGCGCGGGCGCGGGCGCCGATTTCCTTGATCCGCGCGCCCCCCTTGCCGAGCACGATCGCCCGCTGGTTATCGCGCGCGACGAATATCTGCTGGTGGATCTCGGCGCTGCCGTCGGGGCGCGTCTTGAACAGCTCGGTCTCGACCGTTGACTGATATGGGAGCTCCTCGTGGAGCTGGCGATAGAGCTGTTCGCGCGTGATCTCGGCGGCGAGCATGCGCTCGGGCGCGTCGCTGACCTCGTCCTCGGGGAAGTGCCACGGCCCCTCGGGCATCAGCTTGGCCAGATGCGCCTTGAGCTCGGGTACGCCGTCGCCGCTGCTCGCCGCGATAAAGAAGGTCTCGTCGAACGCGACCTTGCCGTTGAGCTCGGTCGCGATCGTGAGCAGCTTGTCCTTCTTCGTGAGGTCGACCTTGTTCAGGATCAGATATTTCTTCTCGGGCCGGTTCGCGATGCCTTCGAGCACGCGTTCGACGCGGCCCGTCAGCTTCGCCGCAGCGTCGACCATCACGAGGATCGCCTCGGCTTCCTCGAGGCTGCCCCACGCGGCGGCGACCATCGCGCGGTCGAGCCGGCGCGTCGGCGCGAAGATGCCGGGCGTGTCGATCAGGATGATCTGCGTCTCGCCGTCCATCGCGACGCCCATCAGCCGCGTACGCGTCGTCTGCGCCTTGGGGCTGACGATCGCGACCTTCTGGCCGACGAGCGCGTTGACGAGGGTCGATTTGCCCGCGTTGGGCGCGCCGACGACGGCGACGAAACCGCAATGCTGGGTCATATATCCTGTCCTTCGAGTTCGGCGAGCAGCGCCGCCGCCGCGGCCTTTTCGGCCGCCTGTTTGCTGGCACCCTCGGCTTCGGCGCGCGCGAGCTTGCCGACGCTCACCGCAACGCGAAAGCGCGGCGCATGGTCGGGGCCTTCGCGCGACACGATCTCATATTCGGGCGGTCGGCGCTTTCGCGCGAGCGCCCATTCCTGGAGCGCCGCCTTCGGGTGCTTGGGCGCCGCCTGCTGCCCGTCGATCATTTCGTTCCAATGCGCGAGGATGAAATGCCGCGCGGCGTCCGCACCCTTGTCGAGGTACAGCGCGCCGATCAGCGCCTCGATCGCATCGGCGGCGATATTGTCGCTGTAGCGGCCGCCGTCGTTGCGCGCCTGCGCACCGAAGCGGATGAGCGCGGTCAGGTCGAGCTTGCGCGCGACCGCGGCGCAGGTCGCGCCCGAGGCGAGCACATGAAGCCGCGACGACATCTCGCCCTCGCTCGCGGCGGGGAAGCGTGTGTAGAGTTCGGAGGCGATGACGAGCCCGAGCACGCGGTCGCCCAGAAATTCGAGCCGCTGATAATCGGCGCGCCCGGTGCTGCCGTGCGTCAGCGCCAGATCATAGAGCGCCGCGTCGCCCGGAGCGCCGCCGATGATCCCGGCGAGCGCCCCGGTGTCGAGAGAATCGTTCAAAAACCGTCCCCGATCCGGCCCCAGCGCGCGGCGGTGAACCAGCTGATCGGGTTGAGCCAGCTTGCCGATCCGTCGGTCGAGAACATGCCGACAAGCGCGTGGCCGACGAGATTTTCCTCGGGGACAAGGCCGATGCCCTGGTTCTCCATCGCGGGGAAACGGCTGTCGGCGCTGCGGTCGCGGTTGTCGCCCATCAGGAACAAATGCCCCTCGGGCACGACGACGAGCGGGGTATTGTCCTCGGCGATCGTCGTGATGTCGAGGATCGCATAGCTTTTGCCGCTCGGCAGCGTTTCGCGGAACTGCTTGTAGCGACACTGGCGCTGGCCGTCTGCGGCGACTTCCTCGAACTCGGGGGCATAGCAGGGCAGGGTGCCCGTCGCGCGCGACGCGTCGATCATGTTCTGCGTCACCGGGATGACGAAATCGGGCATCGCCTCGCGCTGCAGCGGCTTGCCGTTCAGCCAGACGATCCCGTCCTTCACCTGCACGCTGTCGCCTGGCAGGCCGATGACGCGCTTGATATAGTCGTTGTCGTTGACCGGCGGTGCCTTGAACACAACGACGTCGCCGCGTTCGGGGGTGCGCGCGAAGATGCGGCCCGGGATCAGCGGAACGCTGAACGGCAGGCTGTATTTCGAATAGCCATAGGCCATCTTGTTCACGAGCAGATAGTCACCGATCAGGAGGCGCGGCTGCATCGATTCCGACGGGATGTTGAACGGCGACAGGAAAAAGCTGCGGAAAATCAGCACCGCGATCGCGAGCAACGCGAGGAAGCGCACGGTGTCGACCGCCTCTTCCTTGGCGGACGCAGGCGCGGGGGTCGGGGCAGGCGGTGTGGGCCCGGTCGGGGGCGTCACATCGGCGGTAAAGCTGGCGTTGGTCATGTTGCGGCATTGGCGATGAATAGGTTGCCACGTCAAGCAAATATCGGCGGACGCCACTGGCGCCGCACAGGCAGCGGGCCTAGAGAAAGACCGCGATTCACTCCCCTTTCGAGGACATTTGACGATGACGACAGCGCAGCAGGCCTGGCAGGCCCTTTCCGACTGGCAGCCGCAGAAACTGACCGAGCTGGTTGCCGCCGATCCGGAGGCACGGCTCCAGGTGCTGGTGCGCAACGTCGCCGACATTCGCTTCGATTTCGCCAAGACCCATCTCGACGGTGCAGCCATCGCGATCCTGTCGGGCCTCGCCGAAGCGCAGGATTTTGCGGGCCGCCGCAAAACGCTCTTTTCGGGAGGCATTGCCAATCCGACCGAAGACCGCGCCGCCGAGCATAGCGCCGAGCGCGGCGACGGGGCGCCCGAGTCGGTGCATGTCGCGCAGGCGCTGCACCAGCGGATGCGGATGATGATCGATGCGATCGAGGCCGGGGCGTTCGGCGAGATCCGGCACCTGCTCCACATCGGCATCGGCGGATCGGCGCTCGGCCCCGACCTGCTCGTCGATGCGCTGGGCCGGCACAGCAACCGTTACGACGTCGCGGTGGTCTCGAACGTCGACGGTGCGGCGCTCGACGAAGCCTTCGCCAAATTCAGTCCCGAGCACACCCTCGTCGCCGTGGCGTCGAAGACCTTCACCACCACCGAGACGCTGCTCAACGCCAATTCGGCGCTGCAATGGCTCGACGAGGCCGGGGTCGAGGATCCGGTCGGCCGCTTCATCGCGCTGACCGCCAAACCCGAACGCGCGATGGAGTGGGGAATCGACGAGACGCGCATCCTGCCGTTCAGCGAAACCGTCGGCGGCCGCTATTCGCTCTGGTCGTCGATCGGCTTCCCCGCCGCGCTCGCGCTCGGCTGGGATGCTTTCGCCGACCTGCTCGAGGGCGCAGCCGAAATGGATCGCCATTTCCGCCTCGCCGACGGTGCCGACAATATCGGTTTGCTCGCCGCCTTCGCCGACCAGGTCTACGCGAACCGCCTCGGCTGCCAGACGCGCGCGGTGTTCGCCTATGACGAACGGCTGCGGCTGTTGCCGTCCTATCTGCAGCAGCTCGAGATGGAATCGAACGGCAAGTCGGCGACCTTCGAGGGCGCTGCGCTCGCGCAGCAGACCGCGCCGATCACCTGGGGCGGCGTCGGCACCGACGCGCAACACGCGGTGTTCCAGCTGCTCCATCAGGGTACGCATCTGACCCCTGTCGAATTCGTCGTCGCGCGCGAGCCCGACCATCTGCTCGACGACGCGCATCACGAAACGCTCGTCGCCAACTGCATCGCGCAGGGCGCGGCGCTGATGGCGGGCCGCGCGAGCGAGGACGGCGCACGCAACTATCCGGGCAACCGCCCCTCGACGACGATCCTGCTCGATCAGGTCACGCCGCGCAGCCTCGGTGCGCTGATCGCCTTTTACGAGCATCGCGTGTTCGCCAATGCCGTGCTGCTCGGGATCAACCCGTTCGACCAGTTCGGGGTCGAGCTGGGCAAGGAAATGGCGAAGGGCCTCGCCGAAGGCACCGTCGAGTTCGACGCTGCGACGCGGGCGCTGATGCAGGCAGCGCTCGGCGACTGAGCCTCCCCGCCACTCACACTGAGCGCAAATTTCGATTGGCAAGCCGCGCCCGTGTAACCACATAGGCGCCGGGCGCGAATGCCTGCCTGTCCAATCCAGGGGTAATCCATGAGCGATTTCGACTATGATCTCTTCGTTATCGGTGCCGGTTCGGGTGGCGTCCGCGCCTCGCGCATCGCGGCTTCGCACGGCGCGCGTGTCGCAGTGGCCGAAGAGTATCGGGTCGGCGGCACCTGCGTGATCCGCGGCTGCGTGCCCAAGAAGCTGCTCGTCTATGGTGCCCATTTCGCCGAGGATATTCACGACGCGCGCAAGTTCGGCTGGGACGTGCCCGAGTGCAGGTTCGACTGGAACGTGCTCCGCGACAATGTCCTCGCCGAGGTCGATCGGCTCGAAGGCCTTTATGGCCAGACGCTCGACAACCACAAGGTCACGGTGCTCCGGACGCGCGCGACGGTCGTCGGCCCGCAGAAGGTGCGCCTTGCCGATGGAACCGAACTGACCGCCGAGCGGATCCTGATCGCGACGGGCGGCTGGCCGCATGTTCCCGAATTTCCGGGTAGCGAGCATGCGATCACCTCGAACGAGGTCTTCCATCTCGAAACGCTGCCGAAACGCGTCGTGATCGCGGGCGGCGGCTATATCGCCAACGAGTTCGCCGGCATCTTCAACGAATTCGGCAGCAAGGTGACGATCGTCAACCGTGGCGACACGATCCTGCGCGGCTATGACGAGCAGATCCGCGACCGGCTGCTCCAGATTTCGATGACCAAGGGCATCGATTTCAAGTTCAACGCGCCGTTCCGGTCGATCGAGAAGAATGACGACGGATCGCTGACCGTGATGCTCGAAGGCTGCGACCCGATCCAGGCCGATGCGGTGCTGGTCGCCGCGGGCCGCGTTCCCAACAGCCGCGGGATCGGACTCGAAGAGGTCGGCGTCGAACTCGACAAGGACGGCGCAATCAGGGTCGACGAACGCAACCAGTCGTCGGTGCCGAGCATCTTCGCGGTCGGCGACGTCACCAACCGCATCCAGCTCACCCCCGTGGCGATCCGCGAGGGACAGGCTTTCTCCGACACCTTCTATGGCGGCAAGCCGACGGTGGTTGACTATCAGAATGTCCCGAGCGCCGTGTTCAGCCATCCGCCGATCGGCGCGGTCGGGATGACCGAGGCCGAAGCGCGCAACAAGCTCGGCTCGATCCGCGTCTACACCAGCGACTTCCGCGCGATGAAGAATGTCCTCGCGGGTCGCAACGAACGCGCGCTCTACAAGATGATCGTCAACGCGGCGACCGACCAAGTCGTGGGGCTTCACATGATCGGCCCCGACGCCCCCGAAATCCTGCAAGCGGCGGCGATCGCGGTGAAGGCGGGGCTGACCAAGGCCGATTTCGATGCGACGGTCGCGCTGCATCCGAGCATGGCCGAGGAACTGGTGCTGCTTAAATAGTCGCGTTCCCCGGCGAAAGCCGGGGCCTGTTTGCGCTTCTGGGCCCCGGCTTTCGCCCGGGATCACGGAATGCTAAGCTCGCGCCTGAAAATCGGGGGAGGGGCGCATGGCGGGAACGGCACTGGTCACCGGCGGAAGCGGCTATATCGCGGGCTTCCTGATCCGGCAGTTGATCGACAATGGCTGGACCGTCCACACGACCGTTCGCAGCCTCAAGCGCGAGGCCGAGGTTCGCGGCTGGCTGAACGTCGACAACGCGAGACTGTATTTCTTCGCCGCCGATCTGGAAAATGACGCCGGCTGGGCGGAAGCGATGGCGGGATGCAGTCATGTCGCGCATGTCGCTTCGCCCTTTCCGCTCGGCGTTCCCAAACATCCCGACGAGCTGATCGTGCCCGCGCGCGAGGGGGCTCTGCGTGCCCTGCGTTTCGCGAAGGCGGCGGGGGTGAAACGCTTCGTCCTCACCTCGTCGATGGCGGCGATCGCCTATGGGCATGGCAAGGGCCGCGAGCTTTATAGCGAGGCCGACTGGACCAATCTCGATAATCCCGACGTCATGCCCTATCCGCGATCGAAGACCATCGCCGAACGCGCAGCACGCGACTGGGTGGCGGCCGAGGGCGGTGACATGGAATTCGCTTCGGTCAATCCCGCCGCGGTGTTCGGGCCGCTGCTTTCGGACGATCTCTCGACTTCGATCGAGCTGGTGAAGCAGTTGCTCGAGGGCAAGGTGCCGATGTGCCCCGATGTCGGTTTCGGTATCATCGACGTGCGCGACGTCGCCGACATGCACTATCGGGCGCTGACCGCCGAAGGGATCAGGGACGAGCGTTTCGTCTGCTCGGGCCCCTTTCTGAAATTTGTCGATGTCGCGAACATCCTGACCGTCAATCTTGGCGATCAGGCGCGCAAGGTGCCGACGCGCAGGATGCCCGACTGGCTGCTCAAGACGCTTGCGATCTTCCGGTCCGAACTCAAACAGGTGGTCGCCGAACTCGGCAATGTCCGCGGCGGCGACAGCAGCCATGCGATGCAGCGCCTCGGCTGGACGATGCGGCCGCCCGAGGAAGCGATCCTCGCGACGGCGCACGGCCTGATCGAGCGGGGGATTGTGAAGGTCTAGGCGATCGTCGGAACGATCCCGCCCTCGGCCCGGATCGCGGCGCCGTTGGTGACCGCCGCGAGGGGGCTTGCGAGATATGTCACCATCGATCCGATCTCGTCGGCCTCGATCAGGCGGCGGATCAGCGACAGCGGGCGCAATTCGTCGAAGAAGGCCTTTTCGCGTTCGGCTTCGGAGGCGTCGGGGTTCGACACGACCGAACGGATGAAGTCGACGATGCCTTCGGAGCGCGTCGGTCCCGGAAGTACGGTATTGACGGTCACGCCGGTGCCCCTGGTCTGTTCGGCAAGACCGCGCGCGATGGTGAGTTGCGCCGTCTTGGTCATGCCATAGTGGATCATCTCGGCCGGCGGCAGCAGGCCGCTTTCGCTCGCGATGAAGATCACGCGTCCCCAGTTGTTTTCGAGCATCTTCGGAAAATAATGGCGCGACAGCCGCGCGCCGCTGACGACATTGACCTCGAAAAGGCGATGCCAGTCGGCGTCGCTGATCTCGGCGAAGGGTTTTGCCTCATAGATACCGAGATTGTTGACGAGGATATCGGTGTCGGGGACCGCGGCGATGAGCGCCTCGGCGCCCTCGGCGGTGGCCGGGTCGGCAAGGACGGCACGGATCGCGCCCGACTTCGACAGTTCGGCCGCGGCTTCATCGAGCTTCTGCCGGTTTCGCCCGGTGACGACGACCTCGACGCCTTCTTCGGCAAGGCGTTTGGCGATCGCGAAGCCGATGCCCGCGGTAGATCCGGTGACGATAGCGGTTTTGCCCTTGAGTTTCAGGTCCATGAGAAATGCCCTTTCAGCTTTGCTTCTGTCCGATGTGCCGAAGATAGCGTTTCGCGGCATTGATGATTAGAACGCGCTTCATCATTTCAGTGATGATTCAAAATCAGGAATGATGATGGACAACCGGTTCGGCGATATCGAAACCTTTCTGGCGGTAGCGAACGGCGGCAGCCTCGCGGCTGCGGCGAAGGCGCTTCGCCTGACCCCCTCAGCGGTCAGCCGCAGCATCGCGCGGCTCGAACAGCGTCTCGGCGTCACGCTGCTGCGCCGCACGACGCGCTCGCTCGCGCTGACCGCCGAGGGGCAGGCTTATCGGGAACGGATGACGGTGCTACTCGCCGACATCGCGACCGTCGAGGCGGGGCTGGGACTCGAGGGGCAGGGGCCGCGCGGCTTGCTGCGCATCAACGCCTCGCCCTCGATCGGCACGATGGGTCTGCTGCCGATCCTGCCGCGCTTCATCGCGCGCTATCCCGATATCGTCGTCGACCTGACGCTGTCCGACGCGATCGTCGATCTGGTCGAGGAACGCGCCGATATCGCGATCCGCATCGGTCCGCTGCGCGACACAAGTCTGCGCGCCAAAAAGCTCGGCCACAGCCGCATGCTGCTTGTCGCGAGCCCGGACTATCTCGCACGCCGCGGCACACCGCAGACGCCCGACGACCTCGACGCGCACGACTGCCTGCGTTTCAGCTTCCGCCGTTCGGTGGACAGCTGGCCGTTCCGCGTCGGCGGCAGGATCGTCCAGCGCCCCGTCCACGGCAGCTTCTTCGGCAATTCGGGCGAGGTCGTGCGCCAGATGGCGGTCGCGGGCGGCGGCATTGCGCGGCACGGTCATTTCCACGTCGCTCAGGATCTGAAGGCAGGCCGGCTCGTCGAGGTACTGACGGACTTCAGCCCCGGCGACGGCGAGGATATCCACGCGCTTTATGCGCCCGAAGACCGCGCCGCGGCGCGCATCCGGGCCTTGCTCGATTTCCTCGACGCGGACCTGGTGATCGACGGCTAGCCGATCCGGTAGGGCACCACATCGCGCCGGTCGGGGTCGACGAGGATCGGGCGGTCGCTCGGCGGGAAGGCGCGCTGGTCGCAGTCGTCGCGCGGGCAGATGCGGCACGACGAACCGATGCGCGTCGCCGCTTGCGATGCGTCGACGTCCACGCCGTCGGCATAGATGAAGTCGGCGGCATATTGGGCTTCGCAGCCGAGCGCGACGGCGTAGCGGCGGGGCGAGCGCGCATAGCTCCCCGACGGTTTCACCAGCCCTTTCGCCATCGATACATAGCGGAGGCCATCGGGCGTCTCGGCGAGCTGGAACAAGATGCGGTCGGGGATCGCCGCGGCCTCATGCACCACCCACAGCGGACAGGCGCCGCCGAAGCGCGCGAATTGCAAGCGCGTCGCGCTGTGGCGCTTGGTGATATTGCCCGCCATGTCGACGCGGCAGAAGAACATCGGGATCCCGCGCGCGCCGGGGCGCTGGAGGGTCGAGAGGCGGTGGCACGCCTGCTCGAAGCTCACCCCATATTCGAGCCGCAGCCGGTCGATATCGTGCCGCACCGCGCGCGCGCTGGCGCGGAAGGGGGCATAGGGCATCAGCACGGCGCCCGCGGCATAGTTGGCAAGGCCCACGTGCAGAAGTTGCCGCGCTGCCGCGGTGCGAAGCGGCGAAGCTTCGACCACCGCCGCGATCTCGTTCGCGAGCGCGAGGGCGGCGAGCTGGTGGGCAAGCTGGAACCGCCGCGTTTCGGCAGGCTGCGACGGATCGATCACCAGATGCCGCATCGTCGCATCGAAGTCGCGGAGCGCCTGTGCTTGTTGGTAGACGATCGAGATGCCCAGCGCGTCGCGCAGCCGGCGCTCGATGGTCTCGATCGCGGGTGACGGGTCGCGCCCGCGCAGTTGCGCCGCCAGCGTCTCGGCCGCGCGGTCGATGCTGTCGACATAATTGCCGGCGTCGTGGAACCAGTCGCGCACCTCTTCCCAAGGCAGGCGGCTGCCCTCGGCGGTGCCGCCGGTAAGCGCCTCGTCAATAATCTGGAGCCGCTGCCCCGCGCGGCGGTAGGCGGCATGGAGCGCGACGAACTGGTCGGCGAGCTGGGGCTGCTGGAGCGCCGCGCGCTCAAGCTGTTCGGGGGGCAGGGGTGACGCCGCGAAGAGCGGATCGGCGGCGGCTTCGCGCAGTGCGCCGGCGCGCCGGTCGCCTGCATCGGCGGCGACCTCCTCCCATTCGAGCGGGAACAGCTTTTGCAGCCGGTCGAGCAGCGCGGGCGTCAGCGGGCGGTCGTCATGCTCGATCTGGCTGAGGTATGAGGCCGAGATGCCGAGTTGCGCCGCGAAATCGGCCTGCCGGATTCCGCGTGCCTCGCGCAGGCTCCGGAGCTGGCGACCGGCAAAGAGGCGACGGGGTTGCATCGCGCGAGACTAGTTTGCAAAATCGCACTTTGCAACTTTGCAAATTCACATTTGCATCGATCGTGCGACCAAGGCAGACGGCGCTGTCGCCGCTGATGAAGGGATACGCATGTCCGCCAATATCGCCGAAATGGAACGCCGCCGCGCCGCCGCTCGCCTGGGTGGGGGGCAAAAGCGCATCGAGGCGCAGCATGCCAAGGGCAAGCTGACCGCGCGCGAACGGCTCGACGTGCTGCTCGACGAAGGGTCGTTCGAGGAACTCGACGCTTATGTCGAGCATAATTGTACCGATTTCGGGATGCAGGATCAGAAGGTGCCGGGCGACGGCGTGGTCACAGGTTCGGGCACGATCAACGGCCGTCTCGTCTATGTCTTCAGCCAGGACTTCACCGTCTTCGGCGGCTCGCTGTCCGAGCGGCACGCCGAGAAGATCATGAAGGTGATGGACAATGCGATGAAGGTCGGCGCCCCGGTCATCGGCCTCAACGACAGCGGCGGCGCGCGCATCCAGGAAGGCGTCGCTTCGCTCGGCGGCTATGCCGAAGTGTTCCAGCGCAACGTGCTCGCATCGGGCGTCGTGCCGCAGATTTCGCTCATCATGGGCCCGTGCGCGGGCGGGGCGGTCTACAGCCCCGCGATGACCGACTTCATCTTCATGGTGAAGGACAGTTCGTACATGTTCGTCACCGGCCCCGACGTCGTGAAGACGGTGACAAACGAGGTGGTGACGCAGGAAGAGCTGGGCGGCGCGATCACGCACACGACGAAAAGCTCGGTCGCAGACATCGCGTTCGAGAATGATATCGAGGCGCTGCTCGCGACACGCGATTTCTTCGACTATCTGCCCGAGAACAACCGCAGCGGCGTTCCGGTGCGCCCGACGAGCGATCCTTACGACCGCGAAGAATCGAGCCTCGACACGCTGATCCCGCCGAACGCGAACCAGCCCTATGACATGCACGAGCTGATCCGGAAGACGGTCGACGAAGGCGATTTCTTCGAGGTGCAGCCGGCGCACGCAGGCAACATCATCTGCGGCTTCGGCCGCATCGAGGGGCGCACGGTGGGCATCGTCGCGAACCAGCCGCTCGTGCTGGCGGGCGTGCTCGACATCAATTCGTCGAAGAAGGCGGCGCGTTTTGTCCGCTTCTGCGACGCGTTCGAAATCCCGATCATCACCTTCGTCGACGTCCCGGGCTTCCTGCCCGGCACCGCGCAGGAATATAACGGTATCATCAAGCATGGCGCGAAGCTGCTGTTCGCCTATGCCGAGGCGACCGTGCCCAAGATCACGGTGATCACGCGCAAGGCCTATGGCGGCGCCTATGACGTGATGGCCTCGAAGCATCTGCGCGGCGACCTCAATTACGCGTGGCCGACCGCCGAGATCGCGGTGATGGGCGCGAAGGGCGCGGTCGAGATCATCTTCCGCAGCGACATTGGTGACCCCGAAAAGATCGCCGAGCGCACGAAAGAATATGAAGACCGCTTCGCCAACCCGTTCGTCGCCGCGCAGCGCGGCTATATCGACGAGGTCATCTATCCGCACTCGACGCGCCGCCGCATCGCGCTGGGGCTCAGGAAGCTCCGGAACAAGAGCCTCGAGAATCCGTGGAAGAAGCACGACAATATTCCGCTGTGACGAAGGGCACTAAATTTCGTCGTGGATGAGATAGTTAGGCGTCACGGTCCGGAAAGACGGGCCACAATGTCTGACTATCAAATGAGGTTCCAAGATGCGTAAATCCGTTCTTGCCGCTGCCATCGCCCTGTCTGCCTTCGTGTCGCCGGCGGCGTCGGCATTCGACCCCGACACCCCGGTGGGTGAGCCAAAGCCCGCTTTTCCGGTGGCCCTCGACAGCGAGGAAGACACGACGATCGGCCTCGCATTCGCGGCCGCTTTCGGTCTTGCCAAGGGCGCGGAGCCGACCGCGACGCGCGAGATCGACGGGCGCACTTACACGTTCCGACCGGCGGCCATTCACCTGCTTCCGGACAATGTCGGCGTGCTGCTGAGCCTCGGCAGCCTCGATGATGCGGGCCATAGCGAGGGCGGGATCAATGCGATCCACTATCTGCAAGGCGGCCCGTCGGGCTGGCAGCGCAAGGGCGAGTGGCTGAACCTCGGCTCGGTCGGAACTGTCGGCAACGCCGCGACCGCCTGGGGCTTCAGCGACGCGCTCGGCAGGAACCCCTATCTCGTCACCTCTGGCGGCGGTGTGTGGCAGGGCTGCGCGATCAGCAATGCGACGCTGACCGAACTGGCGCCCGACGGGCCGGTCGATCGCGCGAGCTTCACCGACAGCATGAGCTCGGGCGCCGGTCTGAACCAGAAGGAGCAGGGCTTCGACGGGCAGATCACCGCCGCGGTGCCCGACAGGAGCTTCGCCGTCACCTATTCGGGGACGCGCGCGATCAGGCAGCAATATGTGTTGAAAAACGGCAAGTACGAGCTGGTCGGCAAGGACCGGATCCCGGGCTGCTGAGGAGAATGAGATGAAACTGGGTCGCCTCAATCACATCGGCGTCGCGACGCCGTCGATCGCCGACAGCATCGTCTTTTACCGCGATGTGATGGGGGCGACGCAGATTCACGAGCCGTTCGACCTGCCCGAACAAGGGGTGAAGGTCTGTTTCGTCGATACGCCGACCGAAAGCGGGCTGAACGGCACACAGATCGAGCTGATCGAGCCATTGCCGGGCAATGCATCGATCGCCGGCTTCCTGCAAAAGAACCCCGCAGGAGGCCAGCATCATCTGTGCTACGAAGTGCCCGATATCCATGTCGCGAAGGCCGAGTTCGAGGCGATGGGCAAGCGCGTGCTCGGCGAGCCGCGGATCGGGGCGCATGGCACGTTGATCTTCTTCCTGCACCCCAAGGATATGGGCGGGGTGCTGACCGAGATTATGGAAACGCCGAAGGGTGCCCACTGACATGACTGACAAGCCGACCATCGACCAATGGGCCGTCGCCGCCGACAAGGAAGTGAAGGGCAAGGACCTTACCTGGGCGACGCCCGAGGGGATCGACGTCAAGCCGCTCTATACGGCTGAGGACGTGACGACCGACCCCGGCCTGCCCGGTTTCGCGCCCTTCACGCGCGGGGTGCGTGCGTCGATGTATGCGGGGCGGCCGTGGACGATCCGGCAATATGCAGGCTTTTCGACCGCCGAGGAATCGAACGCCTTCTATCGCCGCAACCTCGCCGCGGGGCAGAAGGGCCTGTCGGTCGCTTTCGACCTTGCGACGCATCGCGGCTATGACAGCGACCATCCGCGTGTCGTCGGCGACGTCGGCAAGGCGGGGGTCGCGATCGACAGCGTCGAGGATATGAAGATCCTGTTCGACGGCATCCCGCTCGACCAGATGTCGGTCAGCATGACGATGAATGGCGCGGTGATCCCCATACTCGCCTTCTTCATCGTCGCGGGCGAGGAGCAGGGGGTCGATCGCAAATTGCTCGACGGGACGATCCAGAACGACATCCTCAAGGAGTTCATGGTCCGCAACACCTACATCTACCCGCCCGAGCCGAGCATGCGGATCATCTCGGACATCTTCGGCTACACCAGTCGCGAGATGCCCAAGTTCAACAGCATCTCGATCAGCGGCTATCATATGCAGGAAGCCGGTGCGACGCAGGTGCAGGAGCTGGCCTTCACGATTGCGGATGGTGCCGAATATGTACGTTACGGCGTCGCCAGCGGGCTCGACATCGACAAGTTCGCCGGGCGCCTGTCCTTCTTCTTCGCGATCGGCATGAACTTCTTCATGGAGATCGCGAAGCTGCGCGCCGCGCGCGTGCTGTGGCACCGCGTGATGACCAACCTCGGCGCCAAGGACGAACGCAGCAAGATGCTGCGCACGCACTGCCAGACCTCTGGGGTCTCGCTGACCGAGCAGGACCCGTACAACAACGTCATGCGCACGACGATCGAAGCGATGGCGGCGATGCTCGGCGGGACGCAGAGCCTGCACACCAACGCACTCGACGAGGCGATCGCGCTGCCGACCGACTTCTCGGCGCGCATCGCGCGCAACACGCAGATCGTCATCCAGGAAGAGACGGGGATGACCAAGGTCGTCGACCCGCTCGGCGGCTCCTATTATGTCGAGGCGCTGACGCAAGAACTCGTCGACAAGGCGTGGGAGATCATCGAGCGCGTCGAAAAGGAAGGCGGGATGGCGAAGGCCGTCGCCGCCGGCTGGCCGAAGGCGATGATCGAGACCGCCGCGGCAGCACGGCAGGCGCGCGTCGACCGCGGCGACGACGTGATCGTCGGGGTGAACAAATATCGCCTGAAGGACGAGGATCTGCTCGAAACGCTCGAGGTCGACAATACCAAGGTCCGCGAGGCGCAGGTCGCGCGCATCAACAAGACCAAAGCAAACCGCGACGAAGCCGCGTGTCAGGCGGCGCTCAAGGCGCTGCGCGATGCCGCCGCGGGCGAGCAGTCGATCGAGAATAATCTCCTCGCCCATGCAGTCGAGGCAGCCCGCGCCCGCGCGACGCTCGGCGAAATCTCATCGGCGATGGAAGAGAGTTTCGAGCGCTACGGCACTCAGCCGACTCCGGTGAAGGGCGTCTATGCCGCACCCTATGAAGGCGATGACCGCTGGCAGCAGGTTCTCGACGGCGTGAAGGCGGTCGAGCGCCGCATGGGACGCAAGCCGAAACTGCTCGTCGCCAAGATGGGGCAGGACGGGCACGACCGCGGCGCGAACGTGATCGCCTCGGCGTTCGGCGACATGGGCTTCGACGTGGTATCGGGACCGCTGTTCCAGACCCCCGAGGAGACCGTCGTGCTGGCGCTCGACAGCGGCGTCGACGTCGTCGGCGCCTCAAGCCTCGCAGCAGGGCACAAGACTTTGATCCCCGAACTGATCGGCAAGCTCAAGGAGGCGGGCCGCGGCGATATCAAGGTGATCGCGGGCGGCGTCATCCCGCCGCAGGATTATCAATATCTGCGCGATGCCGGGGTGCAGGGAATTTACGGCCCGGGATCGAACGTCGTCGAATGCGCCGCCGACGTGCTGCGCCTGCTTGGCCATAATATGCCGCCGCTCGAGGACGCCGCGTGATCCGCGCTCTGGGGCTGATATTGACCGGGCTGGCGGCGAGCCATGCGGTGGCGGCCGAAGCGGGCGGCCGTGAAAGCGCGTTTCGCCCGGACATCAGTGTCGAGCATGTCTACCGCCAGCAGCTCGACGATGTTTATTTCACCGACTGGTTCGCGCGCGTCGAAAGCGCAAAAGGACCGTGGCGCGACGTCTATTTCGAGACGAGCGACAAGTTCGTGAACAAGGGCATCATCCGCCTGAACTGCGAGGATGCTGAGGCCGATATCGACCTGACGCTCTATAGCACCGGCGACTATGGCAGCGACGCCGATCGCCGCGACGTGACGGTGCCCTATGCCGACCGCCGCGCCTGGGCCGACGGCGGTTACGAGCCGCTTGCTGGCGAGACACCGCCGTTCGAATTCTATAGCGCCGCGCTGACGCGCTTCTGCAAATAACATCAAAGGGTCGAAATCCATGAACCTCTCCCGAAATGCCGAACAGGACGACCAGCTGCGCACCGACTGGACGCGCGAGGAAATCGCCGAACTGTTCGACCTGCCGTTCGACGAACTGATGTGGGAAGCGCAAGGCGTCCACCGCCGCCATCATGCGCGCGGCGAGGTCCAGCTTTGCACCCTGCTCAGCATCAAGACCGGCGGCTGCGTCGAGGATTGCGGCTATTGTTCGCAGTCGAAGAGCGCCGACAGCGGCCTCAAGGCCACCAAGCTGATGGACGTGCGCGCAGTGCTGCAGGCGGCCGCCCAGGCCAAGGATTCGGGATCGAAGCGATTCTGCATGGGTGCCGCATGGCGCAATCCCAAGGACCGCGACATGCCCGCGATCGTCGAGATGATCGAGGGTGTCCGCCAGATGGGCATGGAAACCTGTATGACGCTGGGTATGCTGACGAAGGAACAGGCCCAGACACTCGCGGTCGCGGGGCTCGATTATTACAATCATAACATCGACACGAGCCCCGAGAATTACGGCAATATCATCTCGACGCGGACGTTTCAGGATCGCCTCGATACGCTCGAAGAGGTCCGTAGTGCGGGCATCAACGTCTGCTCGGGCGGGATCGTCGGGCTCGGCGAGAAGCGGGAGGACCGCGTCGGCTTCATCCACGCGCTCGCGACGCTCGAACGTCATCCCGAAAGCGTGCCGGTCAACGCACTGGTGCCGGTGAAAGGCACCGTGCTCGGCGACATGCTGGCGGACACCCCGCTTGCGAAGATCGACGATATCGAATTCGTCCGCACGATCGCGGTCGCGCGCATCACCATGCCCAAATCGATGGTCCGCCTGTCGGCGGGGCGTGAGAGCATGTCGGAGGCGACGCAGGCGCTCTGCTTCATGGCGGGCGCGAACAGCATCTTCACGGGCGACAAGCTGCTCACCACCGGCAACCGCGGCGACAATGCAGACGCGGCGCTGTTCGCGAAGCTGGGGCTGCGGCCGATGGAAAGCGAGGAACCGATGCGCGCACAGATGGAAGCAGCCGAATGATCCTGGCAACCCTGATGGCGCTCGCTGCGGCCGCGCAGGACCCCGAGATCGATTGCGACAATGCGATGGCACAGATCGAACTCAATGCTTGCGCGTACAAGGAGTTCGAGCGGGCCGATGCGGCGATGAACGCGCAGTGGAAGGTGACCGCGGCGCGCATGAAGCAGATCGACGCCGACTTCGACCGGTCGCAGGACAACCGCCCCGGCTATTTCGACACGCTGCTCGCCGCGCAGCGCGCGTGGCTGACGTACCGTGACAAGCAGTGCGCGAGCGAAGGCTACACGATGCGCGGCGGGTCGGCCGAACCGATGGTCATCAGCGGCTGCCAGACCCAGATCACCGACGCGCGCACCAAACAACTCAAAGATTTGATCGAGGAATATTGAGGGCCATGTTCAAGAAAATCCTGATCGCCAATCGCGGCGAAATCGCCTGCCGCGTCATCAAGACCGCGCGCCGCATGGGCATCGCAACCGTTGCCGTCTATTCGGACGCCGACGCGCGCGCACCTTTCGTGCAGATGGCCGACGAGGCTGTACATATCGGTCCGTCGCCCGCGTCGGAATCCTATCTGATCGCCGACAAGATCATCGCGGCGTGCAAGGCGACGGGCGCCGAGGCGGTGCATCCGGGCTATGGCTTCTTGTCCGAGCGCACGAGCTTCGCCGAGGCGCTGGCGAAGGAAAATATCGCCTTCATCGGCCCGCCGGTGAACGCGATCGCCGCGATGGGCGACAAGATCGAGTCGAAGAAGCTCGCGAAGGAAGCCGGCGTCAACGTCGTGCCCGGCTTCGTCGGCGAGATCCGCGACACCGAACATGCCGTCGAGATTTCGAACGAGATCGGCTATCCGGTGATGATGAAAGCGTCCGCCGGCGGCGGCGGCAAGGGCATGCGCCTTGCCTATGACGAAAAGGACGTCCGCGAAGGCTTCGAGGCGACCAAGCGCGAAGGGCTCAACAGCTTCGGCGACGACCGTGTGTTTATCGAGAAGTTCATCCTCAACCCGCGCCACATCGAGATCCAGATCCTCGGCGACCAACACGGCAACACGCTCTATCTCAACGAGCGCGAGTGCAGCATCCAGCGCCGCCACCAGAAAGTTGTCGAGGAAGCGCCGTCGCCCTTCGTCTCGCCTGCAATGCGGAAAGCGATGGGCGAACAATGCGTCGCACTGGCGAAGGCGGTTGGCTATTACAGCGCGGGCACGGTCGAGCTGATCGTCTCGGGTGCCGACCCGACGGGCGAGAGTTTCTACTTCCTCGAAATGAACACGCGCCTGCAGGTCGAGCATCCGGTGACCGAGGCGATCACCGGCATCGACCTGGTCGAGCAGATGATCCGCGTCGCCGCGGGCGAGAAGCTCGAACTGACGCAGGACGACGTCAAGATCGACGGCTGGGCGATCGAGAACCGCGTGTATGCCGAGGATCCCTATCGCGGCTTTCTGCCCTCGACCGGGCGGCTCGTACGCTACCGCACGCCCGTTCCCGCTTGGGAAGGCGACGAGCGCGGCGTCGACGGCGTGCGCGTCGATGCGGGGGTCGAGGAGGGCGGCGAGGTCTCGATCTTCTACGATCCGATGATCGCCAAGCTCGTGACGTGGGGCAAGACGCGCGACGAGGCCGCGGACTTGCAGATCGCAGCGCTCGACCGCTTCGAGCTCGAAGGGCTCGGCCACAATATCGATTTCGTCTCGGCGATCATGCAGCACCCGCGCTTCCGCTTGGGCGAGCTGACGACGGGCTTCATCGCCGAGGAATATCCCGAAGGCTTCCACGGCGCGCCGACCGACGAAGCGGTGACGCGCGCACTCGCCGCGATCGCAGGCTTCATGGCGAGCGCCGAGGCCGACCGTGCGCGGCGCACCGACGGCCAGCTCGGCGACCGGCTCGAACCGCCGTCCAAATGGCAGGTCTCGATCGACGGCACGCCGCACAAGGTCAAGATCGGCGAGAAGCATATCAAGGTCGAGGGCGACCGGATCGACATCGCGCTCGAATATACGCCGGGCGACCGGCTTGTCGTCGCCGAGATCGACGAGACCGAACTCGCGGTGAAGGTCGCGAAGACGCGCACCGGCTGGAAGATGACGACGCGCGGGCACATCCACGACGTGCGCGTGCTGCCCTGGCATATCGCGCCGCTCGCAAGCCATATGATCGAGAAGATTCCGCCCGATCTATCGAAATTTCTGATCTGCCCGATGCCGGGCCTGCTCGTCGCGCTGCATGTGGGCGAGGGCGACAAGGTCGAAGCCGGCCAGCCCCTCGCGACGGTCGAGGCGATGAAGATGGAGAATATCCTCCGTGCCGAAAAATCGGGCACGGTGAAGACCGTCAACGCTGCACAGGGCGACAGCCTTGCGGTCGACGCGGTGATTTTGGAGATGGAATAGCCCGGTTTCGTGATTCCCGCGACGGCGGGAATCCGGCTAAGGCATGGCCGAGCTGGATTCCCGCCGTCGCGGGAATGACGGAGGTTTGGAAATGCACGTTGATCACGCCGCCGACGCGGCGGCCGCACCCGAAATCACCTTCGACGATTTTCTCCGCGTCGACGTCCGCATCGGCACGATCGTCGAGGCCGAACCGTTTCCCGAGGCGCGCAAGCCCGCGTTCAGGCTGAAGATCGATTTCGGCCCCGCGATCGGGGTGAAGAAGAGCAGCGCGCAGATCGTCGACCGCTATGCGATCGAAGACCTTCCGGGGCGGCAGGTCGCCGCGGTCGTCAACTTTCCGCCGCGCCAGATCGGCAAGTTCATGTCGGAAGTGCTGACGCTCGGTTTTGCCGACGGGGAGGGAGCGGTGATCCTGTTCGCGCCCGACAAACAGGTCCCGAACGGATCGCGTCTCTTCTGACCTTCCCCGCTCCTCGCATCGAGGCTAGTCTCGCTGCGGGGAACAGAGGGAGAATGATCATGACATTGCCCGTAACGGCATTCGTGGCGGCCATTTGCGCGCTGCTTCTGCTCGTCACCGCGATCGACACGGTGCGCCAGCGATTGCGGGTAAAGGCCGCGTTCGGCGATCATGGCGACGCCAAGCTGATCAGCGCGAGCCGCGCTCACGGCAATCTGGCCGAATATGCGCCGATCACCATCATCCTGCTCGGGCTGCTGGAAACGGCGCGCGCCGATCATATGGGGTTGATAATCATCGGCGCCATCTTTCTGATCGGCCGCGTCGCGCATGTGATCGGGCTCTATACGCCGTCCGAACCGGGGAAGGCGCCGTTGGGGCGTCAGGTCGGCGTCCTTGCGACATTCGGCACATTGCTGGTGCTCGGCTTGTGGACGCTCTGGATGCTCGTAACGCAGAATCTTGGATGATGGACGGCGATTACAGGCCGCTCGATTACTGGCTGTTGATCGGAATGCAGCTGGCGCCGATTTTATTCGTCTGGCTGTTTTTGCGGCGCGTTTACCGTCCGTCGCTACGAAATGCCGCTTTCCTTTACACTGCCGCGGTCACGCTAGTTCCGATCATCGGTGGGCTCGACGTCTAAGCGTCCACCAGCGCCACCGCCCTGATCCAGCCCGCGCTGGCACGCTCGATCTTCACCGGGAAGCAGCTGAACGTGAAGCCCGTCGCCGGGATCGCGGCAAGGTTGGTCAGTTTCTCGATCTGGTAGTAAGGCCGGATACGTCCGGCCTTGTGGCCCTCCCAGATGATCGACGGGTCGCGCGTTTCGGCCCAGCGCGTCGCGGTGTGGCTGAACGGCGCGTCCCAGCTCCATGCGTCGGTGCCGACGACCTGCACGCCGCGCTCCGTCAGATAGAGCGTCGCCTCGGCCCCCATGCCGCAACCCTGATCGGTGAAATTATCCGTGCCATAAACGGCGCCTGACTGGACGAGCACGATGTCGAGCGGCTGGAGGTCGTGTCCGATCCGCGCGAGTTCGGCCTCGACCTCGGCACCGCCGACGACATGGCCGTGCGGGCGGTCCGAAAAGTCGAGCTTCACGCCGGGGCGGAAGAAGAGATCGAGCGGCGCCTCGTCGATCGACGGGGCAGGGGTGGCGCCGCTGTCGGTCGTCGAATGATAGTGCCACGGCGCGTCCATATGTGTGCCGTTGTGCGTGCTCAGCGACAGCATCTCGACCGCCCAGCCTTCGCCATCGGGAAGATCCTCGCGCGTCAGTCCGGGGAAGAACATCGCGATCTGCTCCCACGTATTTTCATGGGTCATATAGGTGATGTTGGGGCGCATCACCGGCGGGTCGGATATGACGTCGTTGGTGATCGGGATCGAAAGGTCGATGAACTGCATGGGCGGCATCCTGCCACCGGAATGACGCTACGCCAAGAAGGCTTGCGCGGCGGCGCTTGCCCGGTAGAGAAGGGCGAAAGCCCCATGCAAACCGGGGCGGGGGAGAGTGTATGACCGAGAGTGCCGCCGCCGGAAATGCGGCCATTTACGAACCGACCGCGAAAGACATCCGGATGGTCATCGCCGCCTCGTCGGCGGGCACGGTGTTCGAATGGTATGATTTCTTCATCTACGGCACGCTCGCGGCGATCATCGGCAAGGCCTTCTTCCCCAGCGACAACGCGACGCTCGAAATCCTGCTCGTGTGGGCGGGGTTCGCGGTCGGCTTCGGTTTCCGTCCGCTGGGCGCGGTGCTGTTCGGTTTCCTCGGCGACCGGCTCGGACGCAAATATACCTTCCTCGTCACCGTCACGCTGATGGGCATCGCCACCGCCGGCGTCGGCATGATCCCGTCGGCGGCGACGATCGGCGTCGCCGCGCCGATCATAGTGATCCTGCTGCGCGTGCTGCAGGGTCTGGCGCTCGGCGGCGAATATGGCGGTGCCGCGGTCTATGTCGCCGAGCATTCGCCGCCCGGAAAGCGCGGTTTCTACACCAGCTTCATCCAGGCGAGCGTCGTCGGCGGCTTTGTGCTCAGCCTGATCGTCGTGCTCGGCTGCAAGGCGCTGATGTCCGATGCGATCTGGGAAAGCTGGGGCTGGCGAGTTCCCTTCCTCCTCTCGCTGATCCTGCTCGCCATCTCGCTGTGGATGCGGCTCAAACTCTCCGAAAGCCCGGTGTTCCAGGCGATGAAGGCCGAGGGTGAGATCGCAAAGAACCCGGTGAAGGAGAGCTTCACCTATCCGGGCAATCCGAAGCGCATCTTCATCGCGCTGTTCGGCATCGCCGCAGGACTGACGGTGATCTGGTATACCGCCATGTTTTCGGGCCTCGCTTTCCTCAAGGGGCCGATGAAGGTCGAGGATACGGCCGCCGAAATCATTGTCGGCGTCGCTGCAGCGCTCGGTATGGGGTTCTTCATCTGGGCGGGGCGCCTGTCCGACCGGGTCGGCCGCAAGAAGCCGATCGTCTGGGGTTATGCCGCTACGCTCGTGCTTCTCTTTCCGCTCTTCTGGATGATGGGCAGCGTCGGCAATCCCGCGCTGACAGCCGCCGCCGAAAAGGCGCCCGTCGTCGTCACCGGCTCGCAGTGCAGCTTCGACCCGTTCGCACAAAGGCAGGAAACCGCCTGCGGAAAGACGCTCGGCGAACTGACCAAGCTGGGCGTCCCGTACAGGATCGTCGACAGCGGCAGCCGCTTCGACAGCGTCGGGGTCACGATCGGCGGCCGCGAGGTCGCGAGCGAGGATCCGGCTGTGCTGAAGCCTGCGCTCGAGGCGATGGGATATGATTTCGAAAAGCAGATCCCGGACGTATTCGGCATTGCGGTGATCCTCGCCGCGCTGCTCGGTCTCAGTGCGCTGTCGGGCTTCACTTACGGCCCCGTCGCGGCGCTCCTGTCCGAAATGTTCCCGCCGCATGTCCGCTATTCGTCGCTATCGATCCCCTACCACATCGGTACGGGATATTTCGGCGGCTTCCTGCCGCTCATCGCGAGCTTCATCATCGCCAAGACGGGCAATGCCTATGCGGGATTGTGGTACACATGGGTCGTCGTGCTCGTCGCCTTTCTCGTGACCGCCTTCATGCTCAGGGACCCCGTCGAGGGGCAGTGGGACAAGCCGGCGCAAGCCACGCCCGCCTCCTGATCACCCCATTGGCGCGGCCGGCGAACCCGTATAGGGGCGGGGCATGATCCTTGCTCCGTCGCCGCTCCGCCTCCGTCTCGACCGCGACGCGCTCGTCGCCAACTGGCGCTGGCTCGCCGCGCAGGGCGGTACCGCTGCGTGCGGCGCGGCGATCAAGGCCAACGGCTATGGCCTCGGCGCGCGCGCGGTCATGGACCATCTCGCCGCGGCGGGTTGCCGCGATTTTTTCGTCGCCACCTGGCGAGAGGCGGCGGCACTTATGCCACTCCCCGACGGCGTGTCGCTTTCGGTGCTGCACGGCGTTTCCGCGAGCGATATGATCGCCGCGCGCACGCTTCCGGCGCGCCCCGTACTCGGCAGCCTCGAACAGGTCGCGCGCTGGCGCGAAGCGGGCGAGGGGCGTCCGTGCGACGTGATGGTCGACACGGGCATGAGCCGCCTCGGGCTGCGCGTCGAGGAAGCGGCTGGCGGCGCTCTCGATGGCCTCAAGATCGAAACGCTGATGAGCCATCTCGCCTCGGCCGATGAGGATAGCGCGCAGAACGGCCGTCAGCTGGAGGCATTTCGCGCCATTCGCCAGTCGATTCCGGCGCGACGATACAGTCTTTCGAACAGCGCCGGGATTTGCCTAGGCGCCGACTATGCCTTCGACCTGACGCGCCCGGGCATTGCGCTCTACGGCGGCACGCCGCGCGTCGAAGCGCAGGGACATATCCGGCAGGTCGTATTTCCCGAGACGCGCGTCATCCAGACCCGCATCGTGCGCACGGGCGAGACGGTCGGTTATGGCGCCACCTGGACGGCGCGCCGCGACAGCCGGGTGGCGATCGCCAATATGGGCTATGCCGACGGCTATCTGCGCTGTCACGCGGGGTCGGGCAGCGCGAGGTGGCAGGCGAACCAATTGCCGTTGATCGGCCGTGTGTCGATGGATCTCATCGCCTTCGATGCCAGCGACGCCGGACCGATCGGCGAAGGTGACTGGCTTGCGCTCGACTATGACCTTCCCGCGGCATCGGCGACGAGCGGTCTGTCGCAATATGAATTGCTGACAGGTCTCGGCACCCGGTTCGAACGCATCTGGGCCTAGGCGCGATAAGCGCCCCAAGGGTCGAAGTCATGCGCGCGAATCCAGCGCGTGCAGATCCATTTTTCGCCGCTTGAAACGGGAAGGCCGGCGTGGCGGCTGCGTTCGTCGGGACGGCCATCGGACAGGGTGTTGAGGAACAGAAGCGCGTCGCCGATCCCGCCCCGGAACTCGGTCCCGATCATCGGAAAATGCGTTGCGCCGCCCTCATAGGCGTCGTTGAGATATGTGATTGCCGTGATGATGCGCTGGTTCGCTTCGCCGGGCAGGCAGTCATGATGCAGCCGATACTGCTGGCCTGGCGCGTAGCGCAGGACCGAAAGCGGTTCCCCCTGTTCGACGCGCGTACCGCTGGCCGCCGCGATCCGCCGGTTCAGCGCGTGAACGACGATGTCCTGCTGGATCGGCCCCAGAACCGTGCCGTCGGACGTCCGGACCGGATGCGGCGCCTGGCGCCCCGTCGTCGAATCGACGACGACCGACGGGGTCAGCGACGGGCCGGCCAGCGCGGCGACATGCGCACATTCATCGGCGGAGAAAAGTGCGCGCGCCGCAGCGATTCGGGGCACGTTCGCAAGCGGCTCGATGGGGGTAATCGCGCCTGGCGTCCCGTCCGGCGACAGATTCATCGCGGCGATCAACTTGGCCTGTCGCGCTGCAACCGGATCGTGCCGTGCCGCCCGCTCGATGAGCATCAGTGCCGCGCCCCAATCGGCACGTCCTCCGGCGCCCATGGCGACAAAGACCGCATGCGTCCGCGCCGCAGCCCGGTGTCCCGCCACGCCCGCTCTTTCGAACAGGGCACGTGCCGTAGCGAAGCTTCGCGGAACCGGATCGCCGAAAACATGCCAGCGTGCCAGTTCGTGGAGCGCGTTCGCGTCGCCGCGCTTCGCCGCTCCGACCAGCACATCGACCGCAGCCTGCGCCTGCCCGGAGGCGAGCAATGCCCCGGCGCGTTCGACGATGGCAGCGCCCGGCACCTTAACCTCCCATCGAACCCTGGAAGAGCGCGGCGACCTCGTCGCGCTCCTGCGCGCTGAGTTCGGGACGCCAGATATCGAAGATCAAAACAAACCGGTCCTCGTCGCTGTCGTTCCAGGCCTCGTGCTCGATCGTGTCGTCAAAGATCAGCAGCTTGCCTTCCTCCCACTCGCGTACCTCGTTTCCTACCCGGAAGCGACAGCGTGGCGGGATGATCAGCGGCAGATGGCAAATGAGCCGCGCATTGTGCGTCCCGGTATGGGGTGCGATCCGGGCGCCCGGACGCAGCAAGGAGAACATCACCGTTGGCGAATTGACGATGCGGGGCAGCGGCGCGGCCTGAACGGCATCCCAAGCCGTCGGGCAACGCGCAATAACCTCGTCGAACAATTGCCCGTTTTCACACAAGAAAAGTGCGCTCCAGTCGCCATTGTCGAGGAGATGATTGTCGTCGGCGCGCGGCTGGTTCACATCCGACTGGATATAGGGCCGAAAACCGCGGAGCCCCTCGGTCAACAGGGCGACAAGCTCCTGCCTTATCGCGCCCGCCGCGGCTTCGACCGCCGGAACCCAGTCGAAATCGGCGGGGTCATGAAACTGGATATTCGGCAGTCCGGGAAAATAATAACCGGTCGGTTCCTGGACAAAGATGCGCTTGCGGCCCGCCAATATGTCGATGGACTGCTGGAAACGCGCACTCCTCCTCTCGGGTGGCCAGCCCCGCGCGCTCAGCGTCGCTTCGCGCTCGTCGACAATCCGGTCGTTGAGCGCAGCGACCCAGGCCCCGGCGCGCTGAACCTCGATGCGGAGGTCCTCGGGAAGATCCTGATCGGCTGCGATACGGAGCGCAATTTCATAGTGCCGCAGGGCCGTGCGATCGTCGCTGGCCTTTGCACGGCAGTCGCCCTTCATGATGAGGCCGCGCACCGCGCGAGGCTCGATCGCGAGAAGGCTGTCGAGCGCGCGCTCTTCGGCGACCGCGTCGTCGTCGCCGCGGCAGGCCACCGCGAGCAGGAGCCATATCTGCGCATTGGCGCGGCCGCTTTGAACGACAGCTTCGAAGCGGCGCCGCGCCTCCGCATGCTGCCCGCCCTGCAGCGCCTGGACGCCCGACCTTGCGAGCTGCTCGGCGTCGTGATTGCTCAATTGCATGATCCGTTCCCCGGGCCGGATATCATCTTTGCCCGCCAAAAGAAAAGGGGGCCGGAGCATGAACCCCGACCCCCGATTTCATTTCCCGTAGCGTTCGATCAGAAGCGAACGCGGGCGCCGGCGTAGAAGCTGCGGCCACGGAAGGAGTAGATTGCGCTACCCGCACCGGTGGCCGTCGAACCCAGCGGCGGCATCTTGTCGAGGACGTTGTCGACACCTGCGTAGAAGTTCAGGTTCGGACCGCCGCCCTCCTTGTTCACGTCCCATTCGAAACGAAGGTCGTGATAGAAGACGGCCGGATAGCGGTTCGGTTCCGAATAGTCGATGTTCGCCGGCGGCAGACCGTTGAGTTCGTTGAGATCCTCATAGGTGTTGATCAGCATGGGGCTGATGTACCGCATGCGATAGCCGAAGGTGAACGGACCGGTGTTCAGGTCGACGTCCCAGCGGAACTCGTCCTTCGGATCGCCCAGCTCGCCGAGGATACGGTTTTCGAAGTCCGGGTTGGTCGGATCCTGATAGTTGCTGACCTTCAGGTTGTGCGTCCAGATGAAGTTGGTGTTCAGACGCACATGGTCGCCGAGGTTCGTGCGATACGACAGGTTGGTGTCGATACCGCGGCGCACGCGGCTCGCGAAGTTCAGCGGGATCACGACCAGCGAGTTGGCGAGCACGCGGCCCGGGTTTTCGTTGTTCGGGCCGAGGCCGGTACCACGATAACGCTGGAACTGACCGCAGAAGATGTTGTTGAGATCAGCCGAGTCATAGCAGCTGTTCACGATCGTCTGCGCCGTGAGCGACACGATGATGTTCTTCACCTTGATGTCGTAATAGTCGACCGAAAGGTTCAGACCCGGGATGAAGCGGGGCTGGAGAACGACACCGTAGGTCCACGAATCCGACTTTTCAGCCTTCAGATCGGGGTTACTGCCGCTGATGATCGGAAGCGACGGCGCCGAATCGGTCAGCTGCGCGAGCAGCGCCGGCCCCAGATCGGCGAGACAGTTCGCCGCGCGAACGCCCGTGCCGCGACGGCCCGGTTCGCAAGGATCGAGGAAGCCCGGTGCAAAGTTCGGAACCTGCGGGAAGCCGGTTTCCGAAACGTTCGGCGCGCGAACGGCGCGGCTGTAGTTGCCACGGAAGCGGATGTCTTCGATCGGCGCCCAGTCGAGACCGGCGTTGTACGACCACACCGTGCCGGTGCCGCCCTGATACTTGGCGACGCGGCCTGCACCGCTGATCGTCAGTTCATGCGCGAAGGGCGCGTCGGCGAGCAGCGGGAGCTGGATTTCGCCATAGGCTTCCTTCACCTCGAACGGGTCGGGCTTGAACGAGGGGATCGACACACCGTTGGTGAAACCGTTGGTGACGAACGGATCCTGTTCGTAGAAAGCGCGCTCGTTGCGATATTCGGCGCCGACCGCAAAGCGGACCGGACCGCCCGGCAGGTTGAAGAAGCCGCTCGTGTCGCCCGAGATGAAGCCCGACGCGATGAACTGGCTCAGACCCGAACGGACCGTGAAGGTGCGCGAGAAATAGTCGACAGCCGCGCTGTTGTCGGGCGAACCGAACGGATTGTAGGGAACGCAGGCCGCGATATCGGCTTGCAGACGCGCTGCGTTGGCCGCTGCGGTTGCTGCGGGTTCGACGCGCTGGAACTGCAGAGCCGACGCGGGGTCGAACTGCGACCGGCACTGGATCGCGCCCGTGACCGGGTTGCGACCTGCGTCCATGGCCAGCATGAAACGCTGCTTGTCGATGAAGCCGCCCGTGGTGATGCTCTCACGGAACTTGCCGTAGTTCATCGACAGTTCGTAGCTCCAGTCCTCGTTGAACGTGCCGCGGAGGCCGCCGACAACGCGCCAGGTATCGCGCTGGAAGTTTTCGTCGCGGAGACCCACGTCGAGCAGGTTGCGCGCGAGAACGAAGCGATAGCTGCCGTTGTTGACGTTCGCGATATCCGCCGCCGTCAGGTTGCCGGCTGCGGGGCAGGCGGTCGCCAGATCGGTGCGGCAGCCCGATGCGAGGATCGCATTGGCGAGCGTCGTGCGATCGGCCGGGTTCAGGAACGGGTTGTCGATGCGGACGCGTTCGCGGAAGTCGAACTGCGTCATCTGGCCCTGGATGAACGACGGCCCCGAGTTGTTGCCCAGCGCGTTCACACGGTTCCATTTGGCTTCGAGGAACAGTTCCGACTGCTCGTTGACCTCGAAGCGCGACAGCAGGTTGAAGTTATAGCGTTCGGTGAACGGAAGCACCGAAAGCGTCTTGCCTTCGCGGCCCGACTGGCCGTTGCCGCCGGTGAAGATGGCGTTGATGCCGGTGCCCTGGCGTGCGCCCGTCTGCTGAACCAGACGGCCCGCGTCGGTGAAGATGTACGAGCAGCTGAACGCCGAGCCCGCGCTGTTCGGGCCACCGTTGTTCGGCGCCGAAGCGTTGCCGCACGGTGCGTTTGCGCCGCGCTGGTTGACCGGGATCAGGCCGTTATAGTGGATCGTCGAGCTGCGGACGTCGCGCAGGAAAACGCGGTCGGGGAAGCCGTCGCCGCCATTGACGATCCCGGCGCCGCTGTCGGCGTCGACCACGAAAAGGCCGTCCTGCGTGCGGAATTTCGGGATATCCGAGGCAAAGACGCGCGACTGGCGCGAATATTCGCCATGCAGCGTGACGTTGCCGCGACCTTCGGCGAAATTCTTGCCGTACATCGCCGACACATACTGGTTACCGCCAAAGCCTTCTTCGGCCATGCCGACCTGCGCGCGCACCTGTACGCCGTCATAGTCCTGGCGCAGGACGAAGTTGACGACGCCGGCGATGGCGTCCGAACCGTAAATCGCCGAGTTACCGCCGGTGACGATATCGACGCGTTCGATCAGATCGTTCGGGATGGTGTTGACGTCGGGCGAAACCGCGTTGTTCAGGATGTCGGCAGGGACGTGACGACGGCCGTTGACGAGAACCAGCGTGCGCTGCGTGCCGAGGCCGCGAAGATCGAGCAGGTTGAGACCCGCGATACCGATGCCGAGACCCGGGTTCTGCTGTGCGAACGTGCTGCGGAGCTGCGGCAGGTCATTGAGCGAGTCGCCGATGTTCGTCTGGCTCTGCTTGAAGAAATCCTCGCCGCCGATCGAGGTGATCGGAACGGTCGATTCGAGGTTCGGCCGGCGAATGCGCGAGCCGGTGACGACGATCGTCGTGCTGCCTTCCTCTGCGGCCTCTTCGGCGGGAGCGACGGACGCGTCCTGCGCCATCGCAGGCATTGCGCTGAACAAGGCAAGAGTCAGGGCAGAGCCCTGAACTAGCAGGCTAGTTTTCTTCATGATGTAATTCCCCGGTTGCCCGTTCAGAAATCGAGTTGAACGGATTGCGCTCTAGGAAGACCGAAAATTCCGTCGACACAAGCCTTTGGTGAAATTTTTCTGACAGTAGGAGGACTACGATGCGACGCTGTGGCATTTTCGCAACAGAGCCGGAAAGGCGCGCCCGGCGCTCTCGTGGAATCAAAGTGCCGAACGGCGACACGAACGGCCTCCCGCAGCGCGCAACGGCGAAAAAAATACCACATGTTTGATTTCCTTTGTAACTAAATTGCTTTCCGCCCGTCCCCGCTGGCAGCTCGCCGCGATCGGCGGAACAGGATGGCCTGTCCGAATCAAAACTCTCCGGATGCCGCGATTCGGTATTCGAACAGACAGGATGCAAGTCCCCGCATGTTGCGATGCATCATATTTTGATGCTATTGCGACGATGTTCGGCTGGCCCTCCCGGCGGTCGGTGCCCGGAATGCTGAGGAGCGCAGGTAAAGATGGCGAAGTCCAAGGGGGCGGCTGACGACAGCGTCGTCACGATCAAGAAATATGCAAACCGGCGGCTCTACGACACCGAACGCAGTTGCTACATCACGCTCGACGACCTCGGTGCGATGGTGCGTGACGGCCGCGATTTCCGCGTCGTCGACGCCAAGAGCGGCGAAGACATCACGCACAATGTCCTGACGCAGATCATCATGGACACCGAAACCAAGGGCGAAACGCTTCTGCCGGTCAATTTCCTGCGCCAGCTGATCGGCATGTACGGCGACAAGATGCAATCGATGGTTCCGCAGTATCTCGAAGCGTCGATGGCCAGCTTCCGTAAGAACCAGCAGGATGTCCGCGCTGCATTCGAGGGCGCACTGGGGTCGAATCCGCTCGCCGAACTCACGCGGCGCAATCTCGAAATGTTCCAGCAGGCTGCAGGCGCCTTCATGCCAGGTGCGACGGGCAGCAAGGCGAAAGACGCCGAGATCGCCGCGCTAAAGGCCGAGATCGCCGACCTCAGGGCCGAACTCGCCAGCAAGAAGTAATCGGGGCCGCTCTCCCGCCCCCAGCACAGAAAACAGGACAGATGACCAAGCATGCGCTCAGCGTAACCCGTCAGGCCGACTTCGCGGCCTGGTATCAGGACGTCATTGCCGAAGCCGACCTCGCCGAGGAATCGGGCGTGCGCGGCTGCATGGTGATCAAGCCGTGGGGCTATGGCATCTGGGAACGCATCCAGAAGGTCATGGACGCCGCGATCAAGGATGCCGGCGTGCAGAACGCCTATTTCCCGCTCTTCATTCCCTTGAGCTTCTTTGAGAAGGAAGCCGACCATGTTGATGGTTTTGCAAAGGAAATGGCGGTGGTCACGCACCATCGGCTGATCGCCGACGGGAAGGGGAAACTGGTTCCCGATCCCGAAGCGAAGCTCGAGGAGCCGCTGATCGTCCGCCCGACCTCGGAAACCGTCATCGGCAACGCCATGAGCCGCTGGGTACAGAGCTGGCGCGACCTGCCGCTGAAGGTCAACCAGTGGGCGAATGTCGTGCGCTGGGAAATGCGCACCCGCATGTTCCTGCGCACGAGCGAATTCCTGTGGCAGGAAGGCCATACCGCCCACGCCGACAGGGACGACGCGATGGCGGAGACGCTGCGCGCGCTCGAAATGTACCGCGCCTTTGCCGAGGATGTCCTCGCGATGCCCGTAATCGCGGGCGAGAAGCCCGAGAATGAACGTTTTCCGGGCGCCGTCGCGACCTATTCGATCGAGGCGATGATGCAGGACGGCAAGGCGCTGCAGGCCGGCACATCGCACTATCTCGGTACGGGTTTCGCCGAGGCGGCAAACATCCGCTATCAGGACAGGGACGGCGGTCACAGCCTGTGCCACACGACGAGCTGGGGCACGTCGACGCGCATGATCGGCGGCGTCATCATGACGCACGGCGACGACGACGGCCTCCGCTGTCCGCCGCGCATCGCGCCGCACCAGATCGTCATCGTGCCGATGCTGCGCGACAATGACGAGGATGTGGCGATCCTCGATTACTGCCGCGATCTCGAAACGCAGTTGAAGGCACTCGACGCTTTCCGCGAACCCGTGCGCGTCCTGCTCGACGCCGGCGCAAACAAGGCGCAGACCAAACGCTGGGGTTGGGTGAAAAAGGGCGCGCCGGTCATCGTCGAGGTCGGCCCCCGCGACGTCGCGGGCGGCAATGTCGCGGTGATCCGCCGCGACCGGCTCTACAAGGACGATGGCAAGCTCAACTCGGCCTTCATCGCGAAGGGCGAGTTCGTTGCCGATGCCGTCGCAACGCTGGAGGATATCCAGTCGCACCTCTACGCCGAGGCAAAGGAGCGCCTCGATGCGAATATTCGCCGCGACGTCACCGACCTCAAGGCGCATTTCGCCGGCGACGACGGGTTCACCGGCTGGGTCGAAGTGCAATGGTCGCGCCCGACCGGCGCGGCACTCGAGGGGATCGTCGAGCAACTGAAGGCGCTCAAGCTGACGATGCGCAACACGCCGCTCGACGCGGCGCCGGCAGACGGCGCCTGTTTCTTCACCGGCGAACCGGCGGTCGAGCGCGTGTTGATCGGGCGGACTTACTGAACCGTTCCTGCGCGCGCGGCCGCCCGATGCGGCGCGGAGCGCGTGCGAACGGCGTGCGGATCAATATAGGAACGCGCCGGGGAGCAGCAGCGTCGCGGTCAGTCAACGCAGCACGGGCGGCGGCAATCATGTCTTCACGATGGCAACCGGCCATTATCGCTCGACCTGCACTGCCAGCCCGTCGGGACAGGTGGTCGACATTTCGCCATATTGACGCGCACATGGGGGTGACGGCTCGCCCGCCACCCCCTATCTGCGGACAATGGCCCGCAAACAAAATCACGGACTACCGACGCCCGAGCAGATCCTTCGCTTCATCGAAGAGAGCAAGGACGCGGTCGGCAAGCGCGAGATCGCGAAGCATTTCGCGCTTCACGGCAACGACAAGATCGCGCTGAAGGCGCTGCTCAAGGACATGACCGACGAAGGGCTCGTCGACATGGCGCCCGGTCGCGCGTTCCACAAACATGGCGGGCTGCCGCGCGTGACGGTGCTGCGCGTCGCCGCGATCGAGGGCAGCAATGTCTGGGCGGTCCCCGAACGATGGGAAGGCGCGGGCCCCGCTCCGCGTATCCGCGTGATCGAGCAGGGGCGCAAGGGTGCGCTCGGGGTCGGCGATCGCATCCTCGCGCGGACCGAGGAGCGCGGCAGCGGCCATGTCGCACACCCGATGAAGCGCCTGGCGGCGAGCGCCGAGGTGGTGATCGGGGTGCTCGTCGAGGAAAAGTCGCCGGGCGGCAAGCCGATGATCTGGCTGCGCCCCGCCGACAAGCGCGCGCGCTACGACTTTGCCGTTGCCGACAAGGGCGATGCCGATATCGGCGACCTGGTGCGCGCCGAACTGACCGGGCGCGGCGCCGCGATCAAGGCAAAGGTCATCGATCGCATCGGCGATCCCTTTGCGCCCCGGTCGCTCAGCATGATCGCGATCGCGCGGCACGAGATCCCGCATGTCTTTGACGGTGAAACGATCGCCGAGGCGGAAAGGGCGGCAAAGCTGCCGCTGACCGCTGAGGGGCGCGAGGATCTCCGCGAACTGCCGATCGTCGCAATCGACCCGATCGATGCGCGCGACCATGACGACGCCGTCTGGGCCATCCCCGACGAGGATCCGGGCAACAAGGGCGGTTTCCGCGCGATCGTCGCGATTGCCGACGTCAGCTTCTACGTCCGTCCCGACGGTGCGCTCGACCGCGAGGCGCGGCGGCGCGGCAACAGCGTCTATTTTCCCGACCGCGTCGTCCCGATGCTCCCCGAGACGCTGTCGGCGGGCGTCTGCTCGCTGAAAGCCGGCGAGGATCGCGCCGCAATGGCATGTCATCTCGTCATCGACCGGCACGGCAAGGTGACGTCGTGGCGCTTCACGCGCGCGCTGGTACGGCTGCGCGCCAACATCGCCTATGAACATGCGCAGGCGGCATATGATGCCGATGAACCGCGCGAAGAGTGGAGCGCCGACGTCCTTCCGGCGCTCAAGAATTTGTGGGCGAGCTGGGCGTTGCTCGCCAAGGCGCGCGCGGCACGCGACCCGCTCGATCTCGAACTGCCCGAACGGCAGGTGATCCTCGACGAGCAGGGCGGTATCGCCGAGATCCGTGTGCGCGACCGTCTCGACGCGCACCGGCTGATCGAGGATTATATGATCGCCGCAAACGTCGCCGCGGCGAAGGCGCTCGAGGCGAAGAAATCGCCGGTGATGTACCGCATCCACGAACCGCCGAGCCGCGAGAAGCTCGTCAGCCTGAAAGACTATCTTGAAACTTTCGAGCAGAGCTTTGCGCTCGGACAGGTGATCACTCCTGCGGTGTTCAACCGCCTGATCGACGGCTTTTCCGAGGACGACCGGTTACCCGAAATCATGCAGGCGATATTGCGCAGCCAGACGCAGGCCTATTACGGCCCCGCCAACGCCGGCCATTTTGGCCTCGCGCTCGGCAGCTACGCGCATTTCACCTCACCGATCCGGCGCTACGCCGACCTCATCGTACATCGGGCGCTCGTGGACAGCTACAAGCTCGAAGTACCGGGCAAGGTCAGGGACCTGCCCGCGCGCACCGGGCTCGGCGAGGCGGACGCCAAGGGGCTGTCGCGCATCGGCGAGGCGATCAGCGCGCTCGAACGCCGCGCGATGGAAGCCGAGCGCGAGACCGTCGACCGCTATGTCGCCGCTTACCTGGCGACCAAGACCGGCGAGATCGTCGTTGCACGAATCACCGGCGTACAACCCTTCGGTTTCTTCGCGACCGTCGACGGGCTGGGCGGCGACGGGCTGGTACCGGTCTCGACGCTGGGGAGCGAGCGCTTCTTCTACGACGAGGCGGCTCGGACGCTCGACAGCGAGCATGGCCGGGTGAGCTATTCGGTCGGGCAGCGGATCGAGCTCCGCCTGACGGACGCCAATCCGATCAGCGGCGCGCTGCGCTTCGAGCTGCCCGACGCCCCCGAAGGCGGCTTCCGCAATCGTCCGCTGCGGCGCGACGGGCTGAAGAAACCGGGCAAGGACAAGGCGGGCAAGCATATGGTGGGCAAGCGCGGACGCCCGGCGAACATCAGGCACAAGGGCCGGAAGCGCTAGCTCAAACGGTCGCCATCGCCTGCAACAGGGCCGCGCTTTCCGCATCGGCCGGGAAGAAGGCTTCGATCGCGAGTTCGGACAGGGTGATGTCGACCGGAGTGCCGAAGATCGTCACGGTCGAGACGAAGCGGATCCGCCCTATCGGCGTGTCGAGGATCAGCGGTACCGCGATACCGTTCGCCCCGCTGCCGCGATCATCGGCGCCATCGGCACCATAGCCGGCAAGTTCCTCGCGCAATGCGATCAGCCCGGCGTCGGCGCTCGCATCGATCTGGTGATCGAGCCGTTCGAGCAGGTGCGCGCGCCACTCGCCGCGGTTGACGATATGCGGGGCGAGGCCCTTGGGATGCATCGCGACGCGGAGCACATTGATCGGCGGGGCGAGCAATTCGGGTGCCACGAGTTGCATCAGCAGCGCCACCGAGGCGTTCGCCGCGACCATGTTCCAGTGCCGGTCGACCGCGAGCGCGGGGTAGGGTTCATGCCCCTTCAGCACATGTTCGACGATCGCCTTCATCCCCGCCATCTCGGCGCTGTCGAGCGGGCGTTCCTGATAATCGGGGGCATAGCCGCCCGCGAGCAACAGCGCGTTGCGCGCGCGGTGCGGGACCTCGAGACAGTCGGCGATCCGTTGCAGCATCGCGGCGCTCGGCTTCGACCGCCCCGTCTCGATAAAGCTCAGATGGCGCGTCGAAATCTCGCTGTCGAGCGCGAGGTCCATCTGGCTCATCCGTCGCCGGACGCGCCATTCGCGGAGCTGTTCGCCGAGGGGAGCGGGTGTCATCGTCATTCTCCTTCGTAACGGGAGCTATACCCCGGCCTTCCGCTTTTCCATTACCTCCGGCGTAATCGACGCCATTCCATTTCGAGTCCAGTTTGACCGGGTCGAAAGGAGACCCACCATGACGATCCTCAACCTCAAGAATGTCCTCGTCGCCGATGCCCTGACCTGCACGGGTGTCTTTGCCATCGGCCTGCTCGCCGCCGAACCCGTCGGTGCGCTGCTCGGCCTTCCCGCGAATGTCGTCGCGATCGGGGGCTGGATCTGCCTCGCCGCGGCGCTGCTGATGATCGTCGCCGCGCGTCAGGCTGTTCCCAGCCCCGCGCTCGTGAAGCTCGTCGCGCTCGGCAATCTCGGCTGGGTCGCGGCCAGTTTCGGGGTCGTCGCGACCTTCGCGGCCGGGATGACGGGCCTGGGCATCGCGGTGGTCGTCGCGCAGGCCTTCGGCGTGCTCGCCTTCGCGATCCTCGAGTGGAAGGCGGTGACGACGCCGCGCGTCGTCGTGGCCTAACTCAGGGCATCCAGCCGTGCGATATCGATCCCGCCCGGCACGAGCATCACCGGGCAGGGCAGCGACCCCGCATCCTGTCCGGTGAAGAAGGCGACGAGCGGCCCCGGCGCGCCGCTCGCCGCCGTGGCGAGCACAAGCGCCGCAATCTCGTCGTTTGCACGAATGACCTCGCACACGACCTCGGCGGGCTTGCCCGACCTGACCATTACCTGGGGAGTCACGCCGGCTTCCTGCACGACGGCATCGGCCGCTGCGGCGACCAGTTCCTCGGCATGTTCGCGCGCCTCGGCCTCGATCGTCGCCTGTACGCCGCCGAAGGCGACAAAATCGTGCGGCGGAATGATCGCGAGCACCATGACGCCGCCGCCCGTCCGCGCCGCGCGCCGCGCAGCAAAGCGCAGCGCCAGCGACGCCTCCGGACTGTCGTCGATGACCACCAGATATGTCCGCATCACCCCGACCCCTCGTGTTTCTGCTTGGAGCAAAGAGTGCGTCACATTCGTATGAAACGCAAGCTGGCCCGCTGGACCTTGATCGATGCAAGGCTTATGGCGAAGGAGAATCCGTAGCGGCAGGCCCCGCCTGCAAGACTGACAGGGACAAGCCCGAATATGCCAATCGAACTGAAAATGCCCGCTCTCTCGCCGACGATGGAGGAGGGCACCCTTGCCAAATGGCTGGTGAAGGAGGGCGATACGGTCAAGTCGGGCGACCTGCTCGCCGAGATCGAGACCGACAAGGCGACGATGGAGTTCGAAGCGGTCGATGAGGGCGTGATCAGCCAGATTCTCGTGGCCGAAGGCACCGACAATGTGAAGGTCGGCACGGTGATCGCGGTGATCGCGGGCGAAGGCGAAGATGCGTCGAGCGCCAAGGCTGCCCCCGCTCCGGCGCCCGCCTCCGAACCGAAGACCGAAGTCCCCGCACCGGCGCCTGCTGTCGCTCCGGCTCCTGCACCCGCGCCGGCTGCGGTTCCCGCCGCTTCGGGCGATCGCATCAAGGCGAGCCCGCTCGCCAAGCGTCTCGCCGCCGAACAGGGCATCGACCTCAAGGGCGTAACCGGCACCGGCCCCGGCGGTCGTATCGTCAAGGCTGACCTTGCCGGCGCCCCGGCAGGCTCCGCGGCACCTGCTGTCGCGGCTGCACCCGCAACCGCCCCGGCACCCGCCGCGGCCGGCCATAGCGAAATTCCCGATTTCGGCATCCCGCACGAGGACGAGAAGCTCAGCGGCATGCGCAAGACGATCGCGCGCCGGCTCAGCCAGTCGATGCAGGAATCGCCGCACATTTACCTCACCGTCGACATCCGCCTCGACGCGCTGCTCAAGCTCCGCGGCGAGCTCAACGCCAGCCTCGAAAGCCGCGGCGTCAAGCTCAGCGTCAACGACATGCTGATCAAGGCGCTGGCGGTCGCGCTCGAACGCGTGCCGTCGTGCAACGTCTCGTTCGGCGGCGATGTGATGCGCAAGTACAGCCGCGCCGACATCTCGGTCGCGGTCAGCATCCCCGGCGGGCTCATCACCCCGATCATCGTCGATGCGGGCGGCAAGTCGATGTCGAAAATCTCGACCGAAATGTCCGAGCTCGCGGCGAAGGCGAAGGAAGGCAAGCTCCAGCCGAACGAATATCAGGGCGGCACCGCCTCGATCTCGAACATGGGCATGATGGGGATCAAGCAGTTCACCGCGGTGATCAACCCGCCGCAGGCGATGATCATGGCGATCGGCGCGGGCGAAAAGCGTCCGTACATCGTCGACGACGCGCTTGCGATCGCGACCGTCATGTCGGCGACGGGCAGCTTCGACCACCGCGCGATCGACGGCGCCGACGGTGCGCTGCTCATGAAGACCTTCAAGGAACTGGTGGAGAACCCGCTGGGGCTGGTTGCCTGACCGGAAGGCGGCGATGCGCTTGGTTCGACAAATCCTTCATTTGTTGATCGGGCTGCTCGCCGCAGCTTTTGTTGCAGCGGCCGCCAGTTGGGCCTGGCCCGCCGCATCGCACTGGATTTGGATCGTCGCCTACGTGGTCATGGCTGGCCTCGCCCTTCGCGAGTTGAGCCTATTGGTCCGCGCGAGGTCCGGCGAGTAAGGAGAATATCGTGGCCGATACCAATTACGACCTCATCGTCCTCGGCTCGGGCCCCGGCGGCTATGTCGCGGCGATCCGCGCGGCGCAACTCGGGCTCAAGACCGCGATCGTCGAGCGAGAGAATCTCGGCGGCATATGTCTCAACTGGGGCTGCATCCCGACCAAGGCGCTGCTGCGCTCGGCCGAAATCTATCATTATATGCAGCATGCGGGCGATTACGGCCTGATAGCGCAGCAGGTCAGCGCCGACATCGACGCCGTCGTGAAGCGCAGCCGCGGCGTCGCAAAACAGCTGAGCCAGGGCGTTGCCTTCCTGATGAAGAAGCACAAGATCACCGTCCATATGGGCGAGGGCAAGCTGACCGCGCCCGGGAAGATGGAAGTAAAGGGCGAGAAGGGCAGCGAGACCCTGACCGCGAAGAATATCATCGTCGCGACCGGCGCCCGCGCGCGCGACCTGCCCTTCGCGCCCGCCGACGGCAAGCGCATCTGGACCTATCGCCACGCGCTCGTCCCGCCCGAAATGCCGAAGAAATTGCTCGTCATCGGATCGGGCGCGATCGGGATCGAGTTCGCGAGCTTCTACAGCGATATGGGCGTCGACGTGACCGTCGTCGAAATGCTCGACCGCCTCGTCCCCGTCGAGGATGCCGACGTCTCGGCCTTCCTCGAAAAAGCGCTCAAGAAGCAGGGGATGACGATCTTCACCGGCGCCGGCGTCGAGGAACTCAAAGCCACCGCGACCGGCGTCACCGCGAAGATCAAGACGAAGGACGGCAAGGTCGAAAGCGCCGAATTCAGCCATGCGATCGTCGCGATCGGTATCGTCCCGAACACCGAGAATATCGGTCTCGAAGCCTTGGGCGTGAAGACGACCAAGGGCCATATCGACACCGACGCGATGTGCCGCACCAACGTCCCCGGCATCTGGGCGATCGGCGATGTCACCGCGCCGCCGTGGCTCGCGCACAAGGCGATGCACGAATCGGTGATTTCGGTCGAGGCGATTGCGGGCAATCACCCGCACGCGATGGATCCGCGCAACATCCCCGGCTGCACCTATTGCCGCCCGCAGATCGCCAGCGTCGGGCTGACCGAAGCGAAGGCGAAGGAGCTCGGCTACGAGGTCAAGGCCGGGACCTTCCCCTTCATCGGCAACGGCAAGGCGATCGCGCTCGGCGAATCCGAGGGCTTCACCAAGACCGTGTTCGACGCGAAGACCGGCGAACTGCTCGGCGCGCACATGATCGGCGCCGAGGTCACCGAGCTCATCCAGGGCTATACGATCGGCAAGACCGCCGAACTGGTCGAGGATGACTTCATCGGCACCGTGTTCCCGCACCCGACGCTCAGCGAAACAATGCACGAAGGCGTGCTCGCGGCATTCGGACGCCCGCTGCATATCTAGGACGGGTCGAGGCATCGCCGCTTGAATCCCTCGATCCTTCATTTCTCCAGAACGGGCAGCATCATCAAGATGCTGTTCTTTCTGGGGATGGCGGCGATCGCCTTTGCCGTGGCAGGCCTGATGCACGCGGAGGGCGAGGCGCAGCCCGAAACGCAATATTTGCCCGGCGGGGTTGAACTCCCGGCGCCGGCACCGCGCAAGGACCCGCTGGCGCCATTCAAGATACCCTTGCTGGTCGTCGCGGGGGGCGCGTCCCTTTTCTACGCCGGGCGGCACGGCCTGCGCGCGGCAACGCGCGCGGTGGCAGCGAGGACCGAGGGCGGTCGCCTCCATCTTCATCCGAGCTATGGCGGCGAGGTCGATCCGGTGCCCGTCGAGGCAGTCACCGACGCCATCTTCGATCGCGCTGACCGTTTGCCGGGGGACGCCTCCGGATCGGCAAAGCTCGGTGCCCGGCTGCGGCACGGTCTCTACCTTCGCTATCGTGTGGGTAACACAACCCGCGAAACGCGGCTGATCGACAATGATATCGACGGCGGGACGGAGCAGCTACGTCGCTTTGCGGCCCACCTCGAAGCATGGCGCCACTCGCGCCGTGACCGAACGGTGACCGAAGGATGACGACGGGGGCGTCGCGGCTATTGTGGGCAGCGGCTGCGTTGATTGCCGCGACGATCCTGCTGGGCTTCGCGGTCGGCGCGGGCTGGACCGGGACCGCCGACTGGCAAGTCTCGGAGATGCTCTCGTTCCGGATCGACGAAAGCAATCCCGCTTTCGTCGCCTTCATGCAGGGCGCGAGCTGGATCGGCGGCGGCACGCCGCGCTGGATCATCGTGATCCTGCTCTGCGGGCTCGTCTGGCACTGGTGCGGCCCGCGTCGTGCGGTCGCGCTCGGCGGCGCGTCGCTGCTGTCGAACCTCGCCTCCAGCCTGCTCAAGCTCGGCTTCGGACGCGCGCGACCCGACCTGATCGACCATCTCGATCACCAAGCGAGCTTTTCCTACCCCAGCGGCCACGCGACGAGCGCCGCCGTCGTCTACCTCCTCCTCGCCTGGCTCGCGCCGCCGCGCTGGCGCCGCGCGGCGTGGAGCCTTGCCGGGGCGATGATCATCCTCAACGGCTTCTCGCGCATCATGCTCGGCGTCCACTGGGCAAGCGATATTTTGGGCGGCACGATGCTCGGCGCCGGCTTTGCTCTGCTCGGCGCGTGGTGGGTCGGGCGGCATCAAGTATCGACGTCTTCTTAAGCCTTTCTCCTTAGCCCGTGCGACAGCACGCCGACAGGAATGAAAATGAGGACATCCGAGAAACTCTTCCTGTCAGGTCTGGGCATTGGGGGGCTCGTACTTATCGCTCCCGCACTGGGCGGGTTGGTTCTGATCCTGATGATAATCGGATTTTCAGCCTCAAATCTTCTCGCTTACGCCGGCATCGCGATTTTCATGTCCATGATCTTCTTTGGCTATCGACTAATCGCTGGAGCTGGCAGCGCCCGTGAGCAACCTGCTGCGGACAAAGACCTGTTCGACGCCGAAAACGCACTCGCACATTATTTGCAGACCAAAACGGAAGATGACGATAACGCTCGCCCCTGAGACGCAGGCGATTCCAACAAGCCAGACACACCGAAACGAAATTCGATATCGTTGGCCCCTCGACAGCCGCGCACCAGCGGCTAACGTCGCGTCCATGGCGCAAGGCACTCACGACTTCATCCCCGACCCGCGCAACGACGCGATCCTCATCAACGTCAACGGCGACCTCGTGCCGCGCGCGCAGGCCAGCATATCGGTGTTCGACAGCGGCTTCATGCTCGGCGACGGCGTGTGGGAGGGAATTCGCGTCCACAAGGGCCGCATGGCGTTTCTCGACCAGCATCTCGATCGCTTGCGGGAGGGTGCGAAGGCGATCGCGATGGACATCGGGATTTCGCGGGGCGCGCTCGAACAGCGTCTCTATGCGACGATCGATGCCAACGGCATGGATGCCTGCCACATCCGGCTGATGGTCACGCGCGGTATCCGCTCGACCCCCTATCAGGATCCGCGCGTCGTCATCTCGCCCGCGACGATCGTCATCATCGCCGAATATAAGGACCCGCTGCCCTCGACCGTCGAAAAGGGCCTGTCGCTCTTCACCGTCCACGTCCGCCGCGGCGACCCCGCGGTGCAGGATCCCAAACTCAACTCGCACTCGAAACTCAACTGCATCACCGCGTGCATCCAGGCGGCGCAGGCCGGCGCGGACGAAGCGCTGATGCTCGACCCGCACGGCTTTGTCGCGACGTGCAATTCGACCCATTTCTTCATCGTGCGACGGGGCGAGGTGTGGACCTCGAGCGGCGATTATTGCCTCGGCGGCATTACACGCAGCAACGTCATCCGGCTGTGCCGCGAGAACGGCATAACGGTATATGAGAAGAACTTCTCGCTCACCGACGTTTATGGCGCTGACGAGGCGTTCGTCACCGGGACCTTCGCCGGGGTCGTCCCCGCGCACACGGTCGACGGGCGCGAACTGACTGCGGGCAGGGGGCCGATGGTGGAGCGATTGCAGACCCTCTACAAGGCGCTGATCGAGCGCGACATCGCTGGACGCACACGTCCGTGACGGAGGACATTCGCATTGCGATGTGGTCCGGGCCGCGCAACCTGTCGACCGCGATGATGCGCAGCTTCGGCAGCCGCGCCGACACCTTTGTGAGCGATGAGCCTTTTTATGGGGCCTATCTGCGGGAGACGGGCGACCCCCAGCCGATGATGGACGAAGTGATGGCGTCGATGGACTGCGACTGGCACGGCGTGGCGCACTGCATGTCCGGGACGAACCCCGCGGGAACGCCGATATGGTATCAGAAGCATATGGCGCATCACATGGTCGGGCCGATCGCGCACGACGATTTGCCGGGACTTCGTCATGCCTTCCTGATCCGCGATCCCGCGCGCGTCGTTGCGAGCTATGCCGCCAAGCGCGTCGCGGTGCGACCCGATCATCTCGGCACCGACAAGCAGGTGGAATTTTTCGATCGCGAGGCCGACCGCCTTGGTCATGCACCGCCGGTGATCGACAGCGCCGATATCCTTCGCGATCCGCCCGCAATGCTGCAGAAACTGTGCGCGGCGCTCGGCATCGCCTGGGACCCGGCGATGCTGCGATGGCAGCCGGGCATTCACGCGACCGACGGTGTCTGGGCGTCGCACTGGTACGATGCCGTGGTCTCGAGCACCGGCTTCGGCCCGCCCGACAAACCGCAGCGCGAGCTGACCGTCGAGGCGCAAGCCGTCGCCGACGCCTGTCGTCCCGGCTATGACTATCTGGCGCAGCATAAAATCGCCGCTGCCTGAAATTTCCGCTGTCCTATTAAGTCCTGTTTTGCCATCCAGTTTGCGGGCACCAACAGCAGGCGGGGTAAACATGCGATCGCGAGTGAAGTTAGGCAGTTTTCTGCGGGGAATCGCTTTGGGCTCGGCTGCGCTTTTTGCCGCCTCGATCGCCCCGGCAAAGGCGCAGGACGCGCCCGGTCAGACCGTCATCACCGCCGCGCGCTACGTCGATGTGCTCACCGGCAAGACGGTCGAGTTCCCGGCGATCTTCGTCGGCGCTGATGGCCGTATCACTAACATCGCCGACGCGCGCACGGTGCGCTGGGGATCGAACGTCGAACATGTCGACCTCGGCGACAAGACGCTGCTGCCGGGCCTCATCGACATGCATGTCCACCTCGATGGCCCCGCCGACATCGGCGGCTATCGCGGACTCGAGTTCACCGACAGCTTCTGGGGCATGACCGCGGTCAAGAATGCGAACGACATGCTCGGCGCGGGCTTTACGACGGTGCGCAATGTCGGTTCGGACAACCGCAACGACATCGGGCTCAAACAGGCGATCGACGCCGGCTATGCGACGGGACCGCGGGTCGTGCCTGCGGGCTATGCGCTCGGCGCCACCGGCGGGCATTGCGACAGCACCTATCTGCCGCCAAGCCTCGAGAAGAAGGACGGCAAGGAAGAGGGGATCGGCGACACGCCCGACGAGCTACGTTTTCAGGTCCGCCGCCAGCGCAAATATGGCGCCGAGGTGATCAAGGTCTGCGCGACCGGCGGCGTCTTCTCGCGCAACACCGAACCGGGCCAGTTGCAGGTTTCCGAACGCGAACTCGCCGCGATCGCCGACGAGGCGCATCAATGGGGGCTGCGCGTCGCCGCGCACGCACACGGAGCCGCGGGCATCCGCGCCGCGATCGCCGCGGGGATCGACACGATCGAGCATGTCAGCCTCGTCGACGACGAGGGCATCCGCATGGCAGTCCAGCGCAAGCTGCCGGTGTGGTTCTCGATGGATATCTACAATACCGAATATACGCAGGCCGAGGGCGCGAAGAACGGCGTGCTCGAGGATAATCTGCGCAAGGACCGCGAGATCGCGCAGATCCAGCGCGACAATTTCCGCAAGGCGGTGAAGGCGGGCGTGCGCATGGTGTTCGGTTCCGACGCTGGGGTGATGCCGCACGGCGAGGTCGGCAAGCAGTTCCGCGTCATGGTCGAGTACGGCATGACGCCGATGCAGGCGATCCAGGCGGCGACAAAGAACGCCGCCGAGGCGCTCGGGCGCGATAGGGATGTCGGGGCGATCGCGGTGGGGCGTTACGCCGACATCGTCGCGGTCGACGGCGATCCGCTCGCCGACGTGCGCCAGCTCGAAAGCGTCGATGCGGTCGTGAAGGGCGGGGTGCTGGTAAGGGGCAAATAGCCCCTTACACCACCAGTCGGTCGAGCATCGCCTCGCGCATGTCGGGAGTGAAGTTCAGCACCGCCTCGGCATAGGTCGGAATGTCGCCATGATCGCGCCGCACCGTCGCGAGCGCCGCATCGAGATAGGCGGGATTGACCGACATCAGCGCGCGGATGGCGTCGTCGTGAATCTCGGCACCATAGCGCGAGCGGATATGCGCCGCGCCCTGCGCGATGCGTTCCTCGATCTTGCCCGCGGTGTTGGTGAGCAGATAATCCTGCATCAGATCGTCCTCGTGCACGCCGAGGAGCCGGTGGACGATCGCAACCGCAAAGCCGGTGCGATCCTTGCCCGCGACGCAGTGAACGAGGCTCGGCGCATCATATTCGGAAAGCGCCGCGAGATACAGCCGCAGCGTCGCGACGAGCGCGGGCCGGTAAGGCATGCCGGCGTAGGTGTCGATCATCCGCTCGCGCGCCGTCTCGACATCGATCGTCCCGCCCGCCGCCTGCAGATGCGGCGCGAGCCCCGCGGTCACCCCGCCCGCAAACAGCACGCGCGCCGAGAAACTCTCCGACCGCCGGCACGGATGCATCTCGCGTTCGTCGTCGCCGCGCAGGTCGACGACCGTCTCGAGCCCGAGCGCGTCGAGCGCCGACAGGTCATCGTCGGTCGCCGCCTCATGGTGCGCCGAACGCCACAGCATCCCGCCCCGCAACCGTCCGTTGCCGTCGACGGCGTAGCCGCCATAATCGCGGAAATTGTGGATGCCGGACAGCGGCAGGACGCGCTCGGCGAGCATGGTCATTCTCCTGTAAACACGGGGGGACGTTTTTCGACGAACGCGTTGATCGCCTCGCGGTTATCCGCGGTTTCGTGGACGATCGCCTGATAGGCCGCGCTCAGTTCCAAAATATCGCTCATCCGGCTGTGCTGCGCCTCGCGCAGCAAACGCTTCGTCAGACGCAGCGCGCGCGGCGGGTTGCAGACGATCCGCTCGGCAATGGCGATCGCGCGGTCGAGCAATTCCGCATCGGGCACGACGTCCGTGACCAGACCATATTCCTTTGCCTGCTGCGCGTCAAAGCGGTCGCCGGTCAGGAAAAGTTCGGCGGCCCGCGGATAGCCGAGTATCTTTTGCAGCAGCCACGCGCCGCCGTCGCCGGGGACGATACCGACCTTGATGAAGCTGCATGCGAATTTCGCGCTCTCGGCGGCAATGCGGATGTCGCAGGTGCAGGCGAGGTCAGCGCCAAGGCCGATCGCATGACCGTTCACCGCGGCGATCATCGGCACCTCGCAATCCATCAGCGCGCGGATCACCGCCTGCACGCCCTTGCGATAGTTGGCACGGGTGGAATCCGGCTGGTCGAGCACGCCGATACCGATGCGGTCCTGCATGCCCTTGAGGTTGCCGCCGGCGCTAAACGCCTTGCCGCTGCCGGTCAGGATGATCGCGCTGACGCCGCGATCGTCGCCGAGGGTGCGTAGCGTGTCGATGATGTCCTGGCAGTCTTCGTGCGTGCCGATCGCATTCATGCTTTCGGGCTTGATCATCGTCAGGATCGCGATCTTGCCCCGCCGCTCGACACTCAAAAATTCGCCCATCGTCAATTATCCTTTGCTGCCTAATCAAAGCTATTGCATGGCTGGCGCGACATGCAAGACTTTGCGCTCTATCCGTTCGATCCGCCCGGCGACGTTGCCGCACTGCGCGCCGATTTGCGGGGCTGGCTCGCGGCGAACCAGCCGCAGGGCGACGTGGTGACGCAGGCGAATTGCTGGGCGAGCTTCGACGCCGATTTCAGTCGTGCCCTCGGCGCCGCAGGCTATGTCGGAATGACGCTCCCCGCCCGATACGGCGGCGGCGATCGCCATCCGCTCGAACGCTATGTCGTGATCGAGGAATTGCTCGCGGCAGGCGCCCCCGTCGGCGCCCATTGGATCGCCGATCGTCAGACGGGGCCACTGATCCTGCGCTATGGCAGTGAAGAGCAGCGCGAGCGCTACCTGCCGGGCATCGCGAAGGGCGAGCTTTACGCCTGCATCGGCCTGTCCGAGCCGGGGGCGGGATCCGATCTGGCGGCGGTGCGAACGTCGGCGCGCGAAACGGCCGAAGGCTGGCGCATCAACGGCCAGAAAATCTGGACCACGGGCGCACATCTGTCGCATGTCATCCTCGCGCTCGTGCGGACCGAAGAGGGCAGCGAGCGCAACGCGGGGCTCAGCCAGCTGCTGATCGACCTCGACACGCCCGGCATCACGATCCGCCCGATCATCGACATGGCCGGGCATCATGATTTCAACGAGGTCTTCTTCGACGACGTTCTTGTTCCGCATGGCGCGCTGGTCGGCGAGCGCGGGCAGGGATGGAAACAGGTCACCGCCGAACTCGGCCTCGAACGCTCAGGGCCCGAGCGCTATCTGTCGAGCCATGCACTGCTGGTCGCGCTGATCGATGCAGCGGGGCCCGATCCCGATACGGTGGTCGCGGGGTTGATCGGCGAGCTCACCGCCGAGATGTGGACGCTGCGCCAGCTCTCGATGTCGACCGCGGCGAAGCTCGCGGCGGGCGAGGACCCGATGGTCGAAGCGTCGGTTGTGAAGGAACTGGGCAATGCCTTCGAACAGGATATGCCGCGACGTGTGCAGGCAATCGTCGACTGTGGCTGGGACGATAAAAATGACCTTGCGAGGCTGCTCCGCGCGCTGCTCATCGCGTCGCCAAGCTTCTCGCTGCGCGGCGGAACGCGGGAGGTGATCCGCGGGATCATCGCACGCGGATTGGGGCTCCGGTGAGCGCGGCCCGCGACATGCTGTGCGACACGGCGCGTGCAGTGTTCGCCGAGGCGACGGCAACAGGCATGGCACCCGTCGAGGATGCGGGCTTCGCGCTACTTCTCGTTCCCGAAGAGGAGGGCGGTTTCGGCGGCGACTGGGGCGATGTGAATGCCGTATTGCAGATCGCCGGCGTCATGGTGCCCGACCTGCCGGTCGCCGGACTGATCATTAGCGATTCCGGGCTCCACGCCGCGGCGACGGTCAGCCTGATGGCCGGCGCGATGGGGCGGGCGCTGTCGCTGTCGATCGACCATGTGAACACCCGCCAGCAGTTCGGTCGCCCGCTTGGCAAGTTCCAGGCGGTGCAGCAATCGCTCGCGGTCATGGCGTGCGAGGTGCGCGCGGTCGACGCCGCAGCGGCGGCGCTGGCAGCGCGGCTCGACGCAATGGGCCGCGACGCATCCGCCGCAAGCTTCGAGATTGCGGCGGCAAAGCTGCGCGCCAATCGCGCGGTCGGGGTCGTCACTGCGATCGCACATCAGGTGCACGGCGCGATCGGCTTCACCGGCGAATATGACCTCCACCGCGTGACGATCCCGCTGATGCGCTGGCGCAGTGCGCACGGCAACGACGCCCATTGGGCGCAAATTCTCGGCCGTCAGGTTGCCGGTCTCGGCGGACGCGGTCTCTGGGAAGCAATGACCGCGCGCGGCGCCGGAGTCTGAACAAACCTACCTCGTCGCGCCCGTGAAGGAGGCGATGACGAAAGAGGTCCGCCCAAACCAGCCGGAACTTCAGCGCACTGCGCCACCCTCGCGCAGCGCCGCAATCTTTTCGGCATCGTACCCAAGCGCCGCCAGCACGGAATCGCCATCGGCACCGACCGCGGGCGCGGCGCGCGGCGTGTCGTTGACCGTCGCCGAATAGCGCGGCGCGGGCGCCGGCTGTACTGCGCCGCCGACGGTCAGGAAGGTTTCGCGCGCGACATTGTGCGGATGCTGCGGCGCTTCGCCCAGCGACAGGATCGGCGCGAAGCAGACGTCGGTCATTTCCATGATCGCGCACCATTCGTCGCGCGTCTTCGTCTTGAACAGGACGGTGAGCTTGTCCTTGAGCGGCCCCCATTTCGAAGGGTCCATCTGCGCATCGAAATCGGGATCATCGGCAAGGCCGATCTTCTCGCGCAGCAGCGCATAGAATTGCGGTTCGATCGACCCGATCGAGATGAACTTGCCGTCGGCGCAGGCATAGCTGTCATAGAAATGCGCGGCACCGTCGAGCATATTGACGCCGGCTTCGTCCTTGAGCCGGCCCGAGGCGAGGAAGCCCCACGTCATGCCCGCGAGCAGCGCCGAGCCGTCGGTCATCGCGCAGTCGATCACCTGACCCTCACCGGTGCGCGCAGCATGGACGAGCGCGCTCGACATACCGAAGGCGAGCATCATCCCGCCGCCGCCGAAGTCGCCGACATAATTGACCGGCGGCACGGGCTTTTCACCCGCGCGTCCTATGCCGTGGAGCACGCCCGAGAGCGAGATATAGTTGATGTCGTGCCCCGCCGCCTGCGCATAGGGGCCGAACTGCCCCCAGCCGGTCATGCGGCCGTAGACGAGCTTCGGATTGTCGGCGAGCAGCACCTCGGGGCCGAGGCCGAGCCGCTCCATCACACCGGGGCGATAGCCCTCGATGATCCCGTCGGCGCTCTTGCAGAGGTCGCGCGCGATGCGGACGGCGTCGGGGTTCTTCATGTCGAGCGCGATCGACGTGCGATTGCGGCTCAGCGGATCGCGCGGGTCCATGAAGCCGCCGGGGCGATCGATACGGATCACCTCGGCGCCATGGTCGGCGAGCATCATGCCGCAAAAGGGGCCGGGACCGATGCCGGCAAATTCGATGATCCTGATGCCCTTCAGCGGCCCGGCCATGATGCTCTCCTGTTCCTCAAATACGTTCGATGATGATCGCGGGCGCCATGCCGCCGGCGGCGCACATGGTGACCAGACCATAACGGCCGCCCGAACGTTCGAGTTCGTCGAGCGCGGTGCCGATCAGGATCGAGCCCGTCGCACCGATCGGATGGCCGAGCGCCATGGCGCCGCCGTTGATGTTCACCTTCTCGCGGTCGAGGCCGAGGTCGCGGATGAACTTCTCCGCCACGACCGAAAAGGCCTCGTTGATTTCCCAGACGTCGATGTCGTCCTTCTTTAGCCCGGCCTTTTCGAGCACCTTCTTCGCCGCGGGGACGGGCGCGTTGAGCATCAGCGTCGGATCGTCGCCGATATTGGCATAGGCGACGACGCGCGCGCGCGGTTTCAGGCCATGCTTGTCGGCATAGTCTTTGGAGGCAAGCAGGATCGCCGCCGCCCCGTCGACGACGCCCGACGAATTGCCGGCGTGATGAAAGTGCTGAATCTCGAGGTCGGGGTAACGGCGGTTGATCTGCTTGCGGAAGGTAAAGCCGCCGCCCATGTCGAAATCGGCGAGACCCGCGAAGCTCGGCTTCAGCGCGGCGAGGCCTTCGGCGGTCGTTTCGGGGCGGGGGAATTCCTCGCGGTCGAGCGCGACGCTGCCGTCGGGGTTGTGAACGGGCACGACCGATTTCACAAAGCGGCCTTCCCTGATCGCACGGTCGGCGCGCTGCTGGCTGACGAGCGCGAGCGCGTCGAGCGCCTCACGGCTGATCCCTTCGATCGTCGCGATCGCGTCGCCGCAAATGCCCTGGTGCGATTGCGGGTGGAGCTCGTCGAGCGCTTCGTGGCCCGAGCCCATCAGGCGCGGGGGCAGGCCAGCGTTCGCCTGCTCGGCGGCATAAGCGCTGGTGTAGCTCATCATTTCGGTGCCGCCGGCGATCACGCAATCTTCCATGCCGCTCATCACGCTCGCGGCCGCGAAGTTCACCGAGCTGATGCCGCCGCCGCAGAAGCGATCGAGCGTCGTGCCGCTCGCCTTGGTATCAAAGCCCGCCGACAATGCCGCCATGCGGCCGAGGTCGCCGCCCTGTTTGCCGTTCTGCGACGAGGTCGACCAGACGATGTCGTCGACGGTCGCGGTGTCGAGATTGTTGCGGTCGCGGATCGCGGCGAGCACCGTCGCGGCGAGATGCTGCGGGTGCAGATGCGACAACGCGCCCTTGCCGGGCTTGCCGACCCCGCGCGGGGTGCGGACGGCGTCGATGATATAGGCTTCGGCCATGGGGACTTCCTTTCGTGGAGAGCTTTGAAGATCGTCTGTTGATTGAAAAGCGAGTTGGCGGGGAGGTTAACGGGGGGCCATTCGGCCACCGCGAGATTTATCGAGGGGCCATTCTGATGGCGCCGTCGAGACGCACGGCCTGGCCGTTGAAATAGCTGTTGCGGACCATTTCCATCGCGAGGCTCGCATATTCCTCGGCCTTGCCGAGCCGCTTGGGGAAGGGCACCGACGCCTCGAGGCTTTCCTTCACCTTCGGGTTCATATTGCCAAGCAGCGGGGTACCGAACACGCCGGGCATGATCGAATTGACGCGGATGCCAAGGTCCATCAGGTCGCGCGCCATCGGCAGGACAAGGCCGTTCACACCCGCCTTGGCCGAGCCATAGATAACCTGCCCGATCTGCGCATCCTGCGCCGCGACCGAAGCGGTGAAGATGATCGCACCGCGCTCGCCGTCTTCCATTTCGGGCAAGCCGGCCATGCCTTCGGCCGCGATCGACCCGATCCGGTAGCTCGCGGTCAAAATGCCCGCGACACCATAAGCATAATCCTCGGTCGGCGTGCGGCGGAATTTTCCCGTTTCCTTGTCGTAAGCAAGTGTCTTGCCGCGCCGCGACGTCATCGCGCAATGCACGCACACGCGTTCCTGCCCGTGCGCGGCACGCGCCTTCGCATAACCATCGAGCACCGATTGCTCGTCGGTAATGTCGACATGGACGAACAGCCCGCCGATCGAAGCCGCGACCTCTTCGCCGAGCGCATCGTTGATATCGAAAATGGCGACCTTCACGCCCGATGCGGCAAGCGCCTCGGCGGTAGCGCGGCCGAGGCCCGATGCGCCGCCGGTGACCACGGCCGAAATGCTGGAATCAATTTTCATGGGGAGGCTCCTCAGGCGGGAATCTGGTTGAAGGGGACGCCCTTGTCGGGTCGATGATCCTGCGGCAGGCCGAGGATCTTCTCGGCGATCGTGTTGAGCAACGTCTCGTCCGATCCGCCCGCGATGCGGCCAGTCGGCGCGTTGATCCAGCTCGACGCCCAGTCTTCCTTGGGCGAGGCATGCTCGTCGAACGCGAAGGCATCGGTTCCCTGCAGGTCGAGTGCGAGTTCGGAGAGTTTCTGGCGCGAGCGCACCGCGACGAGCTTGTTGAGCGAGCCCTCGGGGCCCGGGGTCATGCCCGCCTGCATCATCAGCCGGGCGCGGCGGTTGATCGAATCGAGGCCCGCGCGCATCGCATGGTTGCGCGCGATCTGCTGGCGGATGCGTCCGTCCTCGATCGCGGGACGGCCGTTCAGCTTCACCTCTTTTGCAAGCTCGACGAAGAGGTCGAGATGCGGTCCGAAGCCCGCGCTG
>Ga0209676_1000277_pt1 | contig 106682 bp, 119 predicted proteins | sample AraplaCvi_mLB_r2_FD_184282 | JGI IMG/M metagenome (GOLD analysis project Ga0209676, IMG submission 184282) | Arabidopsis root microbial communities from North Carolina, USA - plate scrape MF_Cvi_mLB_r2 (SPAdes) (version 2) | ecosystem: Host-associated > Plants > Roots > Endosphere | place...
TTAAGGTGTGAAACAATGAATAAGGAACAAAAAATTATTATCTTAGGAACTTTTGGAACTCTATTAATCATGTTTATTATATTGACCCTAAGTAGCCTTCATCATCCTGGAAAAGGTTTTTTGTGGGAATGGTATTTTAATAGCTAATCAAACATTAGGGTTGCTAAAGCAACTCTATTTTATTTTTCAGAGGAATTTCTTATTCAACTAACGAGCGCGTTAGTTGAATTTGATGGCAAAAAAAATTTTGATATAAATTTTTAAAAGTCTTGAAAAAAAGGTTAATTAATTTAATAAAGTAATTTAAAACCGATACTATTTAAAGTATCGGTTTTGTTGTTTTTCAAAATCAAATGAATGCAAAGGGCAAATTTTAATAAAGGAACGGTTATTTATAAATTATTTAAAATAGTAATTTGTCTATCCTTCTTCTTTATCATTATCTATTATCACATCTTGATCTGCTGAATTTTGGTCATCCTTAGTAACATTTTCGTCATTTTCACCAGTAATATGACTATCAATTTCTGCTTTTTGTTTTACAACTGCATTACTTTCTGGAACTAGTATATTATTATTATTATTATTAAATGGTATTTTAATTGTAAAACCGTCTTTATATTGTCTAATTGTAATATTATCATCAGAATAATTTTCAATTGAACTACTATCAGAAGGGTTATTATCAGGAGAACTGTTCTCAGTAACATTACCCTCAGTAGAGTTGTCTTTAGTTGCAATAATATCCTCGTTAACATTACCTTCAGATGCATTGCCATCTGTTAATTTACTATCAGTAATACTGCTATTAGTAATACTGCTATTTGAAACAGTACTACCAGTAATACTACAGTTAATGATCTTACAATTAGAGAGAGTACAATTAGTAATCGTACAATTTGTGAGAATACAATTAGTATAACTACAATTAGAAATCTTACAATTAGTAATACCATTATCAATAGTACCAATACCATTGATACTGCTACTAACAGAATTGATTTCATTAAAATTACTAACATTAGCACTGTTTTCAGTAGAGTTAATATTATTAGAACTATCCTCATTATTACTACTATTAACCTGGGAACTACTATCTTTAGAATTAATTTTATAAAATGGCATACGTTTTCTTCTTGGATCTGAAGTTGACATATTTCTTTCCTCTTTCTTTTATTAGACTAAGGCTTCTTCTTATAGATTGGTGGGTTAACACAGTAATTAATAAAGTAAACTGTTGATCAAGAATTTGGTTTTTGATAAGTGTGAGACTCCTTTAAGAACATTGGGATATATTATATTCAACAGTGTTTTGATGCCTCCCATTCTTTGGAATGTGTGTGTAATTGACTTGTAAAAAACTATTCACCTTCATAATTACAATACAAACAAGTTTCGAAATTAGCCTGTACAAACAATTTATGAGGACAACTATCGTAATGCATATGTAAATAACCTATTTGAAAAAAATTTTTAATATTTGAGCTTTATAGTTGTTGGGTAGGAGAAGAAAAAGAAAAACGCATTCGTGGATTAACCCTTCAATGAGAAAAATTCAACCTAAATGAATAAGTTCATATTTTGTATATTAGATATAATCTTGTACAACTAACGAGCGCGTTAGTTGAACAAGATTACGAGTCGCAAATGCGGCTTTTTTTATTGGACTAACTGGCAGAATAAGGAATAAAAATGAATTTTGGAAGAAAACTATAATGTCGATCACATAAATTAGAATGCGTATCGAACAGCTTTGGGTAATAAGGAAAGGAAGATTTAAACGATGGATATGGACATTCCGAAAGATGATGATATTGAAATGGAAGAAACGGTGGAGCTAAGTGGCAGTATTGATAAAATAACAGAGCATAAAGTTTGGGGCGCACAAGGTTTCATTGATATTCCAGATCAAGGCAAGTCGTACAGGAAAAGATATTTAGGAAATCGATATCAATAATTCTACCAAGCAATGACCGAGAAAAATAAGTGTAAGTTTCAAAGTCAGACAAAGAAAATATAACTTTGTTTGTTTAGGAAATTTTTTGATTGGGTAAAATTAATGTTTCTAGTTGTACCCAGATTTAAATCCATGTCAACCTAGTTTTTTGCGTGATTATACATAATAAACGCATGTTATATTTGAATATGAAAAGCAGCAATTGGCTGCTTTTTTATTTATGTTTTTGGCAGTTTAGTTGAAGAACAGATAGCATGATTAAATGTATAATCTGCTTCCTTGTTTCTAGATTAGGATTTAGTTTGAATTTTTCTCTCTTGATATATGCAGCTTTTTTAACTGGGGTAAGGTAGAAAGGGATTTGACGAAAGAACCAGTTAGACACTTTTTTTACGATTGCCCTTAGAAATCTCGGAGTTTGGTAAAGCTTATTGATGAATATGTTTTGATATTTGATTCAGTTAATGAACTTAAGAAAAATTTAAGATTTATCCTACTCTTTTTTTAAATAGTTTTTCCTATCATATATGAAAATACCGCTTGTTGGGAACATCCGAAGAAGAAATAAGAGAGTATTGATTACAACTAGACGTACATTGTGTTTTAAATATAGATGATGAACTAGCATTGTTTCAGGGTGTCGTGACAAGAATCGGAGGAAAAAATATTGGGAAATAAAAAATTGACATTCGTATTATTCATAATCTATTTATTAGCACTTAATTGGTTAGTCCTATTTAAGTTGCATTTTTCTTTTGATCAAATAGACAGAGTGCGAGTAATTAATATGATTCCACTGAATGATTTTGTCTTTTCAGAGGTGTATAACAATATTAGGATTTTTGTGCCATTAGGTATCTATATTTGCATTTTTAAAAGTAAGTGGTCTTTTATGAAAAAACTTCTTTCAATTTTCGGTTTAACTCTGGCATTTGAGACGACACAATTTGTTTTAGCTATTGGAAGAAGTGACATTACTGATATACTGGCCAATACACTTGGAGGTGCAATCGGTATTGGAATTTATGAGCTTTTATTCAAAATTCTAAAACACAGAACAAATAAATTTATAAATTTATTTGCTGGGGTGTTAACTTTTTGTGCATTATTTTTTATTATCTTTATTTTTAATAGACTCGTGATACTTAATTTATAGAGATTAGTAAGCGAATATAGTTACAATAAGTAAAAAATAAGCCCCGGCCAAATTTTGGAAGGGGCTTGTTTGATATTGTTTAATTGTAAATTTATTTAGCTTAAAGACTTAAGCTAACATAAAGCATAAGTGAGAAAATGAGATATGGAAAGAGGATTAAAAACCATACAAAAGGCTTTTTCCACTTATCGATATTATCATAGATTGCTATAGTGATTAATAAGATAACCCCAAATGGAATTAATAAGAAGCTATACATACCAGTATAAGGGAATTTTTCTAAAATAAAGGATAAAAACAATAGTGCAGTACAGCTAAAAAGCTTAAAGACTGTACTTTTATTAATAATCAGTTTAGTTACGATAGATGTAATCAGCAAGATTGCAATAAAAAATCCTATTAAATACATTGTAAAGTAAAAAGATCCTGATAAATCATTACCAGCCTCAGTACCGTCGGCGTCAGTAGACATCCCAAATAAAAAAAACAACATTGGAAAGATAAACGGACTTGTTACGAGTATTGTAAAACCAACTGATGCAGATACTTTCTTAAATAATTCTATCAAAATGAACACTCCTAGTTTAATTCTCTAGTTTCATCTTACGAGATAGAATTAAAAAAATATATAGGAGAAATAAACTCTACAATAGAGAACTGACTTCAGAGTGTTTGGATGTATAGTATATATGTTGGCTAAATGATGATTAGTTCAAAAACTATGAGAAGGAAGAGAAGTTCTTCTCTTCCTTTTTTACTTCTTTTAACATTCAGCAAGAAGTGATTAAAATAAGTTACCTCAAATAAAGTTTCATTTTATGTAGGGATTTACTTACTTATCTAGAAATTAATAGGTTGGACTAAAATGGGAGGGGTTACAACAATGATCGATACGAACAATATATTATTAGTTGGGGAACAAGATGGAGTTAAAGGAGATTTTAATACATTAAAGTCAATGATGACATACGTAAGATATACAACGCTGGAAGCTATTAAAGATATTACTGTAGAGGAGCTAGATTATCTTCATTCTCCAACAGGTAATACAATAGGAATGCTACTTACCCATATGGCAAGTGTTGAATATTGGTATCAACTTAATACGTTCGAAAATAGAGATTTAAACGAAGAGGAAGAAGTGATATGGTTACCTGGTTTAGATTTAGATGAACAGGCAAGCGAGAAAATTAAAGGTAATGATGCAGATTATTATATTAATCTTTTAGATACGATTCGAGAAGATACATTTGAAAAATTTAATACACTATCAGATGAGTGGCTATATGAGAGGTCAAAGTTTGGAAGGAATTTAGCGACAAATTACTTTAAATGGTTTCATGTATTTGAAGACGAAATCAATCATCGAGGTCAAATAAGAATGATTCGTAAGTTATATAAAAATAGTTTAAAATAGTCATTTTCTTTATAGAATTAAAGCATGCATTAGTTGAAGATCCAGAGGTCAGTAGTGGCCTTTTTTTGTTTATCTAGCAAAAAAGTCTAATTAGAATATCGTAGTTGTTGTAATTTTTCCAGGAAGCTTTATATCGAATTGCAGCCAAAATTTCTCCAGTCTAAATAATTGATAAATCGTTTAAGTTTATCTTTACATATTATCGTCAGCGAAAGGTACTTCAAATCAAGATGAAAAATGATTAATTGGTAATTATACTATGAATATAAGGATTAAACTTCCATTCACTGTGGTACATCGATTCATTAATTGCTAAACATACAATAGTTGTAAAACACGACTGTATAATCGATTTTATTAATGACAGTTATTTGTTTAAACGTATAACTAAGTCATGTCTTATGTAATTTAGGTTTTGATAAAAAGCAATGGAAAAGGAAAGCTTTTCTCAAAGGATACGACCTAATAAAATCAATATAATTAATATAGTTATTAATATTATTAAAGTTAAAATTAAATATTTTAAAATTTAAGTGTTTACTTTTTTAATTTATCATCATATAATCTAATCAAATGAAAGAAAGGATTTGATTATGGCTTATCCAGTAATTACAAATTGCCCTGTTTGCAGCAAGACTTTAAAAATTACAAAACTAAATTGCACTCATTGCCACACAACAATTGAAAATGAGTTTGAGCTTTCACCTTTTTCCTCCCTGTCGAAGGAACAACTTCATTTTGTAGAAGTATTCCTGGTATGTAGGGGGAACATCAAAGAGGTAGAAAAAGAGCTTGGGATTTCTTATCCAACTGTTAGAGGTAAACTCACTGACATTATCACATCACTTGGCTACGAGACAAAGAAGAAAAATGAAGTAGATGAGAAAAAGGTTGTTGCAATGCTAGAAAACGGAGAGATTTCTACAGAAGAAGCAATTAGGTTGTTAAAAGAGGAATAGGAGGAATTTATGATGAAAGAAGAAATCGCAAAAGTATTAACGATGGTGAAAGACGGAAAAATTGATGCAGAAAAAGCATCGGAACTAATTGATGTGCTAAAAGAAAAAGAAGCAGGAAGCAATCAAACTTATAAATCATCTAATTATGCAGAAAAAATATTGAAAATTCGTGTTCTATCTGCTGAAAATGATAACGTTAAAATCAATGTACCAATAAAACTCGTTAAGGCCCTATTAGTTGCTGGAAATAGCATCTTAGCAAGTATTCCTGAATCAGAAAAATATGTAAAGGATATTGACATTAATCTAATAGTTGAAGCAATTGAAAACGAATTGGATGGTCAACTTGTGGATATTCAAACTGGAAACGGCGATATAGTTTCTGTCATCATTGAGTAGGGCTTGCTTATGCTAAAGCTAAAAGTGAAAACTAAAGAAGCTCGCTTCACGATCCCAGTTCCATATGCCATTTTACATTTAGGTATTTCTATTCTTTCTTCTAAAATTCTTCATAATCAAATGAATAAATGGTTAAATCATCAAGATGGATACACGGATGATAAAAAGTTTACTTTGACCATTCCACAAATAGACAAAAAACTTCTCAAATTAGTGGTTAAAGAATTACGAAAACATAAAGGGCTTGTGCTAGTGGATGTCAAAGCTAATGATGGTACTGAAGTTTTAGTAAAGGTTTAATTGAACTGCAGCCATAAAGTTAGATAAAAAATAAATCTAAGATACTCTCGAGGATTGAACCCTTTATTGCACAGGGCTTAATCCTTTTTAATTTGTCTTTATTTTTGTGATGACAATCGTGTATTTACTTTTCTAGCTCAAAAGTGAAGATGGTTCATTCAAAATGTTCTATCTAGTTTATGATCGGTGCGCTTCTTTAAATGAGGATTTAAATAAAATATGAAAATGAATATAAACCATCAGTGGGAGTACGCTTCATTCCCAATGATGGTTATTTTTGTCGTTTAAAGAGAATCAGTTCTTAGTTATGGTTTCATTTTTTGTTTGATTTTTTTGCTAAATTCTGTAGCTCACTTTTAGGCTCAGTTGAAAATTCAACGTCTTTTCCATATCCTTGTGGGTTTACACTTGGGGCTTTTTGTCCTCTTCCACTTGATTTTTTACTCATAGCGTCTTCACCTCCAAAGATAGTATTTCCTATCATAACTGATTTATGAAATTCAATAATAATTGTTAGTGTTTTGTTATCGGTGTGCTATTGAGTGAAAAACCGTGTAGGTATACCATGATAAGTGTAAAACATCTTCACTTTTAGTCTACATAGGATAAGGGTTTTAACCTTTTGGTACTGAAAAATAGGCTTTGATTAGTCAATTTATGGTTACTCGAATGAACATCAAAAAAGGGAGTAATAGTTCAAGTTGGACGCATGTAATTAAATCAGATGAATGATTAAATTCTAAAATGATAAGGGGGTATTTTAATTGATTTTTTTATTAATAATCGTTGGAACATTACTAGTTTATCTTCTTTCAAACTTACCAGAATATGTAAGTGCAATGATTCTTTTAGGAGGCGTATTAAGTACTCTAATTGGAATATATATTGAATTAATAATTATAGAAAAAAAGTTAAAAGCGGCACTTTCTTAAGTTCAGTCTAGAACATATAAATAACATAAAAAAGAGTGTAGAATATGAAAATATATCTACACTCTTTTCCTATTTTATATAATATATCCACCCAAATATAAATTAAAATCGATACAATTCTTTTGTTGTAATCATTAAAAGTAGATTACATGCGTTCTAAATCTAACATATACCCAAATCGAGGGACAGAAATGATACATTGTCCGTATTTACCTAACTTCTTCCGTAATCTATATACAAGAGTATTAATCTCTTCACGACCTACATCTGGCTGATCCGATTCATTTGTAAGACGTTCTGGCCATACATCTACTTTAATTTCGTTATAACTAACTGCACTATTGGCTTTTTCGTATAACAATAGAAATAATTCTGTGTCTTTACTTGTAAGGTGAATTTTAACGCCATCAATTAATACTTCTCTTCTAACAACATTCACAGTTAGGCCATTCAATTCGTTTAAGTGCTTATCTATAAATAATGGCATATCAAGTGTGTCTCCGAAGTTCTTTTCAGAAGGGTTATGAAAGGTGAGTACTGCGGCACCACTTGCAAGACTAATAATATCCCCATCACGAAGGAAAACGGGTTTGTTTTTTTCTATGAAAGTATGATTGACCTGAGTTCCATGCTTACTCATAAGATCAACTATAGTGTAGTTTTCCTGATCAAACTGAATTAAGGCATGCTTTCTAGAGATATATTGGTTTGTAAAAGGAATATCGGGGATGACATTACCCCAAGTGCGTCCTATCAAAGTTTCCTTATAGGAAATAGGTATTCTATCCTTTTTCGTAGTTGTTTCTCCCTGTTTTATAGAAAGGTACACATCTTGAATCATCATGTGGTTACTCCTTTGATCACTAATCTAGTAATTAACCAAGAAGAGTATAACATACGCAACCGATTTGTAAAGAGGACAGATAATCTGTTGTTTCTATTCGTGAGTATAGAAATTAAGGCGTAATAACAATACATGGTTTTAATTTCTTGTATTGGCATCAATTATTGTCACTTGTGACCTGCATCTTTTAAAAGTGATTATTCCATAAAGTGTTCAGTTGATTTAGCTCCTGAAACAAGTCAGCTACAAAAATATAATGATAATATTTTATAAATTGGAAAACAATAACATAGGAAAGGAGGGATTGTATGTCTGTGAAAAAGTGGTTAAATGGAGTGGTGGTTTTATTAGCGGTGATTATGGCGGTGACAACTACAGGTTCACTTAGTGTTTTCGCTGCATCTAGCCTTGCAAAACAGCCCCTTACTGCGAATACGATTGAGGTCCAGTTGAACGATGATTACTTTAATCCAAAAGTCATCACTATTCCGAATGGAAAAATGACAACGTTGCTATTAAAAAATGTAGGTAGCAAAGAGCATACATTCACTGTGGCAAAGCTCAACATTGACACTGAAGTACAACCTGGACAAACCAAAACAATTACCGTGCAACCGAAAATGTCGGGTACATATGAACTGACTTGTCGATACCATTTCAATGAAGGAATGGTAGGAAATGTAATAGTCAAATAAAAGGCAAGGCCAATCGGCCTTGTCTTTTTATTATGCTAATTTACATTGATATATTTGAATAAGTTAATTATTAAATGATTACTGTGCTTAGCTAAAGACTTGAACAAAAAAGAGGGTATTTTGTTCACTAGAGTGAATTAAAGAGATAAAAGTAAGAAAGAAAGGCTACAAAGTTGATAGTAAAAATACTTGTTGGAGGTGTAAATTGATGAATAATAGTCCTATTGTAAAAGAATACTCTAGTGAATATCAGGACCAAGTCGTAGATTTAATTCTCAATATACAACAAAAAGAGTACAATATTCCAATCACAAAAAGTGATCAGCCGGATTTGTTTTCTATAGGGGATTTTTATCAAAATGGTAAAGGAAATTTTTGGGTGGCTCTTATTGGCGACAAAGTAGTCGGCACAATCAGTTTTTTAGATATTGGTAATCAACAAGTTGCGTTGAGAAAGATGTTTGTAGATAAGGATTACCGAGGTGCAAAATATAATACTGCAAGTTTCTTATTAAATAATGCAATTAAGTGGGCACAGGATAATGAAATTAAAGTAATTTATCTAGGAACGACCCCACAATTTCTAGCTGCTCATAGATTTTATGAAAAGAACGGATTTACAACAATCGGAATGACAGAGCTACCTGAGAATTTTCCAGTTTTACAGGTTGATAAAAAATTCTATCAGTATTTGGTGGAATAGATATTTACATATTTATTAATTGGGGCAATAAAATAATGGGGTTGAAACTCTAGTCAATACTTTGAATTACGTTCATTTTTACTAATGAAGTGAAGGAAGTTGGATTTGTAGAACTTTAAACTAAATTACTTTAAAAATTGTTTTGTAGGAAATGACTAAAAACTATTGACAATGAGATTGAAAATCATTATCATTTAAAGTGTAGTAATAATCAATACAAAAATACCCTAGTATTGATTAATGATGTAATGAAACCTAACTGGACTATTTTGTTGAAAATTCCCCATTCCCTTTAATACTTTTACACACAAACAGAGCTTGATTAGTCCCCAAGCTTTTTTTGTGTTTATAGGGTGAATTTTCGGAGAGAATGTGGAAAGAAATTTTAGTTCTTCCACACTGGTCAATAAAGCAATAATATTTGCTTTTCAAAGATAAAAATAATGAATTCATAAACTAGAGTAAATGCAACTCTAGTTTTTTTGTTCTATTCTGCTTGTGGGAATGTATACAATTTAGATAGAGATACGTATCTTATATAGCTGATATAGAGGAGTTTTTACAGTATCTAGAGATTTACAAGAAAGCGGTAGAAGCAGGTGAATCTAATGAATGATAAAGGTTTTTTATTTGTAACCTGTGTTAACAATCCGGAAGAATATCAATATTGCAGGGCCCATATTGACTTATTACAAGTTCCAGCAGATTACGAAATCGATTTTCTATGCATTGATGATGCGAAGAGTATGGCAGAGGGATACAATAGGGCTCTACAACATCCTTTTAGATATAAAATATATCTCCATCAAGACACTTATCTTATTAATCGAACTATTTTATTTGATATTATTAATTTATTTTCAAACCATCCTAAACTTGGATTGATTGGTGTAGTAGGCTGTAAACAACTTCCGGAACATGGAAAATGGTGGGAAGGCGATAATTTATATGGAAAAGTTATCGATATACCAGAAACATACCGACTTTTATCTTTTAATCAAGTTGACGAGCATGAGTCATACACGTCAGTAGATGCAATTGACGGATTGTTGATGATTACTCAAACAGATATTCCTTGGAGAGAAGATTTATTTAAAGGTTTTCATTTCTACGATATATCCCATTCGTTTGAAATGAAGCGGAATGGTTTTGAGGTTGGCGTACCTCATATGGAAGATCTATGGTGTATCCACAATAGTGGTAGATACTTGGACGTAGAGGCTTTTGAAAAAGCTCGCACAACATTTCTCGAGGAATATATGACAGAAAATAAGGAGCTATCAAAGGAGAGTAGGATGGATAAAGACCCTTATGAAGGCTTATACGAAAATAAACACTCAGACTATTTTAAAGGTCTAAACGTTAAGCTATTCCAAAAGATATCTCAAAATAGCACGACTATATTAGAAGTGGGTTGTTCAGAAGGAAAACTGGGAGCCTATATACAACAACAATATAATGCAAAAGTATATGGTATTGAGTTATTTCCAGAAGCTGCAGTTCAGGCTAAGCAAAAATTAACTGATGTAATAATTGGTGATATTGAAAAAATTGACCTTCCTTATCCAGAACAATTTTTTGATCATATAATTTTTGGGGATGTATTAGAGCATCTAAAAAATCCATGGGCTGTACTTGGAAAGTTGAAACCTTATTTAAAGAAAAATGGTACCATCTTAGCATGTATACCTCACATTGGACATATTTCAGCACTAGTAGAATTAATAGCGGGTAATTGGAATTATACGAAAAATGGAATTCTCGATCAGACTCATCTTCGCTTTTTCACTCGCAGCACAATTTTAGAACTGTTTAATAGCACAGGATATCATATTACAGAAATTGACTCAATTACCAGTACAAATCAATATTGTGAACAATGGATTTCGCATTTATTTCCTTTGCGTAAGTTGCTACAAATGGGAGATGAGCCATTCGCTACTGATATTAGAACGTACCAATTTATTGTTACTGCATCCATCAAAGAATAGTTCTTATGAGTCGCTACCTGCGGCTATTTTTTTTGAAGATAAGTGCTTGTTCTAGAGTAGTAATAATTCAAATAGAAAAATAGAAAGAGTACCTGAGGAGGTCCTAAACTTTATTTTATCGAATTCTTAAACAAGAGGTGAGGAAATGAAGCGATTCAAAATAAAAATGGTAATCATCCTCTCAGCTGTTGTCATTTTGTCTGGATGTGGAAAAGTAGATACTACATATAAACCGAAAGAGAGCTTAGAACTGACAAAAGAACAAAAAGCAGCAGAAGAAAGAATGGTAATTCAAATTGCAAAAAAGTATGTAAAAAAAACATATGGCGAGTTTACGGATAATCAGCATTTTGATGCAAAAAAAGAAAAGGATGGAACATACACCGTCCAAGTTTATCGCGATTTAGGTAACTCTAATGAAGGAATTGCTTGGCTAAATGTGAATCCAAAAACGAAAAAAGTCATTGATGGAGTACATTGATTAAGCTTTTAACTAACTACAGGAGCTATTCGGAAGTCCTTTTCTAATGAGAATTGATCGCGAAATAAACTTTATTACTTACTGAATGTTTTTTATGAAGAGATATGTAAAATCAGTTCATTAGGAGAATATTACATACAATAAGCTATCTGCTTTTAATAAGTAGTAACACTAGGGACTGAGAACTAAATATAATTATTAAATTCTTGCCCCTAGCCTACTTATTGAAAAACTTGACTATGAAGTCATGGGTTTACGAAAAGCTGATCGGACATAAATCATCGCACATCCAATTGATAGAATGACGATGATTGTTAGGCCCCAATAGATATTACTGTATGCGTGGGCTAACGGTAAGTTCTTTTGCCAGCTTAAAGCGCTTGCCGATATAGCAACTCCGAATGCACCACTGAAAAATTGGAGAAGCTGGAATAGTCCAAGTCCAGAACCTATTTGTGCTGGTAATAGTAATCTTGACATTTCATTCGATATGCTGCTCGATAAGATCGTGAAGCTAATACTCATTAACATGTAAATGAACATGATTGCAAGAAATGATACTCCTTCAAATAGAGCGAATAAAATGACAGATGTCAAAAGAAGAAACGGGATATATCTAATAATCGAACTGTTTCCTTTTGAATCAATGATTCGTCCTACCTTTTGTGAGACAAGGATAGCTAAAAATGAACCTGGAAAAATCACAAGCCCGGCTTGAATCGCGCTAAGGCTATATTGTTTAACAAGGATTTGTGGCATTAAAAATAGCGTTGAAAAACTACAGATATACGCCGCAATACCAACTGCCCCTAAAATTAGATATTTGCGATTTAGGAATAGTGATTGGAGCACGAAAGGTTCTTTTGCTGATCGTATACGTACGATGAATAGAAAAAGCGCAATTAGACCAACCCCTAGCAAGATCCAGGAATGATTAGTCTATTTTCAAAAAAAGATAAAGATGATTCACGTTAATTTTATAAATAACCAACATAAACAATACATATGTTAAAATAGGGAAAAAAAGGTTTCTAGGAGGGGTAGAATGACTCCAGGCGGGGATTTTTTATTTACGTTCGGTCCTATTTTTATTGGAATCATATTTGTAATCGTTATATCCATATTTGTATTTGCAATTATAAAAGGTGTTACTCAATGGAATCAAAATAATAATTCACCAAAATTAAATGTAAACGCGAGAGTTGTTTCTAAAAGAACATCAGTACATGGCGGTGGGGAAAGCTCGTCATATAGTAGCTATTTTGTAACATTCGAAGTGGAAAGTGGAGACAGGATAGAATTTATGGTAAAGGATACTGAATACGGCATGCTTGTTGAAGGAGACAAAGGCGAGCTTGCCTTTCAGGGAACAAGATATCTAGGTTTTAATCGAACTCGATAGAATCGAAAGTGATGTATTTACTATATTTAAAAAATGAAGACACTCTCAGAGTGTCTTCATTTTTTAAAAAGGTACTTTTTAAAAGATTATATGCTCTTTAGTTTGAAAAACTACAGGCAGAAGTTGATTACAACGGAAAGCGAGCAACCTGGAGTTGTAATCAACTAAAGCATTCTTCTCTTATTCGCACCCTCATTTCTATCAAATATTCTTCTTTTTGATTTAGAGAGTGATGATTATAAATTAATGACTCATATATATCGCTGATAACTTGTAATTGGTGTTGTTCTACATAGTGAATTAGTTTTTGTAAGTTTAAAAAATAATCATCTATTGAAACAGATTTAAATGTGATACATACGTATTTTCCTTTTGGAATGATGGCAACATCTGTATCACTAGTAAGCAATGATATCTGTTTATTCGTTAGAACAGGTGTAAATAAATATTGATAACTTACCTCATCAATATGTTTGTATGGTTGATAGGAAAAAATCACTCCGTAACCATTATTTCTAAATCCTTCTGTTGATGCAGCAAATTTCTTTAATTTACTATATGAAGCATTTAAGATATTTTTCGGATCAATTCCGTAAGCTTTGGTTTGTAAAATTTTTAATTCATCCTCATATAAAATAAACGCCTCACCAAGAGAAGGATATTCCATTTGCCTTTGCAATCCCTTTTTGGCATTAGCAATAATTTTTTCGATTTCTACTAGTGATTCAATTTTCTTTCTTACAATTTGTTCTTGTTCGCTTAAAAAAGCGAAAAAATCATCTCTTTGTAAACCTTGTACTTCCTTCATTTCTTCTAGTGGTGTACCAATATATTTTAATGATTTGATTAAATCTAGAAGGTGAAGTTGTGAGTCTTTATAGTACCGATAATTAGTGTCCGGGTCGACATATGCAGGTTTAAATAAGTTGATTTTATCGTAATAACGAAGGGCCTTAATTGAAATGTTCACCAGTTTTGAGACTTCTCCAATGGTGTAAAGCTTTTCCTTCATTGCTTTCACCTCCTTAGTAAATGAAACGATTTCTAGTTTTCATCATAATGAATACTCTTTTTGATTGCTTAAGCTTGTTCGATATGCAGGTTCTTTCCATGCAAGGGTTAACCCAATACCAATCGCTAATAAAACTGTTGCAAAATAATACGGATAGTTTAAATCGATGTCGAATAAAATTCCACCAATAATTGGACCGATTATATTACCGATACTAGTAAACATCGAGTTCATACCACCAACAAAACCTTGTTCATTGCCTGCTACTTTCGATAAATAAGTTGTCAATGCCGGTCGCATTAAATCAAAGCCTAAAAATACAGTTACCGTAACAAATAAAATCATAACGTATGAGTTCACAAGAGTCATTAGAAACACAAGTATCGTTGAGAGAATCAGACTATATCGTATCAAACGAATTTCGCCGATCCATTTTGTAAGACGATCGAATAATAAAACTTGGAAAATCGCTCCAAAAATACCTCCGCCTGCGATCATGATGGCAATATCCTTTGGTGTGAAACCAAATTTATGGTCAGCAAATAAAGAGAATAATGATTCAAAGGCTGCTAATCCAAACTGAGAAATGAAAATAACCATAAAAGAGATAAAATACATCGGTTCAAAAATTCGTTTTATTCCTTCTTTTTTGCCTTTTACTTCTATATTTTCAAGATTTCGTTCTGGTTCTTGAACGAATAAAATGGATAATATGGCTGCCAATACAGCAAAGGCTGAAGCAAAGAAGAACGGTAAGCGTGAGCTAATCTCTGCTAAAAATCCACCAACCCCAGGTCCTATAATAAATCCTGTTGAAATAGCTGCCGACATATAGCCTAGTGCTTTTGCACGTGTCTCAACCGTTGTGACATCTGCAATAAATGCCGTTACTGCTGGCATAATGAATGCTGCACTTACACCACCAAGCATACGCGAGATAAATAAAACCTCAACAGTTTTTCCAATCCCAAATAATAGTTCTGAAAAACTAAAAATAATTAATCCTATAATAATCATTCTTTTTCGTCCAAAAAGGTCTACCCAGCGACCTGAAATCGGCGAGATGATTAGCTGAGTGATAGCAAATGCTGCTACCATATAGCCCACAACCGAACCAGATATATTCAACTCATTCATAATAGAAGGAGTAACCGGGATAACAAGGCCAATTCCTAAAAAGACAATAAATAAATTTGTTAATACGATCGCTAACATCATGTTTTGTTTTTTCATGTTGCTTTACTCCTTTCAAAAGCTTACAAAACATAATGTAAAGCCTCCCATAAGGGGAGAGTCAACAGTTTTATTATGTATATCTTAATAAAAATTAATAATGCTATCAGAATTTTCCTATTCTCTTAACCATATGGGAATTTAAATAAGGTAAAAAATAGACATGGAAAACTCAAATTAAGCAATAAGCTTAGGAACCTCTGACCGAAGGCCTACGCATGTGTAACCATCAAATAAAAAATCCTTGAATATTCAAGGATTTTTATTTTTTTCCATCAGCTAAAATTCTCATGAAAAAAGTGGAGATACTTCGTAAATTGGGCTTTATTCTGCCTTTTCATGTAATTTAAATTTTACTTTATGTAAACTTTTCTTTACATCATGCATACAATTCTATACACGAAGTAAAATTGCGTTTACAGGGGGTGTAAATAAATGACTTATCAAGAAAAGAAAAGTATCGTCTTGTTAATTAGCACCATCCTCATTTTTGTATCATATTGCCTGTACATGTACCCTGGGTACCCTAAAGAAGGTTTGGAATTAAACGAAACCTTTCGCTTCTGGGGTTCCTTTGTCCTTATCTTGACTATTGTTTCAATCGTTGCGCACATCATTATTAGTATCATTTTTAATATTATCTATAGAATTACGACTAGAGAAAGGGAACCATCATTTGCAGATGAGCTTGATCAATTAATAGAATTGAAGGCACACCGAAATTCATTTTTTGTATTTATCATTGGCTTTCTTCTTGCAATGGGATCTCTGGTTCTTTTTCAGCCCTCACAGGTGATGTTTATAATCTTAATTTTTTCAGGATTTCTTTCCGATGTGACCGGTTCTGTTACGAAACTCTATCATTATAGGAGAGGAGTTTAAAATGGGAAAAAATCTTGTTGGCAATCACATTCGTAAATTACGTTTCAACCATGATGAAATGACCCAACAGCAATTAGCTGACAAGGTTGGCGTAACAAGACAAACCATCGTGGCACTTGAAAAGGGAAATTATTCCCCATCTCTAGAACTTGCTTTTCGCATCGCTCATGCCTTTAACTTACCGTTGGAAGAAGTATTTTTCTATGGGGAAAACACCAAGTAGCAAGAATGGTGATGATATGCTTTACCGTTTATAAACTTAATAAAAGGTGGAGATGAAAAATGAATTCATATAGAAAATCTGCAAAAATAGTGGGAGTACTATTTCTACTTGCAGCCGTTACGGCGATAATTGGTCTGAAACTGTATGATCCAATCCTCAAAGACCCCGATTACTTGATCAAAGGCTCGGAACACGCCAACCAAGTGGTACTGGGAGCACTAATGGAGTTACTTCTGGTTGTTTCAGCTGTCGGAACTGCAACAACAATGTTTCCAATTTTACGAAAGTATAATGAAACAATCGCTCTTTGGCATGTCTGCTTCAGGTTTCTTGAGGCGATTATCATTACAGTTGGTGTAATCAGTGTCCTTTCATTGTTAACATTAAGCAGGGAATTTGTAGCAGCAGGTGCATCAGAAATAGCTGCTTATCAAACTTCAGGCATTCTATTAAAAGCAGTACATGACTGGACATTTATGCTTGGTCCATTATTCATGTTGGGTATAAATACGTTGATGTATAGTTATATATTTTATCAATCAAATCTCGTACCTAGATTTATATCATGCCTAGGTATTACTGGAGCAATTGTTGTTTTTATCTATTCATTGTTAGTAATGTTCGGGTTCATTCAACAAATTTCTGTTTTGGGTGCTATTATGGCATTGCCAGTTGCAGCGAATGAAATCATTTTAGCCATATGGCTGATTTTTAAAGGATTCAATGAATCTGCTCTTGCTGATATTTCTATAAAAAAGTAAGGTAACGAGATCATTCTACACACTCAATAAAGCGTAGGGGACTGTATAACTTTAAATAAAAATCTCCGAGATTTAGAAAATATAAAACCTCTAATGCTAACATTAGAGGTTTTTAAATGCTTCGTATTCTAAATAACTAAGTCTAGTTTAATTGTAATAGTACTTACACTACTGTGGATCAGTTGAAAGTAATCATTCCTTTGACTCTCTTCCGTATATGGCGTAATCAGTTAATAATCCAAATATCTGGAGAACAATACCAATAAGAGCTACTTGTATATTTTTATCTATGAAAGCCATTATTAAACAAAATACTGATATGGGTAATAAGATCAACTTTATGTAATGCTTAAATTTATTTTGCTCCAAAATATCACCTTATATGTCCGTTTTTATTTTATATGTTCATTATATTTTGCTTTTTTGAATTGACTTATTCATAGACTTAGAAAAATGTTAATAAGAAAAGGACTTTTCAATTAAATTGTTATTTTTTATCTTTTAAAAAGGTAAAAAAAAACGTGGTAATATAGTCGGAACTATTTTATATTTTACTTGTGATAGGACTCATAACTAGCTAGTTTGGAATGAAAATTTTTTACCTTTTTGACAATGATATTCAATCATTATGAATTAGAATCTGTCAGGAGTGAACAATGAGACTCATTTTTGTAAAATGTTTTGTGAAGAAATACACAAATGAATAACAAAAGAAATAAGAAGAACGTGTACACGTCATATTGAATGATAAAAAATGTGAAGTAAAAGAAGTATGAATTATAAGGAGTGATAACAGCAATAACGCGGATATTGTGATTTGTATCACAAAAAAACAGATGATTTATCGCGATTTGTATTTATCCAATTAATGGTGAATAGAAAATTTAAATGAAATCACAAAAGGAGTGACGGTTATGCTAGCAACTAAGTCAGACATCATTAATCGAAAAAATAATACTGTTATATTTGTGGAGAGTTTACTGTTTCTTTCAGGAATTTGTAGGATATTAGAATATTATCAAATAGTGGTTGAAAGAATTCCAATTTTTGATGATTTGTTTCAAACAGATTGTCTAAATTCTATATTTATTTGTGAAGTAGCCAGTAAAGACATGGAAACAAAAGCCAAATCAATCTTGAAAAATGATAGTTCAACTAAAGTGATCATCATAAAGGATGAACTCAAGGTGAATGAAATTGAAGCACTTGTTGATTTAGGTGTAAAGGGATGTTTGCAATCTGATTTAGATGAAGTTTATTTAGTGATGACAGTAAAACAAGTTCATTTAGGGAATTTATTTATAGATTACCGTTTTACGAATGAAATTTTCAGAGAATATAAATCGTATAAAAAAATACATAAACAAAAACATACAGTTGATCTTGAATCAATCAATACTTTATTAACAAGAAGAGAATATGAAATATTAACACTTTTAGCTGAAGGTTGTACAAACAACCAAATTTCCGAAAGATTGTATATTTCTGAGAAAACAGTAAAAAATCATGTTTCTAATATTCTAGCAAAGATGCAAGTTCAAGATCGCTTAAATGCTGTTATTAAAGGGGTAAGACACAATTGGATAAAAATTGATGCTTGTTAGGTAATATTGTTTTCAGAATTTGTAGGGTAAATATATTGAGATGGATAGAAAATAAATGGAAGGAGAGAGTTCTTCATCAAATCTACACTAGTTGAGATTCGAATAAAAGAAACTTTTGAAATTCCGATAAAGGGAGGAGCAAATGATAACAAAAGTAGAAACAGATCGCATTTATAAACATAATACTGTAATACTAGTAGAGAATTCATTAATTGTTCTTGGGGTCTGTAGAATTTTAGATTGCTATAACTTAAAAATAGAGATGATAGAATTTGAAAATTTAATGGAGAAACAGTATCAAAACACAATATTTATTACAAAAGTTTCAAAAGAATCAATGCTGCATAAAGTAAAACTGCTATTATCTACGGATGGCTCAACTAGAATTATGACGATTAATAATAAGATAGAAATAAATGAAATTAAGAAGCTAGTAGAATTAGGCGTGAAGGGAATATTATCGAATAAGCTGGAAGAGGATGAACTTGTTCAAGCAATTAAGCAAGTTGCATTAGGATATATATTCATCGAAAATCGGTATTTAAAATTATTAATACAAGATTATAGTAGATTAAAAATAAATTCACTTCAAAATAAACCTGTAAAAGCAATAAATATAAAGAAATTATTAACAAATAAAGAATACGAGGTCATAAATTTAGTTGCAGAAGGTTTATCATGTAAACAAATAGCTGATAAGCTTGCTATCTCAGAAAGATCAACTAGATTACATATTTCTAAAATCATAAAGAAGATGGAAGTAAAAGATAAGTTAAATGCTGTTATAAAATTTTTAAAGATTAAGTGGGGAAAAATGTAAAGCGTTAATAATAATATACTAAGGCAAAACAACTTCGATAAGCTAGATTGCTATGTTAGGAGTTTTCATATGAACGAATTACTATTAAATATACATTTATTTTATACTATTATTATATTCATATTGTGTTTTATAATTGTTAGCAAACAAAGTTCGTAAGTTTCGTATCAATTATTTAATGATAATTTCGGCACTATTTTTTGATAAATCATATTTACCAAAGTTTGAGCAATATTTTGTATTCTAAATAATAAAAACGAGTAGCTATTTGCGACTCGTTTTTTTTATTTATATCTTTGCATTAAAACATATTCTAATCAGTAATCTTCAAGCCCATCAAGCTCGCAAACTGAATCGCTTGATAAGAAGATACTTTACATCCATTTAAACTTTCTATTGAAACAGTTAATACATTAAATGTTGAAGAACTAATATCAATACCCTTTAACGATGTTTGTTCAAAATTAGCTTCATCAAGATTACATCTGTTAAAATCAACTTTTTTAAATTTACAATCATAAAAATCTGTACTTTTTAACGAAGCATCTTGAAAAACTACTTTCTCTAGCTTGGAATCTCCAAGTGATGCCAAATTTAAGACGGATTGATCAAATTGAACATTTCCAAAGCTAGAATCCGTAAAATTCACACCTAATAATTTACAATTCTTAAATATGACTCTGTGAATGGAAGACTTGCTCATATTGCAATTTGAAAAATCACAGTCTTCAAAATGTACATCAATTATATCGATTTTACTAAAATCTGTATTGTTGAACCTACAATTTCTAATCACCATTTTTGATAATCTTGCTCTTTCAACAACTTCATTTTCAAAAACAGAGTCGTTTATTTCGCACATTTCAAGTTCAGGATCCTCTTCATAAAAAATATCATTAAAGTTTCTCAGTTGTAATTCTCTTGGGATATTGGGTGAATCAATTTTCATATTAATTCCTCTCTTATATATAAATTGGGACAGTACTTAAAAAAACTCTAGATTATTAACCTTAACTATAAAGAAATTTAGGTTAAAAAAAAGGCTTATAATTTTTAAGAATTTGTGTACAAAACAACTAATTAATGAACAATTCCATAAAAATAAGCCGCAATTGCGGCTTTTCGATTCTCCCACTGAGAATCACTTATTTTCATTTTCCTTATCATGAATAAGTGTTCTCCAATTTAAATCTCCACGCTCTAAACCATGTATTAAAATTTCTGCAGTTCCCATATTCGTCGCCAAAGGTATTGAATAAACATCGCATAAACGAAGTAACGCTAAAATATCAGGTTCATGTGGTTGCGGTGTAAGCGGATCTCTAAAGAAAATAACGATATCCATTAAATTTTTTGCGATTAATGCTCCTATTTCTTGATCTCCACCAAGTGGACCTGATTTAAAACGATGTAACTGTAATTTTGTCTGTTCCATAATTCTTGTACCAGTTGTACCAGTAGAATATAGCTCATGCTTAGACAAAATCGATTCATATGCTTTTGCAAAATTTACTAAGTCAGCTTTCTTACCATCATGTGCAATAAATGCGATCTTCAATAAAAACAGTCCTTTCAAAAGTTATGAATAACACAACTACTGTAATTTGATAAAACGGATCTTAACTAATTATAATATTATGTTCAAAAAAAGACTCTTCCAAATATAGAAAATTTAAATTTATTCATATTTAACCCACTAGATGTTAGAGAAGCTAAAATACGGGCACGGGCATTAGAATGAACAAGGAATGTTAAGGATCGCTATAGAATAGTAATCAATTATTAAGATTACTTTTTTAAAACACCATAAATGAAGATACGTAAAAAATAAAATATTATGCTCTTTTCTAAAACAGCTAAACATTGTGAGGGGTATATTATTAAGGCAAAGGATGTTTGAGAATGTTTCCTATACTAGAAACTGAACGGTTAGTATTAAGAGAACTAAATGAAAATGATGCTAGTGGAATATTAAATTGTTTTTCAAATAAAGAAGTATTGCGTTATTATGGGCAAAAACCATTAACAAGCACAGACCAAGTAAAACAAATCATTCGTAATTTTTCAATGAATTTCAATGAAAAACGTGGGATAAAATGGGGTATTGAATTGAAAGGGAAGGAAGGTATTATCGGAACAATTGGATTTCAGGAGTGGTCACAAGAGCACAAGAGAGCGGATCTAAGCTATGCACTTTTCCCAGAGAATTGGGGTAATGGTTACGCATCTGAGGCTGTAAGCAAAGCGGTTACTTATGGCTTTGAAGAGCTAGATTTAAAGCGAATTGGCGCAGTCGTTTTTTCTGAAAATAAAGCTTCAATAAAGTTATTGACTAAATTGGGCTTTCAAAAAGAAGGGGTATTGAGAAATTATCTATACCAAAATGGTGTGCCGTTTGATACAAATATATATTCTTTATTAAGGTAAAAGTTAAATGAATAGCAAGAAAGTCTGGATATCTAGTTTTTAGTAATCTGTTTACAAACTAAAAGTCCCTGTATGCCAGGGACTTAATTAATAGTTAGAAATGTTTATAGTTTTTCACCGTTTGAAGCAATGACATCTTTATACCAGAAGAAGGACTTTTTCTTTTTGCGTTCTAATGTACCACTTCCATCATCTTGTTTATCAACGTAAATAAATCCATAACGTTTAGAGAATTCACCAGATGATGCACTGACTAAATCAATACAACCCCAACTAGTATAACCCATTAAATTAACGCCATCTTCAATAGATTCAGCCATTGCTTTAATGTGTTCGCGAAGATAATCAATTCGATAATGATCGTTAATTGATCCATCTTCCTCTACTTTGTCGTAGGCTCCTAATCCGTTTTCTACAACAAATAATGGAACTTGGTAACGGTCATATAATTGATTTAAGCTAATACGTAAACCTTCTGGGTCGATTTCCCAACCCCAATCACTTGCTTTTAGGAATGGATTTTTAACACCGCCAATTAGATTTCCTTGTGAATTTTCTAAATCTGATTTATCTTTGATCTCTGTTCTAGACATGTAATAACTGAATCCAATATAATCGACAGTTCCTTCTTTAATTAACTCAAGATCACCGTCCTGCATATCAATCTCAATATTATGTTCTTTGAAGAAACGATTAATAAAAGCAGGATATTCACCTCTAACCTGAACATCTGCACAAAAGTAGTTAAAGAAACGTTCTTCTTGCAGGGCATACATCACGTTTTTAGGATTAGAATCATAAGAATAGACTGGTGCATATAAAATCATACAACCAATTTGAGCATCTGGAATAATTTCGTGACAAGCTTTAACTGCGATGCTACTTGCAACAAATTGATGATGAAATGCTTGGAATGTAGGTTGGTATTTATCTTCTTCTTTTTGGATGGAGAAACCAAGACCCATAATTGGCATGATTAAACCACTATTGATCTCATTGAATGTCATCCAATATTTCACTTTATTTTTGTATCGATTAAAGATTGCATTCACGTATCTTTCAAAGAATGTAACAACTTCGCGGTTTCTCCAACCACCAAATTCTTTTACAAGATTTACAGGCATTTCATAGTGGGAAATTGTTACTACAGGTTCAATTCCATATTTGTGTAACTCGTCAAACACACGGTCATAAAAAGCTAATCCTTCTTCATTTGCAGTTAATTCATTTCCATTTGGAAAGATTCTCGTCCATGCAATTGACATACGGAACACTTTAAATCCCATTTCAGCAAATAAAGCAATGTCTTCCTTGTATCGATGATAAAAGTCGATTCCTTCATGGTTAGGGTAACTGTATTTGTCTCGATCAATTTCGAAATTAAAGCCAGGAGATTGTAAAATGCTAAGTCTTTCTTTTCCTCCGGGAAGAACATCGGCAATATTTAGGCCTTTATTTCCTTCATAAAAGCCGCCTTCCATTTGATTGGCAGCTGTTGCACCACCCCATAAAAAACCTTCAGGAAATTTAAACTGTTTCATTTCTTTACCTCCCAATATTTTTCATATCATTAAGTGTTTTGAATTGTAACTGTATGAGTAGTCTACAATGGAATCATAACGACAATAAGGTAGATAGTAAACAAGTGAACAGAATCTAGTTTTTAATAACAATAGAAAATATTTGTGACGAAATTGTAACACCATGTTTCATAGGGTGATGTATGTTAAATTAGTGGTATAAGCAATTAAAATAATGCCTATTACATAGAAGGAGAAACATACGAAATGTTTTCAAATGATAGTATTGCTTCTTTCAATGAGTTAGAAACATCATTATATAATTATATTTCGCAAAACATGGATAAGGTTGCTTACATGCGAATCCGTGAGTTGGCAGATGAAACTCATGTATCAACAGCAACCATATTACGCTTTTGTAGAAAGCTAAATTGCGAAGGATTTTCTGAATTTAAAGTAAAGCTTAAAATGTATTTAGAAGAAGATAAACGAACTTATATAAAAAGTGCCCATCATTCAATTGTTGAGTTTTTCGAGCGGACAATTAAAGGTGATCTAGATGAAAAAATTAATGAGGCCGCCATTCAAATACAAAATGCAGAAAATGTAATCTTTATTGGAATAGGAAGCTCTGGAATTCTTGCTGAATATGGAGCAAGGTATTTCTCAAGTTTAGGGAAATTTTCACTATATATAAAGGATCCACATTTTCCAATCCATTCTAAATTTCGGAATAATAGCGTAACGATAGCATTATCAGTCTCTGGAGAAAATCCTTTCACTGTTAATCATCTGAATTTGTTAAAACAAGAGGGAAGTAACATTATTAGTATTACGAATAACAAACTGTCGACGATTGCAAAAATCTCTAATATTAACATTCCATACTACGTAACAGAGGAGTATTTTGAAAAGGCTAATATTACTACACAAGTACCGGTAGTTTATATTATCGAATCGATTGCGCGCCAAATTTACAGACTTAACCATTAGGTTGGTTACAATGTAAATTCTTATTCTTTTAGTTAATGAATACATGTTAACTTATTTATTTATGGAAATAATAGGTGAATGTCAGTTCACTGTAGAAATAAGTAATATGAAAAAAACACCATAAAGGAGAAAAAGAATGAGTAAATTTGGATTGTTCGGCAAGTTTTCAGTAAAAGAGGGAGAACGTGAATCGTTAGTCAATATTTTATTGGAAGCAGCGGAATCAATGGAGAATTTGGATGAATGTGAAATGTATCATGTAAGCATTTGCGAGAATGAGCCAAATTCAGTATTTGTATATGAAGTATGGTGTAGCGAGCAAGCTCATCAAGAGTCGCTAACTCTTGAATCTACACAAATATTAATCAAACGTGCAAAACCAATCATTACAGGAATGGAAAGAATTGCAACTCTCAAGCCAGAGGGTGGGAAGGGTATTTCAGCTTAAATCGAAATGTCTTATTTTTACTATAAGTTCCATATTTAAAAAACCTACCTATTCGTTCTGAGGTAGGTTTTTTCATATTTTAGAATAGGTATTACATTTATTAACTTAACCACCACAATTCAACAGGGTTTAACTCATATAAACTATTTTCACGATACATATATTGACACATAATGAGCTCTCGTCGAAGTGTAGCATAGTCCTCATGGTATTGTTTCAAATATTCATTAATCTCTTTTTCTTGATAAACTCTTCCAAACTCTAATCCTTTTATCATATGTGCAAGGACTACTAGTTTTTTCTTCCTTTGTGCAGGGTATATCTTTAATTTTCCATCTTTTGTGAAGAAATTATTGATAATGGCTGAACGTTCTTCTTCCGTTACTGACATTTCCATATTTGTATTCCCTCCTGTACCGACAGTCATAATTGATTTTGCACTCATTTCTAATATTTTTAGATTAATAGAAAAATAGATAGTGTTCTTATCTCTGCGTTCTTTAATTAAGCCAACTTCTCTAAGTTTTGAAATATGATGCGTGATTGTCGGTGGTTTTAGTCCCAACTTCCCGGCAATCTCTTGCCCACTCAATTGACCTTGCTGAAGCAAAGCGATTATTCGAACGCGGTTAAGGTCACCTAGTGCTTTATGAAACTCGACAATCTTATTTAACTGCATTATTGATCACCTACTTTTATAAGTATCTAATTAGATAATAGTCTAATTAGTTTTAATTTGCAAGTTTTAAAAGGAAAAATGTGGTATTTATTGAATACTTATCATGAAAAGCAAATTGTATTTTGAATTGCTTGATGTGAAAGGTTTAACAAATAAGGAGAGATTCACTAAAAATAATAGATCAAATTAATAGTAATAACCTGTAACGTTATTTTCAGAAATTTTAGAAATATGTTATTCTAGATTGAGAGGAAGTTAACATATAGAAAATTTGGAAGATAGACAATACATATTGGGCTTCTCAACAGTCTCTTCCGTTCTTTTTAGTATCTACGTTGGTATTCTATAGGTTAGGAGGACAATCTTTATGGAATCATTAGAAAATATGTCTTTTCTAGACGAGAAAAGACTAATTAAACACGTAGACATGCAAGAAGTACTCATGAATATGGTCAAAGGGTGTTATTACCTAAACTCAAAAATGGAATTTGTATTTATTAACAAAGCTGCGGAAGCGATGATTGAGAAGCCTAAAACAGAGCTATTAGGTGCTTGTATGTGGGATGTTCTACCTAACTATATAGGAACTGATGTTTATAAATATTATAATAAGGCCTATGATGAACAGGAAATACAGACATTTGAAATTGTTACGGAATACTCTAAAAGAGATGTAGAAATCAGAGTTATCCCTGATAAAAACGGGATTTTATCCATATTTACGGATATAACAGAGAAGAAAAAGTATGAAGAAGAACAGATGTATATAGAGAAAATTAGAATTATTGGTGAGATGGCAGCGGGGGTCGCTCATGAAGTAAGGAATCCACTTACAATTGTAAAAGGCTTTTTGCAAGTAATCTCAGAAAATGATGATTTAAGTGACTATAAAGATATTTTTGCGTTAATGATTGACGAGATGAACCGCGTAAATAACATCATTTCGGAATTTCTTGATATAGCTAAAGTTAAGCCAAATAAAATTGAGTTTAATGATTTAAATGGGATCATAAAAACATTAAATCCATTGCTTGAAACGAGAGCATTAAAAGAAAATAAGTTCATTCATTTAGAATTGTCTAGTATTCCAACTATAAAAATTGATCAAAATGAGATTCGCCAGCTTCTTTTGAATATGGTTAGTAATTCTTTAGATGCGATGAAACCACACGATTCGGTTGTTATAAAAACGTATATAAAAGAAGGTACGGTCGTATTATCAATTATAGATAGTGGAAAAGGGATTCCTCCTGAAATAAATGATCGAATATCTACTCCGTTTGTTACTTCAAAGGAGAATGGTACAGGTCTAGGATTGGCAATCTGTTATGCAATCGCAAAAAGAAATAATGCCACGATTGATTTTGTATCAAGTCCAGATGGAACGACGTTTAATATTAGGTTTAGCCAATAAAAAAATATATCAAAATAGTAAAACGAAAGGTCTGTTGAAACAGATCTTTTTTATTTGTCTGAACGCTATGTAAAACATGTTTGACACATGTCTTGTACTTTATTAAAATTTAATTGTAAAACATATTTTACATATATTACTGTGAAGGTGAAGGCATCATGATAAATAGAATCAAAGAATATCGAGAAAAATTAGAGATTTCACAAGGGAAGTTAGCAGACTTATGTCATGTAAGTAGACAGACGATCAATGCAATCGAGAATAATAAATATGATCCAAGTTTACAACTCGCATTTCATATAGCTAAAAACTTAGGCATTAAAGTAGATGAATTATTTTGTTTTGAGGGGAAGAATGATTTATGAGGACTCGAGGGGTAACAGCATTAGTATCTGGTATAGCTTCAATAATTGTAGTGGGATTTACTATTTATAAAATTTGGATTGGAAAAGATGTTGGTTTTAATGAAGTCGGTTCGATAGGCGGTTTATTAATATTATTTTTAACTGCGATTACTTGGGGATCGAAAGAAGAGAAAGATGGTATTTTACAAGAGGAAGAATTAGGACAAAGAATCATAGAAAAAAGCTCTAAAATTAGTTATTTTCTTTTAATGGTGTTCGTGTTTCTAGCGGCAGTTATTGATAAATTAGTTTCAGGTTCTATTAATATAATGCTCCTATTATTATTAATATTATCAATGATTACATTACCTTTTGTAGAATTTTTAGTTGCCAAAAAATATCAATAAAACCAATTGGAAAATGGTTTTCTGACTAATATATTTTCGTAATTTATCGACAAAAAAAGGTTCTTGCGGTCGAATAATATTTTTTTGAATTTGTTTTCTAGTCATTGACTTTTTATTTATCACATATTAGTATTAGGACAATTAAATTTTAACTTAGCGTTGACGAAGAGTAGTAACAATTACGGAAACTAAAGAGAGCTGATGGTTGGTGAGAATCAGTGTGAAAGTAATTGCGAATGGACTTCCGAGCTTCCAAACCGAACCGTTCGTTTAGTAGTAGGCTTTGGCGAGTAGCCTCCTCGTTACAAGAGGCGAGTATTCATTATAATTTGGATACTGACAAAGCGAGCTGTTAATCAGCTAATGAAGGTGGCACCACGGGTCTCTCGTCCTTTTTAAGACGGGGGGCCCTTTTTGTATTTATTTTTAAAATCATATTGTTAAATCGCTGAGTAAGAAGAGTAAATATTGGTGAATGTCACAGAGAGTTAGACAATGGTGAGAGTCTAACACAGGAACTTATATCGAATGGGCTTACGAGAGGCATCTTGAAATTTATAGTAGGGATGCCCGGACTTCCACCGTTAAAAGGATAGGATATCGGATTGTTACAAACAACATTTCCCGTATCTGAAAAGTGGGATTAGACCTTTTCTAATCCAATCGAGGTGGTACCGCGGTATAAAATAATCGTCCTCTATATGTACAGTTTTCTGTGCGTATAGGGGACTTTTTTTATTCACTTGGTTCAATTAGAACCATCTATAAACAAGTAAATTTTTAGGAGGTTAATGACATGTCATCATTGCAAAACAAAGTTGAAATCATATTTGAAGCATTGCAAGGAGATACATTTACACCAATATCTCTTTTTAACAAATTATCTGGAACAAAGAAGTTTTTATTCGAAAGCTCATTTAAACATCAGGATGCTGGCAGATATTCATTTATTGGTCGCAGTCCAGTATTTGAGTTAATTGGGACGAATCAACAAGGAGAAGTTTTATATAGAAATGGTCACAAAGAAGAGTTCAGCGGTAATCCAATTTTAAAGTTAAAGGAGCTAATACCTAATCAAAAAGCGATTGAAGAATACAAAATACCCTTCATAGGCGGAGGAATTGGATATGTTGGTTATGATATCGTTCGACAGTTTGAAGAAATTGGAGAAGTTTTAGAAGATACAATCGGATTGCCGGATATTCATCTCATGTTTTTTGAGGTTGTAATTGTTTTCGATCATTTAGAACAACAAATATCAATTGTCGGGATCAAGCTTTCGAAAGAAACAACTACTGAAATGCTTGAAAGGGAAATTCAAGATCTTAAACAAGAAATTTTGAATGAAAAGATACAGATGAAGCAAATGCCTTTCAGATTTTCACCCTTCGAATCTGAAGTAACGAAGGAGCAATATATGACGAAAGTCGAGAAGGCAAAGGGGTATATTCAATCAGGAGATATATTTCAAGTCGTATTATCACAGAGAATGAAAGCAAGTTTTGAAGGGAATCCGTTTGATTATTATCGTAAGTTACGAATCCAAAACCCTTCACCATATATGTACTATATAGATTTTGGAACTAGCGTGGTGGCTGGTACATCACCGGAAAGCTTAATCAAAGTGAGAGGTAGTCAAGTGATAACAAATCCAATTGCTGGTACAAAGGGCAGAGGGCAGACCGTCGAACAAGATGAGATGTTTGAGAAAGATTTGATTCAAGATGAAAAGGAATTAGCAGAACATAAAATGCTCGTCGATTTAGGGAGAAATGATCTTGGGAAAGTTTGTGAGTTTGGTTCGGTAAGATTAGAAAAATTTATGGATATTGAAAAATACAAATATGTCATGCATTTAGTATCTGAGGTTAGTGGGACTTTAAAGAAACCATTTACAGCACTTGATGCATTTATATCATGTTTGCCAGCGGGGACTGTTTCAGGTGCACCGAAAATTAGGGCAATGGAAATCATTAATGAATTAGAAGAGTCAAAAAGAGGTGTATACTCCGGGGCAGTTGGTTATATTTCAGCAAATGGTCATCTGGACTTTGCTTTAGCGATTCGAACAATCATTTTTAAAAACAATGAAGCCTTTATTCAAGCAGGTGCGGGGATTGTTTATGACAGTTCACCTGAACAAGAGTATGAGGAAACCATTCATAAAATGAAAGCTTTTCTGGAGGGAAATCATGATATTACTAATTGATCATTATGATTCATTTACCTACAATCTTTATCAATTTTTAGGAGAACTTGGAGAAGAAGTATACGTAGCTCGTTATGACAAAATCAGCATAAATGAAATCGAACAGTTAAAACCAAAAGCAATTATACTTTCACCGGGACCAGGTAATCCAGAGGAAAAACATGAAACGCTTCATTTGATCCGAAGGTTTTATGAATCAATTCCAATGCTTGGTATTTGTTTAGGTCATCAAGCAATTGGTTATGTATTTGGTGCCACTATTCAAAAAGCAAGGACGATTAAACATGGTAAAACCTCAAATATTACTCACCAGGGAAGTAATTTATTTGAATACTTACATCAACCTTTGGAGGTAATGAGGTACCATTCCTTGGTGATTCAAAAAGACAGTTTACCACATTTTTTTGAAACATTAGCAACATCAATGGATGATCAAGAAATTATGGCAATTAAGCATAGAAGATATCCAATCTATGGTATGCAATTTCACCCAGAGTCGATCGGTACAAAGCAAGGTAAGCAGTTATTACTAAATTTTTTAAATGAAATTAAGGAGGAGTTTAGCAATGAAAGAATATCTTCAAAGATTAGCAAATAAAGAATCCTTTTCGTCAGAAGAAATGCAATTAGCAGTTGGACAAATGCTTTTGGATGAAGAGATATCTGATAGTGAGATTGCTGCATTTTTAATAGCTTTAAAAACGAAGGGTGAAACAGTTGATGAAATTGCAGGGCTTGTAAATGCAATAAGGAACAATACGATTGGGTTTTCACGAAAGTTTCAGAACGTCATTGATAATTGCGGAACTGGAGGAGATCGTTCACTTAGCTTTAACGTGAGTACCACTTCAGCATTCGTCATTGCTGGTTCAGGAATACCAGTAGCAAAGCACGGGAACAGAAGTATGTCTAGTAAAACAGGAAGTGCGGATGTTTTAGAAGAGCTTGGTGTTCACTTATCAATTCCATCTCATTTTGCAGAAGAATTATTAGAAAAGATTGGGATCGCTTTTTTATTCGCTCCTCATGTTCATCCGAAGTTGAAAAAAGTGATGAAAGTAAGACGTGAATTGCAAATTCCTACCATTTTTAATTTAATCGGGCCTTTGACAAATCCAATTGAGTTAGAAACGCAATTATTAGGTATTAATCGACGGGACTATTTAGAAATGTTTGCTGAGGTGTTAAAAAAACTTGGACGAAAAAGAGCAATTGTGATCAATGGCGCAGGTCATCTAGATGAAGCTTCTCTTGAAGGACAAAATCATTTAGTCCTATTGGAAAATGGTAACCTGAAAAAAATGACTCTACATCCGGAAGAAGTTGGCCTAACGTGCTACCCTAATGCATCAATTATTGGGGGAGATTCGAAAGTGAATGCAGACATACTTTTAGGCGTTTTGAAAGGAGAAAGAGGAGCATTTCGTGACACAGTATTATTAAATGCAGGTCTTGCAATCTATACATCGGGTACTGTACAAAACATTTCAGATGGAATTAAAAAAGCGCAAGAGAGTATAGACTCTGGAGCGGCCTATGAAAAATTATGTTTGTTAGTTGAACAAACTACTAAATTCAAAAAAGAGGTGATTTAAATGGAGACGATTTTAGAACGAATTCTTTTTGAAAAAAGGAAAGAAATAAAAGGCTTAAAAGAGTTAAAAAGAAAAGTGATGCAGAAGGAAACGACGTATTCCCTTATCCAACAGCTTGAACAGGCAAACAAATTATCAGTGATTGCAGAGTTTAAACGGGCTTCGCCTTCTAAAGGAGATATAAATATTCACTTAAACCCAGTAGAACAAGCCAAACATTATTCGGAAAATGGTGCAGCAGCAATATCGGTTTTAACAGATGCTACCTTTTTTAAAGGATCGTTTCATGATTTGAGACTTGTGAGAGAATCTGTTGATATTCCGATTTTATGTAAGGATTTCATTATTGATCAAGTCCAAATAGATTTAGCAAAAGAAAATGGTGCAAATATTATTCTATTAATCGCGGCTGCCCTGACTCCCTCTGAACTCAGTGAATTATATGGATATGCAATACAACAAAATTTGGAAGTTTTAATGGAAGTTCATGATGAAGCGGATTTAGAAAAAGCATTTAAAGTTGGTCCTAAGATAATTGGAATTAATAATCGAAACTTAAGAACATTTGAAGTGGATTTAGCAGTAACTGAAAGATTGGCACCATCTATTAGGTCATTTGGAAGCTATGTCATAAGTGAAAGTGGGATCTTTACGAATACGGATGCGAAAAGAGTCAGTGATGCAGGTGCGAGCGGTGTACTTGTAGGAGAAGCGTTAATGAGAAGTGGAGACTTGGCTACAAGTATGAATGATTTAATGGTTCCTAATTTGAAGGGGGCAAAACAGTGAATGTAAAAATCTGTGGGATAACAGATTGTAAAACAGCTCAGTTCGCTATTGAAGCAGGTGCTGATGCAATCGGCTTTGTTTTTGCTGAAAGTAAACGTCAAATTAGTGTATCTAAAGCTAAGGAAATCATTCAAACACTCCCAAAACATATTCTCAAAATAGGTGTGTTTGTAAATGAAACAAAGGAAAATTTAGAATCAATTTTTGAAGAGGTTGGATTGACTCATTTACAACTTCATGGAGACGAGTCTCCATCGTTTTGCCAAACATTGCGATATCCAGTCATAAAGGCTATTCGAATTGAATCTGAGTCAGATATTAATCAAATTGCTGAGTATCCATGTGATTATATTTTAGTAGATAGCCCGCTTGGACCGTATAGAGGCGGAAATGGAACAACATTTGATTGGAATCTCCTTATTAATAAAAACATTGAAAGAAAGTTGATTTTAGCAGGTGGGTTGACGATTGATAATGTTTTATTAGCAAGTGAAATTGTGAAACCAGTGATGGTTGATGTAAGTAGTGGAGTAGAAACAGATGGCAAAAAGGATGAAAAGAAAATAGAAGCTTTTATTAATACAGTAAAAAGAGGAGGAATTTGAGATGAAAAGTTATGTCATGCCCGATTTGAAGGGACACTTCGGAATGTATGGGGGAAAATATATACCTGAAACACTTGTTCAAGCCGTTACTGAATTAGAGGAAGCTTATGCAAACGTAAAGAATGACCCGAGTTTTTTTGCTGAAGTGGAAAAACTATTAAAAGATTATGTTGGTCGTGAAACACCCCTTTATTATGCTGAGAATTTATCAAAGTACGCAAATGGAGCTCAAATTTATTTGAAACGGGAAGATTTAAATCATACTGGAGCTCACAAAATCAATAATACAATTGGTCAAGCACTACTTGCAGTCAAAATGGGTAAACGAAAAATAGTAGCAGAAACTGGGGCAGGGCAGCATGGAGTAGCGACTGCAACGGTCTGTGCCTTGCTAAATCTTGATTGTGTCATATTCATGGGCGCTGAAGATGTTAGAAGACAAGAACTAAATGTTTTCCGTATGGAACTACTAGGTGCAAAGGTAATCAGTGTTGAATCAGGAAGTGCAACTCTAAAGGATGCTGTCAATGAAGCATTACGTTATTGGGTTGCAAATGTGGATGATACGCACTATTTACTAGGTTCTGTAATGGGACCACATCCATTTCCTATGATGGTTCGAGATTTTCAGAGTGTGATTGGAAAAGAGACAAAGAAGCAGTTTTTAGCTAGAAACAATAGACTACCAGATGCAGTTGTGGCTTGCATTGGCGGAGGGAGTAATGCGATTGGCATGTTCCATCCATTTATTGAAGATCATACTGTGCAACTTTTTGGTGTTGAAGCAGCAGGTCATGGTGTGAATACAGATAAACAAGCAGCTTCATTAACAAAAGGAGTTCCTGGCGTGTTACATGGAGCGCTAATGTATCTTCTACAGGATAAACACGGCCAAATACAAGAAGCACATTCAATTTCGGCTGGACTTGATTATCCAGGTGTTGGTCCGGAGCATTGTTACTTAAAGGATATAGGTAGAGTTCAGTACGAATCAATCACTGATCAAGAAGCATTAGACGCGTTTCAACTGCTTGCGAAATTAGAAGGAATCATTCCCGCATTAGAAAGTGCTCATGCAGTAGCATTTGCGATAAAACAAGCAGCAAGTATGAAGGAAGATGAAAGTCTAGTCATTTGTTTGTCCGGTAGAGGTGATAAAGATGTTCATACTGTACGAGAATTTTTAAAGGGGGAAGCTTAAAATGAACCGAATTGAACAGCAATTTTCAAAGCGACTATCAAACGGAGAAAAGCTTTTTATTCCATATATAATGGCAGGTGATGGTGGATTAGATGTGCTTGGAGAGCGACTTGCTCTACTTGAAGAGTTTGGGGCATCTGCAATTGAAATTGGTATCCCGTTTTCAGATCCCGTTGCCGATGGTCCAACAATACAAAAAGCAGGTATTCGTGCTTTACAAGTGGGAACTACAATACGAGATGTACTAGATGAATTGAAAGAAATTCGCCCAAAGATTTCAATACCACTCATCATGATGACATATATGAATCCAATTATGGCTTATGGAATAGAAAAGTTTGTTTCAAATTGTAAGAAAGCAGGAATAGATGGATGTATTATACCTGACTTACCGATTGAGGAAGAAGGGATGATTGTCGATCAACTTGAGGGTGCTGGAATTGAATTAATTCGATTAGTGACAATGACGACTCCAAAAGACAGAATACAGAAAATTGCTCAAAGAGGTAGAGGTTTTCTCTATACTGTTACAGTAAAAGGCATAACTGGAGTTCGAAATGAATTTAATGGAGATCTGTCTGCATTTTTAAAAGGTGTAAAGGAATCAAGTAGTATACCAGTACTCGCTGGATTTGGTGTTTCTACTCCTGAACAAGTGAAAAAATTAAGTCGAGATTGTGATGGTGTAGTTGTTGGTAGTAAAATTGTAGAATTATTTAATGAAGAGAAGGTTTCTGAGATTAAACATTTGATTCATTCAATAAAAGGAATAGAAGTAATGAAGTAATATTGACGGAGGATCTTCTAAATTGAAGATCCTTTTATTATGTACTTTTAGGACATATGTCCTTTCCAAGACATATGTAGATATCTTTTAATAAATAGAGAAAATAAAATTAGGGAGAGAACGGAAATGAAAGGGAGTTTATTTGCTTTTTTGGGTGGCGCATTTATAACGCTACAAGGTGTAGCTAACGCTCATATAAGTCAGGATATAGGTACTTGGCAAACAGCAACGATTACGCAATTTGCTGGGTTTGTATTAGCATTTATTATTTTATTATTTGTGAAAGACGGAAAATGGCAAATGCTAACAAAAGTAAAGCCATTATATTTGACTAGCGGCGCGTTGGGTGCAATCATTATTTTCAGTAATGTTACATCTATTCATAAGATTGGTGTAACAATTTCGATTTCGGCTTTATTAATTGCACAGCTATGTATGACATATTTAGTGGATTTGACTGGTTGGTTCGATGTCGTAAAGCAGAAAAAAAGACCATTACAATTTATAGGTATCTCAATGATGATTGCTGGAGTTGTGATCCTAGGCTATTAAGATAAATGAACTGTGAAAGTGTGGAGGTGAACAAAATTATGAAGGAATTGAAGGATCAAGAGCTGTTAAGCTACTATTTAAAAAATCATCAAATCGAATCCATTTTTAATGATCAGTTAATGCCACACTTAATTTTGTATAGCTTTGATCAAGGAGAGCTTATTTGTTCTCAAGGAGATTCTCCACAGTATTTATACTTCCTCGTCAAAGGGAAACTGAAGATTTATACGACTTCAGTAGATGGAAGAACATTAATTCTTTCATTTAAGAAGCCGGTAGAGGTAATTGGTGATATTGAGTACGTTCGGGGTACAGATTTTCTCAATACAGCTGAGGCAGTTTCTTCAGTTCACATGATTGGCGTTCATCATCAATGGCTAAAAAAATACGGAAAAGATTTTTCACCATTGCTACAGTTTTTACTAGAGATCATTACAGAAAAATTTTATATAAAATCAAATTCTTTAAGCTTCAATTTAATGCATCCTGTAGAAGTCCGTTTAGCTAGTTATCTATTATCGGTATCGTTCGATGAATCAGATTCGCTACTGGAAGATCAATTAAGTTCAGCTTCTTTAAAAGATGTAGCAAATTTTATCGGAACAAGTTACCGACATATGAATCGTGTCATCCAACAGTTTTGTAAGGATGGTTTAGTCGAGCGTAAGGATGGTTTTATCCTTATAAAGGATAGGGAAGGATTAGTGTCTCTTTCAGGTCATAGCATTTATGAATAGTTACGAAGATAAACGAAATTAGGGGTGTTATCACAATGGTTATCGGGTTATTTTTGGCGATCCTTGCAGGTTCGTTAGTCGGCCTTCAAAATATATTTAACAGTAAAGTAAACGAAAGAGCTGGGTCTCAGACCACTACAACACTTGTTTTAGGAATGGGATTTTTAGCATCTTTAGTCATAGGTCTAATCATTGAAGGAACGAGTTTGTTTGATTTTCAGAATATGAAACCATGGTACTGGTTTAGTGGTTTTATTGGTGTCGGTGTCGTTACTTGTTTAGTGCAAGGGGTCAAACATCTTGGGCCTACGTATGCAATATCAATCGCATTAGCCTCTCAATTGCTCTTTGCAGTCTTATTTGACTCTTTTGGGATTTTTGGCCTTGAGAAAGTACCATTTTCCATGAAAGAATGTATTGGCGTAATAGTTATTATGTTTGGTATGATTTTATTTAAATTGAGCGGAGAGAGTGAAAAACAGAAATCACAGGCTGCTTAATATTTATGGAATGAATCTATGATCATATCATTTTTGATACGATTAAACGGGGAGATAAACATGAATAAGTATAAAACTTTATTATTCGATGTAGATGATACACTATTAGATTTTGGTGCAGCTGAGAAAGTTGCTTTACGTTTACTTTTTGAAGAGCATCAATTGAATTTAACACCAGAAATTGAGTCACATTATAGAGTCATCAATCAGGGTCTTTGGAAGCAATTTGAAGATGGGACTATTGAACGCTCTGAAGTATTAAATACTCGCTTTTCAACTTTATTAAAAGAGTATGGACATATCGTTGACGGAACATTATTAGAAAATAGTTATCGCCGTTATTTAGAAGATGGTAAACAACTTGTTGATGGTGCTTTTGAATTAGTAAAAAATCTACAAAATCATTTCGATCTTTATATCGTGACGAATGGGGATTCGCTGACTCAATATAAGCGATTAAGTGCGTCAGGTTTACAGCCGATTTTTAAAGACATTTTTGTTTCTGAGGACACTGGTTTCCAGAAACCTATGAAGGAATATTTTGATTATGTTTTTGAGAGAATCCCAAATTTTAATGTGAACACTGGGTTAATAATAGGGGATTCCTTAAACGCTGATATTAAAGGCGGTCAACAAGCGGGATTAGATACTTGCTGGTTTAATCCTCATAAGAAGCAAAATGATACTGATCTAATTCCAACCTTTGAAATACAAAATCTTGATGAACTTTATCAAATCTTACATGTTGATAAAAAAGTACTAGTTTGATAATAACGAAATAGCGAAAAAGTAAGTGGAAAGTCCTAGACTTTTCGCTTTTTTTATATTGTCATTTAGAAAAATTTGGAATTAATAAGATTGACATTGATAATCATTTTCAACTATTATAGTAACTGAGTTTTTAGATGATAATAATTATCATTATCAATGGTATCATTTAAGATTAGGGGATGATTAGAAATGCTTGATGTTCAGAACAAAAATACAACAATCGATCATACTTTATTTGATCAGGAGGAGCTAAATACAATAGCGTTTATTAAGAGTGAAAAACCTGATTTATTGAATAGTTATCTTTCAAATATAAAAGCTGGACGGAGAGGTATTTTCCAACGTCTTCTTCAAGCTTTTATTCGTGAGAAGCTCATTGAAGAAGATAGAGTTGTAAGAATTGATGGAATTGAATCGAATATATGCATTCATCTTCCTAGCGGAAAAACAGTAAAATTTGCGGTAAATAAACACCATTCACTAGAAAGGTTTGATGTTTTAGGTGACCCAATTGTTGATCATCAGGAACATACAAACATACTAACTCATCCTGTTGCATTTTTAGAGTTGCTAAAGCAAGAAGGAATGTTAGAAGTTGCAAAAGTAGAACAATATGAACGTTTTAAGCTTGAAATACAAAATGGAGTAGCAAATTTAACGTTAGCATTGACTGGCGCTACGGTAAGAAATATTGAGTTAATGAAAGAAGCAGAAAAAAATAATTGTGAAACCTCGTTAGAGTGGGTACAGAAGCAAAAGCAAGAAAATCAGTATTTCAGTCCACTAGCTTTTTACGAACAATGTGTAGTCGAAGGTCATCCTTTGCATCCAGGAGCTAAAACTAAGTTTGGTTTACAGGTTGCAGATGTGATTCAATATTCCCCCGAGTGGGGGGCAACACCTGAGATTGCTTTAGTAGCAGTTAAAAAGGAAAGTTGTCATACATCATCGATTGATCACCTTTCTGTAACGAGACGTTTATACGAGGAGTATGAAGGTTTACAACTAGCTGTTTTTAATACTTTACATAAGAAAGGATTATATCCTGAACAGTACGAGTTAATACCGGTGCATCCTTGGCAGTTTGAAAATACTTTAAACGTATTTTACAAAGACGAAATGAAGCTAGAAAAAATCATTCCAATTGAAGATTATAGAATTTCAACACAATCATTAGTTTCCTTCCGATCATTAGCACCAATCCAAAAGTTAGGCGAAGGAAAGCATCATATAAAAACTGCGGTGAATGTACAAACAACAAGTGCAATTCGTACGGTTTCACCTAACTCTGTTGTAAATGGACCTATTCTTTCGAAAATACTTGAAGCTATACAAGAGAAAGAAAGCGAGTTTGACGGAAAATTCGTTGTTCTAAAGGAGCAAGCAGGTGTATTTTTTCAACCAGACAGAAATGGACTATCCGAGGATGATTTAGGAACACTCCAGGCTAATTTAGCTTCAATTTTAAGAGAGAATCCTGAAAATTATGTTCGTCACGAGAATGAAATTCCTATGGCAGCAGCTTCATTAATAGCAGAATCACCGATTAGTGGAAAGCCAATCGTTATCGAATTAATTGGAGAATTCGCGCAAAAACATAATGTAACGGATCGTTTAGAAGCTACTAATCTATTTATTGAAAAATATGCACAAGTAGCTTTACCTGGATTTTTAACATTAATGGTGAGATATGGAATTAGTTTGGAAGGCCATATGCAAAATAGTGTATCAGTTTTTCGAAACGGAGAACTTGTACGTATGTTAATTAGAGATTTTGGTGGCATTCGAATTTTACCAGCAAGGTTATGGAGACAGGGATTCGAAGCAGAATTTTATCCAAATTCATCTATAGTAACAAACCAAGAAAGTCAATTGCGTAGTATTATTTCGTATTCAGTAATGCAAAATCATTTTGCAGAATTAATTACATGCATCGTTCGAGCTTTAGATATTGATGAAGAGCAACTTTGGAAAGTCGTCATGAAAGTTAGTAAATCTGTTTTTAAAGAATTAAAAAAGGACGCTACGATCAAAGACCAAGCAAATGCAGATGAAGAAGCATTTTTTCAACCAATGATTAACTTAAAAGCTTTAGCTACAATGAGACTTCGAGGAGATATTGCTGCTTATTCATTTATGAAGGTTCAAAATCCAATGAGAGATATTTGGAAAGGGGCGAACCAATAATGAATACAAGTTCAACTCAAGTTCTTGATTTTGATGATTTGGATATTGCATTTAAAACCATTCAAGATGGACGATTATTAAATGACGAAATGAAGATAAAAACATTCTTAGAAAAAAATAAACCTAATTTAGTTTCTCTCTTTATGAACTCACTTGAAAAAGGAAGAAAAGGAATATTAAAGCGACTTGTTGGTTCAATGTTACGAGAAAATATTCTGGAACTTACTTCTGGTTCTCATGATTTATATGTGATTGATACGATTTATGCATTAAATGTTTCTGCGATTGATGAGTTTTGGCAAACTGTACTTCAAAAGCTACAATCGTTCGGTTTAGATAAAGGAAGAACATATAAAATTTATCCACTTCACCAAAATGAATGCATTGTCATTCCTATTAGCAAAACCTATGCTTTTAATCGAATTGATGTTGACGGCGATATTTTACATGTATCAGAAAGTAATGTTAATGTAATCACTCATTCGGTGGAGTTTTTAGCTTTAATCCGACGATATAAAGTAGTTCATCAAGAAGGGACTAAAATGGCTTGGGAGCAATTAGCAGATGAATTGGTAAATGGTAGCGCCAATTTGGCATTGTCATACGCATATTGGGAACGAAAGAAGAAAGAACTACAAAGTGATGCAAATCAATTAGGTGTGTTTAATTCTATAGATTGGGTACTAACACAAAAAAAACAAATGAGTCAGTTTGATACGAGCTTATTTTTCGAGCAATTAACGATTGAAGGACATAATCTTCACCCAGGTACTAAAACAAAAGTTGGCATGAAGCCTGATGATGTTTTTCAATTTGCCCCAGAATTCGATGGAGTTGCACAAATTCACTTTGTTGCGATTAATAAAGCGTATGCTGAATGGTGTGTAGTAAATGAACATGAAGAGGATGCGAATGCACTACTTTTCCAATCTTACCCTGAATTAGTAGGGGCAGTAAAAAAGCAATTTAGAGACATGAATCTTCGAATTGAAGATTATGTAATTGTTCCAGTACATCAATGGCAGCTAGAAAATGCGATTCCTTCTATTTATGAAGAAGAATTAGTAGATAAGGTAATCGTACCGATTGATGATTTTACTGTTTCTAGTGGCTCCACATCATCATTTAGAACGGTAGTGCCTCTTGAAAATAGGAATGTGGATTCATTTGCAATAAAAGTAGCAGTAAATAGTCAGATGACTTCTACTGTCCGTACTATTTCTGCAAATACAACTAATAATTCAACAGTCTTTACAAGACTAATCCAATCCGTAATGAACATGGAGAAGGGGTTAAGTAAAACTTTTGTTCCTGTATGTGAGGTAGCTGGCTATAATTTTAAAATAAATGAAGATCACCAGCATAAAAATAGAAATCTCTCAGCGGTACTTCGAGAAAATATAGAGTCGTTTATAGAGGAGAATGAAGTTGCAATTGTTGGTAGCTCGCTATTTTCTGAGTCACCGATTTCAGAAAAGATAATTTTTGCTGAACTAATTGAGAAGTTTGCAAAAGAAACGAAAGAAACCTCAATTAGACATGCTGTTACTCAGTTTATCAAGGAATACGCTTCGATGATCATTCCTGGTGCTCTAACACTTCTAGTTAAATATGGAATTGGTTTAGAAGGACATCTACAAAATAGTGTGATGGTATTTAAAGATGGTCGACCTGTTCGTTTGCTATTCCGAGATTGGGGTGGTGTACGAATACATAAGGAAAGGCTAGAAAAACATCAATTTCAAGCTGAGTTTTATCCTGGATCAATAACTGTAACCAGTCATTTAAATGAAGTTCATAATAAAGTATTTTATACAGTCTTTCAAAATCATTTTGGTGAGTTAATTCTTCAAGCCTGTAAAACTTATGGATTAAGTGAAAGAGCGTTATGGAACGAAATTCATCAATTATGTCGTTCAGTGTTTGAAGAGCTTGAAGCTGATGCTAAATATGCCGAAAATGTGATTAGTGATCGGGATGCTTTATATAAAGCAAAAGTAGAACACAAGGCACTTGCGAAAATGCGTTTAGATCCGGAAATGAAAGGATATTCGTATGCAATTGTCCCTAATCCACTTCATGAATTTAAGTGAAAGGTAAAGTAAGCTATATGGCACAAATTGAAGTTCAAGACACAAAAAAAACGCCGCGCTTTGCATTTCAATCTAAGTCATTCACAATCTTCATGTCTGGTAGTTTTGTTTCAAGAGTAGGCGATTGGATGGACTTAGTTGCACTAAATTGGGCAGTCCTTCAGTTTACAAATTCACCTATTCATTTAGGTATTATCAATGCATGTCGCTTAGTTCCTACATTTTTACTAAGTGTACCGGCTGGAATATTGGCTGATAGGATGGATCGAAGAAAAGTATTAATTTGGCTACAAATTGGGCTGATGTTATTAACATTCATACTGGGCTTTCTCATTAAGGAGGAACCAGCATTTTGGTTATTTGCCTTCGTTGTGACTTTAAGGGCCATGCTCGCGGCTATGGATCCACCAGTCCGAAATGCTTTTATACCTAATCTTGTTCCTCAGTCTTCAATGGCAAGTGCGATAGCCATTAATACGATGACTATTAATCTATCACGTATGATTGGTCCAGCAATTGCAGGAATATTAATTGGAATGACCGATATTGCCAATATATTTTATATCAATGCTTGGGGAACATTCAGTGTATTAATTTCTTTATCTCTTATTCGAAATAACTTTCAACCATTAAAAAGAAAAGTAGAAGGAGAGAAGATTACCTTTTCAGAGGCAGTAAAATTTGTTAGAGAAAAACCGTCAGTACAATCATTACTCATTCTAGCAATTGTCCCTATGATATTTGGATTTCCTTATACGACAATGACGCCGCTATTTGCTAGAGAACTGCTACATTTAGGACCTGAAGGGTTTGGTATGTTACTTTCGATTTCATCAATCGGAGCAATTGCTGGTACGACATGGTTATCAATTGGTAAAGAAATCAATGAACCAGGTAAATGGTTAATCTATTCAATTATTAGTTTTGGCTGCTCATTACTTTTATTTATTGGAACAGCTAATCTGATGATAGCTGGTATTGCGATGTTTTTAGTTGGATTAACTAGTCAAACTTATCGTACATTAAGTCGTATTACGCTACAAAAGCAAGTACCCGATCATCTTCGTGGAAGAATATTGAGTATTGCCTTAATGGACAGAGGCTTTATTCCTTTAGGAGCGTTATTAATTGGGGCAATCGCAACAAGTTTAGGAACTCATTGGGCAGGCAATGTAATGGGATTAGGTTGTATAGTAACGACATTACTCATTGTGATGAAAAGAAAACAAATCATGAAAATATAGTTCGTGGGAGGTTTTAGGAAGTTGATTGAAAATATTGTCCAAACATATCGTATGAAACAAGAAAAACCACTTTGTGCTTATATATATGACTTATCAAAATTACGTAGTCACGTCGAAGCATTATTGACAACTTTACCAGAAAACTGTCAGCTATTCTATGCAATTAAAGCGAACTCTGATGAAACGTTGCTTAAAACGTTAGCTCCACATGTAAGTGGTTTTGAAGTTGCTTCATTAGGGGAGATTGAAAAAGTAAGGTCTGTTGATCAGCATATACCGATTTTGTTCGGTGGTCCTGGGAAAACTTATGAAGAAATTGACATGGCAATCCATCACGGTGTGACTTTATTACATGTGGAGAGTTTCCATGAACTAAATGTAGTGAATCATATAGCGAAACAAAGAGAAGTCAGTGTCTCAATTTTATTACGTGTAAATCTTCGTAGGTCGGTACCGAATGCGAAATTAAAGATGGCGGGTGTTCCAACTCAGTTTGGTATTGATGAAAAAGAGATACCAAAAGCAATATCATTAGTGAATTCAATGCCAAATATAAATCTATGTGGCTTTCATTTTCATGCTATGTCTAATAATATTGATGCGATGTCACATGCCTATTTTGTTGACCATTGCTTTGCATTATCAAGAGCTTGGGAAAATGAGTTTAATCTAGACATTTCTTATATGAATGTCGGCGGTGGAATTGGTATTAACTATCTAGATATACATGATCAGTTTAATTGGGAAGAGTTTATGCTTGTTTTACATAAAATCATAGAAAAAAACAAAGATAAAAACTGGCAAATTTTATTTGAATGTGGCCGTTATATTACATCATCATGTGGATACTATGCGACAGAAGTATTAGATATAAAACAAAATCATGAACAATATTTTTGTGTACTCCGAGGCGGAAGTCACCATTTAAGACTTCCAGCTGCTTGGAAACAAAATCATCCTTTTACGGTTGTTCCAGTAGAAAAATGGTCATACTCATTTGAGCGCCCAGAACTAGTTAATACGAATATTACTGTAGCAGGTGAGTTATGTACTCCTAATGATGTACTTGCACGGGATGTAAATATTACTAGATTAAGAGTAGGTGATATTCTCTTATTTAGCTATGTAGGGGCATACGGTTGGTCTATTTCTCATCATGATTTTCTCAGTCATCCACATCCAGATAGAATCTATCTTAATCAAAATCTACAAGAAAATGAACTGAATATTAGAAAAGAAATACGTAATCGCTCTCAGTAAATTCCTATATGCTAAATAAATTTTATAATTAAAGTTGGGGGGAATCCTCAACTTTTTTATATTTTAACTTTCTTGATCATGGGATTAGATCTCGATTATCACTTAAAATGATATTTTAATATATTTTATTAAATGAATATTAGTTTATATTCATCACTATTATTTTAGTTCACATTAATTTAAATCATATCAAGTGATTTAAATGTTAAATTTTAACAGGAGTTTATAAATATAAAATTTTATGATTATTTATAATTAATCTAGTTAAAAAATACCTTTGACTATCAATCTAATTAAGTATATAGTCTATTTGAAAATGATTATCATTCGTGTTTAAGGGGAATGAAAATGAAGAAAAATTTAACGAAATTAATTTTACCTTTACTACTTTGTTTATTACTAGTTCCATCTAAAATATTTGCAGCAAGTCCTGAAGAAGATTTAACTCATGCAAATGTATTTATTGAAAGAGCTATACAAGCATCTCAGAAAGGAGACTTTGCATCTGCTGAGAAGGACTATAAAAAATTCAATGGTGAATGGTTAGCCAAAGAAGATGGGATTAAAAATAAGTCAATTGAAGCATATGGCAAAATTGAGGAAGCGATGGGAATGGTTCAATTCTCATTAGCCCAAAAGACAATCAATCAAGATACACTTGTTACTTCTTTAAAAGAATTGGAAGCAGTAAATGAAAAGTTCATTACACATCAGTTTGCTGAATCCAAAATTAATATAAAGAATACAGGTAGTGTTGAAGATTTAATACAAATATTAAACAATGCATTATCAAACTTAAAAGAAAATGATGTATCTGGAGCAAAATCAGAGATTGATCAATTTAGAAAATCTTGGATTAGTATTGAAGGGGTAGTATTAACACAATCCCAAAAAGTTTATACAGATGCAGAAAGAGATATGGTTACTTCGTACGCGATGTTGTCCGGCAAAACGCCTGACATTAAAGCAGCAACTAAAACGATAAAAGATATGCGAGATTATCTTTCACCTTTAGCAGCTAAAACTAGTTATACAATGTTAGATGCAATCACAATTTTATTAAGAGAAGGATTAGAGGCCTTACTTGTTGTGGTAGCTTTATTAGGATTTATAAGAAAGTCTGGTCATGAGAAAAAAAGTAAGTGGATCTGGTTTGGAGTCGGAGCTGGATTAGGTGTAAGTATAATATTAGGCGTTATCGTGAACTTACTATTTTCAGCAGGTGCTTTTGGAAGTAACAATTTCTTAATTGCAGGATGGACCGGAGTATTTGCTGCAGTCATGTTGCTTTATATGAGTTATTGGCTTCACAGTAAATCGAATTTAAAACAATGGCAATCTTATATTCAAACCCAAAGTACGAAAGCTTTAAATACTGGCAGTTTATTATCACTTTCAATTCTTTCATTTTTAGCAGTATTTCGTGAAGGAACTGAAACAGTCTTGTTCTTTATAGGTATGGCTTCATCTATAAAATTAACAAGTTTGTTAACGGGCATTGTATTGGGGATTCTCATTTTAGCAATTCTAAGTTACTTAATTTTAAAAGTTGGTTTAAAAGTTCCTATGAGACCATTTTTCCTTATATCTAGTATTCTTATGTTCTATTTATGTTTCAAATTTACAGGTATGGGCATTCACGGTTTACAATTATCCGGATTATTACCAGCAACGCAAGCACCAATACCAACAGTGGATTTCTTTGCAATTTATTCTACTTGGGAGAGTTTCATACCACAAATCATACTTTTGCTTATTGCATGTATCGTAGCAATCTTTAATAGATTTTCTAATAAAAAAAATGAAAAAAAACAAAATTCGGGGGAAATTGAACATGTTATCTAACAAAAAATTAGTTTTATCAATGACTTTAGCACTATCATTAACTTTATCTGCATGTGGCACAGAAGAAGATAAATCAATTAAAAGTGGATCAGATGATATGATTCAAACAATTACAGATTTAAAATCGCAAGTTGCTGATAATGATGAAACAAAAGCAAAAGAAAGCGGAGAGGCACTTGAAGAGTCTTGGGAGAAATTTGAAGACTCAGTAAAAGATAAAGATGCAGATCTTTATGAAAAGGTTGAAACTCCTCTACACATTATTGAAGCTGGTGTAAAAGTTTCTCCACTTGACGCAGATACTCTTAACAAAGCTGCAGATGATTTAAATGATGTTCTTAATGAAGTTAAGGACTTAAAATAATACTAAAACACCCAAAAGGGTAGATTCTTTATAGATGGTCTACTCAATGGGGTGTAAGCTTGTAAATATCCTTTCAAAAGCTTTTATTTAGAATGGAATAAATAAGTCTAACTACTTGAATTTAGTAATAGTATTAATTAATATGAAGTAGAATTACAATTTGATATTTTGAATAGTACTAGGGGTGCCGTAAATGGTCGGCTGAGATTAAGACACAATTGTCTTTGACCCTTTAACCTGATCTGGATAATGCCAGCGTAGGAAAGTGAGCGAATAAATGCATATTTTTATGTATTTATAACATTGATTTGTTCGAGCACAAGTCCCTATGGGGATTTGTGCTTTTTTGTTTTCTAAATCAATCCACAACTTCTATCTGTTAGATCAAAAAAGTCTATTCATTAAGTAGGAGGAAAGAAATTGAAAAAAATACTGACAATTGCGGGGTCCGATTCGAGTGGTGGGGCTGGAATTCAAGCAGATTTAAAAACATTTTCAGCTCATGGTGTGTTTGGTATGAGTGTGATTACCGCAGTGACAGCTCAAAATACACAAGGGGTATTTGCAGTTCAAGACATTACACCAGAAATGATTGCAAGTCAGCTAGACGCAATCTTTACTGATATTGAAGTTGATGCAGTAAAGATTGGGATGGTATCACAAATTGATACGATTAAAGTCATTGCTGAAAAACTAAGACAATATAAGCCGAAGCACATTGTTGTTGATCCAGTTATGGTTTCTAAGAGCGGTTATGATTTATTAAGTCCAGATGCTAAAGAAGCTTTAATTCAAGAACTGATTCCATTGGCAACTGTCATAACACCTAATCTTCCGGAGGCAGAAGTTATAACTGGTAGAAACATTTCAACTCTTAAAGAGATGGAAGAGGCCGCTATTTTAATTCACTCATTAGGTGCTAAAGCTGTTCTTGTAAAAGGTGGTCACTTAGAGGACGATGCAACAGATGTTAGCTATGATGGGTACGAATTTACTTATTATAAGGGTACTAGAATAGCAACTAACAATACTCATGGTACTGGGTGTACTTTGTCATCAAGCATAACTTCTAATCTAGCGAATGAATGCCCATTAAACGAAGCAATTAGTAAAGCAAAAGAATATATAACACTAGCAATTAAACATTCATTCTCAATTGGAAAAGGTGTAGGTCCAGTACATCATTTTTATTCGATGTATCAAAAGGCGGGTATACAGCATGTCTAAACTAACTGGAAAGTTAACAAAATGGAACTTCGCAACACTTTGGTTCGGAGCCGCAGTTTCAATCGCTGAAATTATGACAGGTGCGCTTATTGCACCTTTAGGTTTTTCAAAAGGATTGACTGCTATATTAATCGGTCATCTACTAGGTACACTACTTCTTGTATTAGGTGGTGTCATTGGTTCGAGAGAGCGTTTAACAGCAATGGAGTCTACTAAAATATCATTTGGACGTTATGGCAGTTATTTATTTTCTATATTAAATGTATTACAGCTTCTAGGCTGGACAGCAATTATGATTGTGACAGGAGCCAGGTCAATTAATGTAGTAACTACATCTGATTTTCATTTTAACCAGCCATGGGTTTGGTGTCTTGTAGTTGGACTGTTAATTTGTACATGGTTATATTTTGGTAAAAATGCTTGGAAGAAGTTAAATAGTGTAGCAGTAACACTGTTATTTGTACTAACGCTTGTATTGTGCTTCGTTATTTTTAAGCATAGTGAATTACTTTTTGAAGCAGGCACTTCTGAGATGTCTTTTGGTGCCGCAGTTGAATTATCCGTTATTATGCCATTATCATGGCTACCGTTAATAAGTGACTATACTCGCTTTGCTAAGTCAACTCGTGAAGGTGCAATTGGAAGTTTTGTTGGTTATATGGTTGGTAGTTCATGGATGTATGCAATCGGACTCGGAGCTGCGCTAGCATTTAATGAATTTGATCCAGTGGCAGTCCTAATGAGTGCAAATCTTGGATTGTTTGCAGTTGGGATCGTTGTATTAGCCACAGTTACGACCACTTTTATGGATGCATATTCTGGTGGCATTTCATTGACAACTGTATTTCCTAAATTAAATGGAAAGCATGTCGCAATCGTACTAACAATCATAGGAACAATACTGGCAATCGTATTTCCGATTGAAAAGTACGAAGGATTTTTATATTTAATTGGTTCTTTCTTTGCACCCTTGTATGCAATTTTGTTAACTGACTATTTTATTTTAAAGCGTACTAAGATTAGAAAAACCTTAAGGGTAGACTGGGTTGCAATGCTCATATGGGTAATTGGTATATGTATCTATCGTAAGTTTGTACAATTTGATAGTTTTCTAGGAGCAACTGTTCCTAGTATGGTTGTCATTGGTGTGATTTATATTGTCGTTCAATTTGTCATAAATAAATTTGCTAATCAGCAAGTAGGGGGAAATAAACATGTCAGTTCTTAATGAAATCAGTCAGTTAATTGGAGATGTAAAGGGTAAAAAACCATTGGTACATCATATTACAAACTATGTAACGGTTAATGATTGTGCAAATATGGTTCTTGCAATGGGTGGTTCACCCGTCATGGCAGATGATTTAGCAGAAGTAGAGGAAATGTTGGCCTTTGCATCAGCACTTGTCATCAATATCGGTACGTTGAACGAAAGAACCATTCAATCAATGATCACGGCAGGAAAAAAAGCAAATCAACTAGGAGTCCCAGTTATTTTGGATCCAGTTGGTGTAGGAGCTACTACTCTTCGAACAGAGACAGCGGCAATTTTATTAAAAGAAGTTCGTTTCGCGGTCATACGTGGAAATATGTCTGAAATAAAAATGATTGCAGGATTAAACGTGCAGATTAAAGGCGTTGATTCAATTGCGAGTGAAGAAAATGGTATTGAAATTGCAAAAGCTTTAGCAGTGAAATTAGGATCAGTAGTAGCGATTACTGGTGCAGTTGACATTGTTGCATCATTAGATCATGTTTGCAAAATTTCAAATGGTGATAAAATGCTTGCGGATGTAACAGGAACAGGCTGTATGAGTACATCGCTGATTGGAACATTCGCTGGTGTAACAAAAGATTATTTCCTTGCTGCTATTGCCGGTATTACAATCATGGGGTTAAGTGGTGAGTTGGCAAAAGAACGATTAACAAAGGACCAAGGAATTGGAACATTTAAAGTAAATTTATTTGATGAAATCTCTAAAATGTCAGCAGAAACATTGCTAAGCGGAGGTAAAGTTGAATGAGTCTATTGAGAAATAAAGTTGATTATAAGCTCTATCTGGTTACAGATCGTGATGTATTAGGGAAAAGAGATTTAATCGAGTCAGTTGAAGCTGCAATTAAAGGTGGCACGACGATTGTGCAGCTAAGAGAGAAAAACTGCAGTAGTTTAGACTTTTATGAACTTGCTCTAAAGGTAAAAGAAGTAACATTAAAATATAATGTACCACTTATTATCAATGATCGATTAGATATTGCACTCGCAATTAAAGCGGATGGTCTACATATTGGTCAAGAGGATTTACCACTCACTGTAGCAAGGGAAATCATCGGAAAAGATATGATCATCGGAGTGTCCGCAACGACTTTAGAAGAAGCACTTCTTGCACAAAAACAAGGTGCTGATTATGTTGGCATAGGGTCTGTATATCCTACAAATACAAAACTAGATGCAAAGCCTGTTTCATTAGAAGAACTACATGTAATCCGTGAAGCAATTTCGATTCCAATTGTTGGGATTGGCGGAATTAATGAAGACAATGTAACAGATCTGATGAAAACGAAAATAGATGGTGTTGCAATTGTATCTGCCATTTTAGGGAAAGAAGATATTAAAGCAGCTGCAGAAAATTTCATCATTAAAATGAATGATTAATCGTAAAAACTATCTTATCTTTATGGTAAGGTAGTTTTTTATTGGTGAATTTTAATCGAAATGAGGTAGTCATGAATAAGTTTTTCTTATCATACCTCATAATAAAACGCTATTTTTAAACCAATCTTTCAAATTGTAAAATGAAGGCAAAGGTTATAGAAGAGGTGATTAGCGTGAAGGCAGTTGTTGTAACTGAGTTCGGAAAACCAGAAGTACTAAAGTATGTTGATTTAGAAATCCCAACATTCAACTCAAAGCAAGTGTTAATTAAGGTAGAAAAAGCCAGTGTTAATTTTGCAGATATAAAATCAAGATACGGAAAAAAAGAGCAAGGCAAATTTCCATTTATCCCAGGATTGGATGCTGCTGGTGTTATTATTGCTGTTGGAAACGAAGTAACACAATTTAAAATTGGAGAGAGAGTAGCGGCATTTCCAGTTGGTGGCTCATATGCCGAATACGTAGTAGCAAATGAAAATTTAACATTTCATATACCAGAAACAGTCGGATTTGATATAGCTGCAGCGTGTCCAACTGTATCTTTTCTTTCATATAAATTATTAGCAGATCTAGCCAGAATTGAAAAAGGTGAGACTGTCCTTATCCATTCTGCAGCTGGAGGAGTAGGAACTACAGCTATACAGATTGCTAAGATTTTAGGTGCCGGTAAAATCATAGGAACGGTTGGAAATGAAAAGAAAGCTACAGTTGCACAAGCTGCTGGTGCTGATCATGTTATTTGTTATGAAAATGAAGGCTTCGCTCAAAAAGCTAATGAACTAACAGACGGTAAGGGCGCAAATATTATACTAGATTCAATAGCCGGGAGAATATCTGAGCAAAGCTTACAGTGTTTAGCACCATATGGCCGACTCGTTCATTTTGGAAACTCAAGTGGGGAAATAGGACATTTTAATACACAACAGTTGCATTCAAGTTGTCGATCAATTTTAGGGTTTAGTTTAGGTGCAACAAGAAAAGAACGCCCTGAATTATTGAAGGATACGGCTAAACAAGTTTTCAACTTCATTGAAAAAGGCCAATTAACAATTAAAATTGGTCATCAATTTTCTTTAGAAGACGCCGTGAGTGCTCATAGATTACTAGAAAGTCGTCAAAGTATTGGAAAGATTTTATTGAATGTAAGGAATAAATGAATAAAGATTTATTGTAGCGGAAGTTGTAAATAGTGGGACTGATGAGACCTGTATATATGTTATATGATCAGGCTGTCCAGGGTGGTCCAACAATTTCTATACAGGGACAAAATAAAAGGAATATCTATTTTGCTAACTTCATATATATATTAAGTAAACACTACTTTAGGGTAGTGTTTTTGTATTATAGAAAAAGGAATATCGATATTTAATACCTTATACTAAGTACTTGTCTTAATTTGTCGAAATTATAAGAATTTTGTATAAAGGAAATTGATAAAAAATATCGAATATTATCAATTGTAAGACTATATTATTTTTTAATATAGATATAAACTGACTCCACTGAGAAAACCGACAGTTGGAGGCATTCTTACGTTTTTTTAAACGTACCTAACTATTAAAAGGAGAGTGACTAGCACATGGATTTTTTATTATCTAAAGAACAGCAATTGATTCAAGAAATGGTACGAAGCTTTGCAGAGAAGGAAATTGAGCCTTTTGCAGAAGAAAATGACCGCGATAGTAGATTCCCAATTGAAACATTCCAAAAAATGGGTGAATTAGGTTTGTTAGGTATTCCTTTTCCTGAAGAATACGGTGGAAGCGGAAGCGATACAATTAGTTATGCAATAGCTGTAGAAGAAATAGGACGTGCATGTGGTGGAACTGGATTAAGTTTTGCTGCCACAATTTCACTTGGAGCTTCTCCTATTTATTATTTTGGTACGGAAGAACAAAAGCAAAAGTACTTAGTTCCAATGGCACAAGGAAAGACACTTGGAGCGTTTGGTTTAACAGAACCTAATGCTGGCTCGGATGCTGGGGGAACTCAAACAAGAGCAGTATTAGAAGGTGATGAGTACGTTATTACAGGAGAGAAATGCTGGATTACCAATGCTCAGTATTCAAACACAATTATTGTTACTGCTTATACTTCAATTGATGAAAGAGGAAAGAAAAATATTTGTGCATTTATTGTACCAACGGATTCTGAAGGTTTAACGATTACAGATCCTTACGACAAGATGGGTGTACGAGCATCAAATACGACTCAAATCGTTTTAAATGAAGTACGAGTACCAAAAGAAAATATTCTAGGCAATCCAGATAAAGGATTTGGCCAGTTCTTATATACATTAGATGGTGGAAGAATTTCAATTGCAGCTCTTGCTGTAGGTATTGCACAAAAGGCTTTTGATAAAGCATTAGCTTACTCAAAAGAACGTAAACAATTTAACCAGCCTCTTTCTAGCTTCCAAGCTATCCAATTTAAGCTAGCAGATATGGCAATGGGAATTGAATTAGCTCGAAATATGGTACACAAAGCTGCATGGTTAAAAGATAATGGAAAACCTTTTACAAAAGAAGCGGCGTTCGCTAAGTTATATGCTTCTGAAATCGCTTCCAAAATTGCAAATGAGTCATTACAAATTCATGGCGGATACGGATACATGAAGGAATATGGTATTGAACGTTTAGTTCGTGATGCTAAGTTACTTGAAATTGGTGAAGGAACTTCTGAAATTCAACGTATCGTTATTGCAAGACAATTAGGATGCCGATAAGGAGCGAGAATATGATCAAAATACTGATTGCAAACCGCGGAGAAATCGCATGCAGAATTATCCAAACATGTAAAAAACTGCGTTATCAAACTGTTGCTATCTATTCAGAGGCTGACAAGGAAAGTTTGCATGTTAAGTTAAGTGATGAGGCTTTCCCTCTTAAAGGAAATCATACGAAAGATACGTATTTAAATGGCGAATATATTATTCAATTGGCTAAAGAAAACAACGTAACTGCAATTCATCCAGGTTACGGTTTCTTATCAGAAAATAGTGATTTTGCTAAAAAATGTGCAGAAGCTGGAATCTTATTCGTTGGCCCAAAGCCTGAACATTTAGAAATGATGGGTGAAAAAATTAGAGCTAGACAACTGATGGAGCAATTAAATATTCCTGTTATCAAAGGGAACTCTCATCCAATTCAATCGGTAGAAGAAGCAAAAGAAATTGCATTCGATATTGGTTATCCAGTCATGTTAAAAGCCTCCAGTGGTGGCGGTGGAATTGGTATGAAATTAATTGAGAATCAAGAACAACTTGAAAAGGAATTTGTTGCAACTCAAACTAGAGCGCTTCAATTCTTCGCAAATGATGATGTATTTATTGAAAAAGCAATCTTAAAACCAAGACATATTGAAGCACAAATTGCAGCAGACACACTTGGCAATATCGTATTCTTGTTCGAAAGAGACTGTTCAATTCAAAGAAGAAACCAAAAGGTTGTTGAAGAGGCACCATCACCGTTTCTTTCTTCACATGGTCGTAAGAAGCTTGAAGAATATGCACTTACAATTGCAAAGAAAATGAAATATATAAATGTAGGCACGATTGAATTTTTAGTAGATGAAAACGAAAATATTTATTTCTTAGAAATGAATACTAGACTACAAGTAGAACACGGAGTTACTGAGGGAATTACAGGAATTGACTTAGTTGAATGGCAATTCCGCATTACATTTGGTGAAATTCTTCCAATTCGTCCACATCATGTTGAGATGAATGGACACTCAATTGAAGTAAGGGTTTATGCGGAAGATCCTAAAACATTTTTCCCATCTCCTGGAACTGTTCAACATTGTAGTTTTCCAGAAGTTGAAGGTGTGAGAATTGATACACATCTTTACGATGGTTGGGTTGTATCTCCTTTTTATGATCCACTTTTAGCGAAAGTAATTGTTACTTCAAAAACTAGAAAAGACGCAGTTCAACAACTACAGTCGTATTTATTAAGTGTACGTATTGAAGGAATTAAAACGAATGTGCCATTTTTAATTGATATTCTTTCTACGAAAGGCTTCCAAGAAGGCGATTATGCGACTAATTTTATCAGTGAATATCAAAAAGTAAAGTGAGGTTTATATAATGGAAAATTTAACGGCAATGATGGCAGGTAGCGTATGGAAATTACTAGTAGCAGTTGGTGACGAAATTAGTAGTGACGGAGAATATGTTATCTTGGAATCTATGAAAATGGAAATTCCACATGCAGCACCGTATAAATGTAAGGTTGTAAATGTATTTGTGCAAGAAGGCGATTTTGTAAATGAAGGCGACTCATTAATCCAAGTTGAAAAACTAGGTTAGGAGTAAATAGATGAAGCTACCTCAATCAGTTATTTTAAGGGAAGTTGGACCACGTGATGGGTTACAAAATGAGAAACAATTTGTTCCAACAGAAAAGAAGCTTGAATGGATCGATTTATTGGTAGAAAGTGGTTTATCTTATATTGAAGTTTCTTCATTTGTAAGGCCAGACTGGATTCCTCAACTTAGTGACTCTGTTGATCTATTCACAAAACTTAACAAAAAAGATGGGGTTACTTATGCAGCACTTGTCCCAAATAAAAGAGGACTAATTAGTGCGTTTGAAGCTGATGCAGATGAAATTAACTTTTTCGTTTCTGCAAGTGAAACACATAATTTGAAAAATAAAAATGCCAATATTGAGCATTCAATGAATGAAATCCGTTCGATGATCACTGAATGTAAACAACATAAAAAAACAACAAGAGCATATATATCAACAGTATTTGGTTGTCCTTATGAAGGTAATATCAATACTGTTCAGGTTATTAAGATGGCTAATCAATTAGTTGAGTGCGGTGTAGATGAAATTTCTTTTGGAGACACAATCGGAATTGCTACACCATATCAAGTAAATGAATTTCTGGAAGACTTATTAAAAGAAATATCTGTTGACCAGATTGCAATGCATTTTCATGATACATACGGTCGTGCAATGGCAAATCTTTATACTTCGTTGTTATTTGGAATTGAAAGATTCGATTCGTCAACTGGAGGTTTAGGTGGCTGCCCATATGCACCTGGTGCAAGCGGAAATGTAGCAACTGAAGATATTGTTTCATTACTTCATCGATTAGGTATTTCAACTGGCGTTGATGAAAAGAAACTTCACCATGCGACTAATTATATTTCTGAGGCGATGAACTTGACGCCAGTTAGTAAATTATTTTCCGTATGGAATGGTTCAAAGGAGAGTATTTAAATGGAATCCTGTTTACTTGTGAATGATATTGGTCATGTAAGAGTATTTACGCTTAACCGAACGAAACAAGCAAATTCCTTATCTCGCGAGTTACTAGAAGCTCTTCATGATGAAATGGATACATTATCAAAAGCATCAGAGATTCGTGCAGTTTTATTTACAGGCAGTGGTTCTTCTTATTTTTGCAGTGGAGCTGATTTAAAGGAAAGAAGAGGCATGACTGAAAACGAAGCTAGGGAAACAGTTGCTATGATTGGATCCCTATTCTTTAAAATTGAAAAGCTTCCAATGCCAGCAATTGCAGCTATTAATGGCGTTGCACTAGGCGGAGGCTTGGAACTTGCTTTAGCTTGCGATATTCGACTTGCTCATAAAGATGCAATTGTTGGCTTACCAGAAACATCTTTAGCAATTATTCCTGGAGCGGGTGGAACGCAAAGACTACCACGCTTAGTTGGACTTGGAAAAGCTAAAGAATTGATCTATACAGGTAAACGATTAAATGCACAAGAAGCCGAGCAAATTGGAATTTTGGAGCATGTTGTTGAATTAGATGAATTACAAAATAAAGCATTAGAAATTTGTAAAGCAATTGCAAGTAAGGGACCGCTTGCAATACGTGCAGCAAAAAAAGCGATTCAATCTGGTTTCGATCTACCATTAGATTTAGGTTTAAGATTAGAAACTTACGAGTATGAAAGATTGCTACATACTGAAGACCGTATGGAAGGTTTAAATGCGTTTCAAGAAAAACGTCAACCACAATACAAAGGAGAGTAACTCACATGTCAAACGAAGCAACATATCAAGCTCGAAAAGACCAAATACTTTCTGGTGGGAAAGAAAAGTATCATGAGAGCAATGCTAAAATTGGTAAGCTTTTTGCTAGGGAGAGAATTAATCAGCTAGTAGATAAAGATAGTTTTGTGGAAGATGGTTTATTTGCTAATTGTGTAAATGATGAGTTTCCAGCAGACGGAATTATAACAGGAATCGGTAAGATTAATGGTCGTACAGTTTGTGTAATGGCAAATGATTCTACTGTAAAAGCAGGATCTTGGGGTGAAAAGACGGTAGAGAAGATTATTCGTATCCAAGAAACTTGCCAAAAAATGCTGTGCCCACTGATCTACCTTGTAGATTCAGCTGGTGCACGTATTACTGACCAAGTATTTATGTTCCCAGGAAGACGTGGAGCAGGGCGAATATTCCATAATCAAATTAAGCTATCTGGCCAAGTACCTCAAGTTTGTTTATTATTTGGCCCATCGGCTGCAGGTGGCGCGTATATACCAGCATTTTGTGATGCTGTATTCATGGTTGAAGGTAACTCTTCTATGTATTTAGGATCACCTCGTATGGCTGAGATGGTAATCGGTGAAAAAGTAACGCTTGAAGAAATGGGCGGAGCGAGAATGCACTGTTCGGTTTCAGGGTGTGGGGATGTTTTATGTGAATCAGAAGAAGATGCAATTCGACAAGTAAAAGAGTATTTATCATTTTTACCAGCAAACTTTAAACAAGGGTCTCCTGTTGTAGAAGCAAAGAACCCAGTTGTTAAAGAAAAATCATTAGCTGAAATTATCCCTGGTAATCAAAACGTACCATTTTCAATTTATGAATTTATCGATCGAGTAGTAGATGAAAATTCATTCTTTGAAATTAAAAAATTATTCGCGCCTGAGTTAGTAACTGGTTTTGCTAGAATTGATGGACGAAGTGTTGGTATTGTGGCGAATCAGCCTAAAGTTAAAGGTGGCGTATTATTCCCAGATTCAGCGGATAAAGCAGCTAAATTTATCAATTTATGCGATGCTTATCATATTCCTTTATTATTCTTAATGGACGTACCAGGATTTATGATTGGTACAAAAGTAGAACGAGCAGGAATTATCCGACACGGTGCGAAAATGCTATACAGCATGAGTAACGCGACAGTGCCAAAAATTTCAGTTATCGTTCGTAAAGCATATGGTGCAGGTTTATACGCAATGGCTGGTCCTGCATTTGAAACGGACTGCGTAATTGCTTTCCCATCAGCTCAAATTGCGGTAATGGGTCCAGAAGCTGCCGTAAACGCAGTATATGCAAACAAAATTGCAAGCTTACCGAAAGAAGAACAAGCTGCATTCATCCAAGAAAAACGTAAGGAGTATTCAGAGGATATTGATATTTACCGATTAGCATCAGAATTAGTAGTTGATGTTGTCATTCAACCAGAAGAGCTACGTTCTGAACTAATTAAACGATTTGAATACTACTCGGAATCATACGAAACGCCAAGCACAAAAAAGCATGGAGTATACCCGGTATAATAATGAGAACAGTCCTCCAAAGAGGGCTGTTTTTTTATGAGTAGTAACTTACAATTGGTTTAAGTTGAGGATAGTTTTTGCTTGTCTTTAATGTGTATCAGTTATCATTAGCGGGGGAACATAAAACAAAATATTGTTTGAAAGTGACAATATCGTCACGTTAGTTCATGTTAAATCGATGGTTATGAAAAACAAATCAGATTATATTTAACATGAATAGGAGGTCATCAATATGAAAACAGTAATCCGAACAAAGAATTTATCTAAAAACTATGGAAAAACAAACGTTTTAAAAAATATTGATTTGGTGGTTAGTTTAGGAGAGTTTACAGCAATAATGGGTCCTTCTGGATCAGGTAAGTCTACATTAATGAATGTATTATCTACAATCGACCAATTCACTGGCGGAGAAGTATGGTTAGAAGATCAATCCTTATTAGATTTAAATAAAAAGGCGTTAAGAAAATTTAGGCAAGAACATATGGGATTTATTTTTCAGGATTATAACTTACTAGATACACTAAATGTAAAAGAAAATATATTATTACCTCTTTCCCTACGTAATGTATCATCAAAAGAAATGGAAGAGCGTTTAAGTCCGATCATTCAGGCTTTAAATATTGAAGATATCCTTCTTAAATATCCTAATGAAATCTCAGGGGGACAAAAGCAACGAGCTGCTTCTGCTCGCGCTATTATAACAAATCCTGCAATTGTTTTTGCAGATGAGCCAACGGGAGCACTTGATTCACGTTCCGCAACTCAATTATTGGAACAACTTGTGAACCTAAATGAGACTTTTCAAACTACTATCTTAATGGTCTCCCATGACCCATATGCAGCAAGTTATTGTAAACGAGTTATCTTTTTAAGAGACGGAAAGATTGTGAATGAGCTTTATAAAGGAGATCAAGATCAAAAGACTTTTTATGATCGCATTCTAGATACTCAAAGCTTGATGGGAGGTAATTAATAATGAGCCTTCTTGAGCTAACTAGGCGGAATATTAAGCGGAATTTTCGATTATATACAATTTACCTAGTTTCAATGATTATCGGTGTTATTATTCAATTTACATTCTCGGCTTTAATGTATAACGAAGATATTATTAATGCACTTAAGAATAAGGAAAATTTCCAAATGGGTGTGACGATCGCGACCGTTGTCATATTTCTGTTTATCATTTTCTTTATTTTATATGCTAATTCATTTTTTATGAAACAAAGAAAAAAAGAGTTTGGAATGTATCTACTATTTGGAATGAGTGAAGCACAAATCACCTTAATGATATTCTATGAAAATCTAATGATCGGTGGCTTTTCTTTAGTAAGTGGTATGTTAATAGGGGGATTACTTTCAAAATTCTTTGGCATGTTACTAATGAATTTGATGGAATATACGAACGTAATTTCTTTAAACTTTCCAATTGAGGCGATTGGTTCTACTGTTTTACTATTCTTATTACTAACAGTTATTATCAGTATTCAAAGTTTCTTTATGATTCGAAGAGTTCAATTAATTGAACTTTTTCATGCTCATTCAAAAATGGAAAAAGCGTTTAAATCATCACCATTTTTAGCGCTACTATCAATCTTGTTATTAGGTATATCAATTTATTGTATTAGTCGTGGTTTAGAGTCTGTTTTATGGCAGGAGCATGCAAAAATAGTATTAGTGACTGTAACAATCGGTATAATAGGCGGAACATATTTATTCTTCCGTCAGTTTACTGGATGGTTACTTGAATTTATTAGTAGTAGAAAAAATTATCGCGAAGGTAACACAGTACTTTGGGCGTCTTCGTTAAAGTTTCAAATAAGAAGTAATACGTTAAACCTAACGTTTATTACTTTATTTAGTGCCATTTTAATCTTATTAATTGGTTTTGTAACGATTAATTACAAAGTACAATTTGAAGCAGTTGATATGAACCTACCGAACGATATTGCTTACCAATCAATTAATAGTGAAACTAATGATAAAATTGAACGTCTTATAAAAAAATCAAAACATAAAATTGAAGATCACAAAACAATTGAAGGGCTTGTATCTAAAGCTAATTCAGACCGTAAAATAGCATTTGAGAACCCTTCATATTTCTCGAAAGAAATTTTTCTATTTTCGGAAACTACTTACAATCAAATCGTCTCAAATCGAGGCGATGATCAAAAAGTCAAACTGAAGGGAACAGAGGCAGTCTCGCTTTCTCAAGGAACCGACTTTGGAGCAGTTTATGAGCAAAATAAACGACCTAATTTTAGTATTATGACTAATCAAGAAAAGACCTTCAGCCTGGTAGAAAAGAAGGACTATGCCTTACTTGGTTGGGCAACGAATCCATATGGGTCAATGGACAAAAAGCCAGCAGTTCTTGTAATTTCAGATGAAGCCTACTTAGAGTTAAAGGACAATGCAGTCAAACAGCAGTATGAAATTTATACAATCAAAAATGCCCAAAATGCTGAATCACTTTCAAAAGAAATCCATTCAGTAGTTACGAAAACACCAAAATCCTATTATTCATCCTTTGCTGACGTATATTCAAAGCAAATTGAAAGCTCTTCACTTTTACTGTTTTCAGCATGCTTTCTTGCAATCATAGCTTTGTTCGCACTAGCTAGTGTCATTTACTTTAAACAATTACGCGAAGCAACTGAGGAGCAAAAACAATACGCTATCCTACGTAAGATTGGTGTAAATAATAAGGTCATGAAGAGTGTCATTCGTAAACAATTACTATTCGTTTTCATGCCACCACTTGTACTAGGTATCATTCATAGCTGGTTAATCCTAAAATACTATATCCTAGACTCAGTTCAAGACTTTCCAGAACTATCTAATGTGATTATAGGAGTTCTTCTAGTCTACACGTTGATTTACTGTTTATTTTATTTATCATCTACAAGCATTTACTATAAAATAGTGAACCAAAGACGCTAAGTGACATAAAAACACAATGACAATACATTTAATAGAATCAGCTTAAGAATATAAAATTACAGTTAGATAATTAATAAGAGGACTAAATCGCATAGGATTTGGTCCTCTTATTTTTATAGTAAATTATTTAGTTAAAAAACTAACTACATGTGAACTTTCTCTAGAATCTTACTTTACTGTTTTAAGAATATGAGCATTAAAATCATCTTCAAATTCAGTGGCAATTCGAAGCCTTTTGCTATATAAAAAGCTGTTCCAGTTTTATTATCTTTTCTTACGTTTATAGGTAACTATGACACTGAATTGACCCAAATAGGGTTGTTGTACCAAAAACATAAAAGTAAATTTTCGCTTTTAAAAATATAGTTTTTATAAAGGCAGTAATATTAAGATAGCACTTAGAGCCATCTTATTAAACCACAATGATTGGAACGGAAGGTGCTCGACTCCTATGGGAGCTGCGGGACAGCTGAGACCCCGGAGGCTCGCCGAGGAGGCTCAGCGCCCGCCCCATGGAAAGCGAGCATCCTGAAGTGGAAATCAACGCACTTATTTAATAAACAAAGGGGCGTTTTGAATTTTTATTACTAAATTCCTATGTTATTTCCTTTATCGTCTCTAAATAAGGATCACTATTTTTAGGAAAGTGAATCACAAATTTCGTAAAAACATTTTCTTCTGAAGTACAAGTTATATAATGCCCGAGTTTATTTGAAAGCTCCTGTGCTAAATAAAGACCCATGCCAGTTGATTTTGTAAAAATACGTCCATTTTTACCTGTAAAACCACGATTAAAAATCCGAGGAAGATCCTGCTGATCAATACCAATACCTGTATCTTGTATAATTAAACGTTTTTCTTTCACCGTATCCTCAGTAGAAATGATGATTTCTCCATGATTACTAGTGTATTTTAAACTATTGATAATCAACTGATTTACTATAAATTGTAGCCATTTTGAATCACTTTGAACAACCGTAGAATGTAACGATAAGTGTAAGCGGATTTTTTTAGCAATAAACGCCTTAGAGTTGTTCTTAACAACTTCTTTTACGATACGTTCCACATTACAATTTACGATTTCATAATCTTGATGAAAGTTTTCTAACTTCGCATAGTAAAGAGCTTGGTCTACATAATGCTCGATTTTAGCTATTTCTTCACCTAAGCTTTTCTCATCAAACTCAGTTTGCTGCATTAAACTTAAAACTGAAATAGGCGTTTTGATTTCATGAAACCACGATATTATAAAATCATGATACTCTTTCTGCTTAAACTGTATTTCATTTATTGTTCGAATTTGATTTTTTTTTAATTCCTCTAAATGTTGCTGATAATAGTAACCTTCAAATGATAAATTCTCGTGATCTTCTTCATCTATTTGACGAACTATTTGAATGTTTTTCTGAAAACGATAAAGTAAAAAACCTGCTAAAATAAGTAAATTTAATGTTGTCGCATATATGAATGTTTGCCATTTCAAAGAAATTGTTGGATCTGTATAAAACAACGCACCTAATACAATGTTGCTAATAATGAACATATAAAGATAAGATATCTCGAACTTTAAAAATATCCAAAACTTCTTCATATAAGATAGCCTAAGCCTTTACGTGTAATGATAAATTCATCAAGACCAAGTCCAGCTATTTTTCTTCTTAAACGATTTACATTTACAGTCAAAGTATTATCATCCACAAATTGTTCATCATTCCACAAAGCTTGCATTAAATCCTCACGTGATACGATTTTACCTATGTTTCGCATTAAAATCTGCATAATAATAAACTCATTTCGTGATAATTCTACTGAGTTGTTTTGGTATTCAATTGATGAGTTATTTAAATGAAACTTTAAGTCTCGGTGAATTAATTGCATATTACTTTCATCTTGATATGTATAATTTCTTCTTAATAATGCACTTACTTTCGCCACTAAAACACCTAAATCAAATGGTTTTTGTACAAAATCATCGCCACCCATGTTAATTGCCATTATGACGTCCATATTTTGATTTCTTGAAGAAAGAAATATAATTGGAACCTTAGATACCGTCCGAATTTGTTGACACCAATAAAAGCCATCCAAAGATGGTAGATTAATATCTAATAATACTAAATGAGGTTGAGCCTTCTCGAACTCAGTAAGTACTTGATCAAACTGATTGATTTCAATTACTTCAAACTGCCATTTCTGTAAGGTTTCAGAGACTATTTTTCTAATTTTCTCATCATCTTCTACAATCATGATCTTGAACATTTTTACCTCCATATTGAAAAGAATATTCAGTATTTACTCGTCATGAAAAGACTATCATACGAAAGGAGAATCTACAATAAATGCAGAAAGTATAAAATAGTTCACTTTAACAGGAACATTAGTTCGCATTTTGAGTTAAATAATGGTATAATTTACTAATAATAAATAGGAGGGATTTTAATGAATCAAATCGATTTAATTGTACTAAATTTTGAAGAAATAAGACGTAGAAGTATTAAGGTTTGGCAGTCAATTCCTACTAATATGTTAAATTGGAAGCCTGATGAAAAAGCTTTAACTTGTGCGGAAATGGTTCGACATGTACTAGAAAGTGAATATATATATCTTCAAATTTTACAAAATAGAAAAAGTATTTCACACCCTGAAAATCCATACGACTTAGTTGAATTTACGAATGTACAAGATGATATAGATAGAGCAATACCTCTTCGACATGAATTTATTAACTACATTAAATCTATAGAAGTGTCTGATCTTGAGAATGTAAAAATAGATCGTTCAGACGTTGGATATATCCGTACCTTAGGAGATATGTTACTAAGAGTGGCTTATCATGAATCTGTTCATACTGGCCAATTATTGGACTACTTGAGAACAATGAATATTGAACGACCGAATATATGGGATTAATTGATTAATAGATATAGAGAATAGTGAAAATTAGAGAAAGACATGTAAGTGAAGCATTCCAGAAATGGGGGGCTTTTCTTTTTTATCAAAATAGTTAAACAAACGTTTGATTCATTCTCCTAATCATCTAAAACTATGAACTATTTATACTAGAAATAGTATTTGGAGCTTATAATGATAGTGAAACACTTAAAGTTTCATAAACGATATATTTTGATGTGAAAGTAGCATATTTATTTTGCACTACAAACAGGGGGCAAACAATGAATAAAATTGATGAAAAACTAAAAGAATGGCGGTCTCATGATTTAATAGATGACGAGACTGTGAGTAAAATTTTAACCTATGAAAATCATAGGAATAGAAGTGAGAAGCAATCATTTTTAACGAATATCGTACCCTTTCTTATCGCTTTACTAGTTGCATTTTCAATACTAGCGCTCGTTGGAAGCAACTGGAATAATTATGATCAAACAGTAAGATTAATCATTATTTTTGTTACATTAATAATTTTTCATTCAGCGGCGTTTATTAGTTATCAAAAGGGAAAAGAGCTTTTCGGAAATTGTTTGAATTTCATAAATGTAATTGGATATGCATGTGCTTTTGTTTTAATTGTACAAATGTATCAATTTTCTAGCGATAGCCCAATATTTCTTATTACTTGGACATTATTAGCCTTTCTTTATTATTACTTTTTAAGGCATGATATGTTTTATTATTTATTCTTAGGAATTGGATTATTTAGTTTAAACTATAGCGCTGGTAATGGAACATCTTATGTATATCTTTTACAGCTACCATTATTAATTTGTTCAATTTATTTTCTAATGAAAATGAAAACTCGTTGGAATGCGAGTTTCAACTATACATTTTTAGGATATATACTCATCGTGTTTTTTGAGACGATTTCTGATGGGCAGTATGTTACTCCGATCATCGCGGTAATATTTGTTCTGTGGCTACTTAATGAGTGGGGAGTGATTGATTATGTACTACTTCATTTCATTACTCCATTTATTTGGATTGCTACCTTTATTACGACGACTATGGGAGTAACTTATGATGTAATTCATGAAATTCAAAAAGAATTATCGTTTCCAGTTTTCAACATTGTAATGTTATTGTTCATTTTATTAGCTGTTTATACTGTTTATAGAAAATGGAGAAGTAATGAGCAAATCAAAAATTATCTTTGGATTTACCTATTCATTTTCTTATTACCAATCTTGGGTATTCAAGACGAATTAGCTAATATGATTGTTGGTGTCTTTATTTTATTCGCTTATTCTTGTATTCGTTTGTTCTTTGGTGTTTCTCATCAAGAAAAAAGAAGTGTGATTATTGGCTTTATTACTTTTATTATTCTTGTAATTGGTATTTACACAGGATTATCTGTTACTTTCATAGGTAAATCCATCGTATTCATCATACTTGCAGCTATACTCTATATCGTCTTTATTCAATCGAAAAAAGCAAGAGGTGATGAATATGCAAAATAAAACGAAACTAATATTATTGTCTTTTATACAGTTAATTTTGCTGCTTTCATTACTTGGGAGCATAATGTACTTTAAACAAACTGCTGACACTTTTAAGATTGAGGCAGAAAGCTTAGATCCAATTGAGCCATTATTCGGTCACTATGCAGCACTATCATATAAATTCGATGAAATTACCGATAAGGATTGGAAGGGTGAAGCGAAGCCGAAAGAAGGGCAGAAGATTTTCATAGTTTTCAAGAAGAGTGAAAAGGGACTCTACGTTTTTGATTTTGTAACTGATCAACGCCCTGACAAATTTAAATATATTAGCGCTGAAATATCATATGTATATGATACATATGATAATGGCGAAAAAGTAATCAATATCAACCATAATCTAGATCGATTTTATATTCCAGAGCATCAAATGGATGAGTATAATCAACCAGGTCAAGATTATATTGTGACCATAAAACACAAAAAGGACCGTGCAGTTGTTCAAACTGTTGATGTCTCAAATTAACTAAAAACCACTCTAGAGTGGTTTTTCTTTCGATAACGACTTATTTATCATGAAATAAATAGGGGAGAAGAGTATATGGAAATAACCAAACAAACGTTTAATTAAAAAGATGAATATAAAAAAAGAACCCTAATTAAAGGGTTCTTTTTATTATTAAGCTGAAATATTGCTTTCTACTTTTAATAAATTAGCTTTCTCAAGACGCTTTCTTACAATTACGCCAATTGTAGAAGCTAAGTATGCTTTAACAAGACCTAAAATGATAAACGGGTAAAATCCTCCTGTTAGTGCTGCTTTCCAACCTAAATCAAGAGAGATTTTTAACCAAATTGTTCCTAATAGTAATGTAACTAGCATTCCAATTGTATTTGCTATGAATACTTGTAAGACTGTGAAACTAGTTTTTTCTATATAGTAAGCAATGATCATTACAGTAGGTAAAAATCCAATTAAATAGCCACCTGTTGGCCCAATAAGTGCACTAAATCCAGCTGAAAACTCCGCATATACAGGTACTCCGATCGCACCAATTGCTAAATAGATCAGTACTGAAATTGTTCCATATTTTCTACCTAAAATTGTTGCAGCAAGTCCAATTGCAAGTGTTTGACCTGTAATTGGTACAGGAGAAAATGGTAAAGGAATTGATATTTGTGCAAGTATACCAATAATCGATGCAAATAAAGCTGCAGTAATAAGCATTTTCAATCTTTCTGGATGCATTTTAAATCCCCCATTCTTAATGTTAACTTATTTATTTTTTTAGTTAACATATGATAAGTTAATTATATTTTATAAAGAAAAATATTGTCAATAACTAAATACGACATAAAAAAAGAGAAAACCATCAGTTTGGTTTTCTCTTTTATCTGCTCAAAAGGGTTACAAGTTACAATTTTATATCCAAATAAATTGCGATAAGTAAAAAAATAATATACATAAATAATTTTAAATAGTTTACCAATCAAGTATCCTCCATCAAAATCGCATAGTTAGGCATGTGAATATCGATCATCAGTTGATACTATTTCATTTAGGAGCATTACGTATTGAATTGTGTTAAATCATATGACAAATTGTTTAAAAGTATGTTTCAAGAACGAGCTGTGTCTAACTTTATGTTAAGCTCCAATAATGCTCTATCTGTACTTCTTTATGGTATAGACTTAATGTGAGGCCTTTTTTTGTCTATGAACTTTTAAAAATTAGCTCACTGTTCCATTTGTATATTATATTACGCTTGTTTCATTTTTGATTGTACAATCTGATATTTTATCTAAGATTAAGTGCATAAAAAATACAATAGAGCTCACATTTCATTATAAAAAAAGGAAAAATTTAACATTTTTAAAGGGTTTCTAATAATTTAATAGAATAAGATGTATGGAGGATTTATTTTATTTTGAAATACTGTTAAACAGCTTAAAAGGAGGACAACATGGGAAAATCGATTGTACAAATGAAAGGTTTAACCAAAGTAATCAAAAATAAGAGAATAGTTTCTGATTTAAGTTTTGATATTTATGAAGGAGAAGTTTTTGGGTTTTTAGGTCCAAATGGTGCTGGTAAGACAACGACTATTAGAATGATGGTTGGACTAATGAGTATTACTGAAGGTGATGTAATAATCAACGGAAATAGCATTAAAACGGACTTTGAAAAAGCTGTTGCGAATATTGGTGCGATCGTTGAAAATCCAGAGTTATATAAATTCCTAAGCGGATACGATAATTTAATGCAATATGCAAGAATGGTAAAAGGAATCACAAAAGAGAAAATTGATGAGGTTGTAGAGCTTGTAGGTTTAACAAGTGCGATTCGCAATAAAGTCAAAACATATTCACTCGGTATGAGGCAGCGTTTGGGATTAGCTCAATGCTTATTGCATGATCCAAAAGTTCTTATTTTAGATGAGCCAACCAATGGACTTGACCCAGCTGGTATTCGTGAGATGAGGGATTATTTACAAAAATTAACACGAGAAAAAGGGATGGCTATCATTGTATCTAGTCATCTTTTATCTGAGATGGAAATGATGTGTGATCGAATTGGTATTATTCAAAAAGGTCAGCTCGTTGGTGTCCAAACGGTAAATGAGCTGATTAACGAAGAATCTCAAACATATATTGTTGAAGTTAGTGATATAAGTGCTGCTCAAAAAGTACTGTCTAAATATAGTGTTGAGATTAATGAAGGTGATATTTATGTTCAAGCATCTAGAGAAGACGTTCCAGAAATTATTGAAAAATTAGTGCATGCAGGCATAAAAATATATGGAATTAAGGTGAATTCAAAAACATTGGAAGACCGTTTCCTTGAAATAACGAATGTTTAATTCAACGATGTAAGATAGTGAAATTAACTGTAAATACATACTTTGAGTATTTCTAAGAGAAGGGAATATGACCATGATAAAATTGATACAAAATGAATGGATAAAAATTATAAAAAGACCGGGAACACTTGTCATGATTGCTCTTGTTATTATTTTAGTAGGAGTGGTAGGTGCTTTTACAAAATATTCGGAAGGTAAATCTCAACAAGTAACTAATGATAAATGGAAACAAGTACTACAACAAGATACGGATTCACTGAAAAAAGATTTAAAAGAAGCCAGTAAAAACGATCCAAATAGAAAATTTATTGAAAAAAACATAGCGGTCAATGAATATAGAATAAAACATAATATAGCTCCGAATGAGGAGAGAAATGTTTGGACATTTATCGATAGCACATCAGATGTGATTGTACTAGTCGGTTTATTCACAATTATTATAGCCGCAAATATTGTAGCAAGTGAATTTAACTGGGGAACGATTAAATTGTTATTAATTAGACCATATTCTAGAAGTGAAATTATTTTATCAAAATATCTAACTAGTATTCTGTTTGGTCTTGTATTTTTAGCAGTTTTATTTTGTGCGTCTCTAATAATAGGATTAATACTTTTTGGACCGGCTGATGGGAATCCATCTTACTTAGCATATGTTGATGGACATGTTGAAGAGCAAAGTCGTTTACTATATTCTGCAAAGCTATATTTATTAAGTTTCATTGAGACATTTATGCTTGCTACGATGGCTTTTATGGTCTCAACAATCTTTAGAAACAATACGATCGCAATTGGTTTATCTATATTTTTATTATTTATGGGTAATGTAATTACTACGATCGTTGCAACGAAATATGAATGGGCAAAATACATACTTTTTGCAAACACAAATCTTATGCAATATATGGATGGAGCACCTCTAGTTGAAGGAATGACAATGGTTTTCTCATGCATCGTGCTTATATGTTATTTAGTTGTTTTCCTATTCCTAGCCTTTTATGTATTTTCAAAACGAGATGTAACTGCATAAATTTTTTAATGAGCACAATCTATCAAGATTGTGCTTTTTCTATTGATTTTGTGTTGTTTGGTTAAAGATAAAGTTAGAATTTTTTTTGTTAGAATAAAACCAAAAACTATAACGATATAATAAGATCCAGATAAGCTGTATTAAGCAGTTACGTAAGGATTCTGTGAAGTAGAAATTTTGTGAGACACCGTAGAAAAGTAATTACTGAGGATGATTGCTGTTCGGACCATGTAAGCTGACCGTGTTTGTATGAAATGGATACGATTGTATATCTTGGTTAAGTATAAAATCAGCTAGTCCTGTTAGTTGCTCAATTGATAAAATATATTTTTTGGTACTTTAATCTGAGTGGACTAACTGAATTTAAGTATATTAATATAATTTTATTTTTAAAATAAAAAATTATTGACATTTGTTTCGTTTAGGAATAAAGTTGTAATTAATCAAATGACGAAAAGCAATGATAGGAACTCGAGTAGTGGTGTTTTCCCTGTAACAGAGAGCTGATGGTGGTGCAAATCAGTACAAAAAACAACATGAATTACAATCCTTGAGCATCTTCCTCGAAGCAAATAGTGAGGGGAAGACGGTGAAGAGCCGTTATGAAATGAAGATATTAGTATACTAATTTACTTACTAATAATTTAGGGTGGTACCGCGAATTTAACCATTTCGTCCCTACTGTGTAGACAGTAGGGACTTTTTTATTTTTAGAAGAAAATCAATTGAATAGTGTAAAGCAATGAAAGGCACAAAGTAGTGATGTTTTCCCTGTGACAGAGAGCTGATGGTTGGTGCAAATCAGTACAAAAAACAACATGAATTACAGTCCTGGAGCATCTTCTTCGAAACGAATCTGTGAGGGGAAGACGGCGAAGAGCCGTTATGAAATGAAGATATTAGTACAGTACATTTGTGTACTAATAACTAGGGTGGTACCGCGACTTGAATGTTCGTCCCTACTGTGAAAACAGTAGGGATTTTTTTTATTTTAGGCCTTAGTGATATTGACAGTTTTTAAAAGTCGGTCCTGACCAAGTCGTTCCACCTTTCGTGTTGTCTAGTTCCACCGCCTAGTCCCTCGAGGTCATAAGCCAAAGCCCAGCAAAGGTTAAAGAGCAACCTTCACTGAACTTTGTCTTATGCTTGTCGGTCCTGAGCGCGGCGGTTCCACTTTTCTAATGTCTAGTTCCACCGCCTAGTCCCTCGAGGTCATAAGCCAAAGCCCAGCAAAGGTTAAAGAGCAACCTTCACTGAACTTTGTCTTATGCTTGTCGGTCCTGAGCGCGGCGGTTCCACTTTTCTAATGTCTAGTTCCACCGCCTAGTCCCTCGAGGTCATAAGCCAAAGCCCAGCAAAGGTTAAAGAGCAACCTTTACTGAACTTTGTCTTATGCTTGTCGGTCCTGAGCGCGGCGGTTCCACTTTTCTAGTTTTGAAAGGAGTGATGTTTTTGATTGATGAGTATGACTATTTATACAGAATAAAAAAAGATTATGGGGAAAGAAGGAGTAATTTGGAAAAAGTAGAAATGGTTTAATGATGAACACTTGCTTAGAAATGCTCGAAAAAAGCTTAGCAAGAATAGATGGAACGGGTATTTTTAAGAAAGTAAGGTAATAGATTATTATGTGAAAAACAAAAAAAGGGGAACTGAGAAATGAAAGAAGCTGCTTTTGAAACAAAAATAATACCACCTCATTTAAAACAATATTTGTCGGAACAAAATTATGATCTGTACACACCGATTGATCATGCTGTGTGGCGTTATGTTATGCGACAAAATCATCATGCTTTAAAAGATAAAGCGCACGCTGCATTTGTTGATGGATTAAAACAATCTGGAATTGAAACGGAAAAAATTCCAAATGTTGCTGAAATGAACGAGTGCCTTTCTAAAATTGGATGGGGTGCTGGAATTGTAAATGGATTAATTCCTGGGGCTGCATTTTTTGAATTACTGGCAAATGGAATTTTACCAATCGCTACTGAGATCCGAAAGATTACAAACATCGAATACACACCTGCACCAGATATTATTCATGAAGCAGCTGGGCATGCTCCAATCTTATTTGACCCAGTTTTTAGAGAGTATGTACAAAAAATTGGTTCAATCGGTGCAAAAGCTTTTGCTACAAAAGAAAAGCAGGAATTATTTGAGGCAGTTAGAAACTTAACGATTGTGATGGAAGATCCAAAATCAACTGCTGAAGAAAAAGCAGCAGCTCAAAGATTGGTTGAGGAAAAACAAAACGCAATTGTAGGAATTTCAGAAGCTGAAAAAATTTCACGTGTATTTTGGAGAACAGTTGAATATGGTTTAATAGGCGATGTTGATCAACCAAAAATTTACGGAGCAGGTTTATTATCTTCGGTTGGTGAAAGTACACATTGCTTTACAGATGCTGTAGAGAGATTACCTTTCACTGTAGAAGCTGCTACGTTGCAACCAAAAAATGTAACGGAAATGCAATCACAGCTATTTGTATGTAAAAGCTTTGAAGAGCTAATGGAGGGTGCTGAAGAACTAGCAAAAACAATGGCATTCCGCGTTGGTGGTACTGAAAGCTTAGATAAGGCGTTAAAATCGAAAAGTGTTGCAACATTTGAATTAAATTCAGGCTTAAGTGTAACAGGAATTGTTCACGCAATTTTAAAGGATGAAAATGGTGAAGCAATTTATGTTAATACAATTGGTGAGACTGCATTATCAGTTAATCATCAACAATTAGAGGGTCACGGTAAGGATTATCATGCAAAAGGATTTGGTACACCAATCGGACTTCTTAAAGGAAATATAGAATTAGAAGAATGTGACGATGACATGCTTAAAAATTTAGGTATTGTTGTAGGAAACTATGTTGATTTAGAATTCTTGAGCAATGTAAGCGCTTCCGGGAGAATTGTGAATATCATTAAAAATAATAATAAAGTTGCTTTAATTTCATTTGAGGACTGCACAGTTACTTATGAAGGTAAGGAATTGTTTAAAAAGGAATGGGGCACTTTTGATATGGCTGTTGGTTCTAAAGTTACATCAGCTTATCCAGGTGCAGCTGATCCAGCTACTTACTTTAATGATTCACTAAAAGAAGTAGAAGTTGTTGAGGAAACGCCAGCACCATTAACTGAATTAGAAAAACTATACCAACAAGTTAGAGTCATTAGAGAGAAGAATACATTCTGTGATGATTGTATTAAAAAGCTAATTGATACGCATGATGAACTAAATCGTTCACATAAAGAAGATTGGTTATTACGTTTGGAATTACTTGAATTATCAATTGTAAATCCGAAATTAAACCATTTAGTATTACCTCTTAAAAAGGATTTAGAAGAATTAAGCAAAATTAATTCACTGAAAAATCTGATTACAAATGGTTTGAAATTAATTTAATTGTTCATTATGGGAAGCATTACTTCAATTAGAGGTAATGCTTTTCATTTTTTAATGTTCTGATATGCTAAAGATGTAAAATAATTTAATGTGATAGAACGATGAATGAAGAGGTGGATTAAATGGGTTTTGAAATAAATGGCATCGATCATATTCAAATTACTTCACCAAAGGGTGGGGAAGATAGAGCAAGGGAATTTTACGGCGACATTCTTGGAATGAAAGAAATACCGAAACCAGATAACTTAAAAAGTAGGGGTGGCTGTTGGTTTAGTTGTGGTCATCAAGAAGTTCATATTAGTATCCAAGAAGATCATATACCTCCTAAAAAAGCTCATCCTGGTTTAATCGTTACAAATATTGAAAAGTTAAGAGAAAGATTGATTTCACTAAAAATGGAAATAAAAGAAGAACCCCCAATAGAAGGTCGAACAAGATTTTTTGTGAATGATCCATTCGGAAATCGCATTGAGTTCTTAGAATATCATTAAGAACTGTCATGTTAGAAGGTAAAACCACTGAGTAATCATATTCAGTGGTTTTTTATGTTTATCAAATATGAATTTTTTGAAATGGTTGGACTAGCTTTATACCTTCAATGCACAAGGTATTTACCTTACTATCATCATAGTGCATAGCATAGACTTTTTCCTTGTCCTCAATCTGTAATTTTTCAAAATCTCGAACACTAGCATGTACTGGAATTGGAAATGGATAGAAATGAATATCATAAAAGATTTTCTTCACTTTTGGAAGTAAGCTTTGTAATAATGGGTGATTATATACGCTATCTGCTGAATAGAAAAATTCGTCTTCAACAAAGAGACCGAAAACAGGCATGTTTGGAACGTGTTGACTTTGAATTAAGTTAAATAGTACGCCGTCGATTTGAAAGGCGTCAGTTACAGTATATATATTAAAGTAATCCTCTAATTTTTTTTCACCGTCATTTGTGAATTTTAATCCATTTTTTACACTTTCCCATAAACCGTCTAGCAATGTTTCATGTATGTATAGATTAATCTTTTTCACAGTTTTATCTTTTTGCTCTAATGGAGAGATAAATTTTCTAAAGTATGCCAATTTCTCAAGACCATTAATATGATCTCCATGCAAGTGAGTGATATATAGGTTATCAATATCACTATAAGATAATCCCATTTTATCTATTCGATAGTAGTTCGAATCTGGAATATCAATTAATAAATTTGTCTGATTAAAAGTAAGCAAGGCACTATTATGCCCTAATACTTTGCTAAATGCATCGCCACAACCAATAAATGTAATATCCATGTTTAACACTCTTTTCAATTGGTTTTTGAGTATTATAACATAGTGAGTAAAACTGTTAAAAATTAGCTGATTTTTTCATCTAAAGAAATGTGTTTGATAGAGAATAGTAGAATATATTTTATAAAGCAATTGTCAATTTTGCGATGATTGATATGATTAAGTTAACAATGGAAAAGGTAGGTGTATCATGGTAAAAAGTTTAGAAATACCGAAAGAATTGTTAAACTTCAAGGATCTAATAGAGTCGACAGTTAAGGACTCAGTGATCATTCAGCCTGATGTTCGAAAGACAAGTTTAACAGAAAGTAAGTTTTGTGGTGATCCGTATTTTCCTAAACAAATGGAATATCCAAAGGATGAAAATGGGGAACCGATGAAGCTCCTTGCACAAATAAATTTTTCAGAGATACCACAAATGAACGAGTTTCCAAACTCGGGTTTGCTACAATTTTACATATCAGCTGATGATGACGTTTATGGTATTGATTTCGATGAACCAGCTAAACAGAATAACTTTAAACTGATTTATCATGAGCAATTAAATGAAACAGATTTAATTGAAGATTTCTCATTTGTGGCAGATGATAGAGAAATAGAGTTTCCTATTGGAAAAGAGGCAGGTATGACATTTGATTTCGTAGTTCAACCTGTGTCAGCTTTTTCAGTTGATTTTGATATAATAGAAGAAAATATTCCACTCGATCAAAAAATAGAGCATGAAAATTGTAATGATTTACATGAATTATATATTGAAAAGTTTGTAGGAGACGGTCATCGAATTGGTGGCTATCCATACTTTACACAAGCCGATCCTAGAGATAAAGACGAGTGCCCTATATTACTTTTACAAATTGATTCGGATGATTTAATTGACTGTATGTTTGGTGATGTTGGAGTTGCAAACTTCTTTATTTCTAGAGAAGATTTATTAAATAAAAATTTTACGAATGTCCTATACAATTGGGATTGTTGCTAATTATGTCAGTATAAAAAGAGCATTACTTCTTTAGCAGGAAGTAGTGCTCTTTTTATTGAAGTAAATAGAGTCGAAAGAAATACACTCTTTTTTTTAGTTACGGAGGTTTATGATGAAAATTGTAGAGTTTATACATTCTTATATAGATGATGCAGCAAGTTTACTTGCGATAAGGCATCAAAATGAGAGGAAAGTAAATAAAGAATTGCCAGTTAAGTTTGAAGAAATAGCGTATGCAAAGAAAGCAATTGAATCATTGGTTGCGAAGAGTTGGATTGGCGTAGCAGCAATAAAAGACGATCTGTTAGTTGGTTATATGATTGGTACAATTCAAACTGATAAAAACCGTGATCGCCATACATGGATTCAGTATGCGGGAGTAGCAATTGCTCAAGGGGAAAATGAAGAATTATACCGTGAGTTGTACGCTGTATTCGCAAGCGAAATGGTCAATAATGGTTCTTTCCATCATTACGTGATGGTACCAAGCGGTGATGCAAATATGTTGAATGCTTGGTTTCGTTTAGGATTTGCATATGAACAAGTCCACGGAATTCGTGACATTTCAGAGGGGATAGAGCCATATCGTATTCATCCTGATCTTCAAATCCGTTTAGCATCTAAAGATGATGAAAAAGATATTCGAGCATTGGCGACTGTTATCATGGAACATCAAGCTAAGTCTCCAGTATTCGCACCTGGTTTTATAGAAGAAAGAGTTGATTATCAAGATGGGTATGCGGAATTAATAGATGATGAAACAGTTACATTTTGGTTAGCCATTCACCAAGGTGAAGTCGTTGGTTTTCAAGTTTATATGCCAGCAGAAACATCAGATGAAAATATGCTAATACCAGATTCATGTGTAAGTTTGGTGGTTGGTGCGACAGTTGAGACTGCTAGAGGAATGGGTGTAGGCTCAGCTTTATTACAAAATGGTCTTACTCATGCAAAGGAATTAGGTTATACAAGTTGCGAGACTGACTGGAGAATGACAAATCTAGAATCTTCAAGATTTTGGTCAAAAAATGGATTTAAACCGTCAGTCCATCGATTAGTTCGTCATATTGATTCAAGGGTTTTATGGGCAAAGGGAAAATAGGTTAGCTTTTTACTTTGGAAAGGCAATTTATAAGTATTATAATAATAGATAGAAAATTTACAAAATAATATAGTTGGTTTGTTTGAGGGGGATATAATCGTGAAATTAGTAGGGAATAATGTTTATTTAAGAATGCTAGATGTTAATGATGCAGAAGAGCTTTTAAATTTTGAAGTGAAAAATAGAGTATTCTTCAAGCCCTTTACGTATATAAAAGACGAGAGTTTTTATACAGTAGAGTTTCAACGAGAACGCATTAAATCAAATAAAGAAAAAAGTGATAATGATCAGTACTATTTTTTCGGTATCTATTTGAGAGAAACTGATGAATTGATTGGAAATACAATGCTAGCTGAAGTTTTAAGAGGGGATTTACAAAGTTGTTTTGTTGGCTATTCTTTAGATGAGCAACAAAATGGTAAAGGTTATACGACTGAAGCAGTTAAACTTGTAGTTGATTATGCTTTTACTGAATTAAAGCTTCATCGTATTGAGGCTGGCGTAATGCCACATAATATTGGCTCTATTAGAGTATTAGAAAAATCAGGTTTCCATAAAGAAGGAATTGCCAAGAAAAACGTTAGAATTAATGGGAAATGGGAAGATCATCAAGTGCTTGCTATTATTAATGAAAATGAATAATAAAAGCCTTAAATATCTGGAGGTATTAAGATGGAAATCGTTAGTTACCCTAATCTTTCGAATAGACCGTATAGCTTGCAGGTTGAACGGGAAATGGAAGTGTCAATAGACGTTTTATATCATGCTTGGACTGAAGGATTTGGTATTTGGTTTGCTGCACCGGATTCCGTCATTATGGAAGCAAAAGTGAATTCTGTCTTTTTCTTTGAAACAGAATTTAATGAGATGCGTCATCCACATTATGGGCGGTTCTTAAAACTAGAGAAAAATCGACAGGTTGAAATTACATGGATCACAGCTGGAACGAAAGCTGAAACAGTTGTTACAGTAGAATTCGTTTCAAAAGATAATGGCGTTTTGATTAAATTAACACATGCCGGTTTCGCTGATGAATTATCGAGAGATCAACATGAAGAAGCGTGGCCTTATGTACTAGAACAGCTTGATAAACGTATGAAGGAAACTATAAAATAATGAGAAAAAAATCTTTTCTTTTAGAACTACAAGTATTAAAAGAGATTGCAGAGATATTAAACGAGGGTACTGACTTACACAGTACCCTTGATTGTGCATTAGCAAAATTAATTCAAATTACAGGCTTAGAAACTGGTTGGATTTTCTTAATAGATGAAAATGGTAGCTATGAATTAGTCGCCTCTCATGAGTTACCACCAGCATTAACAAATGAGGAAGTTAAGCCGATGTGTTGTGGAGATTGCTGGTGCGTGAGCAAATACGTACAAGGAAGACTCAATAAAGCATCAAATATTATGGAATGTAAAAGATTAGAAGAATCTGTGATTCATAATTGGGGTGATACAAATGGTGTAACTCACCATGCGACAGTACCACTTCAAGCCGGAGAGGAATCATTTGGATTATTAAATGTAGCAGCATCAAATAAATTACAATTTGATCAAGAAGAGTTAGACCTCTTAGGAGCAGTAGCATTACAAATTGGAACAGCAATTAAAAGAATTCAATTAACAGAAAAAGTGAAGGAAATTCAAGTCATTGAAGAAAGAAATCGTTTAGCTAAAGACTTACATGATTCAGTCAGCCAATTGCTCTTTTCGATAAACGTAACAGCTAAAGCTGGGGGCAATGTATCAGATAACAACAAAGTAAAAGATACATTTCATCATATCCAACAAATTGCTCAAGAAGCGCAGGCAGAAATGAAAGCATTAATTTGGCAACTTCGACCGCAAGGAATAGAAAAGGGAATCGTTAGCGCTTTAATTAACTATGGTGAAATGCTAGGTTTAAAAGTACATAGCCAAGTCAAGGGGGTCAGTGTTCTCCCTTCCAAAATAGAAGAGACACTATGGCGAGTAGGCCAAGAAGCATTTAATAATTGTAGAAAACATTCTGGGCAAACGGACATTTATTTGCAACTATCTAGTAATGGTAAAAATATTAAAATGGTGGTTGAAGATAGAGGCGCGGGTTTTGTGTGTCCAGAAAATGTAAGCATTCCTACATTAGGGTTAAAAAGTATGCGAGAACGAGTAGAAGGATTAGAAGGATCGTTTATCGTGGAAAGTGAAATAAATAAAGGAACAAAAATAATAATAAATATTCCTTTTTAAAGAGGGAGAAATCGTAATGACAATAAAATTAGTAATTGCTGACGACCATCATGTTGTCAGAAGAGGACTAATCTTTTTTTTAAATACTCAACAAGATATCGAGGTCATTGGTGAAGCATCAAACGGGGAAGAGGCTATACAGTTAATAAAAGAATTGCATCCCGATATAGTGATTATGGATTTATCAATGCCAAAGTTAAATGGAATTGAAGCAACAGAACAAATTAAAAATGAAGGATTGCCTGTTAAAGTAATGATATTAACAAGTTTTTATGATCAAGATCATATTTTACCGGCAATTGAGGCAGGTGCGGCTGGCTTTTATGTAAAAGATAGTGATCCAGATGAGCTTGTCACAGCAATACGGAAAATCTATGATGGAGAAAAACAATTTCATTCAAAGGTTACTACACAGTTGGTCTCTGCATTAACGAGTAAAAGTGAATCGAAATCTGAACAGACTATTCACGACAAACTAACGAAACGTGAAATGGATGTATTAAAGGAAATTACACGAGGTAAGAGTAATAAAGAAATTGCTTCTTCTTTATTTATTACTGAGAAAACAGCGAAAACTCATGTATCAAATATATTAGCAAAGTTACAACTTCAGGATCGTACGCAGCTTGCTCTTTATGCGATTCGAAATGGAATATCAGATTAATAAGGTGATAAAAGGTTTATTTCAGGAGCGGTCGATATTTTCCGTGAGGTTGTTGATAACGTAAACAATATACTGATAGAAAGGAAGATTGGATGCGAATTCTTGTTTTAGGTGCTGGAGGAGTAGGCGGATACTTTGGCGGCCGTTTAGTAGAAAAAGGGGAAGATGTTACTTTTTTAGTACGACCAAATCGAAAAAAACAGTTAGAGGAAAAAGGATTAGTGATCAGTAGTGTGCACGGTGATATGATAGTACAACCTAAGATGATCACAGCGAGTGAGAATGCCGAAACATTCGATTTAGTGCTTTTTTCAACTAAATCCTATCATTTGCATGATGCCATTAAAGATGTAAAGCCATTTGTAGGTGAACATACAGTCATTTTACCACTACTAAATGGTATCTCACATGTAACAACTTTAAAAGAAGCGTTTGGAGAAAGTAACTTAATTGGTGGTTTATGTTTTATTGAAACGACTTTAAATCATGATGGAGAAGTTGTTCAAACAAGTAAGGCAGCAAGACTTGTATATGGTGAATTTATGAATAAAGACACTGAACGCATCCATAAAATTAAGAAAGCATTTAGTGGTACGAAAGCTGATTTTGTATTAAGTGAGCAGATTGAGCGAGATATGTGGCATAAATTTATGTTCATTACGGTCATGTCTGGTGTAACCTCCCTTATGCGAGCACCAATTGGACCAATCAGAGAAAGTGAAGGCGGCAGGTCGATCATCCGTCAATTATTTGAAGAATGTGCTAACATAATGCATGCCCATGATGCTCCGATCCACGAGAATATTGTTGATGAACATATGAAATCAATTGATGCTCTTGGATATGATATGAAGTCTTCAATGCAGAGAGATATGGAAAAAGGTTCTTCTATTGAAAGCGATCATTTGCAAGGATACTTGCTCAAACTTGCGAAAGCGAAACATCTTTCAGTTCAATTGCTTGAGGTAATTTATCAAAACCTCAAAGTATACGAAAAAATGCATATGGAAAATCATTTTTGACCTTTAGTTTGTAGAAGAAGTACAAAAACTAGGAGATTCAGTCTGTAACCTACAACTTTAGTTGTAGGTTTTTTATTTTGTTGATACACCAAAACGTGTAGTAAAGTTCTACCAAACGACTGACGATTACACTCTATTTATTGACTATACTAAAAGTACTTATAAAAGAGGAGTGGGACTTATAAATATTGTCATTGTTAATGGTAGTCCAAGAAAAGAAGGGCGTACTGGTAAACTGTCAGCTATTATTTCTAAAAAATATAATATCAAGACGATCGATTTAAGTGAATTAACTTTACCAATTTATAACGGACAAGAAGATCAAAATGAATTAGCTAATATTAAAATGTTAAGGGCTGAATTAGAAAATGCAGATGCAATGATTGTCGCGACACCAGAATATCATGGTGGAATGAGTGGGGCATTGAAAAATGCATTGGATTTCTTGGGTAGTAAGCATTTTAAAGATAAACCTGTAGCTTTAATGGCTGTATCTGGTGGTGGTAAGGGAGGGATTAATGCGCTGAATAATATGCGAATTGTACTTAGAGCACTATATGCAAATGTATTATCTAAACAACTAGTCATTGATCCAACTGATTTTATCCAAGGTGGCGTTGCTTTGGCTGAAGAATCATCTTACTTAGTAAATGGTTTAATTCAAGAATTGAAAATCTATACTCAATTAACAAAAAAGTTAAACGAAGAGTGGAGTGCTTCAAACTATTGAGATAGGAGTCCAAAGTAAAATGAAAAATTGGGTGCAATTCAGAATCGGAAGACCAACAGATCAGTTAGATGAAATAAAGAAGTTTTATGGTGAAGGACTAGGATTAAAGCGTGTAGCTGGATTTGAAAATCATGATGGGTATGATGGAGTCATGTATGGCTTACCCGATGTAGAGTATCACCTAGAATTTACTCAATATATTGGCGGAAGTCCGTGTCCTGCACCAACAAAAGATAATCTTCTTGTATTCTATATACCGAATAAAAATGAAATAGATGAGATAAAAAACAGATTACAATTAATGGGATATGAAGAAGTTGAACCGGAAAATCCTTACTGGCTTGGGAAAAGTATTACAGTAGAGGACCCTGATGGTTGGAGAATCGTATTAATGAATACTGAAGGATTGAAGAAATAGAAAACGAAACGATTGTCACTTTTAAAGTAGAGTTAACCTATTAGGTTTACTTAGAAAGAAACTGAACACAAAAGACCCCTCAAACTAAAAAACAGTTTGAGGGGGAGCTACTAGAACAGCCAAGTGCTATGACAAGGTAAGAAACTGAACACCTATAAAGCAGTACTCTTGGGTTTTAAAAAAATTTAAAATGTAATCGTTAATCGTTAGAAGTTTAATCGTTACAATTTAGTCTTTAAGATTTAAACGCTAAAATTTAACGTTTTCTTTCTCTTATCATAGAGTCTCAGGATTGTAGATATTAATCTACTTAATTAGATACGGAAATAACCCGTTCCGTTCGGGCAGTTTTTTGAGTCATTTCGTAATAGTAGCAATCTAGAAATTAGATTAATCTAAATGAACTTCAATTTCTGTTTTGGCATTTGTTTCAGATAATATAAAATCAACTTCTGTAGAAAACTGATCATACTTATCTTGATATTTCTGAATGACATTTCGTAATCCAATCGGATCAACAATTTTTGCTGCATGTTTTGTATTATACAAATCGATTAAATCTTTCGTATCGTCATTCTTAGTCTTGCCATCTTTCCCAAATTGACTTTCTAGTAAATTATCTAAACGCTCTTGAACAGAAATGTTTTCTAATTCAACTTTATTCGTCACTTTTGAAAACTGTTGGGATAATACCCTTAATAAAACTGCTTCATGATTTATACTATTTCTTCGCTCAATTGCTTCAGCTAAAGTCATACTTTCACCAGCAATCTCTACAATTGTAACTGCATTTGCTTTTACAAGAGCAGCTTTAATTTTTTTTCTATTATCAATTAATTTAAGTACACTTTCATACTGACCTTTGGCATATGTAATAAATTCATCTTTTTGCTGGAAACCTTTAATTCCTTTATTTCCAATTTCATACGCAATGTATTGACTATCATTGATCGTTTTTTCTATACGTTTATCTAACATTTTTAATTCAGCTAAAGCACGTGTTAATGTCATTTTCATTGTTGTAACACTCTCCAAAATAAAGACTTGTTTTAAAAGTATATTAATAGATTATAATAAAAGTCAAATAATTCATTAAATACTTTAAATTTTGGATTCGGACAGACTAATATTTACAATTTGTACTACTTCATCAATGAAGTAGTTTTTTTATTAAAATAATATTGAATGACCTTCATAAAATAAGTTAATATATAATAAAACTTATAAAAAGAAGGTATTTAATGATGGATACTTACGATTTGAAGATTATAAATCAGTTGATGGATAATTCAAGAATAAAATGGGCTGATCTGGCTGCTGAAATCGGTTTGTCTGCACCAGCTACTGCAGAAAGGGTAAACCGACTGGTAGAGCATGGCGTAATAAAAAATTATGGTGTATTAATTGATGCTGAAAAGGTTGGGAGTGAGCTTACTGCTTTTGTTGCAGTATCACTTGAACGCCCCGAAAACAGAGCACCATTTTTAGAACTTATTAATCAATTAGAAGAGGTACAGGAATGTCATCACATCGCAGGTGAGGACGATTACTTATTAAAAATAAGAAGTAAAAATACGAAAGATTTAGATCGAGTCATTAGTCATGAAATAAAAGGCCTTAAAGGAGTCATTAGAACAAAAACAACAATTGTGATGGATACAACGAAAGAAACGTTTAGAATTCCATTACAAAATCATAAATTTTCAATTGAGTAGGGAGGGTTAGTATGGAATTGGCTATTTTTTTAAAAGGCTTGATAATCGGTTTATCAATTGCTGCTCCTGTTGGTCCAATTGGTGTGTTATGTATCCGTAGAACACTAGCACATGGAAGAGTCGTAGGTTTAGTTTCCGGTCTAGGGGCCGCAACAGCGGATGGGATTTATGGTTTAATTGCTGGGTTTGGGTTGACGGTAATTACGAATTTTTTAATTGGACAACATTTTTGGATTCAATTAATTGGTGGCATTTTTCTCTGTTATTTAGGTGTAAAAACACTGATGTCAAAAGCAAGCTTTACTCAAACTGAAACCCAAAAGAAAAATATGTGGAATGTGTTTTTATCAGTTTTGTTTTTAACACTAACAAATCCAATGACAATTTTATCATTCATCGCGATTTTTGCAGGTTTGGGGATCTCTAATTCAAATAGTAATTTGTTATCCGCGGTTGTTTTAGTAATAGGTGTATTCTGTGGTTCTACTTTATGGTGGGTCATTTTAAGTAGTGGAGTAGGGTTATTTAGAAAAAAGATTACAAATAAATCGTTAACAGTTATCAACCGTTTATCTGGATTTATCATCCTTATATTTGGTGGTATTGCTTTATATGAGTTAATTAAATAAAGCTTCTTCTAGAAGATTAGAGTCTAATAAAAGGAACCAACTTAAAAAGCTAGACTGCGAGGAACGTTTCAATGCTATTATTAAAGAGCTTTATTTTGGGTTTTTCAGTTTCTGCTCCTGTTGGCCCAATTGGTTTATTGTGTATACAAAGAATCCTGACTAGAGGAAGAACGGCAGGTTTTGTGACAGGTTTTGGTGCTGCAACTGCTAATTTAATTTATGCAAGCATCGCCGCGTTTGGATTTTCAGTTGTTTCTTCTTTTTTAGTTGAACAACAATTGGTATTCAGGGTGATTGGTGGCGTATTTTTATTCTACTTAGGGATTAAAACATTTATTAAAAAACCTTCTAATACTGCAGCGAATTTAGAAGGTGAGAGTATATTTGCAATGTTTCTTTCAACGTTTGTCTTAATGATTACGAATCCAGTGACCATATTAAACTTTGTCGCGATGTTTGCTGGTTTAGGTTTTGAACAAGACTCCACCTCTAGTTTAGTCGCAGTAACTTTAATTAGTGGCGTATTTTTAGGAGCTATTTCTTGGTGGATCATTTTAAGCTATGTTGTAAGCTTATTTAGGAATAAAATTCGACCTCATTTAAGTAGGGTCAACAAAATAGCCGGACTACTTATAATAATTTTAGGTATCTTAGCCTTTATAGAAACATGATAAAGGAGCCTAGTGCTCCTTTATACAACTTATATAATATGGAATTGACATTTATATTTGATGTAACTATAATGATTACATCGGGAGGTTGAATCCTATGAAGATCAGTAGTCGTTTTACCGTCGCTGTTCATATTTTATCCTTAGTTACGATCGAGAATAGTGCACTTTGCACTTCTGAGTGGATTGCAGAAAGTGTCAATACGAATCCAGTCGTAATCAGAAGAGTGATGGGAAAACTTAAAAATGCTGGCTTAATTCAAGTTCGTCGAGGAACAGGAGGGGCTTCACTTCTAAGGCCTTTAAAAGACATTTCTCTTCTAGATGTATACCATGCAGTAGAAGTAGTGGAAGAGGGAGAACTTTTTCAATTTCATGAAAATCCAAATCCAAATTGTCCTGTTGGGGCTAATATTCAAGCAGTACTTGAATTGATTTTAAACCGAGCTCAAGAAGCTATGGAACGTATTTTGGATGAGGTCACGATGGAAGAATTAGTGACAGTATTAACTAAAAAAATTGGATAAACAGTTCAATTTTTTTTGAAGCAGTTGTAACCTTATTAGTTACAACTATGGATTGTTTTATTTTTTTGATAACGTTGTAACTAAAGTGGTTACAACATAAAAATATTTTTAAACAACATACTTTAGGAGGAAATTAAGATGAAAATTGGAATTATTGGAGCTACAGGTAAAGCAGGGAATCTAATAGTAAAGGAAGCCATTGAAAGAGGGCATTCGGTAACAGCGATTGTAAGAAATGCTTCTAAATTAGCCGGTCAAATTGATTCAGTTTTAGAAAAAGAGATTTTTGACTTACATGCAAACGATCTTAATCAATTTGACGTTATAGTAAATGCTTATGGTGCACCAGTTGGCCAAGAGCATCTTCATGTGGAAGCAGGGAATGTTTTAATTGAAGGAATCAAAGGTACAAATGAAACAAGATTAATCGTTGTAGGTGGGGCAGGAAGTTTATATATAGATGAACAAAAAACAACTCGTTTAATTGATACGCCTGAATTCCCTAAAGAGTATTTTGCAACTGCATCCAACCAAACAAAAAATCTTGAGGACTTACAGAAATCGAGTATTAATTGGACATTTATTAGTCCAGCAGCACATTTCGATCCAACTGGGAAAAGAACAGGCACTTATCAATTAGGAAAAGACAATTTTATTGTAAATGCAAAAGGTAATAGTTATGTTAGCTATGCAGATTATGCGATTGCAGTATTAGACGAAATCGAAAAACCAAAACATATTAACCAACGATTTACACTTGTTTCAGAAGCTGAATAATGAAAAAAGAGGTTCTTCTATTGAAGAATCTCTTTTTAATTGGCTGTTTTCGTTTACATTGTTGCTATTTAAGAATGCGTTAGTTGATTACCACTCCAGGTTGCTCCCTTTCCGTGGGGCGAGAGCTGAGCCTCCTCGGCAAGCCTCCGGGGTCTCTGCCTTCCCGCTATTCCCACAGGAGTCTCGCACCTTCCGTTGTAATCAACTTTTGTAATAGTCGTTTTATATCCAAAAAGCAACAATCTTTTAGAAAAGAGCCTCTTAATTTCAATTAGATACTTTTCTTTTTGTAAACATAAAAATACATACTTAATGGCCACCAAATCACTGCGAAGATTGGGTAAACAGCCCATACTGTATCTGGAGAGGATACGATATTAACGGTAATAAAGAATACGCTGATTAATAAACTTGCAGTGAATGAAAAGAACACAAAGCTTCTTCGTTTTGCATGGTAAAGTGCTAATGGCCACCAAATGACAGCAAATGCAGGATAGATTGCCCAAGGGTAATCTGGGGAACCGAAAAAATTAAAACTAGAATAGTAGATTATAGTTGTTAAGCTACCGACGATTGCAACACGTAATGAACCTGATTTTGCTCCAAGGTGCATTAATATAGGCCACCAAATAATTGGATAAGCTGCATAGAAAAACCATAAATAATCTGGTGAATGAATTAAGTTTTCAGTAATAAGGAATGCAATTAGTACTAAACTACAAAATAATGAAAGCTGTTTTGCGGATTTTTTAAATACAAAATATAAACTAATAGGCCATAATAACAGGAAAAAACAAGGATATATAAACCAAAGTGTATTAGGCGAGGTAATATAATTTGCGATCATAAAAAATATCATACTCATTATACAACCAGCAGTGGCGAATCCAACATAATTTTTCATCATTTACACCTCACTTATTTCGTTGCCAATAAAAGTACATTGAAAGTGGCCACCAAAGTAGACCAAATGTGGGATAAACAAACCATATCGTATTTGGTGTATAGTAAAAATTAATAAATAGGAAAAGTGCAATTAAAAGTCCACTACCACAAAGTGAATAAGCTAAGTTTAGTTTTGCTAATTTACTCTTTTTTTGATCGGGATTCTTAACCCCTAGCTCTTTTTTTAGTTCATCTATATCTCCGAATTCAACAATTGCTTTATTTATTGCATCTTCTTCTTCCTTACCATTTTCCATTAAATAGATTACTTTTTCTTCTAAGTTTTGAATAATTTCTTGTTTTACTAGTTCCGATTCTTGTGTTCTAGGAATTTCTTTAAATAATTCTTCAATATGATTTTTGATTTTTTTCATCACAAGTCCTCCATAAATAAATCAATAATTTCTTTTACTTCCTGCCATTCTTTTGCTAATTCATTTAAATATGCTTTACCTAATGATGTAATTTTGTAATACTTTCGTTTTCCACCGTGAGTAATGTCACCGAAATAAGGCTCGACTAGTTCTTTTTTCTCTAGGCGTTGAAAAACGGCGTAAAGAGTAGCTTCTTTAATTTGGAATCGATTATTTGTACGTAAGCCGATTTCTTGAGAAATTTCGTAACCATATCGATCCTTCTCAAAAATAAGCCTCAATATAATTGAGTCCAAATGACCACGTATGATATCACTTCTAACCATAATTCACCTTCTAAAACATATTATTCTATCTGATAGAGTAATACTAACAATAATTACTCTATCTGTCAAAGTAATTTCAGGAAAAAATTTCGTCATTCTTTTTATTTCTGTTTTGTCACAAATTCCTTGCGCTATTCGTCTTAAGTAATGAGATAAGAGGAAAGGGTGAAGAAATATGTATTCGACAGAAGATATTACAGGCGTAAAATGGGATGTTGTCATATTAGGTGGCGGAATAGCTGGATTAACAGCATCTATTTTGTTAGCACAAGAGGGGAAAAAAGTATTGGTGCTAGAAAAAGGAGGTAATTTAGGTGGAAGGGGCATCTCGAATAATTTAGGAAAAGCTCATGTGAATTTAGGCCCACATGCACTTTTTACAGATACACTTGAGGTATTTAATGAGGTTGGAGTCAATATTACAGGTAAATCGCCTAAATTAAGCGGCGGAGCATTTGTGTTTGGAAAAGATAATGAAAAAATGAACGTAGTAGATATAGTGAATTTATTTCTTGGTAGCCATTTGAAGTGGAAAGAGAAAATGGAATTTATCCGTTTTTATCGTCATATACGTAAAATGGAGTTAGACCCTTTAAATGGAATAAGTTTAAAGCAGTATCTATCTACTGCACTATCAAGTAACAAGGTGAAAGACTTAATTTATACATTTGTTCGGTTATCCACATATTCAAATAACCCTGAACTAATCAGTGCTCGTGTAGCAATTAGTCAATTAAGAGGAACAAGTGTATTGTATTTGAATGAAGGTTGGCAAACAATTGTTAATAATCTGATCAGTAGGGCGAAAGAAGTAGGGGTCACAATTCAAAAGAAAGCAGTCGCTAGTAAAATTTCAGGTGAATATCCTGAATTAACAATTTCGTTAAAAGATGGGCAAATGATGAAATCACGTAGTATAGTTTCAACAATTAATCCACATGACTTAATGAAACTTGTAGGTGAGAAGGCATCGGAATCTTTTCGTAAAAAAGTAGATCAAATGATACCGGTTCGTGCAGCTTGTTTAGATCTTGTCATGTCTGGTCTTCCAAATCCTAAAACAAATTTAGCATTAGGTGTGGAAAATCCATGGTATTTTTCAAATCATTCAACAGTAGCAAAGCTTTCAGATGAGCCTGGTCAAATTGTAGTACATGTGATGAAGTATTTAGATTCCATGATTGAAACTGAAGCACAAAATGATGAATATGAACTAGAATGTTTTCTAGATGTAATCCAACCTGGGTGGAGAAATTATATTGTGTCGCGTCGTTTTCTTCCGAAGATAGTCGTTTCCAATGCAATAAAAAAACCAAGAGAAAATATAGTAGAAGCAGATGAAATTGGGATAGAGGGCTTGTATATTGCAGGAGATTGGGTAGGAGATAAAGAAATACTTTTGAGTGCGTCACTAAGTAGTGTTAAAAATGCTACGAAACTACTAGAAAAGAAATTAGCATTTCAACATTTATAGAACAGAAGGGAAGAGACTTCGTGGATATAGATATACTATATTCTGAATATAAACCACTTTTATTTTCAATTGGTTATCATATGTTGGGATCAGTCGAGGACTCTGAGGATTTAGTACAGGATACTTTTGTTGCCATTCACCAACTGAGTAAAACTTCAAACGAAGAACCGAATAATATAAAAGCTTTTTTATGTAAAGTTATGACAAATAGATGCTTGGACTTATTAAAATCTACAAGAAAGAAAAGGGAAGTATATGTTGGACCATGGTTACCTGAACCAATTCTTCAATTAAAATTAGAAGGCACACATGAAGATCCAGCGGAAAAAGTCATTTTAGATGAAACGATTTCATATGCACTATTAGTTCTACTTGAACAACTAACTCCTGTTGAAAGAGCAGTTTTTCTTCTACGAGAGGTTTTTGAATTTGATTACAAAAATATTGCAGATATTTTAAGCAAGACAGAAATGAATTGCCGCAAAATCTTTAGTAGAATTAAAGAAAAAATTCAAGCTGATCATCAAAATACGAAACCAAATATTAGAGAAGATTTCTTATTAGCAAAACGTTTTATCGAAGCCGTTGGGACTGGAAATTTAGAAGTTTTGATCTCACTATTAACAGACGATATTGTTCTTATTTCTGATGGTGGTGGCAAAGTTAAGGCAGCCTTGCGTCCTTTATCCAACAAGAATCATGTTATTGCATTCTTAACAGGTGTAGCGAAGAAGGAAGCTAACTCTGCGGAAGTCAAACTAGTCATGGTAAATGGTCAAATTGGAATACTAGTAGATGGCAAAGATCCTACAATCATTTGCTTTGAAAAAGCAGGAGATTGCTATAAGAGAATTTACCTAGTTAGAAACCCAGATAAAATAAGGATAAAGTAAGTAATTTAAATGAAAAGGTTCCTTGTATAATGATTTTCTTACTATTTAATAAAGGTATACATTAGTCTTTCAAAACCATAAGCCGCTATAGCGGCTTTTTTTGTTGGAGAAAAGTATGGACAAAACTATGACGAATGTATTGGACACAATATGAATATAGTTTAATTAGTTCTCAAAATTTACAAGAATGGAGTTTCTAAGTTTAATAGTTTTTTTGTTAGGAGGTCAGGGATGATTGTATTTAATCAAGTGAATAAGTTTTACGGGGCTTTTCAAGTCCTAAAAGATATCAACCTAACAATTAATAAAGGTGAGGTGGTTGTCATAATTGGTCCGTCCGGATCAGGGAAGAGTACTTTGTTACGCTGTATTAATCATTTGGAATCAATCTCAGAAGGAACTCTCACCGTAAATGGAATTTCAGTAGGGGATAAAAAAGCAGATGTTAATAAGCTTAGACGTAATATTGGAATGGTTTTTCAGCACTTTTATTTATATCCCCATAAAACCGTACTTGAAAATATTACACTTGCTCCAATGAAAGTTTTGGGCCAATCCGAAAAAGAAGCTAAGGAAACTGCAAGTCGTTACCTTAATAAGGTAGGTATATTAGATAAAGCTGAATCTTATCCTTCCCAACTTTCTGGAGGTCAACAACAGCGTGTAGCAATTGCCCGCGGACTTGCCATGAAGCCAGATATTATGCTGTTCGACGAACCAACCTCTGCACTTGATCCAGAAATGATCGGGGAGGTCCTTGATGTTATGAAAGCCCTGGCAAAAGAAGGTATGACAATGGTCGTAGTAACGCATGAAATGGGTTTCGCAAGAGAGGTTGCAGACCGTATTGTGTTTATTGATGAAGGGCGAATATTGGAGGAAGCAGTTCCGGCTGAATTTTATGAGAATCCACGTGAAGAACGGGCTCGTTTATTTCTCAGCCGTATATTAAATCATTAATTGGAGGGAAAAGGAAATGTTTAAAACAAAAAATTTCATGAAAATAGCGCTTGTGTCAATTATGGCGGCCAGTTTTCTTGCTGGTTGCGGCGGGGACAAGGACTCTAAAGGAAGCAGCAAGGATGTATTTTCTCAAATCAAAGAAGATAAAAAAATTGTGTTTGGCGTAAAACATGATACTCGTTTGTTTGGATTGAAAAATCCTTCAACAGGTGATGTAGAAGGATTTGATATCGACCTTTCAAAGGCATTAACAGAGGAAATGTTTGGCGATGATGTTAAGCCTGAGTACATAGAGGTTACTTCTAAAACGAGGGTTGGCCTTTTGAATAATGGAAAGGTTGATGCTGTTGTTGCAACAATGACAATTAATGAAGAACGTAAGAAGGAAGTAGATTTTACTGATGTCTATTTTGATGCCGGACAGTCATTGCTTGTGAAAAAAGGAAGCAAAGTGAAAAGCATTGAAGACTTAAAAAAAGGAACGAAGGTGCTTGCGGTTAAAGGCTCGACATCTGCAATCAATATTCGTGAGAAGGCTCCTGAAACAACAGTCCTTGAATTTGAAAATTATGCTGAAGCATTTACAGCCTTAAAGTCTGGAAAGGGTGATGCACTCACGACAGATGACGCAATTCTATATGGTATGGCAGAAGAAGATCCTTCTTTTGAATTGGTAGGGGGAACATTCACTGAAGAGCCTTATGGAATTGCTGTAAAAAAAGGCAATAAAGAGCTTGTCGATGAGTTAAATAAAGCTTTAAAAAGTCTAAAGGATTCAGGAAAGTACGATGAAATAAAGGATAAGTGGATTAAAAACTAATTAATAACTATCGGGATTCTCGTCAGGATGTGCAGTGGTCCATGCAAGCTTCGGACCTGCTCATCCTGATTAATTAGGAGGAGATCGTTTGCTTGATTTCTCGATACTGACGAATTATATGGATTTATTTTTGGAAGGTTTAAAAATAACTATCATTGCTAGTTTAATTGCTTTAATATGTAGCTTTATTCTAGGAACACTTATTGCTGTAATGCGAATTGCTCCATTCAAGCTACTTAACTGGGTTGGCACGGCATATGTAGAATTTATTCGTAACATACCTGTACTAGTTATCGTGTTTTTCACTTTCTTAGTTGGAAACTTTGGAGGTATGACTGCAGGAACAATAGGATTGACCATCTACACAGCGGCATTTATTGCTGAGGCTATTCGTGCGGGGATTTTGTCTGTTCCAAAAGGGCAAATGGAAGCTGCCCGTTCAACAGGGTTGACATACGGACAGGCAATGAGAATGGTTATACTACCGCAGGCGATTAAAATCGTCATCCCGCCTCTTGGCAATCAATTTATCAATTTAGTTAAGAATTCTTCATTATTAGCAGTCGTAGCAGGAGGAGATTTAATGTATCAAGGAGATCTCATATCTGCTATGACTTATGCAACCTTTGATACCTATATTTTAGTTGGGTTATTTTATTTAATTATAACGATTCCTTTAAGTTTAGGCGTTGCCTTTTTAGAAAAACGCTTGGCTAGAAGTAATTAAGGAGGTGCATAGATGGATTTTCTAGCGCCGTTCATAGAAGTATATACAACTGACCATTTAAGATTTCTGCTAGAAGGATTTTGGGTTACTCTAAAGGTTGCTGCGATTTCAATTGTTCTTAGTTTCATTTTCGGCGGTATTGTAGGTACTCTTCGATATGCGAAAATTCCGGTTGTTTCTCAGTTATTAGCCGTAATTGTCGAGACGATTCGTAACCTTCCTTTATTACTAATTATATTCTTTACTTATTTTGCACTTCCTGAAATCGGAATCGAAATGGAAATAACAGCAGCAGCTATTGCGGCATTGACGGTTTTTGAATCAGCTATGATTTCAGAAATCATTCGTAGTGGCTTAAACTCAATTGAAAAAGGACAGATTGAAGCCGGACGTGCTTCAGGACTAAATTACATTCAGACATTACGCTATATCATTATGCCCCAAGCGTTAAGAAGAATGGTACCACCTCTTGTAAGTCAATTTATCTCTTTGCTAAAAGATACATCACTAGCTGTCGTAATCGCGCTGCCTGATGTATTGCATAATGGACAAATTATATATGCACAAAAAGGCTCATATGTAGTACCCGTACTGGTTATTGTATCGTTCATGTATTTCATCGTTAACTATGCTTTGTCAATGATCGCGAGAAGATTAGAATTAAAACAGATATAAAAATCCAACTGATAGAACCCTATAGAGTAGACACTTAAAAAGTCTACTTTATAGGGTTCTTTTATGGATATTAAAGCAAAGTACGATTCTTTCTAACATTTAAAGTAGTTATGCTATTAATAAACAGTACATTTGATTAAAAAAAACCAAATGTTTTACATTTACTGAGAAAGCATATGATCTAAGTAAGTCTTTATAGCTTCAATATTTCCAGATATATTTTCTTCTCTTAATTCGTCTTTTCTCAATTTATCTAATGATTTCTCCAATATATTTTGTGCTTCGGATTGAGGTATTACCACTACACCGTCAGCATCACCAACTATGATATCCCCAGGACTAACCGAGGTGCCACCGCAAGAAATTGGAATATTGATTTCACCAACTCCAGCTTTTCCGCTAGCCGCTACAGTTGTTCCTCTAGAGAATACTGGAAAGTTTAATTTTTTAATTCCAATGATATCACGAATAACTCCATCTACAACGATTGCGCTAACGCCAAGTGTCTGAGCCATGCCAACTACAAAGTCACCTGCGATAGCTCGGTATTGATCACCTTTAGCATCGATCACGATTACATCATCAGTCTTGGCTTCTCTAATTGCTCTTAATACAGATAGATTATCACCTACTGGAATCTGAACAGTTAAAGCTCTTCCAACAAACTTATGCTCCTCCTTTAAAGGTTTAATTGCTGGATGCATATTATTTAATCCATTCATTACATCTGATATACAGGTTGTTGGTATGTTATTAAATAGATGAATAATAGATGTCATATGATTCTCCTTTATATAGGTTTCTTGATAAAATTATATAAATTAATGGTTTAGATGAGTAATACATAAAAGTTATTGAATGTCATAAACAAATATTATTGGGTTATTGAGCAACCTCTTTATTTATATGACTTGTTCGTATAATAGCAACAACGAATTTATATAGAGCACGTATAGAGAGTTTGGGATTGTAATAATGTTTAATTAAAAAATTGGCCACTCATTTCGAAAAAGAGTGACCAATTTTTATATTATGCTTATATTGGTTATTCAAATTGCTTGGAATATAGTTGTTTATATACCCCGCCATTTGTTAACAATTCATCGTGTGTACCTTGTTCAGTAATACCTTCATCTGTTAAAACGAGAATCCGTCCGGCATTACGAATAGTGGAAAGTCGATGGGCAATAACAATCGTTGTACGCCCTTTCGCGAGCGACTCTAGTGACTCCTTAATGAAGGTCTCACTCTCGTTATCAAGTGCACTTGTTGCCTCATCTAAAATGAGAATTGATGGATTTTTTAAGAATACGCGAGCGATACTTAATCGCTGTTTTTGACCTCCTGAAAGTTTAACGCCTCGTTGTCCAATCTCAGTGTGATAACCATTTGGTAAACTCATAATAAAATCATGTGCATAGGCATGTTTTGCAGCAGTTATGATTTCTTCTTCACTAGCAGTTGGATTTCCATATCGGATATTTTCAATCACTGTGCCTGCAAATAAATAAACATCTTGTTGAACAATACCGATTGCATTTCTTAATGAATGTAGGTCGATATCACGAATATTGATACCATCTAAAAGTAATTCACCATCAGTCACATCGTAAAAACGAGGAATGAGAGAGCATAATGTTGTTTTTCCTGCTCCAGACGCCCCAACTAAAGCAACGTATTCACCAGGCTGAACATGGAGTGAAATATTGACTAAGATATGATCCAGATTTTCATCATACTGGAAAGAAACATCCTTAAACTCAATTTTCCCTTGCACTTCATCAAAGATAATCGCATTTGGACTGTTTTCAATCACAGGTTTTAGATTCATGATTTCCATAAATCGTTGGAAACCGGTAACACCTTCTTGAAATTGAGTGCTCATATGCGTAAGTCGCTGAATTGGTTCAATCATGAAGTTGATATACATTAAAAAAGTAATCAAATCTGCTAAATCGATCTCGTTATTGACGATTTTGGTACTACCGAAAATTATCACCGTAATGGTAATTAGTTGGAGCAATGTTTCAACGCCATTGTAAAAGTAGGCTTCTGCCTTGTATGTTTCTTTTCGACTATCGAGGAAACGATTATTCTCTCTATTAAACTTTTCAATCTCTACATTTTCATTTGCAAATGATTTTACAACTCGGATTCCAGATAGACTATCTTCTACCTGTGAGTTTATATCTCCAATTCGTTCTTTGTTTCTTTTTAATGCCTGATTCAAAACCTTATTAAAATACAATGTAAAAGCACCTAATAAAGGTAAAAAGCAGAATACTGCGATTGTTAATGGTGCGTTAATAAAAAACAAAATAGCAAACGCCCCAATAAAGCGTACGAGATATTTGATGTAGTCTTCTGGACCATGATGGTACAACTCAGAAAGAAGTAACAAATCATTCGTTATTCGAGACATGAGCTGGCCGGTTTTTTCCTGATCGTAAAAACTGAAGGAAAGCTTTTGCATATGTGAAAATAGCTCACTACGCATATCACGTTCCATACGTGCGCCGACTACATGACCTTTGTAGTCCACAAAAAAATTGCCTAGATTCTGAATTGTTACTAGGACTAACATCAACCCTCCAATCCAGTAAACATCATTTAGTGCACTGGACATGTTGCCTTCCAAAACATCTTTTGTAATATATCGAACGAGCAGTGGAAATACCAAAGTTATTGTGGATACTAAAAAGGCACAGACTAATATGGAAAGATACAACTTTAAGTACGGTTTGTAATATGAGAAAAACTTTTTAACTGGAAAATGCATAAATTACCCCTTTATTGTGTTATTTACATTAACACATATATGGGGGCACACCGTTTACATTTTAAGAAAGTGTTCCACCCTTATATGTTTGTACGGTTTGTTTCACGAAGTTTCTCATGTTTTTTCCTCCTTTTTCATTATTACTTTTATTTTATACACATTACCAAAAAGAGAGAACCGTAAATCAGTCAATGTAAGGACTGTATTTTACGGTGGACGAATAATATGTCTGCGCCTTACAGAAAATGAAGTAGAACCTGAAAAAAGGAGCGTATTCGTATGTTTTTTAAAGATAAAAATACTGAGATTGAATCAGAAGAAGAAGAATATCCACCGAATATTTTTGAATTTTTACCGCCAATAGGTACGATATTAGGAAAAGCTACCGAAGATGAAATTGAAAAATCAATAAAGCTCGAAGCGAAGCATTATGCTTTTATGAGACTGATGGAAATGAATGTAACAATTAACTCTTACAAAGAACTATTAGACGATTTTTATGAATTTGAATATCAGTCAGTGAACTTTTGGGCAAATATTGCCAAACGAATAGATGTGCCAACTGAATGGATTATTCGGATTGACCAAGCTAACGGAGATATTTATTCGATGCAAGAATTCCCTTTTGAACAAATTGAAGAAGAATAAAAAACAAACCCTGTATCTGATCCGATAACAGGGTTTGTTTTTTTACACTCTAAAGTATCTGTTCTATGCAAAGATAGTATGGTTATCGTATAAAAAGTAGAGGTAAAGCTCATTAAACCTCGAACAATATACTATAAGAGGTAAATTAAATGAATAATGATCAATATGAAAATTTTAAGTTGCCAAGGGAGAATGAAATGTTTAATAAAATGAAGAAATGGGCTAAGAAAATAAAGCAGCAAATATATGTTCTTTATTTTGCATGTAAAGATGAAAGAGTACCAATGTATGCGAAGGTTTTTACGGCTTGTGTTGTTGCGTATGCATTTAGTCCAATAGACTTAATTCCGGATTTTATCCCCATTCTTGGTTACTTAGACGATGTCATTCTAATTCCGATAGGGATCATACTTGCATTAAAGATGATACCAAAGAATGTACTAGTGGAATGTGAGGCGAAGGCAGCCGAAATGATGAAGAAAGGTAAGCCGAAGAATTGGTTTGTCGGTGCAGTCATCGTATTTATCTGGATTTTACTTTTCGCTTGGGGTATTTTTAAAATTTATCATATATTTATCTAGTACATTATTGTGATAAGAAAATCAGGCAATTCATATTAAATTTAGAGGAAAATACTCAATTATAGAAATGTAAATATTATAAAAATGTATTGGGAGGATTTCATGAAACCTATATTTAATCAGGTGGGAACCATTTTTATTCCTGTCAAAAATATTGAGGAAGCAAGTCATTGGTATTGTGAAATACTAGGATTACCTAGAGATGGGGAGATATTGTATGGTCATTTATATATCCTTCCAATGAATGGGACAGGAATTGTATTAGACAGCAAGATTTTTTCAGAGGAAAACGTGATAAAGACACCACTTTTTCACTTTAATACAGACAATATTGAAAGTGCATTTGAGTATATGAAAAGTATGAATGTGCTCCTAACAACAGATATAAAACATGATCATTATTTTAATTTTAAAGATCCTGATGGAAATCATTTAATGGTTTGTAAATGTTAAGCTTTTAATAAAGCGTGCGTTGAACATGTTAACTTAATCAAATATATGCACTATTAAAGAGAAAAAAATAATAAACGCTTGGATGTGGTCCTGTATCCAAGCGTTTTCGTTTTATGATCATTTATTTTCATTTGTTTGATTTGTATTTTCCTTAGATAAAAACCAACCACCTAAAGCAATTAGAAGCATTACTGACCAAAAAATTGTATTCCATATTGGTCCTTCAACAAAATCGTGAGACAGTATGTGTACTGCAGGGTGTGCTAGTGTATGCATGACTAATTTAACACCAACCCAACCAACCAATAACATAGCGGCTGTTTCAAGTTTAGGTCGTTTCGTTAATATCTTAACAAAGAATCCGGCAGCAAATCGAATAACAATTAAGCCTGCAATAGCACCAATGATAATGACGATAAATTTTGCTCCGTCCATACCACCAATTTCACCCATTGGTGTATCTGGTAAATCAATAACTAGTGCAACTGCTGCTAAAATAGAATCGATTGCGAATGCGATATCTGCTAATGATATTTGAGCAATGGTCATTCGATAGCTTTTTCCTTTTTGATCTTTTCCATCATCATGTTTTTTGAATAAATGTTTTAAAGCAATAAAGATTAAATATGCTGCGCCGATCGCTTGTACCTGCCAAACATGAAAAAGAAACGAAATAATAAATATAGCACCGATTCTAAAGATAAACGCTAAAAGCAACCCAATATTAATAGCCTTTTTTTGTTGTTCCTCTGGTAGATGCTTAGCCATTACTGCTAAAACTAATGCATTATCTGCAGATAACAATCCTTCTAACAGAATCAAAATTAGTAAAACCCATCCATACTCTAATAATAAAGACAGTTCCATATATTCCTCCTAACTAATCGATCTTTTTATTTAAATGTACAAATTATTTTAAACTCCTCCCCAATATAATTCCTTAATAAATCTTTACTTATCCAACTTTAGATTTCTGAAGGTAAACAATTTTTATTTATTGAAATTCGAGGGCTCTGAAATCAAGATTCCACTAGGGGGTGTTATTTTGTTTGTGAGGATTTGTGGTGTGCGTCTAATTTTAAAAAACGCCTATTATAAATTATATTCAATTTGAATTAATTATTATTCTATAATTGAAGTTGAATAAGTCTTTTTCAAAAACTCTTTTCTAAAAGATTGTTTTTTTTGATATTAATCAACTAAAGCATTCTTATATAGCAACAATGTTTACAAAGACAGCCTTTTCAAAAAAATGAAATAACCTCTGGATTATTTACTTTATATTGAACAAAGCTTTATAGTGATACTATATTAGTCGGAATGATAGGAGATTTTATGGAGAATAAAGAGTATTTATTAGCACAACTAAAAGAAATTGAAAAATGGGAAAAAGATCAAAAGAACTTATTTTTTTGGGAGAAAATAGGCAGAATTCCATTTATGATTTTAGATAAGATCACACCAAAATTTATTCACGATAAAATCGGTAGTATTTTAGATGAACTTTCAAAATATGTAAATGCTGGTGGCCAGTATTTAGTTAGCGTTCCGTCTACACTTGCTAAAATGAGTAAAGAACTTTCCGTCGAAGAGTTAACGGAATTAGAAAATGTGAATCAATTATCAATTGAACAAATGGATAAAGCTGCAAGTGCATTTGTTATGAGTCGGAAACAATTTGCAAAAGTACAAGGTGCTACAACTGGTTTTGGTGGAATCTTCACACTTGCAATCGATGTTCCTATTTTATTAGGGCTTACATTAAAAACACTTCAAGAGATTGCAATTTCATATGGATATGATCCGAATGATCAGGAAGAAAGAATTTTCATCATTAAATGTCTTCAATTTACTTCCTCTGATATTGTTGGTAAGAAAGCAATATTAGAAGAATTAACATATGTCGAAGGGAAAAAGGCTTTTTCTCAAATTGAAGGATGGAGAGAAGTGTTTTTTACTTATCGAGATAATATGGGATGGAAGAAGTTATTTCAAATGGTTCCAATTGCGGGATTAGTATTCGGAGCATATGTAAATAAACAGGCAATAGAAGATGTTGGTGAAGTAGGAAGAATGTTATATAAAAAGAGAAAAGTAATGGAGAGAATGAAAAGTCTATAAAGACCAAAAAAGATGAATCCGAAAAAAGGGTTCATCTTTTTGTTTACACAGTCTTTAATCAAACGTTTGTTTAGTTTTTGAACTTAGTCGGAAATTGCTTGATAATGCCTTCAGAAAGTACATCAGACAATTTGTAAATGTGATTCAAGCCATGGTCGAAGGCTCTTACATTTCCTTCCCAATCCATTTTCAGTCTTGTAATTAATTCTTCAGTAACCATTTTTAAATGGGTATACAACAGATCTTTTAATTCTTTATTGTTCCAATGCGGATTTGCTTTGCTTAAAAAATTAGCAATATCGTCTGCATTTTTAAACCATTCAGCATTTAAGCTATTTAATGTATTCATATCATTTTTCTTTCCAGCTTCAACTATTTTACCAGCTAGTAGAATATGGTCAGTTAATAACTTTGCAAGTTGATCGCCAGCAGCAACACCGTAGTAAGGTTTAATTGCATTGCCGATATCTTTTTGGTTTTGTAATAATCTTGCTAATACTTTTTCTTGATCCGGTGCTCCGGCAACAGCACTAGTGATGTATTTACTAGTCCAAATAACATGATCCGTCCAAAGTTTTCGCATATCGCCTTTAAGTTGGACGGCTGACTTACTCATACATTTTGATTGCACTCGAGAATCAGTTTCTGCGTATGATTTTAAAGGTGCTATTATTAAACTAAAACATAGAAACATTGCTGCCATTTTAAGGAATTGTTTTTTCACTTTGTTATCTCCTTTTTAATAAATTTCTATAAAGCTCAAATATTATTTTGGATTTTTATAGTAATTTCATTCATAATTAAAATTATATAAATTTTCAAAATAATCTAATGTAACTTATTGGGAGTAACATGCATGAAAAATAAGCCGAAAAGAATTCATATAATTGGCTCAGTAGGTAGTGGGAAAACAACTTTAGCAAAAAATATATCAAATATTTTATCTATTCCTTATTACGAATTGGATAACATAGTTTGGAAAAGAACTAGTAATGGAGATATAAGAAATAGTATGGACGATCGAGATGCTATTTTTCAGAATATTATTGGTCAAGATTATTGGATTGTAGAAGGGGTCCATTATGAATGGGTTAAAAAGAGCTTCGAACTTGCAGACATGATTTTGCTTTTAGATGTTTCAAAGAAGAAAAGGAAGTATAGAATTCTCAAAAGATTTATCTTACAAAGATTAAATATAGAGAAAGCTAATTATAAGCCGACATTGAAGATGTTAAGGAAAATGTATAAGTGGAATCATAATTTTGAATTGCTATATAAACCAGATATATTAAATATGCTTAAGCAGTACAATCACAAGGTGTACCTACTTAAGGACAATAAAGATATAGATAAATTATTACATTAGTAAATAAATGAAGAGCATAAAAAAAAAGCAAAAAGACATATCTTTTTGCTTTTTTTACTAACCTTATATGAAATCTAGTCTCTAAAAACCGTGGTTTGCGATATCTTCAATACTTTGTGTATTTGTTCCAGTGAGCTCTGCTTCAAACAAGTCTATAATTTGTAAAAATCTTTCAGCTTCCCTAAACACATGGTCTGCTAAAAGTGGATGAATAATACTCTTAATTTTACATGCTTCAATTAGATCACGAGCGGATTTCTTAAAGTCTCTAAGAGACTTTACTGAAACTCGATTTTCATCAAGTAATTTATCTATTAGTGGAACAGTCTCAGATTGCGGTTGCATCGCTTCTAAATCTACTGCTTGAAATAGTAATTGATCAAAATCATGACTAAAATCTCGTGCTTGTTCTACTAGTTTTCTTTCTGAAGGATCTAAAAGATGTCCAATAAACTTTGCATGATCTGCCATAATTCTTAGGAAGAATACATTCTCTCTAATAATGGCTGCAGGCTGTGGTTTTAGTTTCCCTTCATTTAATTCCTTTAAACGAGTTGCGAAGTATGCAGCTTCTCTACTTGTGTGGTCAACTAGCAGCGGAAAATTATTACCTGATATTTTACAAGTTATAATGAGCCCCAGTATTTTTCGCTTAAAGGCCCATATCATAGAAGCAGCATTATGAACTTCTATATTAAATTGTTGTATTTGTCGAGGATCTGATTGAATGGTGAAATTTTGAGCTTTTGTTTCAATTGCTTCAAATAATTTATAAAAGTGATCTGCTTCATTTATGAGTTCGGTATCATCACAATTAAATCCAAGCTTGAGAAATAATGAATGCTCTTTCATAATTCTTGACCAAAAAAGAATTTCATCTAATGAACGTGAAACAAAAAGGTTGGACATGACATCACCTCTACTAAGTATTTACCGCTTCCATTTATATGTATTTTAATGTGTACCCTAACATTACAAGTCATAATAATAAAAGGAAACAAACATAATAAATTCATAAAACATTTTACTTGATTTGTTATCAGTTTAATATTAAACTGATAACAGGATCGATCTTAGAGGTGGTTACTATGCAAGATAATTATGAACTTTCTTCAAATAAATCAAAAAATTTAGCTATATTATTATGGTTTCGATTAGCGCGTTTCTATCTTAAAAATGTTAGAGAGTCTAATCAAAACCTAAAGAAGTGGGACTTAACGACTGCTCAATTTGATGTAATCGTACATGTTGGAAGAAATAAGAGAATTACACAGCAAGAATTAGCAGATAAATTAGTCGTAACAAAGGGAAATGTAACTCATTTGTTGAAAAAGATGGAAGAGATGAACTGGATTCAGAGGGAGGTTGAATGGAAGAATAAATATCTTTCTTTAACCGAACTTGGTGAAAAAATGTATGAAGAAATTGTTCCGACGCAAGAACACTTTCAACAAAATCAATTTAGCAAACTTACCGAAGATGAACAAAAACAATTGCTTAACTTATTAAGAAAACTTAATAAATGATCACAATGTAGAAAGGGAGAGGAAAAATGGAAAAAATGAAAGGTATACACCATATAACTGCAATTGTTGGCGATCCACAGGAAAACATGGATTTCTATGCTGGTATTTTAGGATTACGTTTTGTAAAGAAAACGATTAACTTTGATGATCCGGGAACATACCATTTTTACTTTGGAAACGAAGGTGCAGATCCAGGAACGATTATGACGTTTTTTCCCTGGGCAAACGCCTATAAAGGGAAAGTAGGAAGCGGCCAGGTAGGGATTACCACATTTTTAATTCCAACAAACTCATTAGATTTTTGGGAAAACCGATTAAAATCCTTTCATATTGAAACGAAAAAAGTAACAAGATTTGGTGAAACTTTTCTACAGTTCGAAGATGTACACGGCTTACATTTAGAGCTAGTTGAAAGAGAAACAGGTGCAACAAATACATGGGAATTTAACGGTGTAACGAAAGATGTAGCAATAAAAGGTTTTGGCGGAGCGGTTTTATATTCTGGTGCTCCACATAAAACTGCCGAGTTATTAGAAGATGTAATGGAATTAGAGAGCATAGGCCAAGAAGGAAATTACTTGCGTTTTAAAGCAAGTGGAGAAATTGGTAATATCATAGATATCGAGCTTGCACCAGTTGGAAGAGGTGTAATGGGTGTTGGAACAGTACATCATATAGCTTGGCGTGCAAGTAATGATGAAGAACATGTAAATTGGCAGCATAAGATTCATGATCATCAATATGGCGTAACTGAAATAAAAGATAGAAATTATTTTCATGCAATTTATTTCCGTGAGCATGGCGGACTATTATTTGAAATTGCAACTGATCCCCCAGGCTTTATGATTGATGAACCGAAAGATAGCTTAGGAGAAAAGCTAATGCTTCCTAAATGGCAGGAAGTAAACCGTGAAAGCATCGAAAATCATTTGCAACCAATCAATATAAGAGAAGTGAAGGGAGAAATTTAAATGAAACACATATTCATTAAAGGGTCGAATCCGAATAAGCCAACTTTTCTATTACTACATGGTACAGGAGGAAATGAACATGACCTGCTTCCAATTGCTGGTATGATTGATGATGAAGCTTCAATTCTATCAGTTAGAGGAAATGTAAGTGAAAATGGTATGCCAAGATTTTTTAAGAGATTAGCTGAAGGAGTATTTGACGAAGAGGATTTAGTATTCCGTACAAAAGAGCTAAAAGAATTTATCGATCAAGCTTCAACTGACTATGATTTTAATCCGAATCATGTCATTGCGATCGGTTACTCTAATGGAGCTAACATTGCCGGAAGCTTACTATTCCATTATGAGGATGTATTGAAGGGTGCTATGTTATTACATCCGATGGTACCGATTAGAAATTTAGATTTACCACAAATGAAGAATCTTTCAGTCTTTATTGGTGCAGGTAAAAATGATCCAATTTGTCTACCTCAAGAAACAGAAGAGTTAGCTTCTTTATTACAAGGAGCAGGTGCTACAGTAGAAACGCATTGGGAAAATAATGGCCATAGCTTAACAAGAACTGAAATCGAAAAAGCAGCAGAATGGTACGAAAAAAACTTTTAAGAGGTGAATTCATGAAATCTTTTTCTCCAACAGATTTGAGTGAACGTGATAATTACAAGTTTTTAATTGGTGGTATTATTCCGAGACCGATTGCTTTTGTCACAACAGAGTCAAGTGAAGGGATCTTAAATGGTGCACCATTCAGTTATTTCAACATCATAACGGCAAATCCACCTATGATATCTATTTCAGTACAACGACAAGCGGGTAAACAAAAGGATACCGCAAGAAATGCCATTGAGAAAAACGAATTTGTAGTTCACATTGTTGATGAACTAAATGTTGAAGCAATCAACAAAACAGCAGCAGCATTACCTCCTAACGAAAGTGAAATTCAATTAGCGGGCTTAACGCCAGTAGATAGTGTAAAAATATCAGTGCCAGGTGTCAAAGAAGCGAAAATTCGTTTAGAATGCAAACTAGAACAGGCAATTCCTTTAGGCACGAATAATGAAGCTTGCGATTTATTAATTGGCAAAATTGTACATTACCATATCGATGAAGCTATTTATGAAAATGGACGAATTGACTCAAATGGTTTAAAGGCAGTCAGCCGTTTAGCTGGAGATCATTATGCTAAGATCGGTGAAATTTTTACAATTGAACGACCAAAATAATCTTATAATAAAAATGAAACCTTATCTAACATTAGATAGGGTTTTATTTTTTGTTTCAAAAAAACTCCTTGTTCGCGGATTTTTCCCTGATCAGTTGAGGCATCAGGAGCCTAATCTCAAGTTAAAAAGAACAACGTTAACGAATCTCAAAAAAATTTTAAAAAGAAAAATGAACGATTTGTAGAAGATAAACGTATAACCTATGTAATCAATTTAAATATGAATCATCTCATCTATTGCTTGGTGGAAGGAGGAAGGAATGGATTCTTTCGAAGAATTAGAAGTCGTCAAACTCGCCCAAGAGGGGAATCATGAAGCATTTGCAGAGTTATTTCAAACATACTATTCCTTTTTATATAAATATGTATTAAAAATGACACTCGATCCACAAACAGCTGAAGACCTCGTGCAGGATACGATGCTAAAGGGTTTCGATCATATTCAAAAATATAACGCTCAGTCTAAATTTTCAACATGGTTAATTACAATTGCCACGAGACTTTATTTAGATCAGCAAAGAAGAAAAAAGCGCGAGTGGTTTTGGCAAAAAACTGAAACAGAGAATTTGTCCCGTTCATTAAAATGGCAACTTTCCTATAAAGGTTTTGAATGGGGTGATGTAATGGAAGGATTTAATAAATTAAAATCTGAAGTTCGTACTGCAATTTTATTAAAGCACTACTACGGATACACAAATGAAGAAATCGCCAAAATGATGAACATACGTGAAGGTACGGTTAAATCAAGAATTCATAATGGTATGAAGGAATTAAGAAAGGAGCTAATGCAGGATGAGTAAAGAAACAGATGAACTGTTATCAGCAATGAAGCAAATCGATGAAATAACTGAAGTTGAGATCCCATCGTTAAATACAATCACTCAAAAAATTTCTTTGCATCAACAACAAAAAAGGTCGTCTTACGTGAAGGAATTAATTTTGTTTATTTGTGTAGCTTGTAGTCTTTTTGTCGGAGCAATCCTTCTTTCACTTCAAACACCAATGAATCTAATTATCATACAAGTGCTGGGTTTTATAGCAATTCCATTAATTTTTATGAGAGATAAAAAGAAAATCGAAAGCGAGTGGTAGTTCAATGGAATGGACAGTTGAAAATATAATTATATTGGTTTTAGTTTTTATCATTTTAATATCACAAAGTATCCTATTGTTTACGAATGCTAAAAAGAGAAATCGTTCTTCTTGGCTTTGGGGACTAGTTGGAATGATTCAGTTTCCTTTCCCTAGTATTTTCTTTTACTTTTTAGTCGTCAGGAAGGATCGGGAGACAAATAGAATATAAATAGTGAATCGAAAGAGAGGGACTAAACATGGAGAGAAGACCAAGGTTAAATATACAAAGAACGCCACTGCAAAATTGGATTAATATTATTTCAGTTTTTATAATTGGGGGAACGGCAATATATTTACTAATTAATTATGCGAAATTACCAGATCAAATCCCGATGCATTTTAACTATATAGGAGAGGTTGATTATTGGGGGCCAAAAGAAAGTATCTTCATACTTCTGGGAGTCAGCATCTTAATTTATATACTAAATACAAGAACACAGCACATACCACATAAGTTTAATTATATTGTAGAAATTACTGAAGAAAATGCAGAGAAACAATATCAAATGGCTGTCAGAATGATGTCTATAATGAACTTAGAGATTATGCTCATCACCTCGTATATAAGTTGGGTAATTGTTGAAAATATACAATTGAATTCATATGTCATGATCTTATTTTTAATCATATTGTTCAGTACGTTAATAATGTATTTAGTGAATTCAAGGAAATATAGATAACTTAGGATTGATAGAATACCAACCATTTTAGAAGCATTTCTAAATAAGGCTGGTATTTTTTTTGGAATTTTTGTTTGACAAGTTTAGTGTATTAACTGTATAGTACACGTATAAGGTGTATGAACCAAGTAGTACACACACTTGAAATTGGAATGATGATTATAGGAGGTGGGCTGATGGAGTTTATTGTGAACAATAGAGAGCCAGTATATTTACAGGTAGTTAGGCATTTTAAACAACAAATTGCTAAGAGACTACTAGAAGCTGGGCAAGAAATACCATCAAGAAGAGAACTCGCTGTTCAATTTAATATAAATCCAAATACTGTACAAAAAGCGTACAAGGAAATGGAGGAACAAGGATTGATAACGACTGAAAAAAATTACCCAAGTAAAATAACGACAGATGTTGACATATTAAAGGGAATACGAAATGAGTTAATTATGGAAGCAGTTAATGAGTTT